>ERZ501041.30-NODE-30-length-34329-cov-10.147400_pt1 | contig 34329 bp, 36 predicted proteins | sample MGYA00248848_ERZ501041 | MGnify/ENA primary metagenome ERZ501041 (study PRJEB25958, sample SAMN03398573) | human skin metagenome | study: EMG produced TPA metagenomics assembly of the Human Skin Microbiome Metagenome (human skin metagenome) data set.
CCGCGCCGGCCCCCGCGACAGGCGCGCCGGCGTCCGCCGCACCTGCCGCACCCGCCGCGCCCGCGACGAACTGACCCAACGCGCGCCGCCGCACACCACGCCCGGTGTGCGGCGGCCGCTCTTCGATCGCCATGTTCGCAACCTGCTCCGATCCCTCCGCCCTGAACGGGCCGGCCTGGCTGGCGTGTTATCTGACGTCCGGCAAGCACCTGCTGTTCTACGGGTCGTTCGGCACCGTGTTGCTGCTGCTTGCCGTGACGGCGCCGCTGGCGCTTCTGTTCGGGTTCGGCGGCGCGGTGGCGTCGCGGTCGCGGATCGCGCCGCTGCGCTGGTTCGGGCGGGTCTACACGGCGATGGTGCGCGGCGTGCCCGACATCATCTTCTTCCTGTTCGTGCCCATCGCGCTTGACCAGTCGTTCGAATGGCTGCGCAGCCGGGTCTATTGCGACCCCTCGGTGCCCGTCCGGCAAGGCAACGAGTTCGTCGTCTGCCAGGCAGCGAAACTGCCCCTGTCCACCGCCGCGCCCTGGGTTCACCAGAGCTACGGCTTCACGCTGGCGGTGATCGCCTTTGCCATCGTGTTCGGCGCGTTCGCGGCCAACGTCCTCAGCGGGGCGATGAACGCCGTCCCCCGCGCGCAGCTGGAAACGGCCGAGGCCTACGGCATGTCCGAACGCCAGGTGACCCGCCGCATCCTGATCCCGCAGATGTGGACCTATGCGCTGCCGGGGCTGTCGAACCTGTGGATGGTGCTGATAAAGGCCACGCCGCTGCTGTTCCTGCTGGGGATCGAGGACATCGTCTACTGGGCCCGCGACCTCGGCGCGACCAAGCCCGCGAACTTCGCCTATCCGCACCCGGACTGGCGGGTCTGGTATTTCCTTGGGCTGCTCGTCTTCTACCTGCTGATGACGTGGGTTTCGCAGCGGCTGATCGACCGCGTGGCGCGCAGGCTATCGCGCGGGCAGGCCACCATGGCCGGCGAGGCGCTGCGCCACGAGGTGACGCAGTGAGCGCCTGCGCCCAGGACATCGCCGACTTCGCGCTGCGCTCGGTCGGGATCGGGCAGTTCAAGCTGCCCGCCGGCGACATGACGCTGTGCCGGCAGGTCGTCCTGATCGGGTCGGGGATGATCTGGAACCTCTACTTCGGGGCGCTGTCGCTCGCGATCGGGTTCTGCCTTGCCACCGGGCTCGCCCTCGCCAAGGCGGGCGGCAACAAGTGGCTGCGCGTCCCGGCCGAGGCGTTCATCTTCGTCTTCCGGGGCAGCCCGCTCTTCATCCAGTTCTTCGTGGCCTACCAGGCGTTCGTCCTGCTGCCACGGGAAGGGATCGAGATCTTCGGCGCAACCCTGCCCACCGCGTGGCTGTCGCGCGCATGGGCCGGGGCGCTGATCGTCCTGATCCTCAATACTGCCGCCTATTCCGCCGAAATCTTCTACGGCGCGCTTCGGAACGTTCCCCGGGGCGATCTCGAGGCGGCGGACGCCTATGGCCTGTCGGGCCGGGCGCGGTTCCGCCGAATCGTCTGGCCGACCGCGCTTCGGCTCGCCTGGCCCGCCTACACGAACGAAGCGATCTTCCTGTTCCACGCCACGACGCTGGTGTTCTTTTCCAGCTTCCCGGCGTTCCGCCAGCAAGGCGACGCGCTGTATTACGCCAGCTACATCGTGGACAAGACCTTCAACCCGTTCGTGGCCTATCCGATCGCGGCGGTGTATTTCATCCTCCTGACCCTGTGCCTGATCGGTATTTTCGGGGTCTTCAATCGGCGGCTCAACCGGCACCTGCCGGGTGCCGCCCAACGGCCGAGATACCGGCCGAACCTTATCAGGTGACAATCATGGACTGGCTGAGGGAACATCCCGAGGTAAGAACGATCCGCGTGGCCGCCGCCGATCTGAACGGCGTCGCACGCGGCAAACGCATGCCCGCACGTTTCGCCGAGAAGCTGCTGACCGAAGGGACCAAGTTCCCCTATTCGGTGCTGAACATGGACATCTGGGGCGAGGACATCGAGGACAGCCCCCTCGTCTTCAAGGCGGGCGATCCGGACGGGGTGCTGATGCCGACCGAGCGCGGCTTCATGCCGATGCCGTGGCTGCAGGCGCCGACCGGCCTTCTGCCCCTGTGGATGTTCCATCCCGACGGGCGCCCGTACGAAGGCGATCCCCGCCACGCGCTTGCCCGCGTCGTGGAACGCTACAAGGCAGCAGGCTTGACGCCAGTGGTGGCGACCGAGCTTGAGTTCTTCCTGATCGACGATTCCGGCAAGCATCTGCAAGTGCCGCCGAGCCCGCGTTCGGGCAAGCGCCGCACCGGGGCCGAGACGCTGAGCCTGCGCGCGCTCGACGCGTTCGACAGCTTCTTCACCGACCTTTACGATGCCTGCGAGGCGATGGACGTGCCCGCCGACACCGCGATCTCGGAAGCGGCGCCGGGGCAGTTCGAGATCAACCTGATGCACCAGCCCGACCCGCTGAAGGCGGCGGACGACGCCTGGCTTTTCAAGCAGCTGGTCAAGGGGGTCGCGCGCCGCTACGGCTTTGCGGGATCGTTCATGGCCAAGCCCTACGAGCTGTTCAACGGCTCGGGCATGCACATGCACTTCTCGGTGCTGGACGAGGACGGCGAGAACGTCTTTGACGACGGCACCGACGAAGGGTCGGACGTTCTGCGCCATGCCGTGCAGGGCTGCCTTGCCGCGATGCCGGGATCGACGCTGCTGTTTGCGCCGCACGAAAACTCGTACGACCGGCTGGTCCCGAACGCGCACGCGCCCACGGGCATCGGCTGGGCCTACGAAAACCGCACCTCGGCGATCCGCATCCCGTCGTCGGGCAACAAGGCGCGGCGGATCGAGCATCGCACACCGGGCGGCGACGTGAACCCCTATCTGACCGTCGCGGCGGTCCTGGGCGCGGCGCTGAACGGGATCGAGGACAAGGTCGAGCCCCCTGCCCCGATCAGGGGCAACGCCTACGACCAGGGGCTGGCGCAGCTGCCGACCTCGTGGGGCGACGCGATCGACTGCTTCGAGAAATCGCCCGAGATCCGGCGCATCTTCCCGGACCACCTGATCGAGAACTACGTCATGACCAAGCGTCAGGAACTGCACTACATGGCCGAGCTGTCGGACGAGGAAACGGTCGAGCTGTATCTCGACACCGTCTGACTTTGCCGCGTGAACGAACGCCCCTGGTGAGCCGGGGGCGTTTTGCGTATCGGACTGATGCGCGGTGTTCGTGGGGGCGGTGACCGGAAGCCGGACCCTGCCTGAACGTGACTCGCGCAACACCGGCCGCAGGCCAGCAGGCTTGCGGGCCGGACGACGCGGGCTTACCTTCCGGCACGAACAACACGAGCATCACATGCGGATCGGCATCCTGAAATGCGGCCAGTCGCCCGACGTCCTGCGGGCCGAGATGGGCGACTATGACGACATGTTCGACCGGCTTCTGGCGGGCCGCGGCTTCACCTTCGCCAGTTACCACGTCGAGGCGATGCAGTTCCCGGCGGGCGTCCACGAAGCGGACGGCTGGCTCATCACCGGGTCGCGCCACGGCGTCTATGAGGATCACCCTTTCATCGCCCCGCTCGAGGACTTCATCCGCGCGGTGTTCGCCGAAGGCGTGCCGCTGGTCGGCGTCTGCTTCGGCCACCAGATCATCGCCCAGGCGATGGGCGGACGGGTCGTGAAGCACCCCGAGGGCTGGCGCGTGGGCGCGCATGACTACGTGATCGACGGGCGGCCGATGGTGCTGAACGCGTGGCATCAGGATCAGGTCGTGGACCTGCCGCCGGGGGCCGAGATCGCGGGCACGAACGAGTTCTGCCAGGCCGCCGCGCTGGTCTATGACCACCGCGCGTTCACCGTGCAGCCGCACCCCGAGTTTCCCGACCCCTTCATCGCCGGGCTGATGGAACACCGCGGCGGCGCGGTCCCGCCCGCGCTGCTGGACGAGGCGCGGACCCGGCGCGGTCAGGCGAACCCGGCCGCGCTCGCCGACCGGATCGCTGCGTTCTTCAAGGATCCCGCCGCGCGGCGGACCGCAGGCGCGCCAGCAGACGCGGCGGGCTCCGTCGCCGGGGCCGCCTGATGTACGTGCCGCCCGCCTTTGCCGAGGACCGGCCAGAGATGTTGACGGCCCTGATGGCCGCCCATCCGCTGGCAACCGTCGTGACCCACGGCGAGAACGGCCTGGCCGCGAACCTTATCCCGGTCGTCCATCATCCGGCAGACGACGGCGCGCCGGCCGTCCTGCGCGCCCATCTCGCCCGCGCGAACGGCCAGCTGGCCGATCTGCGGGCGATGGAACAGGCGGGCGCGCCGGTCCTTGTCCTCTTTCAGGGCGCGCAGGCTTACGTCTCGCCCGCGTGGTATGCGACCAAGGCGGAAACCGGCAAGGTCGTTCCGACCTGGAACTACCTTGCGGTGCAGGTGCGGGGCGTTCCCCGCGTGATCGACGACGCGGACTGGTTGCGCGCGCAGGTGGGCGACCTGACCGACCGGCTGGAATCGTCCGAACCCGCGCCGTGGGGTGTGGGCGACGCGCCCGACGCCTTCATCTCGTCGCAACTGCGCGGGATCGTCGGGGTCGAGATTCCCGTCACGGCGATCGCGGGCAAATGGAAGGCCAGCCAGAACCGCCCCGCCGCCGACCGCGCGGGCGTCATCGACGGGCTGGCCGCGCGACAGAACCCGATGGCCGGGGTCATCCCCCGCGCCTGAGAACGAAACCAGGCCGGACCATGATCCGGCGGAAAGACCCCATGGCAGACTGGCTTACCAACACACCCGAGGCCGCGCGCCGCTACCTCGCCGACCGCAGGCTGGACGAGGTCGAATGCATCGTCCCCGACATCGCGGGCGTCGCGCGCGGCAAGGCGATGCCCGCGTCCAAGTTCGCGCGGCAGACGAGCTTCTTCCTTCCCAACAGCATCTTCCTGCAGACCATCACCGGCGAATGGGCCGACAACCCGCACGGCGCCTTTACCGAGCCCGACATGGTCTGCGTGCCCGACTTCGAGACGACGGCGGCCGCGCCCTGGACGGCCGACTGGACGCTGCAGGTGATCCACGACGTGCTGGACCAGCAGGGCGAGCCGATCCCGACCGCGCCGCGCAACGTCCTCAAGCGCGTGGTCAAGATGTACGCCGACCGCGGCTGGCGCCCGATCGTGGCGCCGGAGATGGAGTTCTTCCTGGTAGCGCGCAACATCGACCCCAACCAGCCGATCCTGCCGCCGATGGGCCGGTCGGGCCGCCGCGCGGCCGCCAAGCAGGCCTATTCGCTGTCGGCGGTCGATGAATACGGCAAGGTCATCGACGACATCTACGACTTCGCCGAGGCGCAGGGGTTCGAGATCGACGGCATCCTGCAGGAAGGCGGCGCGGGCCAGGTCGAGATCAACCTGGCCCACGGCGACCCGGTGCATCTGGCCGACCAGATCTTCTACTTCAAGCGCCTGATCCGCGAGGCCGCGCTGCGCCACGACTGTTTTGCCACCTTCATGGCCAAGCCGATCGAGGGCGAGCCGGGCAGCGCCATGCACATCCATCACTCGGTCGTGGACGCCACCACCGGGCGCAACATCTTTTCGGACGACAAGGGCCGCGAGACGCCGGAGTTCCTGCACTTCATCGCCGGAATGCAGAACCACCTGCCGGCCGCGGTGGCCCTGCTCGCGCCCTACGTCAACAGCTACCGCCGCTACGTCCCGGACTTCGCCGCGCCCATCAACCTTGAATGGGGCCGCGACAACCGGACCACCGGGCTGCGGGTCCCGATCTCGGACCCCGAGGCGCGGCGGCTGGAAAACCGGCTGGCCGGGATGGACTGCAACCCCTATCTCGGCCTCGCCGCGTCGCTTGCGACCGGGTATCTGGGGCTGATCGACAAGGCAAACCCCCGCCCCGAATGCCTCGGCGACGCCTATATGTCGCATGACGACCTGCCGACCGATCTGGGCGCCGCGCTGGACCACATGGCGGCGTCCGCCCCCATGCGCGAGGTTCTGGGGGCGCAGTTCGTCGACATCTACGAGGCGGTGAAGCGCAACGAGTACAAGGAGTTCCTGCAGGTCATCAGCCCGTGGGAACGCGAGCATCTGCTGCTGAACGTCTGACGGACCGGGGGCCAGCCCCCGGACCCCCGGGATATTTTCCGCAAAGAAGAACAGGCGCCCGCGATGGACCTGCTGTTTTCCAATGATACCCGCGGGGCCTATCCGCCCAGCCTTTATGGCGATCAGGTGGGCCGCGCGCCGGCCCGGCCCGCGCTTCGGGGCGAGGTGCGGGCCGACGTGGCGATCGTGGGCGCGGGCTATACCGGCCTTTCGGCGGCGCTGCATCTTGCCCGCGCGGGCTGGCGGGTGGTCGTGATCGAGGCGCATCGCGCGGGCTTCGGCGCGTCGGGGCGCAACGGCGGGCAGGTCGGATCGGGGCAGCGGCTCGAGGTCGATGAGCTGGAACGGATGGCGGGATCGGCCGCCGCCCGCCGCCTGTGGGACATGGCGGAGGAGGCGAAGGCGCTGACCCTGGCGCTCGCCCGCGCGTCGGGCGTCGCCTTTCACCCCGGCATCGCCCATGCCGCGCGCACCACGGCCGAGGTCGCGCATGCGCACGGGATGGCTGACCGGCTGGCGCGCGACTACGGCTATGACCGGATCGAGAAGCTGGACCGCGAGGGGCTGCGCGCGCTGGTGAAGTCGGACGCCTATGTCGGCGGCGACATCGATCAGGGGTCGGGGCATCTGGACCCGCTGGCGCTGGCGGTGGGGATCGCCCGGCAGGCCGAGGCCGCGGGCGCCGTCATCCACGAGCTGAGCCACGTCACGCGCATCGACCACGGCCAGCACGCGGGCGCGACGAGCCGGGTTCACACCGAGGCGGGCAGCGTTCTCTGCGACCACGTGATCCTGGCCGCGAACGGCTATCTGGGCAGGCTCGACCGCCACGTCGCCGCGCGCGTCATGCCGATCAACAACTTCGTCGTGGCGACCGAGCCCCTGGGCGACCGCGCCCGCGACGTGCTGGCCCGCGACATCGCCGTCCACGACACCCGCTTCGTGGTGAATTACTGGCGCATGTCGCCGGACGGGCGGCTGATCTTTGGCGGCGGCGAGAACGTGGGCTATCGGTTCCCGCGCGACATCGCCGGCAAGGTCCGCGCCGCGATGCTGCAGGTCTATCCGCAGCTGAAGGGCGTCGCGATCACCCACGCCTGGGGCGGGACGCTGGCGATCACGATGAACCGGATGCCGGTGTTCGCGCGGCCCGCGCCGAACTGCCTGTCGGCCAGCGGCTATTCGGGGCACGGGGTCGCGCTTGCGAACCTTGCCGGCAAGCTGATGGCGCAGGCGGTCGAGGGGCAGTCGGACGGGTTCGACGTCATGGCCGCGCTGCCGCAGCGGCCGTTTCCCGGCGGCGCGGCGCTGCGGCTGCCGCTGCTGGTGGCGGGCATGTCGTGGTACGGGCTGCGCGACCGGCTCGGGTTCTGACCCGCCGCCGGTGCCTCAGGCCCGGGGCAGCCCGCCGTCGCGGCGGTCCACCTGCATCCCCAGCTGCACCGCGCGCTTGCGCAGCTTCGCCGCGCGGCGCTTGTGGTAGGCGCGGATGACCGGCACGGTCAGGTAGTGGGCGACGATGCCCAGCACGATCCCCGGCAGCAGCCCGCCCACCAGATAGGGCAGGAAGATGCTGTCGAAGAACGTGCCGAGCCGGTCCCATTGCGTCGGCGCGTCCGAGAAGATGGCGAGGAAGTTCTGCCACAGCTCCTGCCCGGCCGACGTGAACTCCTTTAGGATCGCGCCGGGACTGGCGCTGCCGTGGACGCCCAGCATCCGCCTGCCAAGGCTGACGGACAGGACCGCGATCAGCGGCGTGGTCAGCGGATTGCCGACAAAGGTGCCCAGGACGGCTGCCAGCATGTTGGCGCGCATGATCCACGCCATCCCCATCGCCAGCATCAGGTGAAAGCCGAACAGCGGCGTGAAGTTCACGAACACGCCGATGCCGAAGCCGCGGGCGACGCGGTGCGGCTCGTCCGGCAGGCGGCGCACCCGGTGGACGACGTATTGCGCCGACCGCGACCAGCCGCCGCGCGGCCACACCATGTCGGACGCCATCTGCGCGTAGCTGCGCGGCTTGCGCTTGAACACCGCTCGGATTCCTTTCCGATCGCTCGACCCCAGCCCCGACGAGCGGCCCCGGGTCACGCGCGCCGGTCAGACCAGCCGGTCGCGATCCCTGATCCGGGCCACTTGCGCCACGTCGCTTTCCGCCTCGATCGCGGTCGTCAACGCGTGCAGATGTTCGCGGTCGCGCAGCGCGACTTCAACCCGCAGGCGGTAGAAATCCGACTTTCGATCGACGAATTCCAGGTCGGTGATGTTTGCGCCCTGCTGGCCGATCAGCGTGCAGATGCGCCCCAGCACCCCGGCGTCGTGGCGGATCGTGAGCGACAGCTGGGTCGAATAGACCGGCGGGTGCCGCCCCTCGCGCCAGTTGAGATCGACCCAGCGTTCCGGCTGATCCTCGTAGTCCGCGAGCATCGGGCAGTCGATCGCGTGGATCACGAGGCCCTTGCCGCGATAGGTGATGCCCACGATGCGTTCGCCCGGCAGCGCGTTGCAGCAGGGCGCGCGGCTGAATTCCTGGTCCGCGGCGAGCCCCGTCACGCCGCGGCTCGCGTCCACGTCCTCGGCCGGGGCGGCGAGGTTGGGGTAGAGCGCCGCGATCACCTGCTGCGCCGACAGCTCCGCGCTGCCAATCCGGGCGAGCAATTCGTCCGCGTCGGGCAGCGCCAGCGACCGCGCTGCGGTCCTGAGAGCCTTGTCCGTGACCTTGCGGCCCACGTGCTCGAACGCGACGCGGGTCAGTTCCGACCCCAGCCGGATGAAGCGCGACCGATCCTGTTCGCGCAAGCTGCGCCGGATCGCGGCCTTGGCGCGGCCGGTCGCCACGATGTCGAGCCAGGTGGCCTGCGGGCGCTGGCCTGACGCGGCGATGATTTCCACCGACTGCCCGTTCTTCAGCCGGGTCCACATCGGCACCCGCATCCCGTCCACCTTGGCGCCGACGCAGGCGTTGCCCAGCCGCGTGTGGATCGCATAGGCAAAGTCGATGGGCGTCGCCCCTTTCGGCAGCTGGATCACGTCGCCCTTGGGCGAGAACACGAACACCTGGTCCGAGTACATTTCCAGCTTGACGTGTTCCAGGAACTCGTCGTGATCCTCGCCCCCGAAGCGCTCGGTCAGGCTGGAGATCCATTCGCCGGGATCGACCGCGAAGGGGTTCCGGGTGCGGACGCCGTCGCGATACGCCCAGTGGGCGGCGACGCCCGCTTCCGCCACCTCGTGCATCTGGCGGGTGCGGATCTGCACCTCGGTCCGGGTGCCGTCGCGGCCGGCGACGGTGGTGTGGATCGACCGGTAGCCGTTCGCCTTGGGGTGGCTGATGTAGTCCTTGAAGCGGCCCGGCACGACACGCCAGATCTGGTGGATCGTGCCGAGCGCGCGGTAGCAGTCCGCTTCGGAACGGGTGATGATGCGAAAGCCGTAGATGTCGGACAGGCGGCTGAACGACAGCTGCTTTTCCTGCATCTTGCGCCAGACGCTGAACGGCTTCTTGGCGCGGCCGAACACCTCGGCGTCGATCCCGGCCTTGTCGAGTTCGCAGCGGATCTCGGCCGTGATCTTGGGGATGATGTCCCCGTTTTCCTTTTGAAGGCGCACGAAGCGGCGGATGATCGAACTGCGGCCCTCGGGGTTGATGACCTTGAACGCGAGGTCTTCCAGTTCCTCGCGCATCCACTGCATGCCCATGCGCCCGGCGAGGGGCGCATAGATGTCCATCGTCTCGCGCGCCTTCTGCACCTGCTTTTCGGGTCGCATCGACTTGATCGTGCGCATGTTGTGCAGGCGGTCGGCCAGCTTGACCAAAATCACGCGAAGATCGCGGGACATGGCCATGAAAAGCTTGCGGAAGTTCTCGGCCTGCTTGGAATGCGCGCCGGACAGCTGAAGGTTCGTCAGCTTGGTGACGCCATCGACGAGGTCCGCGATCTCGCGCCCGAACAGGCCCGCGATGTCGGCCCAGGTGGACCTTGTATCCTCGATCGTGTCGTGAAGAAGCGCGGTGATGATGGTCGCGTCGTCCAGCCGCATTTCCGTAAGGATCGCGGCGACGGCGGCGGGGTGGGTGAAGTAGGGTTCGCCCGATTGCCGCATCTGGCCGTCGTGCATGCGCTTGGCATAGGACCAGGCCTGCGCGATCAGGTCGGCGTTGGTGCGCGGGTTGTAGTTGCGGATCAGCGCGATCAGGTCCTCGCAGTCGATCCGTTCAAGTCCGGCCCCGGCCTGCATGGCCCTTGCGACCGCCGGTTTTTCCTCGCCCAGTTCCCGCGCCTTCCTGTTTCTGTGCCCCTCGCCCCCGGTTGGAACCGCGCAGCGTCAGCCGCGCTCGTTCGCTTCCAGCATCATGCGAAGGACGCGTTCCTCGTTTTCCTCGCTCACGGGGCGCGGGCGATCGACCTCGGCGCCCAGCAGCAGGGCCATGGCGTCATCCTCAGGCTCGTCCACCTCGATCTGGGTCTGGGTGGATTCGATCATCCGTTCGCGCAGGTCATCGACCGGCTGCGTCTCGTCCGCGATCTCGCGCAGGGCGACGACGGGGTTCTTGTCGTTGTCGCGATCGATGGTGATGGCGCTGCCCGAAGCGATCTCGCGCGAGCGGTGGGCCGCCAGCATCACTAGGTCGAACCGGTTCGGAACCTTGTCGACGCAATCTTCGACGGTCACGCGGGCCATGAGTCACCTTTCGCTGCGAATCGTTTGTGGCGAAGTGGCATAGGTGACCATAAGCTGACCCGAAGTCAAGCGAATGGCGCCACCTCGGCCAGTGCGCCGGGCGGCAGGGCGTCCAGCATTTCCTGCACCCGCGCGCCCGTCAGCGGATGGCGCCAGCGTGGTGCGATGTCGGCCAGCGGCGCCAGGACGAAGGCGCGGTCCTGCAGCCGGGGGTGCGGCAGGATCAGTTCGCCCGGCGTCTCGACCCGCTGCCGGTCGGGCGGAAGGGTGCGCCAGCGCGCCTGCCCCGCGGCATCCGGTCGCACCTCTGCCCCCATCGCCAGCAGGTCGAGGTCGATCCCGCGCGCGGCCCAGCGGCCGCCGTCGCGGGTGCGACCCAGCGCCGCTTCCACCCCGTGCAGCAGCGCCAGCAGCGCGGGCGCGTCCAGCGTCGTGGCAAGGGCGGCGCAGGCGTTGACATAGTCCGGCCCGCTGCCCCCCGGAAAGGCCGGGGTGCGCCAGAACCGGCTGACCGCGGCGATACGGACCCGGCCGGCCACTTCAGTCGCGTTTTCGCCAGCAATTGCCGCCAGCGCGGCACGCAACGTGGCCTCTGGCGGACCTGCCGAACTGGTCAGGTTTGCACCAAGGGCGATCACGGCTAGCTTCCCACAACTCGACGCCATTCCACTTTCCGCTCAAGGGTTTTCACCAATGTTCTACAAGGACGACAGGCTGGCGCTGTTCATCGACGGCTCCAACCTGCACGCGGCTGCAAAGGCGCTCGGGTTCGACATCGACTACAAGCTGTTGCGCCAGGAATTCGAGCGTCGGGGCAAGCTGATCCGCGCCTACTACTACACCGCTCTGCTGGACAACGAGGAATATTCCCCGATCCGCCCGCTGATCGACTGGCTGAACTACAACGGCTTCACGCTGGTGACGAAACCGGCGAAGGAGTTCACCGACCCCCTTGGGCGGCGCAAGATCAAGGGCAACATGGACATCGACCTGACCGTCAACGCGATGGAGCTTGCGCCGCGGCTGGATCACGCGGTCCTGTTCTCGGGCGACGGCGACTTCCGCCCGCTGGTCGAGGCTTTGCAACGCCAGGCGGTGCGGGTGTCGGTCGTGTCGACGATGCGCAGCCAACCCCCTATGATCGCGGACGAACTGCGCCGGCAGGCCGACAACTTCATCGAGCTGGACGCGCTGCGCGAAGTCATCGGCCGCCCGCCGCGCGAAGGGCGCGAGCCGAGCAGCGCCGACACGGACGGCTGAGCCGCAGGCCTTGCGATCTGCGGCCGGGCGGTCCCCTGCCCGGCTGCGGTCCGGCTGCGGTCCGCGACCCGCCCGGGCGGAATGGCGCGGCCCGCAGATGCGCGGGCATGCTGGACGGCGCGCCGCCAAGGCGATACGTGTTTCGCGATGAGCGCGAAACTTCCCCTTTCCGTCTATCTCGCCGCGCCGCGCGGCTTCTGCGCGGGCGTGGACCGCGCCGTGAAGATCGTCGAGATGGCGATCGAGAAATGGGGCGCCCCCGTCTTTGTCCGTCACGAGATCGTGCACAACAGGTTCGTCGTCGACGGCCTGCGCGCCAAGGGCGCCGTGTTCGTCGAGGAACTTGACGAATGCCCGACCGACCGGCCGGTGATCTTTTCCGCCCACGGGGTGCCCAAGGCCGTCCCGGCCGAGGCCGAGCGGCGGCAGATGATCTACGTGGACGCCACCTGCCCGCTGGTGAGCAAGGTCCATGTCGAGGCCGAGCGTCACCACCAGGACGGGCTGCAGATGATCATGGTCGGCCATCGCGGCCACCCCGAGGTGCTGGGCACCATGGGCCAGCTGCCGCAGGGCGAGGTGATCCTGGTCGAGACGGTCGAGGACGTGGCCCACGTCACGCCCCGCGATCCCGACCGGCTGGCGTGGATCACCCAGACCACCCTGTCGGTGGACGACACCGCCGACATCGTGGACGCGCTGCGGGCGCGGTTCCCGGCCATCGTCGGTCCGGCCAAGGACGACATCTGCTACGCCACCACGAACCGCCAGGCGGCGGTCAAGGCGATCGCGCCCCGGATCGACGCCTTGCTGGTGGTGGGCGCGCCCAACAGCTCCAACTCGCGCCGCCTGGTCGAGGTTGGCCGCACCGCTGGTTGTGCGTACGCGCAGCTGGTGCGCGAGGCGGCAGACATCGACTGGCGCGCGCTCGAAGGGATCCGCTCGCTCGGCGTGACGGCGGGCGCCAGCGCCCCCGAGGTGCTGGTCAACGAGGTGATCGACGCCGTCCGCGCCCGCTACGACGTGTCGGTCGAGATCGTCGAGACCGCGCAGGAGCGGGTGGAGTTCAAGGTACCCCGCGTGCTGCGGGCCTGAGGGGTGGGCTCGCGATGAGGCTGTGGTCGATGCCGTCGTCGGGCAACAGCTATAAGGTCCGGCTGCTGCTGTCGCTTCTTGGCCGCGACTGCGAGATCGTGGACGTGGAGGATGCGTCGCCCGAACTGGCGCGTGCCAGGGCAGACGCCCGGCTGCCCTTTGGCAAGGCCCCGGTGCTTGAACTGGACGACGGCCGGCTGCTGCCCGAATCGAACGCGATCCTGTGCTGGCTGGGCGAAGGCTCCGCCTTCCTGCCCGCCGACCCGTTCGCCCGCGCGCAGGTGCTATCGTGGCTGTTCTGGGAACAGAACCAGCACGAAGGCACGGTCGCGGTGCGGGGCGCGCTGAACCACTATCCTTCGCGCCGCCATCTCGCCACGCCCGAACGGATGGCCGACCTGCTCGACCGCGGCCACGCCCATCTGCAGGTGATGGAGGATCGGCTGTCCGCGCACGACTGGCTGGTGGGCGACGCGCCCAGCCTCGCCGATGTTTCGCTTTACGGATACACCCACACGGCGCAGGATCGCGGTGGCTTCGACATGACGCGCTTTCCCGGCATCGGCGCCTGGATTGCGCGGGTGGCGGCGCTGCCGGGGTATCGCGCGCTCTGACGGCGCGCGCCGCCCCGCCCCCGACATCGCGACGGGTAGGTTGCGCGCATGACTTGGGACTATCTTCTGACCGCCTTCATCGTCTGCGTGTCGCCGGGGATCGGAGTGGTTTTCACCCTGTCATCGACGCTGGGCGGGGGACTGCGCGCAGGATTTTGGGCGGCCATCGGCTGCACGGTGGCGTCGGTCGTCCACCTGATCGTGGCGATGGCCGGACTGGCGGCGGTGCTGCACACAAGCGCCCTGCTGTTCCAGGCGATCAAGTTCGCCGGCGTCCTTTACCTTCTCTGGATGGCGTGGGCGGTGCTGAACGACCGGGGCGGGCTGTCGGTCGGACCGGCCGCGCCGCAATCCGCGCGGCGGATCGTCTGGCGGGGCGCGCTGCTGAACCTGCTGAACCCCAAGCTGCCGCTCTTTTTCGTGGCGTTCCTGCCCCAGTTCCTCGAACCCGGCGCGGGCACACGGGCGCTCATGGAACTGGGTTTCGGCTTCTCGGTCGTGACTTTCGTCACCTTCCTTGGCTACGCCTTCGTCGCCGCCGGCGGGCGCAACGCGCTGCTCGCGTCCGAAACCGCGATGGCGTGGATGCGCCGGGCCTTCGCCGCGTCCTTCGCGGCCCTGGGGGTCAAGCTCGCGCTGGCGCGAGCCTGATAGCCACCGGCTTGCGCCCGGTCTTGCGGGGCGGGTAAGACCCGCGCCGGAAGGATGACCCCATGACCCGACTTTTCGCCTGGACCGACGGCGCGTGCAGCGGCAACCCCGGCCCCGGCGGCTGGGGCGTTCTGATGCGCGCCATGGACGGCGCGGCGATCCTCAAGGAACGCGAGTTGCAGGGCGGCGAAAGGCTGACCACCAACAACCGGATGGAGCTGATGGCCGCCATCGCGGCGCTGGAAACGCTGAGCCGCGAGACCGCGATCACCATCACCACCGACAGCGCCTATGTGAAGAACGGTGTCACCGGCTGGATCCACGGCTGGAAGCGGAACGGCTGGAAAACCGCCGACCGCAAGCCTGTCAAGAACGTGGACCTGTGGCAGCGGCTCGACGCCGCGCAGGCCCGCCACGACGTGACCTGGGCCTGGATCAAGGGACACGCGGGCCACGCCGAGAACGAGCGCGCGGACGAACTCGCCCGTGCCGGGATGTCGCCCTTCAAGTAGGCGCGCCCGCCGCCGTGCCGCCACCTGCACGAGGCCCCTTCCCCCACGGCCCGCCCGCCCCTACGGTGCCCGCGACCCTCGAGGAGAGCCCTTCATGCTGACCATTCACGGCGTCACCCGGTCGCGCGCCTCGCGTATCATCTGGCTGTGCTTCGAGCTCGACGTGCCGTTCCTGCAGATCCCCGTGATCCAGGCTTACCGGCTTGCAGATGCCGACGCCGCCGACGCGCCGCTCAACACCCGCTCGCCCGAGTTCCTGAAGCTGTCGCCCGCAGGTGCGATCCCGGTGATCGAGGATGACGGGCTGGTGCTGACGGAATCGCTGGCCTGCACGCTCCACCTCGCGCGCAAGCACGATCGCGGCGGCCTGGGTCCCGCCGACGACACCGAGGACGCGAAGATGACCCAGTGGTCGTTCTTCGCCGCGACCTCGGTCGAACCCGACGCGCTGACGCTGCTGTTCCTGCACGCGCGCGGACAGGCCCAGTCGGGCGAGGACGCGGCGCTGGTCGCCGCGGCCGGCGAGCGGCTGGTGCGGCCCATGGCGGTTCTCGAAAAGCACCTGTCGCGCCGCCGCCACATCGTCGGCGACCGCTTCACGGTGGCGGACCTGAACATGGCCGAGGTCGTGCGCTACGCGCAGGACTACGCGCCGCTGATGTCCCAGTTCCCGGCCGTCGAGGCCTGGATGAAGGCCTGCCAGAACCGCCCTGCCTTCAAGAAGATGATCGAGGCGCGGCTGGCCGAGCCAGCCTGAGGTCGCTGCAGGCGTTTCAGCCCCGCGGGACGAGCGCCGGCACCGCCTCGGGCGGTTTGCGGCGCAGCGCGAGAAAGCGGCTCTCGTAGTAGCGAAAGCTGACTTCGGCCATCCCCCACGACAGCAGCGAATAGACCGGCAGCACCAGCCACGGATGGTCGATCCCGATCCGGCCCAGCACCGCGTGCCCGACATGCAGCGCGATCAGGTGGTAAAGGTAGATCCCGTAGCTCACCTGCCCGAACCGCGCGATCGGGCCCCAGCGCAGCAGCGGCGACAGCACGTTCGAGGGCCCGATCACCAGCGACACCAGCGCCAGCGTCATGGCGCCGTGGATCGCGAGGTTGGGCCAGCCGTTCACGTCGCGCGGGGTCATCTGGAACAGGACCAGCACCAGCCCGAGGAACACCACGGGCGCCCCCGCCCATCCCGTCAGGCGGTGGAACACGGCGTAGCCGCCCGCCCGGTCCAGAAGCCACGCGGCCAGCGACCCCATCAGGATCGGCGCGTAGGTCGCCGTCGGCAGCCGGATCAGCAGCGGCCCGGCGGGGATCGCATCCACATCGATCACACCCGCCCCCACCAGGACGTTGACCGCGATCAGCGCCACAAGCACCGGCACGATCGCCCGTCGCGGCAGCAGCGCCAGCAGCAATGGCCAGACTGCGTAATACTGTTCCTCGACCGACAGGGACCAAGTGATGCCCAGAACCGATATGTCCTCGGTCAGGAAGTTCGACAGGAACAGGTAGTAATAGGGCACCAGGCGCGCGAGCTCGGACTGGCCCTTGATGACGACGTAGTAAAGGCTCACCACCGTCACCAGCAGGTAGAACGGCGGCAGGATCCTGAGGATCCGGCGGCGGTAGAAATCGAGCAGCGAGAAGCTGCCGTGGCGCCGTGTCTCGCGCAGAAGCAGCGTGGTGATCAGGAAGCCGCTGAGGACGAAAAAGAAATCGACGCCCATGAAGCCGCGCTCGAAGATCTGCGGGCCGCGGTTCAGCATCGGGTTGCCGTGGTGCCACAGGACCAGCGCGATGCAGAGAAAGCGCAGCCCGTCGAGGTCGCCGAAATGCGACCGGCCGATATAGGCACGATAGTTCTGGTCCATCCGGGCCCGCCCTGCTTGCTGCTGCCGATCCATAATCCGCCGGTGGGGATTCTGCCAAGCGCCGCGTCGGGCATGGGCAGTTGGGACACGGGCGGTCGGTCTGCCAGCGGGGTTCGGCTTGCGCGAAGTCGAACTCGCGTGGAATAAGCACCTACCTTACCGGAACAGAAAAATCCCCATGTCCGACGATCTTCTTTCCGGCGCCGACCGCGCCACCGACAACTATTCCGCCGCATCCATCGAGGTGCTGGAGGGGCTGGAGCCGGTCCGCAAGCGCCCGGGCATGTATATCGGCGGCACCGACGAGCGGGCGCTGCACCATCTCGTCGCGGAAATCCTCGACAACTCGATGGACGAGGCGGTGGCGGGCCACGCCAGCCGGATCGAGGTCGAGCTGCGCGCCGACCAGTCCGTCACCATCCGCGACAACGGCCGCGGCATCCCGATCGACCCGCACCCGAAGTTTCCCGGCAAGTCGGCGCTCGAGGTGATCCTGTGCACGCTGCACGCGGGCGGCAAGTTCACCGAGGGCGCCTACCAGACCTCGGGCGGGCTTCACGGCGTCGGCGCGTCGGTGGTGAACGCGCTTTCCGACAGCATGGTGGTCGAGGTCGCGCGCAACCGCGAGCTGTTCCGGCAGTCCTTCTCGCGCGGGATCCCGCTCGGCCCCGTCGAAAAGGTTGGGCCCGCCCCGAACCGGCGCGGCACGACGACGACCTTCCACGCCGACGAGGACATCTTCGGCCACAACCGGATGAAGCCCGCCCGCATCATGCGGATGGTGAAATCCAAGGCCTATCTTCATTCCGGCGTGGAAATCCGCTGGAAGTCCGAGATCGACGACGGCGAGACCCCGCTTGAAGCGACGTTCCACTTTCCCGGCGGCCTTGCCGACTACCTGGGCGAGCAACTGCACGGCGCCTCCACCTATGCCGACCGGCCGTTCGCCGGTTCGGTCAGCTTCCGCGAACGCTTCGGCGTGCCCGGCAAGGTGGACTGGGCGATCAACTGGACCCCGTCGCGCGACGGCTTCATCCAGTCCTATTGCAACACGGTCCCCACGCCCGAGGGCGGCACCCACGAGGCGGGCTTCTGGACCGCGATCCTCAAGGGCGTGCGCGCCTATGGCGAGCTGACGAAGAACCGCAAGGCCGAGAACATCACCCGCGACGACCTGCTGACGGGCGGCTGCGCGCTGGTGTCGTGCTTCATCTCGGAACCCGAGTTCGTGGGCCAGACCAAGGACCGCCTGGCCACGACCGAGGCGGCGCGGCTGGTCGAGGGCGCGGTCCGCGACCATTTCGACCACTGGCTTGCGGCGGATGCGAAGTCGGCGGGCGCGATCATGGACTTCCTGGTCCTTCGCGCCGAGGAACGGCTGCGCCGGCGGCAGGAAAAGGAAACCGCGCGGAAATCCGCGACCAAGAAGCTGCGCCTGCCCGGCAAGCTGGTGGACTGCTCGGCCAGTTCGCGCGAGGGGACGGAGCTTTTCATCGTCGAAGGCGACAGCGCGGGCGGGTCCGCGAAGTCCGCGCGCGAGCGCACCACGCAGGCGATCATGCCGATCCGCGGCAAGATCCTGAACGTGCTGGGCGCGGCGTCGTCGAAGCTGAGCCAGAACCAGGAAATCGCGGACCTGTCGCAGGCGCTCGGCGTGGGCCTTGGCTCGCGCTTCAACATCGACGACCTGCGCTACGACAAGGTCATCATCATGACCGACGCCGACGTGGACGGCGCGCATATCGCGTCGCTGCTGATGACGTTCTTCTTCACCCAGATGCGGCCTCTGATCGACAAGGGGCACCTGTACCTCGCCTGCCCGCCGCTCTACCGCCTGACGCAAGGGGCCGAACGCATCTACGTCGCCGACGACGCCGAGAAGGAAGTCTGGCTGGCGCGCGGCCTTGGCGGCAAGGGCAAGATCGACGTGCAGCGGTTCAAGGGCCTGGGCGAGATGGACGCCAAGGACCTGAAGGACACGACGATGAACCCGGCGTCGCGCAAGCTGATCCGCGTGTCGATCGACGAGGAGGAGCGCGGCGAGACCGGCGACCTGGTCGAGCGGCTGATGGGCAAGAAGCCGGAACTGCGGTTCCAGTACATCAGCGAGAACGCCCGGTTCGTGGAGGACGAGGGGCTGGACGTGTGAGCCCTTGCTTTCGAGATTAATGTGCGTATGTTAAATGCTCGAGTGGGATGAGGAGAAGCGCGCCGCGAACCTTGCCAAGCACGGTGTGGATTTCGCGATGGCGGGCGCACTGGACTGGTCGGCCGCGCGGACGGTCGTCGACAGCCGCGGTGCGTACGGAGAAGAACGCTTTGTCTCGATCCTGCCGCTCGAACGGCGTCTGCATGTCTGCGTCTGGACCTGGCGCGATGGGCATCGGCGGGTCATCAGCCTGCGAAAGGCGAACCGGCGTGAGGAGAGGTTCTATGGGCAAGAGCTATATTGACGAGAACGGCGACGCGCTGGAACTCGACGCAGAGTGGTTCGCCAGGTCCAAACCCTCGTCCGAGATCCCCGAACTCGCCGATCTGGTCCGTCGCGGCCGGCCGCCGCTGGCTGACGACGCGCGCAAGCAGCGGGTGACGATGTATCTTGACCGTGACGTGCTCGAACGGCTCAAGGCCGACGGCAAGGGGTGGCAGACGCGGGCGAACGCGCTGCTGCGGAAGGCGGCGGGGCTTTAGTCCACGCCGGGCGGTCTGCCGCCGGAACGCCCGCGGCCCCGCGACGTTAATCCCGGAACACCCTGCGGGAGAAACCCATGTCCACCAGCGAAACCACCACCGACCACGACACGATCCGCAAGTGGATCGAGGATCGCGGCGGCGTGCCGACCGTCGTCAAGGGCACCGAGGATGACGAGGGCGAGGGCATCCTGCGCGTCGATTTCGCCGAGCGCGACGAGAAGCTGGAAGAAATCTCGTGGGACGAGTTCTTCGATACGTTCGAGGATCGCGGCCTCGCCTTCCTGTACCAGGAAGAAACGGCGGACGGGAAGGAAAGCCGGTTCTTCAGGTTCGTGAACCGGTGATCCCCGACAAGCGCGGCATCAGAACTTCGCGTCGATCCTGAAGCCGATCTCGCTCGCGCCGAGGACCAGGCCGATCGCCGTTCCGGCGGCGGCCTGGGCGGGCGTATGCTCGCCCGCGTGGACCCGGCTGGCGGATGCCAGCAAGGCGGCGGCGACCAGCCCAGCCTGCGCGGCCTCGTTTCCGTCGACGCAATGGGCGGCAAGATCGCCCGCGCCGAATGCCGCCGATGCGGCGTGCCCGCTTGGGAACCCCTCGGCAAGACCGGTCGGCCTGATCCCCAGCGGCGCGCCCACCTTGCGTTTCAGCGCCAGCACGATGCCCACCTGCAGCCCCCCGCGCAGGGCAAAGTCGGCCATCCGTTCCTGATCGGCGGCGCAGACGGCGGCGGCCAGCGGAAGCCCGTACTTCATCACCGTTCCGAAATCCTCGAACGGATCGGCGTGGACCGGCGCCGCCCCTGCAACGAACGCGGCGGTGATTGCCGCGATTCCCCCGCCGCGCCTCATCCGCGTGCTTCCCCGAAGTCCCGACCGCATGCTAGGCGCGCCCGCCCACATCCAGGCGAACCACCCGGTCCATCCGGGCCGCGAGGTCGGGGTTGTGGGTCGCGATCAGCGCCGACAGGCCGGTTGCGCGGACAAGGTCCATCAGCACCGCGAAGACGTGGTCCGACGTCGCCGGGTCCAGATTCCCGGTCGGCTCGTCGGCCAACAGCAGCGCGGGCCCGTTGGCGAGCGCCCGGCAGAAGGCGACGCGCTGCTGCTCGCCCCCCGACATCTCGGCGGGACGGTGGCTTGCGCGCGCCGACAGGCCGACGCGGTCCAGAAGGGCGCGGGCGCGGTCGCGGGCGCGCCCCTCGGGGACGGCGTTCGCAAGCTGGGGCAGGACCACGTTTTCCAGCGCCGTGAACTCGGGCAGAAGGTGGTGGAACTGATAGACGAAGCCCAGCCGCTCGCGCCGCGCGGCCGTGCGGGCGCGGTCGGGCAGCCCGGTCATGTCGCGCCCGTCCAGCACAACCCGGCCCGCGTCCGGCGTGTCCAGCAGGCCCGCGATGTGCAGCAGGGTCGATTTCCCGGCGCCCGAAGGGGCCACCAGCGCGACCACCTCGGCCCGGGCGACGGACAGGTTCAGGTCCGACAGCACCGACACCGCGGCGGGCGTGCCGGGGTTGTAGCTTTTGGATACCGCTTCCAGCCGCAGGACGTCATTCATAGCGCAGCGCCTCGACCGGGTTCATGCGGGCCGCGCGGCGGGCCGGGAAGATGGTGACGACGAAGCTGAGGACCAGCGACAGCGCGATCGCGCGGCCGATGTCCCAGGCGCGAAGCTGCGCGGGAAGTTCGTAGATGCCGCGCACCGACGGGTCCCACGCATCGCCGCCCGACGCCCAGTTCACCGCCGACATGACGTGATCGACGTTGAGCGACAGGGTCACGCCAAGGATCACCCCCGCAAGCGTGCCGATCACCCCGGTGAACGCGCCGCACAGGAAGAACACCCGCAGGATCGCGCCCTCGCCGAGGCCCATCGTCCGCAGGATGCCGATGTCGCGGCCCTTGTTCTTGACCAGCATGATGAGCCCCGAGGTGATGTTCATCGACGCGATCAGCACCAGCACCGACAGGATCACGAACATGACGTCGTCCTCGATGTCGAGCGCCGACAGGAACGACCCCGACGCGTCGCGCCAGGTCCAGGCCATGCTGCCGGGCAGCGCCTGCATCAGCGCCGGGGTGATCTGTTCCACCTGTTCGGGGTCGGCGACATAGACCTGCATTTCGTCGGCGGCGCCCGCGCGATTGAAATAGTCCTGCGCGGCGGGCAGCGGCATGTAGATGCGGGTGCGGTCGATGTCGTAGCGGCCGGCGGAAAAGACGTAGACGACCTCGTAGGACACGACGCGCGGCGTGGTCCCGAAGGGCGTCTGCGCGCCCTGGGGCGAGATCAGCTGCACCCGGTCGCCGGGGTTCACGCCCAGTTCGCGGGCGATGCCCGAGCCGATCGCGATGCCGCGATCAAAGGCGCCGATGTCGCCATAGGACGTTTCCGGGTCCGTGATCCGGGGCAGCGCGCGCAGGTCGTCGGCGGAAAGCCCGATCACCTCGGCCACGTTCGAGCGGTCGAAGGCAGTGGCCATCACCTGCCCTTTCACGACCGGGTCCACCCGGACGACGCCCGGCAGCGCGGCGATCCGGGCGGCGGCGGCTTCATAGTCGGTGATCCGCCCGGACACGGTATAGACCTCGTCCGTCAGCGCGTTCTCGACCTGCGTCGGCGGCATGTAGACGGTGACATGCGCGTTCGCGCCCAGGATCGTATCCACGAACTCGGCCCGAAAGCCCGACCGCACCGCGAGCGTGGTGATCAGCGCCATGACGCCGAGCGCGATCCCGATCAGGCTGATCCAGGTCATCGTGCTGACCCCGCCCTCGGCCTTGCGGGCGCGCAGGTATCGCCAGGCGATCAGGAACTCGTAGCGGGAAAACGGGCGCGGGGTCGGCATGGGGTGGCTTTCGGGGCAGGCCTGTCGTCAGGCGCGCGCAACCTGCCCCGGCCCCTGCCCCGTGGCAAGCCGACATTGCCGTGAGACTCGCGCCGCTTGCGGCCCGCCCCCGCGTTCTGGCACAAGCGCCCGCATGGCCAAGCCCGTCACCGTCTTCACCTGCACCGCCTGCGGCGCGGCCCACCGCAAGTGGTCGGGCCGCTGCGACGCCTGTGGCGAGTGGAACTCCATCGTCGAGGAAGCGCCGCTGAGCCAGGGGCCGGGACGGGGCTTGGGCGCGCAGCGGGGCAAGACGATCCCGCTGAGCGGCCTGAACATCACCGAGGCGCCGCCCGCCCGCGCCCCTTCGGGGATGGAGGAACTGGACCGCGTCCTGGGCGGCGGCCTTGTCCCCGGCAGCGCGATCCTGGTTGGCGGCGATCCGGGGATCGGCAAGTCCACGCTGCTTTTGCAGGCGGCGGCCGCGTTCGCGCGGCGGGGCGTGCAGGCGGTCTATGTGTCGGGCGAAGAGGCGGGCGCGCAGCTGCGGCTGCGGGCGCAGCGGCTGGGGCTGGTCGATGCGCCGGTCCGGCTGGGAACGGAAACGGCGCTGCGCGACATCATGACGACGCTCGACGCGGAACGCCCCGACGTGGCGGTCGTCGATTCGATCCAGACGCTGTGGTCCGACACGGTTGACGCGGCGCCCGGCAGCGTGGGCCAGGTGCGCGCCGCGGTGCATGAGCTGGTGACGTTCGCCAAGCGCAGCGGCGTCGCCGTGATCCTTGTCGGCCACGTCACCAAGGAAGGCCAGATCGCCGGCCCCCGCGTGGTCGAACACATGGTCGACACGGTGCTGTATTTCGAAGGCGAGCGCGGCCACCAGTTCCGCATCCTGCGCGCGGTCAAGAACCGCCTCGGCCCCTCGGGCGAGATCGGCGTGTTCGAGATGACGGGCGGCGGTCTTGCCGAGGTCGCCAACCCCTCGGCGCTGTTCCTGTCGGAACGCGGCCAGCCCGTCGCGGGCAGCGCGGTCTTTGCGGGCATCGAGGGCACGCGCCCGGTCCTGACCGAAATCCAGGCGCTCGTCGCCCCCTCGACGCTGGCCGCGCCCCGCCGCACGGTCGTGGGTCTGGACGGCGGCCGGGTCAGCACGATCCTTGCCGTGCTGGAGGCGCGCTGCGCCGTGCCGTTCGCGGGTCTCGACGTGTTCCTGAACGTCGCGGGCGGCATGCGCGTCGCCGAACCGGCCGCCGACCTTGCCATCGCCGCCGCCCTTTTGAGCGCGCGCGAGGATCATGCCCTGCCCGCCGAAGCGGTGTTCTTCGGCGAAATCAGCCTGTCGGGCGCGCTACGCCCGGTGTCCCAGGCGGAAAACAGGTTGAAAGAGGCGACGAAACTTGGTTTTTCACACGCGATCGTGCCCGCAGGTCAAAAGATCGAGGGCGCGGACGGCATGCGGCTTGATCGGGCGTCAGACCTGACCGGCTTCGTGGGCGAGACGTTCGGCGCCGGGTGACGGCGCGCGGGCGGAATGAAGCGAGGCGGGACAGCCGCAGCAAAGGCGATGTGATGGACGGTTTTACCCTTATCGACGGCATCGTTGCGGCGGTGATCATCCTGTCGGCGATCCTCGCCTATTCGCGGGGGTTCGTGGCCGAATCGCTGTCGATCCTTGGCTGGATCGGCGCGGCGGTGCTGGCGTTCCTGTTCGCGGCGACCGTGCGGCCGATGATCGCGCAGATCCCCTATCTGGACCGTTTCCTGGGCGACAGCTGCGAACTGGGGATGATCGCGGGCTTCGCGGTGGTGTTCGCGGTGGCGCTGGTCGTGTTCTCGATCATCAGCCCGCTGTTCTCGTCGGTGATCCAGCGTTCGGCGCTGGGGGGCGTGGACCAGGGCATGGGGTTCCTGTTCGGGGTCGCGCGCGGCATCCTTCTGGTTGCGATCGCGTTCATCGTCTACGACCGGGTGATGCCGACGCAGCCGATCGCCATGGTCGAGAACTCCCGTTCCAGCGCCGTGTTCGAGCGGATGCGCGGCCAGATGGACCAGCAGATCCCCGCCGACGCGCCGGGCTGGATCGTCGGTCGCTACGAGCAGCTGGTGCGGACCTGCGGGCCGACGGGCGCCGCCGTGTCGCCGTCACAAACCCCGGCCGCGACCACGACCACAACCACCGCCCCGGCCCCCGCTACCAACTGATCCCGCGACCCGTCCCATCGCAATCGTTCCCGGCTACACGCGCCGGGGGCGTGACTTTCCCGTTGCCGGCCCCTAGATAGGGCCGTTCCCCCGACGCGACGCCGCGACCCCAAGGTGGTGCCATGCAGCCATTCCTCGCCGACCCGTTCGATTCCGACAGCCTGCACGAGGAATGCGGGGTGTTCGGCGTCATCGGCGTAACCGATGCCGCGAACTTCGTGGCGCTTGGCCTGCATGCGCTGCAGCACCGAGGACAGGAAGCGGGCGGCATCGTCGCCCACGACCCCGAGCAGGGGTTCAACAGCGCCCGCCGCTTCGGCTATGTCCGCGACAACTTCACCAAGTCCTCGCTGATGGAGACGCTGCCGGGCCCCCTCGCCATCGGCCATGTCCGCTATTCGACCAGCGGCACCAAGACTGCCGCGATCCGCGACGTGCAGCCGTTCTTCGGCGAATTCGCGATGGGCGGCTGCGCCATAGCCCACAACGGCAACCTGACCAACGCCACCGCACTCAGGCGCGAACTGATCGAGCGCGGCTCGATCTTCCAGTCCGGCAGCGACAGCGAATGCATCATCCACCTGATGGCGCGCTCGATCCAGCGCAACATCCCCGAGCGGATGAAGGACGCGCTGCGCCGGGTCGAGGGCGCGTTCTCGGTCATCGCGATGACCCGCACCAAGCTGATCGGCGTGCGGGACGTGCTGGGCGTGCGCCCGCTGGTCTTGGGAAAGATCGGCGACGAAGGCTACGTCCTGTCGTCCGAGACCTGCGCGCTCGACATCATCGGCGCCGACTACGTGCGGGACGTGGAGCCGGGCGAGATGGTCGTGATCTCCAAGGGGCGCATCGAAAGCTCGCGTCCCTTCGGCACCCACCCGGGCCGTTTCTGCATCTTCGAGCACGTGTATTTCAGCCGCCCCGATTCGATCATCGGCGGCCGCTCGGTTTATGAGACCCGCCGCCAGATCGGCGTCGAACTCGCGCGCGAGGCGCCGGTCGAGGCGGACCTCGTCTGCCCGGTCCCCGACAGCGGCACGCCCGCGGCGATCGGGTTCAGCCAGGAAAGCGGCATTCCCTACGCCATGGGGATCATCCGCAACCAGTACATGGGCCGGACCTTCATCGAGCCGACCGAGCAGATCCGCAACATGGGCGTGCGGCTGAAGCTGAACGTGAACCGGGCGCTGGTGCGCGGCAAGCGCGTGGTGCTGGTCGATGACAGCGTCGTGCGGGGCACCACCAGCCGCAAGATCAAGGACATGATCCTGGACGCGGGCGCGAGCGAGGTTCACTTCCGCATCGCCAGCCCGCCGACCGCCTGGCCCTGCTTTTACGGCGTGGACACGCCCGACCGCGACAAGCTGCTGGCCGCGCAGATGACCCCGGCCGAGATGAAGGACTGGATCGGCGTGGACAGCCTGTCCTTCATCTCGCTCGACGGGCTTTACCGCGCGGCGGGCGAGGCGCACGGGCGCAACGACGCCTGCCCGCAATACTGCGACGCCTGCTTTTCGGGCGACTATCCGGTGATGCCGTCCGACCAGGTGGACCGCGGCTTCCGCATGAAGACCGATCCGGTCAGCGGCGACGCCGAGGCGCTGCCCGACCAGACCGGCTACAAGCCCGTGGACCACACGCTGACGCCGAACGAGCTGACCCGCTCGATGGGCGACTGACCGGCTCGCCAACCCGCGCTTGCGTGCCTAGGATCGCTCGGCCGCCCGTTGCGGCACGGAGATCCGAACGTGACCGAATACAGCGACGACCCGTCGGCCCACCCCGAGGCGCCGCATCTCATCAACCGCTCGAACTGGCTTCGCGCGGCGGTGATGGGGGCCAATGACGGGATCGTCTCGGTCAGCTCGCTGATCGTGGGGATGGCGACCGCCACCGGCGACCGGCCGACGATCCTGCTTGCGGGCATCGCGGGGCTCGCGGCGGGCGCGATGTCGATGGCGGCCGGCGAATTCGTGTCGGTCCATTCGCAGACCGACATCGAGCGCGCGGATATCGAACGCGAACGCGACGCGCTGGAACGCATGCCCGAGCAGGAGCTGGCCGAGCTTGCAGCGATCTTCCAAAGCCGCGGGATGACGCCCGAGACCGCGATCGCCGCCGCGCGCGAGGTGACGGCCCACGACGCGCTCGGCGCGCATGTGCGGGAAGAACTCGGCCTGCACGAGATGAACTCCCCCAACCCGCTGCAGGCGGCGTTGGCGTCGGGCGTCACCTTCTCGGTCGCCGCCGCGCTGCCGCTGCTGGCTGCCGTGGCCGCACCCGCCGACGCCCTCGTGGCGACGGTCCTGATCGTTACGGTCGCGGCGCTGGCGCTTCTGGGCGCGCTCGGCGCGCGGACCGGCGGCGCCCCGATGCTGCCCGCGACGCTGCGCGTGGCGGGCTGGGGTGTGTTCGCGATGGCCGTCACCGCGGGTGTCGGTCATCTGTTCGGTGCATCAACATAGTCCTGCACACCCCTGACAAAGAACATTTTCCTGAACAACGCGCTGTTCCGATGATGTTCCGTCGTAAAAATTTGTTGTCGTTGACGCGCGCCGCCGCGTGCAGCAACCTGCGCGCCAACAGTCTGTTCTGTTCCCGGAATGTTTTCTCCGCAGCCCTCAAACTGCAGGTGTTTCCCCCATGCCGGACGAATCGCGCCCCCCCTCAGCTCGCACGGGCACGACCTCCGACGCCCCCAAAGCCGGTGGGCGAAGGGACCGGCGCGACCCTCAGGACGGGGGCGGACCTGCGCGGCTTGACGCGACCGACCGCAAGATTCTCGCGCTCATGCAGCAGGACGCGACCCTGCCGCTGGAGGAGATCGCGTCGCGGGTGGGCGCCTCGCGCACCCCGGTCTGGAACCGGATCCGCCGCCTGCGCGACCAGGGCGTGATCCGCGCGCAGGTGGCGCTTCTGGATGCCGAGGCGCTGGGGCTCGAGGCGTGCTTCTTCGTCCTGATCCGCACCGCCGAACACGACCCGACCTGGGCCGCCAAGTTCATCGCCGCCGTCCGCGCCCGCCCCGAGGTGGTCGAGGCGCACCGGCTTGCCGGCGACATCGACTACCTGCTCAAGGTTCAGGTGAGGAACGCGCGCGCCTATGACCGCTTCTATCAGGCGCTGACGTCCGAGGTGCGGGTCCAGTCCGTGACCGCGCTTCTGTCGATGGAACAGATGAAGGCGACGACAGCCCTTCCGATCGAGCTTTGATCCGGTGGCCAGAAAACCGGAAAATGGGGGCGGCGAAAACGGCCCGGGATCGCACGAAATATCCCCTACGATCGAGCAGTTGCGGGTGTTTCTTACCGTCGTGGACGAAGGCGGGTTCGGGGCCGCTGCGCGCAAGCTGGGGCGTGCCACGTCGGTCATCAGCTACGCCCTGTCGAACCTCGAATCCGAACTGGGCATGTCGCTTTTCGACCGCGAGGGGTCGCGCAAGCCCAAGCTGACCGCCAAGGGGCAGGCGCTTCTGACCGAGGTGCGGCGGGTCGACGACGACATGGACCGGCTGCGCGCCCGCGTGGCCGGGCTGACCCGGGGGATCGAGCCGCAGGTGGCGCTGGCGCTGGATGTCATGGTGCCGATGTCGGCGGCGGCCGAACTGCTGCGCGACTTCGCCACCGCGTTCCCGACCGTGCCGATGCAGCTGCATGTCGAGGCGTTGGGGGGCGGCCTTGCGCGGCTTTTGTCGGGCCGCGCCGACCTGGTCGTGACCGGCCCCATCGCCCCTGTGATCGAAAACACGGACCACCGCTATCTCGGCGCGATCACGCTGGTTCCGGTCTGCGCGCCGGACCATCCGCTGGCCGCCGACGACCTGCGCCTAGGCGAGGCGCGCGATTACCTGCAACTGGTCCTGACCGACCGCTCGACCCTGACCGAAGGGCAGGAGTTTTCGGTCCGCTCGCCCCGGACCTGGCGCATCGCCGACCTGTCGGCCAAGCACGCGCTGCTGATCCAAGGGATCGGCTGGGGCAACATGCCGCTGCACATGGTCCAGAAGGATCTGGACGAGGGCCGGCTGGTGCGGATGAGCCTGTCCGAGGCGCCGACCACCAGCTACGACCTGTGGCTGGTGACCCGCCGGCGCAGCGCGCCCGGCCCGGCGACGGCGTGGATCATCGACGCGATCGAGCGCATTTTCCGCACCGTGGCCGACCTGCCGCCGACCTGACGCGGCGCCGGCGGCATCGGCGTGGCGGCGCCACCCGCCGGATCGCCGCATGGATCGCGCGCGGCGCGCGGTCGAGCCTATCCGGGCCGCCGCCGGTCATGCGTGCCCCCGGCGCGACCTTGCCACCATAACCGGCGGGTCGTCGGGGATGCCGATCGTGCGCGACGTCCTGTGTTCCGCGGCGGCGTCTCGGCTCAGGGTGCGCGGGCGGCGGTCACGTCGGCCGCGACCTTTTGCAACACCGCGATCAGGCGGTCGGGCATGCAGGGCTTTTCCAGCACCGCCGCCGGCCCGATCGCCTGCACCGCCGGGTCGCGATCAAGCCCGGAATCGCCCGAGATGAACAGGATCGCGGTGCCGTAGACCGCCAGCGCGCGCGCCACCTCGATCCCGCTGCCCCCTTTCAGGTTCATGTCGAGAAGCGCGAGGTCGGGCGGATTGGCATGCGCCTTTGCGATCGCGTCCTCGACGGTGCGGGCGACGCCTGCCACCCGCAGTCCCGCATCCTCGACCACGTCGGCAAGAAACATCGACACCAGGACCTCGTCCTCCGCAATCAGGACGGAGAGGGAATCGGCATCGGTCATGGGCGGGTTCCGATCACCAGGCATGGCCGAGACCGGCGGTTCGCCAAAGCAGACGTCATCGGCGCGGCGCGGCCATGGCACAGCGCATCATCCCGCAGGGCGCGACACCGGCCGACGCGGGTCAGCGAAACAGCACCAGCGAGCCCGGCGACCAGCTGACGCGGACGCGGGTGCCGACGTCGGGCACCTCGCGGCCGAACACGTTCCGCATCGAGATGCGGACCTCGTGCGGGACACCGTCATAGTCGTCGCTGCCGTCCATGATGACGTCGTAATAGGTCATGTCGCCGTAATAGACGACCTCGTCGATCACGCCTTCGGTCACGCGACCCGGCGCTTCGGCGCCCATCGGCAGCAGCGTCGCCGCCTCGGGGCGGAATCCGATGCTGGGGCCCGCGTCGCCGCGGTCGGCGCGGCTGACGTTCGCCGCCGGGATGTCCACGGTGCCGAAGCCCGGCACCGCGACGGTGACATGGTCCGCCCCCTCACCCACGATCCGCGCGGGCATGAAGTTCATCACGCCGATGAAATCCGCGACGCGGCGGCTGGCCGGGCGCGCATACAGCGCCTCGGGGCCGTCCAGCTGCGCGATCTCGCCCTCGAACATGACGGCGATCCGGTCCGACATGACCAGCGCCTCTTCCTGGTCGTGGGTCACGAGAACGAAGGTGATGCCCACCTGCCGCTGCAGCTTGATGAGCTCGACCTGCATCTGCTCGCGCATCTTGCGGTCCAGCGCCGACAGCGGCTCGTCCAGCAGCAGGACCTTGGGCTTGAGGATCAGCGCCCGCGCCAGCGCGACCCGCTGCCGCTGCCCGCCCGACAGCGCGTGCGCCGCGCGGCCGCCGAAGCCCTTCATCCCCACCATGTCGAGCGCGTCGTCAACCGCCGCCGCCTTTTCCGCGCGCGAACGCGGGTCGCGGCGCAGGCCGAAGCCCACGTTCTCGGCCACGGTCAGGTGCGGAAAGATTGCGTAGGACTGGAACACCATGTTCGTCGGCCGCACGTTCGCGGGCACGTTCGACATGTCGCGCCCGTCCACGAGCACGACGCCGCCATCGATCCCCTCGAACCCGGCGATGGTCCGCAGAAGCGTCGTCTTGCCGCAGCCCGACGGCCCGAGAAGCGAGAAGAACTCGCCCTCGCGGATCGTCAGGTCGATGCCGCGGAGCGCGTGGTAGTCGCCGTAGTATTTCTGGACGCCCCGGCATTCGATCATCGGCTTGCGGTCGTCGAGCGCGGGCCGTGCGGGGCCGCGCGGCGCGGCGGACGGGGCCAGCGGCGGCACGGGCTGAAGGGTGTGGGCGGCGGTCAAATGAAGCCTCCGGTATCGGTCCGGCCGGTGCGGGCGACGCCGCGGCGGCGGAAGTATTCGGCAAGGGTCAGAAGCAGGATCGACATCAGCACCAGGAGCGTGCCGAGCGCCATGATCATCGGGATCGACTTGGGGAACCGCAGCTGGCTGAAAATATAGGTCGGCAGCGTCGGCTGGTTGCCCGCAAGGAAGAAGGCGATGATGAACTCGTCCAGGCTGATGGTGAAGCTCATGAGCAGCGCCGACACGATCCCGGGCATCACCAGCGGCAGGATCACCAGCCGGAACGCGCTCCACTTCGTCTCGCCAAGATCGTAGGCCGCTTCCTCAAGCGACTTGTCGAGGCTCGAGAACGCGGTGGACAGGATCGCGACCGCGTAGGGCATGCAGATCAGCGTGTGGCCGAGGATCACGGTAAAGATCGACAGCCCCACCCCGGCCGCCAGCAGCACCACCAGCAGCGACACCGCCACGATGATCTCGGGCAGAACAAGCGGCAGCATGATGAGGCCCATCACCGGGCCCTTGCCGCGAAAGTCGAACCGGGTCGAGGCGCGGGCCGCGAAGATGCCAAGGCAGGTCGCCAGCGCCGACGCGCTGACCGCGATCAAGAGCGAGTTCAGCAGCGCCTGCCGCAGCGTCGGGTTCTCGGCCATCTGGACGAACCAGTTGGTCGTGAAGCCCTGCAGCGGGAATGCGATGACGGTCGCGTTGTTGAACGCAAAGATCGGCAAAAGGATGATCGGCGCGTAAAGGAACGCGAGGTAGAGAAGCGTATAGACCCGAAGGCCCGATCCGCGCAGCCGGGTCATGCGCGCACCTTCAGGAAGCGGCGGTTGAGGAACAGGAACACCAGGCTCAGCGCCGCCACGACCGCCATCGCGCTGATCGCCACCGCGGACCCCAGCGGCTTGTTGTCGATGTCCAGCATCTGCGCCTGGATCAGATTCGCGACCATCGGGATCTTGCCGCCGCCGATCACCGTGGGCGTCACATAGTCGCCGATGGTCGGGATGAACACGATCAGCACGGCCGCGACCACGCCGGGCATGGCCAGCGGCAGCGTGACGCGCCAGAACGTCATCAGCCGGCTTTCACCCAGGTCGCGCCCCGCCTCGAGCAGCGAGCGGTCGATCTTTTCCAGCGCGACATAGATCGGCAGGATCGCGAAGGGCGCGTAGGAATGGCTCAGCGTCATGACGATCGAGCCGGTGTTGTACAGCAGGAACTTGAGCGGCTCGTCGATCAGCCCGATCCCTTTGAGGCCCGAGTTGATGACCCCGTTGAAGCCCAGGATCACCTTCCACAGGAACACGCGGACCAGGTAGCTGGTCCAGAACGGGATCGTGATGAGAAAGATCCATAGCGCCTTGCGCTCGGGCGCGACCACGAACGACAGGAAATAGGCGACCGGGAACGCCATCAGGACGGTCACCGCTGTGACCATCGCCGCCACCATCAGCGAACGGACCAGGATCGTGCGGAAGATCGGGTCGGCCCAGGTCGCGCGGTAATTTTCCAGCGTGAACTCGCGGACGATCGTCAGGTAGCCGTCCTTGAAGAACGAATAGGCCAGGATCGTCAGCAGCGGGACCGCCAGCAGGAGGATCGCGTAGAGCAGCGGCGGCGCGATCAGGCGAAGTCCCTGCCCCGTCTCTGTGCCGTTGCCTGTCGCCATGCCGTGTCATGCCCTCGCCGGAATATGGCGCATGAATTCCACAACCGCAGGCAAAGGAAAAGCCGCTTTCGCGCGGTCGGGGATGACGGGTCGAGGGGCGTTGCGCGGCCGCACGCGCCCCTGCCTGCACGCCCGCACGGTCGGCCGCGCGCAGGGCCGCGCGCGGGTGCCTGCTGGCGCCCCGCCAGAAATGCGGCGCAGGGCCGATGCGGCGAGTAGACAGGGGCCCGGAGGCATTGCAATCTGGCCGTCGCAGGCGGGCGAACGGTGGGTCAATGCCGTCGCCCGCACCAGAGGAGGAGATGCACTTGACCGAGAAAACCACACTGGACCGCCGCAAGTTCCTGACCACCGCTTCGCTCGGCGGGGCCGTCGCGGCCGCCGGCGCCACGCTGGCCGCGCCCGCCATCGCGCAGGAAAACCCGACCATCAACTGGCGCGTCGCGTCGTCCTTCCCGAAATCGCTCGACACCATCTACGGCAGCGGCGTCGAGGTCGCGGACCGCCTGCGCGAGGCGACGGACGGCAAGTTCAACCTTCAGGTCTTCGCGGCGGGCGAGATCGTCCCCGGCCTGCAGGCGATGGACGCCACCACCGACGGCACCGTCGAGGCGTCGAACTCGGTCGGCTACTACAGCTGGGGCAAGGACCCGGCATTCTCGTGCGGCGCCGACCTGCCGTTCACGCTGAACGCGCGCGGCAAGGCCGCCTACAACTATCACGGCGGCGGGATCGACAGCTACAACCAGTTCCTGGCCAAGTACAACCTGATCTCGTTCCCGGCCGGCAATACCGGCGCCCAGATGGGCGGCTGGTACCGCAAGGAAATTAAGTCCGTCGCCGACATGCAGGGCCTCAAGATGCGCATCTCGGGCCTGGCCGGGCGCGTGGTCGAGAAGCTGGGCGTGATCCCGCAGCAGATCGCGGGCGGCGACATCTACCCGTCCCTGGAACGCGGCACGATCGATGCGGCCGAATGGGTCGGCCCCTATGACGACGAGAAGCTCGGCTTCCAGAAGGTCGCGCCCTACTACTACTACCCGGGCTTCTGGGAAGGCGGGCCGACGGTGGGCATGTTCTTCAACCTGGCGAAGTACAACGAGCTGCCCGAGACCTACAAGTCGCTGCTGCGGACCTGCTGCCGCGCGGCCGACATGAACACGCTGGCGAACTATGACTGGAAGAACCCGCCGGCGCTGAAGCGGCTGGCGCAAAGCGGCGCGCAGCTTCGCCCCTTCCCCGAGGACGTGATGATGGCGTCCTTCGACGCCTCGCGCGAGGTGTTCGAGCAGATCTCGGGCGAGAACGCCGAGTTCAAGCGCCAGTGGGACGCGATGAAGCCGTTCATCGAGGACTGGTATCTCTACAGCCAGACCACCGACTACACCTTCGACACGATGATGATGATCCAGCAGCGCAACGGCAAGCTGAAGACCTGAGCCGCACGAGGTCCGCTTGCGGATCGCCGACCAGACCGCCGCCCCTAGGGGCGGCGGTTTTCGTTTCGGGGGATCGACGTTGCGGAAGAAAAAGGGGCGGTTTGATACCGCCCCTTTCCCGTCAGTCTGAATCGGACGCTCAGTTGGTCGGCGCAGCCAGCCCCGGCGGCGGGCCTGACAGACCCGATCCGGCCGGCGCGGGTGCCGCCGGAGCGTCCGATGCGGGCGCCGCGGGCGCAGGCGCTGCCGCCCGTGGCGGTGCGACCCTCGCGGGCGGTGCATCCGCCGCCTACAGCACTGGCGGCGCATCGGGCGTCGCCAGCACCGGCGCTTCCAAGGCCGGGTCCGCCATCGCCAGTCCGTTCAAGCGCGCCGCCGCGTCCATGAAGGACAGCTTCCAGGCCGGTGAACGGTCCGTCAGCGGCCAGGCCACATCCACCGCATCGGGCGAGACCGCCGATGCGCCGTCCGGCCCATCTCCCTCCGCCTCGAATGCCGGCGGCCCGCCCGCATGGGCCAAGCGCATGAAGCGCGGCCAGCAGGCCTCGCACGGCATCCAGGCCGCCGCCCATGCCGTCAAATCCGGCGACAGCCAC
>ERZ501041.31-NODE-31-length-33640-cov-9.182611_pt1 | contig 33640 bp, 30 predicted proteins | sample MGYA00248848_ERZ501041 | MGnify/ENA primary metagenome ERZ501041 (study PRJEB25958, sample SAMN03398573) | human skin metagenome | study: EMG produced TPA metagenomics assembly of the Human Skin Microbiome Metagenome (human skin metagenome) data set.
AGAACGACATCCTCAAGGAGTTCATGGTCCGCAACACCTACATCTATCCGCCCGAACCCTCGATGCGGATCATCGCGGACATCATCGGCTATACCTCGGCGGAAATGCCCAAGTTCAACTCGATCTCGATTTCCGGCTATCACATGCAGGAAGCGGGCGCGAACCTGGTGCAGGAACTGGCCTACACGCTGGCCGACGGGCGCGAATACGTCCGCGCCGCGATGGCCGCCGGCATGGACGTGGACGACTTCGCGGGCCGCTTGTCGTTCTTTTTCGCCATCGGCATGAACTTCTTCATGGAAATCGCCAAGCTTCGGGCCGCGCGGCTGCTGTGGCACCGGATCATGTCGGACATCGGCGCGAAGAAGCAGTCGTCCCTGATGCTGCGCACCCATTGCCAGACCTCGGGCGTGTCGTTGCAGGAACAGGACCCCTACAACAACGTCGTCCGTACCGCATACGAGGCGATGAGCGCCGCCTTGGGCGGCACCCAGTCGCTCCACACCAACGCGCTGGACGAGGCGATCGCCCTGCCCACCGACTTCTCGGCCCGGATCGCGCGGAACACGCAGCTGATCCTGCAGGAGGAAACCGGGATCACCCATGTCGTCGATCCGCTGGCCGGGTCCTATTACATCGAAAGCCTGACCGCCGAACTGGCCGACAAGGCCTGGGCGATCATTGAGGAAGTGGAAGCGATGGGCGGCATGACCAAGGCCGTCGCCGCCGGCCAGCCCAAGCTGCGGATCGAGGAAACCGCCGCCCGCCGCCAGGCCATGATCGACCGAGGCGAGGAAGTCATCGTCGGCGTCAACCGCTACCGCAAGGATCGCGAAGACCCGATCGACATCCTCGACATCGACAACGTCAAGGTCCGGGCCAGCCAGATCGCCCGGCTGGAAACCATGCGTGCCACCCGCGACAAGGCGGCCTGCGACGCCGCGCTGGCCGAGATGACGCGCCGCGCGCGCGAGGGCGGGAACCTGCTGGAAGCGGCCGTCGAGGCCGCCCGCGCCCGCGCCACGGTGGGCGAGATCAGCATGGCGATGGAGGACGTGTTCGGCCGCCACCGCGCCGAGGTCAGGACGCTGGCCGGCGTCTACGGCGCCGCCTATGACGGTGACGAGGGCTTTGCGCAGATCCAGCGCGACGTGGAAGCCTTTGCCGAGGAAGAAGGCCGCCGCCCGCGGATGCTGGTCGTCAAGATGGGCCAGGACGGCCACGACCGCGGCGCCAAGGTGATCGCCACCGCCTTCGCCGATATCGGCTTCGACGTGGACGTGGGACCGCTGTTCCAGACCCCCGATGAGGCGGCGCAGGACGCGGTGGACAACGACGTCCACGTGGTCGGCATCTCCAGCCAGGCGGCGGGCCACAAGACGCTGGCGCCGCAACTGATCCGCGCGCTCAAGGACAAGGGCGCCGACGAGATCATCGTGATCTGCGGCGGCGTCATCCCGCAGCAGGACTACGATTTCCTGCGGCAGGCGGGCGTGGCCGCGATCTTCGGTCCGGGCACCAACATCCCGGTGGCCGCGCGCGAGATCCTGGACATCGTGCGGGCGTCGCGGGTGTAGGCGGGGGGCGTAATCGAGGGCTTAGTCTGGGGCGGCTTCCGGGGCCGGGGCACACAGGGGCAAATCGCATCGGCGAACGCGACCGAGCGCACGACGCTCACCCCCCGCCCTGCACCAGCCCCGCGCTTTTCACCGTCGCGTGGCAGGGTGTGCCGGGTTCCAGCCGCAGCGCCTCGACCGAGCGGGCGGTGATGCGGGCCAGCAGCGCCGCGCCGCCGGGCAGGCGCAGCTGCACCAGCGCGGTCGGCCCCTCGGGCACCATGGCGGCGACCGTCGCGGGCAGGACGTTCAGGGCGGAACTGTCGCGGGGCGGGGTCAGGGACAGGATGACCTCGGCCGCCCTGATCCGCAGACGCACCGCCGTCCCCGGTTCCGCCGCGAGGCCCGGGACCAGCAGGTCCCCCGCCACCGTCGCGATGCGGGCAAGCCGGTCGGGCTCGATCCCGGCCACCCTGCCCAGCAGGACCGCCCCGACCTCATCCCGGTCCAGAAGCGCGGCGGTGGCGGGGTCGGCCAGCATCTGTTCCAACCCGCCCGCTCGCGTGACGCGGCCCGCGTCCACCAGCACGAGCGTCGTGGCGAGGCGCGCGACCTCGGCAATCGCGTGGCTGATGTAGAGGATCGGCACCTCGGTCCTGTCGCGGAGGTTTTCGAGATAGGGCAGGATCTCGGCCCGGCGGGCGGCGTCGAGCGAGGCCAGCGGCTCGTCCAGGATCAGCAGGCGCGGACGGGACAGAAGCGCGCGGCCGATGGCCACGCGCGCGCGTTCCCCGCCCGACAGAAGAGCCGGCCGGCGGTCCAGAAGCGCGCCGATCCCCAGCATCGCCACCACCGCTTCCAGCGACGGCCCCGCCGCCCCCCGCGGCGCAAAGCGCGTGCCGTAAACAAGATTGCCGCGTACCGTCATGTGCGGGAACAGCCGCGCGTCCTGGAACACGTAGCCGATCCGGCGGCGGCGGACCGGTACCGCGATGCCCGCCGCCGTGTCGGTCAGCACCCGCCCGTCCACGACCACCCTGCCGTGGTCGGGCGCGATCAGCCCCGCGACCGCGTTCACGATCGTCGTCTTGCCCGAGCCCGAGCGCCCGAACAACGCGGTCACGCCTGCGGGCGCCACGAAGGACGCATCAAGCGCGAAGCCCGGAAAGCGATGACGCAGCGCCACGTCCAGCATCAGCGCCCGGCGATCCGGGCCGCGACGCGGCGCGACAGCCACTCCGCCGCGACCAGCGCCACCATCGCGACGGCGATGGACAGGGCGGCCAGCCGCGCGACCGTTCCTTCCTGCCCCGGCACCTGCAGCGCGGTGTAGATCGCCGACGGCAGGGTCTGGGTCTGGCCGGGGATGTTCGACACGAAGGTGATCGTGGCCCCGAACTCGCCCATCGACTTGGCGAACGCCAGCACCGCCCCGGCGATGATGCCGGGCAGGACCAGCGGCAGGGTGACGGTCGCGAAGACCGCCGCGCGCGACGCGCCCAGCGTCGCCGCCGCATCCTCGAGCCGGGGGTCCACCGCCTCGATCGCCAGCCGCATTGCGCGGACCATCAGCGGGAACGCCATGACGGCGGCGGCCAGCGCAGCACCTGTCCAGCGAAAGGCGAAGACGATGCCGAAGGTCTGTTCCAGCCACGCGCCGACCGGACCCCGCCGCCCCATCGTCACGAGCAGCAGGTAGCCCGTGACCACCGGCGGCAGGATCAGCGGCAGGTGAACGAGCCCGTTCAGCAGCGCGTGCCCCCAGAACCGCCCCCGTGCCAGCGCCAGCGCGCAGATCATCGCCAGCGGCAGGCTTGCGACCGTGGCGACCAGCGAGACCTTGAGCGACAAGGCAAGCGCCGCCGCCCCGTCCGGTCCCAGCCAGCCCATCGCCCCGTCATGCACGATCAGTTCGCGGCGGGCGGTTGGCTGAAGCCTTCGTCGGCGAAGATCTTCTGCGCGGCGTCGCCCTTGAGTTCGGCGAAGAAGCCGGCGGCGGCGGGCTTGGCCGCGGCCCCCGTCACCAGCGCCGCCGGATAGGTGATCGGATCGTGGCTGCCCGCAGGGAACACGCCCGCGACGCTGACGCCCGGCTCGGCATGGGCGTCGGTCGCATAGACGATCCCCATCGGCGCCTCGCCCGACGCGACCAGCGCCAGCGCGGCGCGCACGTTGTCGGCCTGCGCCACGTCGGCCTGAACCCCGTCCCACAGCCCTAGCGCAGTCAGCGCCTGCTTGCCGTAGACCCCGGCCGGAACCGAATCCACCAGCGCCATCGCCAGCTTCCCGCCCGCAAGCTGCCCCTTGAGATCAAGCTTGCCGTCGATCTGCGGCGCCTCGCGCGGCGTCTCGCCACCCGAACGCACCAGGACCAGCGTGTTTCCAAGCAGGTCCACCCGGCTGCCCGCGTCGATGCGGCCGGAATTTTCCAGCGTGTCCATCCATTCGGGCGCGGCCGAGATGAAGATGTCGGCGGGCGCCCCTTCCTCGATCTGGCGCGCGAGCTGGGGGCTGCCCGCATAGGACACGGTCGCGGTGTCGCCGGTGCGGCTTTCCCAGTCCCCGACGAACCGGTCAAGCGCGGTCTTGAGGCTGGCGGCCGCGAAGACCGTGATCTCCTCGGCGTGGGCCGGGACGGCGATCAGGGCGGCGGTCAGGGTCGCGGCGGCGAGGCGGAGGATGCGGGTCATGCTGGGGACCTTGCTTGCTAGGGGTGCGCGCGGGCTGCGTCGCCGCCAGTTAGGCAAAGCCGCGTTCCGGCGGCAAGCGCTATTTCCGCCCAGACATATCGGAGAGCTGCCGCAAGACGTCGATGTCGGTGGCCGCCGCTTTCTCGGCGCCGTCTTGGATGGCGCGGAACCGCGCCAGCACCTCGTGCCCCAAGGGCGTCAGCGCGGCGCCGCCGCCCTGCACGCCGCCGCGCGCGCTTTCGATCAGGGGCGCGTCGAACATGGCGTTCAGCGCTTCGGCCAGCGTCCACGCGCGCTTGTAGCTCATCCCCATGCGCCGTCCGGCGGCGGCGATCGAGCCGGTTTCCCCGATCAACGCCAGCAGGTCGGCCTTGCCCGGCCCAAGCCAGCGCCGGTCGTCCAGATAGACGCGCAGGCGCAGCGGGCGACCCGTCAGGGCGCGGTTTTCATCCGTCATGTGGTCAGCGCCCGGATCGCCGGGGTCAGCGGCACCGGGGCCGGATAGTCGGGGGCGATGCCCGGCGCGCGGTCGAGCGCGTCGCGAATGGTAAAGACGTTCGCGCCCGGCAAGGTTTCCAGCACGTCCCACGACACCGGCACGGCGACGGTCGCACCCGGTCTGGCGCGCAGGGAAAAAGGCGCAACTGCGGTCGCTTGCGGCTGGTTCCTCAGCCAGTCGATGAAGATGCGCCCGGTCCGCTTTGCCTTCGACATCACGGCGACGAAGCGGTCGGGCTCCTCGTCGGCCAGCACCGTCGTCAGCGTCCGCGCGAACAGCGTCGCGGTGGACCACGGCACGGTGCGCTTGATGTCGCAGACGATGTGGACGCCCTTGCCGCCGGTCACCATCGGCCAGCTCGGCAGGCCGAGCGTGTGCAGCCGGTCGCGCAGGTCGAAGGCCGCGCGGCGCACGTCGCCCCAGCCCAGCCCCTCGTCGGGGTCAAGGTCGAACACCAGCCGGTCGGGCCGGTCGGGCCGGTCGCGGTGGACGCCCCGGACGTGAAATTCGATGACGCCCATCTGCGCGCCCGCGACCAGCCCCGCCGCGTCGCGGACATACAGCGCGGGCTCGTCCTCCCCCTCGATCTCCGTTTCGCGGATCTGCGCGGGGAACCCCTTTCCGGCGTGCTTCTGAAAGAACGACTCGCCGCCCAACCCTTCGGGCAGGCGCACCAGCGATACCGGGCGGTCGCCGGCGTGGGGCAGCATCAGCCCCGCCGCAGCCTCGTAATAGGCGGCGATCTCGCCCTTCGTGACCTTCGCGTCGGGATAGACGACGCGCTTGGGGTTCGAGATGCGGACGCCCGCGACCACGGCGCCTTCGTCCGACCGGCCGGAGGCGACCCGGACGACGGGTGTGGGCTTTGCGTTCGCCCGTCGGGCGGGCTTGGCGGCTTTCTGCGCGGCAGGCGGCTCGGGCATCTTGTCCTCGCGCAGCCCCTGGAAACTTGCGTGGCGCAGGCGGCCGTCGCCGGTGATGTCGGCAAAGCGGATCTCGGCGGCGATCACCGGCTCGACCCATTGCGCGCCCCGCGCCTCCGCCCGGGGCACGTCTAGCGCGGGTCTGGGCCGGGCATGCGGCTTCAGCGCCGCCGCGACCGCGTCCTGCGCCGCGCCGTCGAACCCGGTGCCCACCTTGCCGCGATAGAACAACTCGCCGTCCTCGGCCCGGTCCGCCAGCAGCAGCGACGAGAAGGTGCGCCCGGTCGCCTGCGAGGGCACCCAGCCCACGATCAGGTAGTCGTCGCGCCGTTCGCATTTCACCTTGCGCCAGCTGTCGCCGCGTCCCGACCGATAGGTCGAATCGATCCGCTTCGACACGATCCCCTCGCCTCTGGCGGCGCAGATCGCGGCCAGCGCGTCCTCTCCGCTGCCTTCGACCGCCAGCGATTGCTCGATCAGCCCCAGCGCGGGCACGTCCTTCAGAAGCGCGGCCAGCGCCGCCTGACGCGCCTTCAGCGGTTCGCGCTTCAGGTCCTTGCCATCGAGGTGCAGCAGGTCGAAGGCCACGAACGCGAACGGCCCGCCCGCCTTGATCGCCTGTTGCAGCGCGGTGAACCCCAGCTGCCCCGCGCCCGCCACGATCTCGCCGTCGATCAGCGCCGAACGCGCCGGCAGTTCCTCGAACGCGGGCAGCAGGGGGGCGAAGCGGTCAGACCAGTCGAGGCCGTTGCGCGTGCGGATCAGCGCACCGCCCTTGCCGATCTCGACCAGCCCGCGATAGCCGTCGATCTTGATCTCGTGCTGCCAGCCCTCGCCGGACGGCGCGTCGTCCACGAGCTTGGCCAGCATCGGCTCGACCGGCTTGGGACGAGGAAGGCGGTCCGCCGGCCCGAACGGCGCCACCGGCGCGTCCCCGGCGATGCCTGCGAAGTCGCGGTTGGTGGCGACGCTGGCGCGGTAGCGTTTCACCGGATCGGGCGCGTGGGCGGCGTCGTCATCCTGCTTGATGAGCAGCCAGTTCTCGCGCTTTTCGCTGGGCTTTCCCTTGATCCGCACCAGGTCCCACGACCCGGACAGCCGCCGCCCGTAGAGCTGGAACCGCAGGTGTCCCTTGCCCAGGCCGTATTCCACATCGCCGTCGGGCCGCCACGACCCGATGTCCCACAGCATGACCGTGCCGCCGCCGTATTCCCCCTTGGGGATCGTGCCCTCGAAGGTGAGATACGGGATCGGGTGATCCTCGGTCCGCACCGCGAGCCGCTTTTCCTTCGGATCGAAGCTGGGGCCGCGCGTCACCGCCCAGCTCAGCAGCACGCCCCCCCATTCCAGACGCAGGTCCCAGTGCAGCCGGGTCGCGTCGTGGTTCTGCATCGAATAGCGCAGCGCGCCCGAGGACGGCGCCCCCTCGTCGAACGGCTCGGCCGTGCGGGCGGGGTCGCGCTTGGCGCGGTAAGTGTCGAGCCGGTCGGCCAATCAACCCGCCTTGCGGGCGGGCGCGCGGCGAGCGGGCGCTTTCGCGGGCTTGGCGGGCGCGTCGTCGTCATCGTCGGCCTTGTCGGCGGGTCGAGCGGTGGACTTGGCGCGGGACGCGCGAGTCTTGGTGGCTGCCGTCGTCTTCGCCGCGGGCTTTGCGGCAGGTTTCGCCGCAGCCTTCGGGGCGGATTTCGGGGCGGCCTTGGCCCCGGCCTTGCCCCCCGATCCGCCCGACGCCTTCAGGCTTTCGCGCAGCGCCTGCATCAGGTCCACGACGTTGTCGCCCGAGGGTCGGCTTTCGCCTTCGGTCGTGACGCGCGGCGCGCGGCCCTTGCGCTTGTCCTCGATCAGCGACCGCAGGGCCTTGTCGTAGTGGTCGGTGAAAGCCGCCGCATCGAACGGCGCGGTCTTTTTCTCGATCAGCGCCTCGGCCACGTTCAGCAGGTCCTCGTCCGCCTCCTCGTCCTCGATCGAGGAAAACAGCGGGTCGGCGTCCTTGATCTCGTCGGCGTAGAACAGCGTCTCCATCAGCAGCCCGTCGCCGCACGGGCGCACGGCGCACAGCTTTTCGCTGCCGTGGACGGTCAGTTGCCCAAGGCCCACCTTGCCCGATTTCCTCAGCGCGTCGCGCACCACGCGATACGCATCCTCGGCCAGCTCGTCCGTGGGCACGATGTAATAGGGCTGGTCGTAGTAAAGCGGCGAAATTTCGTCCATGCCGACGAACTGGACCAGCTCGAACGTCTTCTTGGTCTCAAGCTTGATCGCGTCGATCTCGTCGGGTTCGATCAGCAGGTATTCGTTATCGCCGAGCGCATAGCCCTTCATGATGTCGTCGGTGTCCACCGGACCGATCCCCGCGACCGTCTTTTCATAGCGAATCGGCTTGCCGCTGGGGCCGTGGATCTGGCGAAAGCTCACGCGGCGCGCGGTCTTGGTCGCGCTGTGGATTTCCACCGGTATCGCCACGAGGGACAGGCGCAACTGTCCCTTCCAGATCGCACGTGAGGCCATCGTCGTTCCCCTGTTCCACGGGCGGAACGCGCCGGCCCCGCGCGAGTTTCGGCAGGGCCGTGATTTTAGCGCGCGGCGTGGCGGCGCGGTTGGACGTTACGCGGACCGATCTTCCTCGTCGCCCAGCATCTCCTCGGCCTTCTCGGCCAAAGCTTCGGCGCGGGCGGCGAGTTCGGCCATGACCTCGCCGATCTCGGCCGGGATCACCGGGACCTCGATGCGCGGCGGGTTCGATTTCAGCCGCGCCAGTTCGCGTTCCGCCGACGCCGCCCGGTCCTCAAGCGCCGAGGTGCGGTCGGCCAGCATCAGCCCGGCAAGCAGCAGCAGCCGCGGCTCGGGCATGCGGCCCGCCTGGTCGAGGATCTGGCGCGCCTCGGCGTCCAGCATGCCGGCTGCGCGGCGCAGCAGCTTTTCCTCGCCGTCCTGGCAGGACAGGGTGTAGTCCTTGTGACCGACCTTGAATTCCACGTTGGGCATCAGCGCCGGTCTCCTTCGGTGTCCTCGGGGTCGGTGCCCTCCCCGTCATCCTCGTCGTCGTAGACGCCGCCGAACAGGGACAGTTCGTCCTCGGGCAGGTCTTCGCGCTCGACCGTCAGTTCGCGTTCGGCGGACGCCCCGCCGTCAAGGTCAAGGTCGAGATCGGCGGCCAAGTCGGCGTCGTCTTGCGCGTCGGCGCCTGCGTCGGTGTCACCGGCGGGCAGGTCGGTGCCCGCTTCCGCAACGGCGTCGGGCGGGCTGACGGGCAGGCCAGCGGACAGGCCGGCTGGCAGGCCAGCGGGCAGGCCAGCAGGAAGGAAGGTGGCGGTGGTATCGCGCGCTGCCGCAACGGCATCGGGAACGTCGCCCGCAAATGCGTCGGAACCGTGGTCCGCAGCCGATGCGGGCTTGCCCACCAGCGGTTTGCGCGGCGCGGGCGCTGGCGTTCCCAGCATCCGGTCCAGCGCGTCGAGGATCTCGCCCATCTGCGCGATCTCGGCGGCGCGGGCGGCCCGCAGCGACTCGATCTCGGCCTCCAGCGCCGCGCGCACGGTGTCGCGGGCCGCATCGCCTGCGGGCGCCTTGCCGTCCGCCGCGGCGATCAGGTCGCGGTTCGCGGCCGACAGCCCGTCATTCGCCGCCGCAAGCCGCGCCATGTGCTCGCCCGCGCCCGCCAGCCGCTCAAGCGTTTCCTCAAGCCGCTCGCGCATTGCCTCGAGCGTCGCGGCCTGCCGGTCGTGCAGCGCCACGACATCGTCCGACAGCTGCCGGTTCTCGGCTTGCAGCGATGGGGCTGTCGGCGCGGCGGCCGTCGGCGCGACCCTGGCCGCGGGCCGCGCGCGCAGCCGGGTCAGGTCGCGTCCCGCCTGCTCGACCGTATAGTCGAGCCGGTCAAGCGCGACGATCAGCCGCCGTTCACTGGTCGAGAGATCACTCATTCACTGGGTTCCCGCTTGTCCACCCTTTTTGTGGCATCGGGTGCGAGGGCTGGCAAGCCGTAGTGCCGGATCGCGTCATTCGCCCCATCGGCCCAGACGCTCGTCGCCCCTTGGCACAACATTCGGCCGCGTCACGGATTTTTCTCACTTGCGCCGCCCCAAGGCTTTGTCTACATCGCGCCCCACGGCCCAGACGGCCGCCGATGCTGTGGTAGCTCAGTGGTAGAGCACACCCTTGGTAAGGGTGAGGTCGAGAGTTCAATCCTCTCTCACAGCACCACCTTCCCCCTTGTAGCGATACTGCGGCGACGTGCGGAACTGTCCTGTCGGACACCTGCGTCCTGTCCCCGCTGCCGTCATCTCCGACGCGCGCGGCACCCGTCCCTTATGGACCTCGGCGGGCGGCGCGGGTAATTGGGCGGGATGACCAGACGCCTTCCCGATCCGCCCGGTGCCTCGGCATCCGACCGCCTTGCCCGCCGCGGGGCCGCGCTTCGCGCCAACCTGCAACGGCGCAAGGAACAGGCCCGCAACCGCGCGGACGGTGGCCGCGACCACAACGAGAACGAGCCGCAGGCGGGGATCGAGCGCCCGGACCCGGCGGACGAAAGCGAGGGATAGATGGACCAGATCCTGGTTCGCGGGAACGGCCCGCTGAACGGCGACATCGCGATTGCCGGGGCCAAGAACGCCTGCCTGGCGCTGATGCCCGCCACGCTGCTGACCGACCAACCGCTGACGCTGACGAACGCGCCGCGGCTGTCGGACATCCGCACCATGACCGCGCTCCTGCAGTCGCTGGGGGCCGAGGTCGCCTCGCTGCAGGACGGGCAGGTGCTGGCGTTGTCGAGCCACGACATCGGCAACCACACGGCCGACTACGACATCGTCCGCAAGATGCGCGCATCGATCCTGGTCCTTGGCCCGATGCTGGCGCGCGACGGTCATGCGGTCGTGTCGCTGCCGGGCGGCTGCGCCATCGGCGCGCGGCCGGTGGACCTGCACCTGCGGGCGCTGGAGCTGATGGGCGCGTCGCTGGATCTTCGCGACGGCTATGTCCATGCCAAGGCCCCGGCGGGCGGGCTGAAGGGCGCAGTCATCGACTTTCCGCTGGTCTCCGTAGGCGCGACCGAGAACGCGCTGCTGGCCGCGACCCTGGCGCGGGGCACGACGGTCCTCAACAACGCCGCGCGTGAGCCCGAGATCGTCGATCTTGCCCGCTGCCTGCGGGCGATGGGCGCGCAGATCGACGATGAGGGCACTTCCACCATCACCATCCACGGCGTGGACGCGCTGCACGGCGCGACCCACCCCGTCGTCACCGACCGGATCGAACTGGGCACCTACATGCTCGCGCCCGCCATCTGCGGCGGCGAGGTCACCTGCCTTGGCGGCCGGATCGAGCTGGTGCAGTCGTTCTGCGAGAAGCTGGACGAGGCGGGCGTGTCGGTCACCCAGACCGAGCGCGGCCTGACCGTCGCACGCAAGAACGGCGCGATCCGGGCCGTGGACGTGCGGACCGAGCCGTTCCCCGGCTTCCCGACCGACCTGCAGGCGCAGATCATGGCGATGCTTTGCACGTCCGAAGGCGAAAGCACGCTGGAGGAGACGATCTTCGAGAACCGCTTCATGCATGCCCCCGAACTGCTGCGGATGGGCGCGCGGATCGAAGTTCACGGCGGCACCGCCAAGGTGCGGGGCGTCGAGAAGCTGCGCGGCGCGCCGGTGATGGCCACTGACCTGCGTGCCTCGGTCAGCCTGATCCTCGCCGGGCTCGCGGCCGAAGGGGAAACCGTCGTCAACCGCGTCTATCACCTCGACCGAGGCTACGAGAAGGTCGTGCGCAAGCTGCGCGGCGTCGGCGCCGACATCGAACGCATCAAGGAGCCGGCGAGCCATGGCTGACGCAAGCTACACGGACGGCGCGCAGGGCGGCGCGCTGGCGATCCGGGCGGAAACGCCCGACGAGTTGCCGATCCTGTCGGCGCTCTGCCAGGACGCGGTGCTGACCGTGGGCGACATCCGCTATGACGGGACCGCCCGCACGCTGGCGCTGCTGACCAGCCGCTTCCGGTGGGAGGACCTGGCCGACCGGGCGCCGGCGTTCGGGCTGGCAAGCGCGGCCTCGGCCGAAGATGCCGACCGCCCGTACGAGCGGGTGCGCGCGATCCTTGCCGTCCGCGACGTGACGGCGGTCCGCAGCGACGGGATCGGGCGCGAGGACAAGGACACCGTCCTGTCGCTTCTGTCGCTGGGCTGGACGCCCGGGCCGGACGGCACCGGGACGCTGGTCCTCACATTCGCGGGCGACGGCGCGCTGGCGGTCGACTGCGAGTGCCTGTCGGTGGACCTGCGCGACGTGAACCGCCCGCACCGCGCCGTGTCGGGCGCGATGCCCAGGCACGACGTGTGACCGCCCGATAATCCGAACGCTCCTGCAGCCCGAGCGGTCAGACCACCCGGTCCGGCGGCTCGCGCCCCTCGTCCAGCGCCACGACGTTCGCCATCGCCCGCAGCGCCATCGCGGTGCGCGTCTGGGCCGTGGCGGTGCCCAGATGCGGCAGCAGGGTGACGTTTTCCATCGTCCGCAGCGCCTTTGGCACGCGGGGCTCGTGTTCATAGACGTCAAGGCCCGCGCCCGCGATCTGTCCCGTGGCCAGAGCCCGCACCAGCGCCGCCTCGTCCACCACGTCGCCGCGCGAGATGTTGATGAGAAAGGCGTCGTCGCGCATCCGCGCCAGTTCGGCGGCGCCGATCATGTGCCGCGTCCCCGCCCCGCCCGGCACCGCCAGAACGACGAAGTCGGCCACCGCCAGCACCGCGTCGATGTCGGCAAGCTGCATCGCCGGGATGTCGAGCGCCGACACGCGCGAGCGGTTGTGGAACACGACCCGCATCCCGAAGCCCAAATGGCAGCGCGCGGCGATCGCCTTGCCGATCCGTCCCATGCCGACGATGCCAACGATCGCGCCGGTGACGTGTCGGCCCAGCATCTGCGTCGGCTGCCAGCCCTCCCACCGGCCCGCGCGCAGGATCCGCTCCCCCTCGCCTGCGCGGCGCGCGGTCGCGAGGATCAGCGTCATGGCGATGTCGGCGGTGGCGTCGGTGACGACGGCGGGAGTGTTGGTTACGACGACCCCCGCGGCGCGCGCGGCGTCCACGTCGATGTGGTTGAAGCCCGCGCCGAAGTTCGCGACCAGCCGCGTCCGCAGCCCGCCGCCCGCGAACGCATCTGCGGTGAACGCGTCCCCCAGCGTGGGGATGATCGCATCGAAGTCCCGCAGCGCCGCGCGGGCGTCCGCGACCGCAAGCGGCGCGGCATCCTGGCGGATGGTGGTGTCGAACCGCGCCGTCATGGCGCGCTCGGCGGTCTCGGTCATGCGGCGGGTGACGAGAAGGCGCATCAATACATCGCTCCGCCGTCGGGCACGTCGAGGTCGGGGCGGATCAGCACAACCTCGCCATCCGCATCGGGCACGCCCAGCACCAGGACCTCGGACAGGACCTTGCCGATCTGGCGGGGCGGAAAGTTGACAACCGCGATCACCTGCCGGCCCGGCAGCGTGGCCGGGTCGTAATGCCGGGTGATCTGGGCCGAGCTGCGCTTTTCGCCCAAGGGGCCGAAGTCGATCCACAGCCGGATCGCGGGCTTCCTCGCCTCGGGGAAGGGTTCGGCGCGGGTGATGGTGCCCACGCGGATGTCGAGGCGGTGGAAGTCGTCGATTGTGGCCAAGGCGGCGTCCGGTGCGGCGCTGGTGTCGGTCATGCGCCGAGTTCCCGCGAGCGGGCGGCGGCGGCGGCCACCGTTTGCGCCATGAGCGGCGGCAGACCCGCGCTCTCGTCCATCAGGACCGACAGCCCCGCGGCCGTGGTGCCACCGGGCGACGTCACGTTCGCCCGCAGCACCGCCGGATCCTCATCGCCCGCCATGGCCAGCGCGCCCGCGCCCGCGACCGTCGCGCGGGCAAGATCGAGCGCCAGCGCGGGCGGCAGTCCCTGCGCCTCGCCAGCCGCCGCCATCGCCTCGATCAGGTGGAACACGTAGGCCGGGCCCGATCCCGACAGCGCCGTGACCGCATCCATCTGTGCCTCGTCATCCAGCCGAACGACGTTGCCGACCGCCGCCATCAGCGAATGGGCGAGGTCGAGCGCCGATGCATCGGCCAGGTCGTTCCCGACGATGGCGGTGATCCCCTGCCCGATCGCCGCCGGCGTGTTGGGCATAGTCCGCACCACCGCCGCGCCCGGAAACGCGCGCGCAAAGGCGGCAAGGGTGACGCCCGCCGCGACCGACAGGACCAGCGTGCGCCCCGCGCGCCCGGGTTGCAGGCGCGGCAGCACGTCGCCCATCATCTGCGGCTTGACCGCGATCACCAGCACGGCGGGATCGTCCGGAAGCGCGCCATTCGCCGCGACCCCCGCGTGCGAAAGCCACGCGGGCGGATCGGGGTCGATCACCGCGACCGCGCCCGGCTCGATCCCGCGTGCAAGCCAGCCTTTCAGCAGCGCGCCGCCCATCCGGCCGCAGCCGACCAGCACCAGCCCGCGCCCGTTCAGTTCCGCAAGGTCCATGCGCGCCCCCTGTTTTCGAAAACGCCCTAGGGGTAGCCAGCCCGCCGCAGCCTGTCCAGCCGCAGCCTTCCCGAGCTGAGGCGCCGCACAGGCGCGACCGGCGCGCGCTCAGGCGCGGCCGTAGGCCCCGGCGATGGCGATGTTGAGCGCCTCGGACGCAGGGGCGTTGCCCCAGCAGGCCATCTGGAACGCCGGATAGAACCGTTCCGAGGCGTCGATGGCGGCGCGGATCATCCGATCGACCTGCTCGGGCCCGGCCACCGCCTCGCCCGACAGGACCAGCCCGTAGCGCCACACCATCAGCCGCTGCTCGCCCCAGAAGGTGAAGCCGCCGTCCCAGACCTGGTCGTTGGCGAGGTTCAGCAGCTCGTGCAGCGTCGTCATCCGGTCGGCGGGCGGGTCCATGTCGAAGGTGCAGACCAGCCGCAGCACCTCGTCGCCGGCCGACCAGGCGAGCGTGAGCGAGTAGCTGCGCCACTGCCCCTCGACCACCATGGCGATCTGGTCGTCGGCGAGCCGGTCGAAATCCCATTCGTGATGGGTGGCGACGCTTTCGACGATGTCGATGGGATGGATCTCGTCGCTGAGGATGAAGCTGTCGGTCTGTGCCATGCCTGTCTGCCCTCTGCCTCTGCTCGGTCGGGTTAACCCCAACCTGTGGTGGCGAACACAACAACCGGGTGGTTCCCGTGCCGCCTCTACCAGATATCGTCGGGTCGAATCGGGAGTGGTGTAAAGGAAAACATTGATGACAGTGGATGTTTTCCGGGGATAACCCCGCGCGCGCATGCCGCCCCTTCCGAAACGCGAACCGCCCGCAGATCGCGGGCGGTCGTCGCGGTGGTTATTGCGCCCGCAAGGGACCGGCGCGATCAGCCGCCGTGGATGATGCGGACGTAGTTCTTCGTCTCACGGTAGGGCGGAATGCCGCGATACTTCTGCACCGCGCCGGGACCGGCGTTGTAGGCCGCAAGCGCCAGCTGCCAGTTGCCGAAGGTGTTGTACTGCTGGCGCAGGTAGCGCGCGCCGCCTTCCAGGTTCTGCAGCGGATCGTTCGGGTTCACGCCCAGCTTGGCGGCCGTCGCGGGCATCAGCTGCGCCAGGCCGCGCGCGCCCTTGTGCGACCGTGCCGCCGGGTTCCAGCCCGATTCCTGCTGGACGAGGCGCAGGAACAGATCCTCGGGGATGCCGTGCTTGCGCGCGACGGCGCGGGCGTGCGGCAGATACTTGCTGCGCTGGTTGCCGCGATAGGCCGGGATCGCGCCGCGGTCGAGCTCGATCACCTTCACCGTGCGCCGCTCGCGCCCCGCGTCCGGGCGCAGCTTCTGCGAGCGCTGGTACTGGCCCGACAGCCGCGAATCCATCAGCTGCGTCTGGCGCTGGAACTGGCTCGCCCGCGATTTCGACGAGGCCCCCGAAAGCCTGAGCCCTTCTGCCGAGGCTGGCACCGCGACCGCCGTGGCGGCCACCGCCAGGACACAGGCCCTCAGAATCCGCCCAGCCGTCTTGCTGATCATCATGGTCGCCCTCTTGATCCGCCGTATTCTTGTTTTGGGGCGACTATACGCAAATCGCGGCTATCCGCCACGTTTTCTCACGCAGCCGCGAGAAACGATCGGCAGGATCACGCCGAGCCGGTTCCGGGCCGGTGCCGGTCCGGGCGGCCGGTTACCCGCGCCCGCCCCCACGGCTCCCGATGGCCCCCACGGCTCTTGCCGGGCGGCGGCCGCGCGGTCTACACCACCCGGCAACACGGACGTGCAGAAGGGGGACGCACCATGGCAGGCAGCATCAACAAGGTCATCCTGGTCGGCAATCTGGGCCAGGACCCGGAAATCCGCACCTTCCAGAACGGCGGCAAGATCGCGAACCTTCGCATCGCCACGTCCGAGAACTGGAAGGACAAGAACAGCGGCGAGCGGCGCGAGCGCACGGAATGGCACACGGTCGTGATCCATTCCGAGCCGCTTGTGCGGGTGGCCGAACAGTACCTGAAGAAGGGCATGAAAATCTACGTCGAGGGCCAGCTGGAAACCCGCAAGTGGCAGGACCAGTCGGGCGCCGACCGCTATTCGACCGAGGTCGCGCTGCGCCCGTTCCGGTCGGAGCTGCAGATGCTCGACGCGCGCGGCGGCGGCCAGGGCGGCGGTGCGGGCGGCGGCCAGGGCAGCTACGACCAGGGCTACGGTGACTACGGCGGGGGTTCGGGCGGCTCCTCCGGCGGACGCGGCGGTTCGGGCTCGTCGGGCGGCGGCGCGGGCGGCAACCGGCCCGAGTTCGACGACGAGATCCCGTTCTGAGGAACGAGCGACCACGGCGGCCCTGATCGGCCGCCGTCATTGTTTCGGCTCGCCTCACCTCACGTCCAATCCTCCAAAGCACCAGCCGAGGCCCCATGTCCCAGCGCCTGTTCCCCAGCCCCGACTTCCCCGCCGTTCCGGTCGTGGGCGAGGATGCGCTGTTTCCGGTTCACCGCATCTTCTGCGTCGGCCGCAACTACGCCGACCACGCCAAGGAAATGGGGTCCGAGGTGGACCGCGAAGCGCCGTTCTATTTTCTCAAGGGCGCCTACGCGCTGGTGGACAGCGGCGCGACCGTCCCCTACCCGCCCGGCACCGAGAACCTGCACCACGAGGTCGAGTTCGTCGTGGCGATCGGCAAGCCCCTGTTCCGCGCCAGCCGCGACGCGGCGATGGCGGCCGTGCTGGGCTATGCGACCGGGCTCGACATGACCCGGCGCGACCTGCAGAACAAGGCCAAGGACCAGGGCCGCCCCTGGGACTTCGGCAAGAACTTCGAGACCGGCGCCGTGCTGTCGCCGATCACCCGGGCAGCTGAGTTCGGCGAGATCGGCGGCCAGCGCATCTGGCTTGAGGTGGACGGCACCGTCCGCCAGCAGTCCACCCTGTCCGAGATGGTGTGGTCGGTGCCCGACATCCTGGCCGACCTGTCGCGCTATTACCACCTCCAGCCGGGCGACGTGATCTATACCGGCACCCCCGCCGGCGTGGGCGCGGTCGCGCCGGGCAACGTGCTGCGCGGCGGCGTTGACGGGCTGGCCGGGATCGAGCTGACGATCGGCGCGGCCGAGTAGCCTTTGGTCCCTTCCTGCGCCTTAAGCGCGGGAACATCGGGGGAACGTCGCGGGCATTGAAGCGGCGGACCTGCGGTCCTAGATTACTCGCAAGCCGGTTTGGCGGGCTGCCATGACGGGGCCCCCACTTCCGGGCACGAAAGGACCAGGATGACCACTGCATCTTCCCCGAACACCTATGCCGTGCTTCCGCTGCGTGACATCGTCGTGTTCCCCCACATGGTCGTGCCGCTGTTCGTCGGACGCGAGAAATCCGTCCGCGCGCTCGAGGCGGTGATGAACGGCGACGCGCCGATCCTGCTGGCCGCGCAGAGGGACGCTTCGGTCGACGAGCCGGGCGAGGACGGGATCCACCGCACCGGCGTGCTGGCGAACGTCCTGCAACTGCTGAAACTGCCCGACGGCACCGTGAAGGTGCTGGTCGAGGGGCGCGAGCGCGTGACCATCACGGGCTTCGTCAAGAACGACGCCCATTTCGAGGCGACCGCCGAACCCCTGACCGAACTGCCGGGCGACGCCGACAGCGTCGCCGCCCTCGTCCGCACCGTCGCGGAGGAGTTCGAGCGTTACGTCAAGGTCCGCAAGAACATTCCCGAGGAAGCCGTCTCCGCCATCGGCGAGGCGCGCGAACCTGCCGTCTTGGCCGACCTCGTGTCGGGCCATCTCGGCATCGACATCGCCCGCAAGCAGGACCTGCTCGACACGCTCGACGTCGCCCAGCGACTGGAGAAGGTCTATGGCCTGATGCAGGGCGAGATGTCGGTCCTGCAGGTCGAGAAGAAGATCAAGAGCCGCGTCAAGACCCAGATGGAGAAGACGCAGCGCGAGTACTATCTCAACGAGCAAATGAAGGCGATCCAGCGCGAGCTGGGTGATGGCGACGAGGGCCAGAACGAGATCGCCGAGCTCGAGGAGAAGATCTCGGCCACCAAGTTCAGCAAGGAAGCCCGCGAGAAGGCGGAATCCGAACTGAAGAAGCTGAAGTCGATGTCGCCGATGTCGGCCGAGGCGACGGTCAGCCGCAACTACCTCGACTGGCTGCTGGCGCTGCCGTGGGGCGTGAAGTCGCGCACCAAGAAGGACCTCGGCCGCGCCGAGCAGGTGCTGGACGCCGACCACTACGGTCTGGAAAAGGTCAAGGAGCGGATCGTCGAATATCTCGCCGTGCAGGCGCGGTCCGACAAGCTGAAAGGCCCGATCCTGTGCCTCGTCGGCCCTCCGGGCGTCGGCAAGACCTCGCTTGGCCGGTCGGTCGCCAAGGCGACGGGGCGCGAGTTCATCCGCATCAGCCTGGGCGGCGTGCGCGATGAAAGCGAGATCCGCGGCCACCGGCGGACCTATATCGGCTCCATGCCCGGCAAGATCATCCAGGCGCTGAAGAAGGCCAAGACGACCAACCCGCTGATTCTCTTGGATGAAATCGACAAGATGGGCCAGGACTTCCGGGGCGACCCGGCGTCGGCGATGCTCGAGGTGCTGGACCCGGAACAGAACGCGACCTTCGTGGACCACTATCTCGAGGTGGAATACGACCTGTCGAACGTCATGTTCCTGACCACGGCCAACAGCTACAACATGCCGGGCCCGCTTCTGGACCGGATGGAGATCATCCCGCTGTCGGGCTACACCGAGGACGAGAAGCGCGAGATCGCGCGCCAGCACCTGCTCGACAAGCAGATCAAGGCGAACGGCCTGAAGAAGGGCGAGTTCTCGGTCTCGGACGAGGCGCTGACCCACATGATCCGCTACTACACGCGGGAAGCCGGGGTCCGGTCGCTGGAACGCGAGATCGCGAAGCTGGCGCGCAAGGCCGTGACCGAGATCCTCAAGGGCGGCGCGAAGTCCGTGCATGTCACGCCCGAGAAGGTCGAGGAATATCTGGGCGTCCGCCGGCACCGCTACGGTCTGGCCGAAAAGGACGACCAGGTCGGCGTGGTCACGGGTCTGGCGTGGACGCAGGTCGGCGGCGACCTGCTGCAGATCGAGGCGCTGCGCCTGCCCGGCAAGGGCCGCATGAAGACGACCGGGAAACTGGGCGACGTGATGAAGGAATCGATCGACGCGGCGTCGAGCTTCGTGCGGTCGGTCGCGCCGGAACTGGGCATCCGCCCGCCGGAGTTCGAAAAGCGCGACATCCACGTTCACGTCCCCGAAGGCGCGACGCCCAAGGACGGCCCCTCGGCCGGTCTGGCGATGGTGACCTCGGTCGTATCGGTGATGACCGGCATCCCGGTCCGCAAGGACGTGGCGATGACGGGCGAGGTGACGCTTCGCGGCAACGCGCTGGCGATCGGCGGGTTGAAGGAAAAGCTTCTCGCGGCGCTGCGCGGCGGCATCACGACGGTGCTGATCCCGCAGGAGAACGAGAAGGACCTGGCCGACATCCCGGCGAACGTGAAGGAGGGGCTGAACATCATCCCCGTCTCGAACGTCCGCGAGGTGCTGCACCACGCGCTGGTGCGGATGCCCGAGGCGCTGGAATGGGACGAGGCGGCCGAGGAAGCCGCCGCCGCCGAAGCCGCCCGCCTGGCCGCGATGCGCGATCCGGGAAGCGGGGCGGTCGCCCACTGAAGGCACGGGAATGGATGCGGGAACGGGCGGAGGAAACTCCGCCCGTTTTCATTCGCGTGCGCGGTGGTCTGGCGGCTCGCGCTCACGCGGCGGCAGGGCACGGTCGCCCGTAACCGGGCAGACGGCTCAAGCCCGCTTTTCGCCCTTGCAGCCCGCCGCGCCAGCCGGTATCAGGCGCGTCACCGGGTGATTAGCTCAGTGGTAGAGCGCTTCGTTCACATCGAAGATGTCAGCGGTTCAAATCCGTTATCACCCACCATCATTCCGAAAGCCGTCCCGAAAGGGGCGGCTTTCTTCGTGGCGGGCCGGGGTTCAGCCGCGCGCGGCCTTTTCCGCGACGCCCGACTGCGCCTCGCGGCGTTCCAGTTCCGCCCAGACATCCGACAGCGGCACGTCGCAGGCGGCGAGCATCACCGTCAGGTGGTAAATTGCATCCGCCGCTTCCGCCGTCAGCCGGGCGCGGTCGCCGCGCACCGCCTCGATGATCGCCTCCACCGCTTCCTCGCCGAACTTCTCGGCGCATTTCGCCGGGCCCTTGGCCAGCAGCTGCGCGGTCCAGCTGGACGCCGGGTCCGCGCCGCGCCGCGCCTCAATCGTTGCGGCGAGACGGTCCATCGGATGGGGGCGGTCACTCGGATCGGTCATGTCAGCCTCATCGGGATGCCGGCGGCGGCCATGTGGGCCTTGGCCTCGGCCACGGTATGGGTGCCGAAGTGGAAGATCGAAGCCGCCAGCACCGCGCTCGCGCGCCCCAGCGTGACGCCCTCGACCAGGTGGTCGAGCGTCCCGACCCCGCCCGACGCGATCACCGGGATCTGAACCGCGTCCGCGATGGCGCGCGTCAGGTCCAGGTTGAAGCCAGCGCGGGTCCCGTCGCGGTCCATGCTGGTCAGCAGGATCTCGCCCGCGCCCCTGTCCGCGATGGTGCGCGCGAACGCCACCGCGTCGATGCCCGTCGCGCGGCGGCCGCCGTGGGTGAAGATTTCCCACCGGCCGGGCGCCACGGTCTTGGCGTCGATGGCGCAGACGATGCACTGGCTGCCGAACCGCGCCGCCGCCTCGGCCACCACGTCGGGGTTCGCAACCGCGGCCGAATTGAAGCTGACCTTGTCCGCGCCCGCCAGCAGCAGGTCGCGCACGTCGCGGTGCGACCGGACGCCGCCGCCGACCGTCAGCGGCACGAAGCACTGCTCGGCCGTCCGCGTCACAAGGTCGAACATCGTGCCGCGGTTTTCGTGGGTGGCATGGATGTCGAGAAAGCAGATCTCGTCGGCGCCCGCCGCGTCATAGGCGCGCGCCGCCTGGACCGGGTCGCCCGCGTCCACCAGATCGACGAAGTTGACGCCCTTGACCACGCGTCCGTCGGCCACGTCGAGGCAGGGGATGATGCGGGTTTTCAGCATGGCGAACCTTTGCAGCGACCGTCCGCTGCATGGCGGCGGCACGCGGGCGAGTCAACATCGCGCCCGCTGGACGGATGCGGGGCGCGAGCCTAACCTGCGGCCCATGCGCACCGTTGCCGTCCTGATCGCCACCCTGCTGCTCGCCCTGCCCGCGCGGGCGGATTCGGTTCTGTTCGTGCTGGACCAGTCGCAGCTTCCCTTCGACCTCAGCCCCGGGGCCAAGGCGAACTCGCCCGCCAATATCCGCAACGCGCCGTCGCAGCCCGGCAACTCGGCCGCGAACTGGGCCAATTCGTCCAAATCGGCGAGGAACGCCCCCGACAATCCCGCGAACGCGCCCGACGGCGTCAACGCGATCTACACGACCGACGGGGAATACGCGGGCTACGCCACCCGCGCGGGCGGGGCGCTGAACCTGTTTTCGGCAAGCGGGCGGCGCGTCGCTTACCAGCCGGCGGGCGGGCACACGAAAAGCCTGATGTCGAACGCGGGCGAATGGTGCGGGACGGTCACGGGCGCGTCGGGCGGCGGGTTCGCCTTCGGGCTGACGATGACCTGCGCGAAACGATTCTTTCGGGACTGACAGGCGCGCTAACCGGGCCTTAAGGGGCTTGCGCTATGCCGGACGCGCGGGGCGGACGGGCCGCCCGCGCGATGCGTCCGGGGAACGCGGTCTTGCACGTGTCCAGATCGTCCAGCCATTCACCAGCCGAGGTTCCGGTCGATCCCGGCCGGATCATGCATACGCTGTCGAACCGGCGCGGGGTGATCCAGTCGGCCGACCGCTCGTTCGCCGATTTATCAGGCCACGATACCGCGTCCATCGTCGGCGCGCACCACCGGGTCGTGCGGCACCCGGACATGCCGCGCGCGGTGTTCGCGCGCACGTGGCAACTGCTGCACGGCGGCGGGCTGGCTGCGGCCTACGTCAAGAACCTTGCCGCGGACGGGCGGTTCTTCTGGGTGTTCTCGGTCGTGGTCCCGGTCGCGGGCGGGCATGTCAACGTGCGGCGCGCCCCGCGCGGCCCGCTGTTCGCCGAGGTCGCGGAGGCTTATCGACGGCTTCACGCGGCCGAGCGTCAGGGGGAAGGACTGGCCGCGCAGCTTGCGCGGCTTGACGGCGAGCTTGCCGATCTGGGCTTCGCCGATTTCCGGTCGTTCATGGCACGGGCGATGCAGACCGAGGTCGCGGACCTGCCCGACACCGACGACGCGCGCGATTGGCGCGGGCGGATGACGGGCCTGCGCGCCCGGCTTGCGGCGCTGCAGGACGCGCGCGAGCGCCTGGCGGATTCGGTCATGGCCATGCGCCTGCTGCCCACGAACATGCGGATCATCGCCTCTCGGCTCGAGCCGTCGGGCGGGCCGATCAGCGCGATCTCGCAACGCTACAAGGCCGATGCGGCCGAATTGCTGGGACAGCTTGCGGGCGGCGGGGAAACCCGGCCCGGATCGGTCCGGCCCGTGATCGCGCAGCTGGACGAGCTGATGATCCACGACGCGGCGACCCGCCTGCTGCGCGCGGCGGCGGCGGAGGTGACGCGGAACGAGCTGGTCGGATTGGTGACCGGGGCGGAGGTGGCCGCCCTGATGCAAGCCTATGGCGACCTACCCCCGCCGCCCGGGACCCTGTCGCCGGACGAGCTGCAGCAGCGTGTCCGCAAGGTCAGGCACGAGGCCGAGGCGGTGATCCGGCTGATGAAGGGGTTGGAGCAGGTGCGGATCCTCGGCGAGGTCGAAAGCAGCCGCCTGCGCGGCGCGGACCTGGGCCTGTCGGCCGTCATGGCGCAGATGCAAGAGTTTCATACGCGGGTGCGCGACGGGATCGCGCCGATGATCTCGCTTCTGCGCCAGTTCGAGACGGCGTCCTGACCGGCAGGGGAACGGCGGATTGGGGCGGTTCGGCCCACAGGGAGCCGCCAGCCGAGACCGAGCATGCCGCTTTGATCTGTCGCAACGGACCGGTCGCCGAGGCATGGGCTGCGACGCACCGTCCGTGCAGCATCGCCCTTCGCACCGGCCGACGTGAACGGCACCGCGCGCCTCTGTCCCCTATCTCGGCCGAGGCTTCCCCTTGCGATCGAATACCGCGCGCGCCGCAGCACCTCGCGAAGTGCTTTTCACGACGGGCTTGAACGGCCGCGATTCCGGCTTCGCCGCCAGCGTCCCGTCCTTGCGCGCGGTCGGTGCCACGGCCTTGGCAACCGCAGCGACCGTGTTCGACGGCCCCGCCTGGGTGGACCCCGGCTTGCCCCGAACCGCGTCGCTGCCCGGCTGCGCGTTCGCTTTCGCGGTCGCAGCCCTCGGTCCCCGATCCACGCCGGCCGCCGTGGCGCCCTCGCCCGCCTTTACCTTGGCCGCCAGATCGCGGGCCACACCGAATGCGCCCTTGATCCGGTCGGCGTCGGTTTTCCACTCGCGGGCCACGACGATCTTGTTGTCCACGATCCGCGCGCGGCCGTTCTGTTCGTCCAGGAACTCGACCAGCCCGGCCGGGTTCGGGAAGCGGTCCATGTGGAACTGGACCGTCGCGCCCTTGGGGCCCGCATCCAGCTTGGCGATGTTGGCGCGCTTGGCCATCGCCTTGATGCGGATGACCAGCAGCAGCGTGTTCACCTCGCGAGGCAGCGGGCCGAAGCGGTCGATCAGCTCGGCCGCGAAACCCTCAAGCTCGACCTTGGTCGTCAGCTGCGACAGGCGCCGATACAGGTCCAGCCGCACGTCCAGATCGGGGATGAAGCTTTCGGGGATCGTCACCGGCACGCCCAGGTTCAGCTGCGGCGCCCATTCGTCGTCGTGCGTGCCCTCAAGCTCGCCCGACTTCAGCTTGGCGATCGTTTCCTCCAGCATCTGCTGGTACAGCTCGAACCCCACCTCCTTGATGTGGCCCGACTGCTCCTCGCCCAGAAGGTTGCCCGCCCCGCGCAGGTCAAGGTCCTGCGAGGCGAGGTTGAACCCCGCGCCCAAGCTGTCGATCGAACCCAGGAACTTCAGCCGCCGGATCGCCTGCGGCGTCAGCGGCACGCGCGGCTTCGTCGTGAGATAGGCATAGGCACGGGTCTTGGACCGGCCCACGCGGCCGCGGATCTGGTAAAGCTGCGACAGGCCGAACATGTCGGCGCGCCACACGATCATCGTGTTCGCGCGCGGGATGTCGAGGCCGGATTCCACGATCGTCGTCGCCAGCAGCACGTCGTGGCTGCCGTCGTAAAAGGCGTTCATCCGCTCGTCCAGGTCGCCCGCCGCAAGCTGTCCGTGGGCCACGATGAAGCTGACCTCGGGCACGTTCTCGCGCAGCCAGTCCTCGACCTCGGGCAGGTCAGAGAGGCGCGGGACGACAAAGAACGACTGCCCGCCGCGGTATTTCTCGCGCAGCAGCGCCTCGCGGATGGTGACGCTGTCGAACTCGGACACGTAGGTGCGGATGGCCAGACGGTCCACCGGGGGCGTGCCGATCACCGACAGGTCGCGCACGCCGGTGAGCGACAGTTGCAGCGTGCGCGGGATCGGCGTCGCGGTCAGCGTCAGGACGTGGATGTCCGACCGCAATTCCTTCAGGCGCTCCTTGTGGGCGACGCCGAAGTGCTGTTCCTCGTCGATGATGAGCAGGCCCAGGTCCTTGAACCGCACCTGCTTCGCCAGCACCGCATGGGTGCCGACGACGATGTCCACGGTGCCGTCGGCAAGGCCCGCGCGGGTTTCGGCCGCGTCGCGCGCGGTGACGAACCGCGACAGCGGCCGCACCGTGATCGCCGTGCCGCGGAAGCGTTCGGCGAAGCTGCGGAAGTGCTGGCGCGCAAGCAGCGTCGTCGGCGCGACCACCGCGACCTGCTTGCCCTGGGATGCCGCGACAAAGGCCGCGCGCATCGCGACCTCGGTCTTGCCGAAGCCCACGTCGCCCACCACCAGCCGGTCCATCGGCCGGCCTGCCGACAGGTCCTCGGACACGTCCTCGATCGCGGCCATCTGGTCGTCGGTTTCGGTATAGGGGAAGCGGGCGGCGAACGCCTCCCACTCGTGGCGCTCGGGTTCCAGGACGGGGGCGGCGCGCAGCACGCGCTCGGCCGCGATGCGCATCAGCTTGTCGGCGATCTGGCGGATGCGGTCCTTCAGCCGCGACTTCCGCGCCTGCCACGCGCCGCCGCCCAGCTTGTCGAGCAGCCCCTGTTCATGGCCGTAGCGGGTCAGCAGCTCGATGTTTTCGACCGGCAGGTACAGCCGGTCGCCGCCCGCGTATTCCAGCGCCACGCAATCGTGTGGCACGCCAAGCGCCTTGATCGTCTCAAGCCCCGTGTAACGGCCGATCCCGTGTTCGACATGGACCACCAGGTCGCCGGGGCTGAGCGTAGTCGTGTCCTTGAGAAAGTTCTCGGCCCGCCGCCTTTTTTTCGCGCCGCGGATCAGCCGGTCGCCCAGCACGTCCTGTTCCGAGATGACGGCGAGCGCGCCGGTCGCCTTGCCGTCGGCGACGAAGCCTTCCTCGAGCGGCCAGACGGCGATACCCAGCGATCCCTGCTGGTCGGAAAGGTCGCGCAGCGCGCCGATCGGGGCCGCGCCGACCAGCCCCTCGTCGGCCAGTAGCCCGGTCAGGCGTTCGCGCGCACCTTCGGAGAATGTGGCGACCACGACCCGGCGGGTCTTTTGCAGGTCGCGGATGTGGTCGGCCAGCGCGCCGAACAGGTCGGTCTTTTCCGCCTGCCGCTCGGGCGCGAAGTTGCGGCCCGCGCGGCCCCCCGCGTCCAGCACCCCCGGCCCCGGCGGCTGGTGCAGGACCGACAGGCGCAGCGTGCGGCGCGCGGCCATCCATGCGGACCATTCCCCCTCGTCCGCGAACAGCAGGCCAGGCGCGACGGGGCGATAAACGCTGTCGCCGCTGCGCTTGCCCATCGCCTCGCGCCGGGCGTCGTATTGTTCGCTGACCGTGTGCCAGCGCCCCGCGCGCACCTGTTCCAGGTGGTCGTCCAGCATCACCGACGCATCGGGCAGATAGTCGAACAGGCTGTCCAGCCGCTCGTGGAACCACGGCAGCCAGTGTTCCATCCCCGCGACCTTCTGTCCGGCGCTGATCGCCTCGTACAGGGGATCGTTCGCGCCGCCGCCGTATTCGGCGCGGTAGGTGGTGCGGAAGCGCGTGATGGACGCCTCATCCAGCACGACCTCGGACATGGGCGCGATCTCGACCCGGTCGAGGCTGCCGAGGCTGCGTTGCGTTTCCGGGTCGAAGCGGCGGATGCCGTCCAGCACGTCGCCGAAAAGGTCGAGCCGGACCGGCCCGGCCCCGCCCGGCGGAAAGATGTCGATGATGCCGCCGCGCACCGCGTAGTCGCCGGGTTCGGTCACGGTCGGCGCCTGCGAAAAGCCCATGCGGACGAGGAAGGAGCGCAGCCGCGCCTCGTCCAGCCGCTCGCCCTTGACGGCGGCGAAGCTGGTGCCGCGCACGGTCTCGCGCGCGGGCACGCGCTGCATGGCGGCGTTGAGCGTGGTCAGCAGGACGAAGGGCGGCCGCACCCTGCCGCCGTCGCCGGTGCCCGAAGCAAGCGCCGCCAGCACCTGCAGCCGCTGCGCCATGATCTCGCCCGACGGCGACACGCGGTCGTAGGGCGTCGTGTCCCAGGCGGGAAACTCCAGCACCGCGAGCTGCGGGGCAAAGAACGACAGCGCGGCGCGCATCGCGGCCATTCGCCGGTCATCGCGGGCGACGTGGACCACGGCGGCGCCGCGCTTGGCGGCCGCCTGCGCCTCTTGCGCCAGCAGGGCCGCGTCCATGCCCTCGGGGGCGCCGGATAGGATCAGGTTCTCGGACATGGGGTTGAGGTAAACCGAGGGCCGGGGAAGTCAAGCCGCGCGGGCCAGGGTCGGGCGCGGGGCGGATCAGAAACCGTAGGGGTGGACGATGACCCACCAGGTCCCCCAGGTCGCGGCGGCGGCGACCGCCAGCATCGACAGGACCATGCCCTGCAGGCGGTGGCGGATCATGGCGGCGGCGGCAATCCGGGCGGCCGTCGCGGGCGGGACGCGCCCGGCATGGGCGTCGGCCAGCACCGGCCGCAGGCGATGCGCCAGCCGCACCCGCATCAGCAGCAGGACCGCCAGCGGCGCGGCCAGCAGGAACACCGCCTGCGCCAGCTCCAGCCCGTAGCCGAAGCCCAGGACGCCGAGGCTGGTCATGACAAAGGCGCCGGTCCCGGCAAGGATCGCGCCGTCCAGCGGCGGCACGTGCCAGCGCGGCAGCGTCAGCGACAGCCAGTCGAGCAGCAGCAGCCCCTCGGCCGGGGCGACGGGCGGGACCGGATCGCCCGCCCCGGTGTCGCCATCGTGCCGCATCGCGGCGCGGGCGCGGTGCAGCACCTCGCCGGGCACGCCCAGGATGCCGCGTCCGACGACCGTCCACGCGGACAGAAGCGCCAGCCAGTACCAGACCGAGCTGAAGGACCGCAGGTCCAGAAGCTTCATGAACCCTTCGTATCCCGCCACGTCCAACGCCCTGAGAACAAAAACCCGCCCGAACCCTTACCTTAGGGATTGGCCCCGCGCGAGGGAACGCGAAACCGCCAGCGGTTGCGGCGCACCGCCAATGCCCCGTATCACGCGCGGGCGGCCCCCCGCGCCGCCCTGACCGCGCCCCCCGCATGGCCGCGCCCGCACCTGCCAGCCGAAGGAAGCCACATGACCGCGACCCCCGTCATCGCCCCCTACCCCGCGACGCGCCTGCGCCGCCTGCGCCGCACCCCCGCGATCCGCGCGCTGACAGCCGAACACGCGCTTTCGGTCGGGAACCTGATCTGGCCGGTCTTCGTGACCGAGGTTCCGGGCGCCGAAGGCGAGATCGCGTCGATGCCGGGTGTCGAACGGCTGACGCTGGACGGCGCGCGGCGGGCGGCGGAACGGGCCGCGCGCCTTGGCATTCCGGCGATCTGCATCTTCCCGCATTCCGATCCCGCCCTGAAGGACGAGACCTGCGCCCGCGCCTGGGATGCGGGCAACATCGGCAACCAGGCGATCCGCGCCGTCAAGGAAGTCGCGCCGGAGCTGGCGGTGATGACCGACATCGCGCTCGATCCCTACAACATCAACGGCCATGACGGGCTGGTCCGCGACGGGATCATCCTCAACGACGAGACGGTCGAGGCGCTGGTGCGGATGGGGCTGGCGCAGGCGGATGCGGGCGCGGACATCCTTGGTCCCAGCGACATGATGGACGGGCGCATCGGCGCGCTGCGCGCGGCGCTGGAAGCCGCCGGGCACAAGGATGTGGCGATCCTGTCTTATGCGGCGAAGTTCGCATCGAGCTTCTATGGTCCGTTCCGCGATGCGGTCGGCGCCTCGGGGCGGCTCGTGGGCGACAAGAAGACCTATCAGATCAACCCGGCCAACCGGGGCGAGGCGATCCGCTGCGTCGCGCGCGACCTGTCCGAGGGCGCGGACATGGTGATGGTGAAGCCGGGGATGCCCTATCTCGACCTCTGCCGCGAGGTGAAGGACCAGTTCGGCGCGCCGACCTTCGCCTATCAGGTCAGCGGCGAATACGCGATGCTGGAAGGGGCGATCCGCGCCGGCTGGCTCAGCCGCGACGCGGTGGCCGAAAGCCTGCTCGGCTTTCTCCGCGCGGGTTGCGACGGCGTCCTGACCTACTACGCCCCGCAGGTGGCCGAGGCGCTGGCGGCGCGGTGATCAAGGGCCGCGCGGCTGCGGCCTTAACAAACGTCTACATGCCCTGCGGGAACGCCCGCAGGCTGCTGCCGCGTTCTTCGGAACGGCCTTTGGCGCAGGAACGCGCCGGCCGGTTCAGGAAGGATTGACGCATGGACGACGACATTCTCGACCCGGCCCGGCGGCGCGCCATGGGCGGCATTGCGGGCGGCATCGCGGCAGTGGGCTTGGCGGGCGCGACAGCCGCGCAGACCGCGACCCCGCCGGCGGGCCAGAACGTGGGCCAGAACGCGGGCGCGGTGTCCGCGCCGGCCGCGGACGCCAACACCGCGCCCTCGCTCCGCAACCCTGTGGACCAGTATCCCAAACCCCCCTTCCCCGAACAGACGCAGCCGTGGCCGGGGCTTCAGTCGCAGATGACGCCGCGCCCGGACTCGGGCGAGGAAAGCTATGTCGGCACCGGCCGCCTGCGGGGGCGTCGCGCGCTCGTCACCGGGGGCGACAGCGGCATCGGCCGCGCCGCCGCGATCGCGTTCGCGCGCGAGGGCGCGGACGTCGCGATCAACTACCACCCCGACGAGGAATCCGACGCGCAGGAGGTGGTGGCCCTGATCGAGGCCGAAGGCCGCAAGGCCGCCGCCATCCCCGGCGACCTGACCGATCCGGCCTTCTGCCGCGATCTGGTGGACCGTGCGCTGGCCGAACTGGGCGGGCTCGACATCCTCGTGAACAACGCGGGCTACCAGCAGACCAAGAAAACGCTCGACGAGATCAGCGACGAGCAGTTCGAGCGCACCTTCCGCACCAACGTCTTCGCGCCGTTCTTCATCACCAAGGCCGCGTTGCCGCATATGCCGCCCGGTGCCGCGATCATCATCACCGCATCGGTGCAGGGGGTGAATCCCTCGGGCGAGCTGTTCGACTACAGCCAGACCAAGGCCGCCAACATCGCCTATGCGAAGTCGCTGGCAAAGCAGCTGGCGCCCAAGGGCATCCGCGTGAATGCGGTCGCGCCCGGCCCCTACTGGACGCCGCTGCAGGTGTCGGGCGGCCAGATCCCGTCCGAGCTGCCGCAGTTCGGGTCCGATACGCCGATCGGCCGGCCCGGCCAGCCGGTCGAGATCGCCCCGCTTTACGTGGCGCTGGCCGCGGACGACAACAGCTATGCCTCGGGCCAGCTGTATGCGTCGAGCGGCGCGACAGGCGTGGACTGAGCGCGGCCGCGTGTCACGAAGGGGCGCGTTCGGCACGGACGCGCCCATTTTGGCTTGCAACGACCGCCGGCCGCCGCCAAATCGGGTGCAGCCAAAGGGCGTGACAGGAGCCGCGATGCAGAAGATCACCGTTGCCGAACGGCCCGGCTGGCGCGATCGCGCCGCCGAGGTGGGGTTCACCTTCGCAGACATGGGCGGCGAGCCTTATTGGGACGAAACCTCGGCCTACCGCTTCACCCTGCGCCAGATCGAAGACGACATCGAGGACCCGTCGACCGAACTGCACGACATGTGCCGGCAGGCGGTGGCCCACGCCGTCACGTCCGAGGAATGGATGACCCGGCTGGAAATCCCGCGCCCGCACTGGGATTTCGTCGAACGCAGCTGGGCCAACGGTGAGCCGGAGCTCTACGGCCGCTTCGACCTCGCCTATGACGGCACCGGCCCCGCGAAGCTTCTGGAATACAACGCCGACACGCCGACCTCGCTTTACGAATCCGCCGCGTTCCAGTGGCTGTGGTTCGAGGAAAGCCGCGACGCTGGCACGCTTGATCCCAACACCGACCAGTTCAACACCATCCACGAGGCGCTGGTCGAACGCTGGGCCGAGATCGCGGCGCAGGGCGAGGATATCCATTTCGCCGCTGACCGCGACAACCCCGAGGATTTCGCCACGGTCGAGGCGATGGCCTGGGCCGCGCGCGAGGCGGGGCTTGGCGCGCATTTCACGGCGCTCGCCGACATCGGGCTCAGCGAGGACGGCCAGTTCGCCGACGACAAGGACCGGGTGATCGGCACGCTGTTCAAGCTGTATCCGTGGGAAGACATGCTGCGCGATGACTTCGCCGCGAACCTGCAACCCTCGCAGACCCGCTTCATCGAGCCGCCGTGGAAGGCGGTGCTGTCCAACAAGGGCATCCTGCCGCTGCTGTGGCAGATGTTCCCCGACCACCCGAACCTTCTGCCCGCCTTGTTCGCCGCCGACCTTGACGCCGCGCGGCGGGGTGAACGCGGCGACTTCTCCGACGCCATCGCCCGGGCCGAGCCGCTGCTCAGGCGCGGGCACGTCACCAAGCCCGTGTTCTCGCGCGAAGGCGCGGGCGTCGTCATCACCGAGAATGGGCACGAGATCGAGCGCGCGCCCGACGACAGCTATTCGCACCATCCGCAGGTCGTGCAGGCGCTGGCGCCCCTGCCCGATTTCGACGGCTTCCACCCGGTCCTGGGCGCGTGGATCGTGGGCCTGCGCTGCGCGGGCCTTGGCGTGCGCGAGGACCGGGCCCGCATCACCCACAACCTGTCGCGCTTCAAGCCGCATTTCATCGAGGGCTAAGCCATGACCATCCAGACCCCGACCCCCCGCATTTCCGCCCCCGTTACGCGCCCGGGCCGCAAGCGGTCGCGCCACGTCGCGCTGCTGCTGGCCGGAGCCACGATGCTGACGCTCGCCGCGTGCGAGGACGACAAGGTCGATGCGCAGGCTTTTCCCGATCTCGACAGCTGCCTTGCCGCCGCCAAGGAAGGCGGGCTGTTCTTCACCGAGGACGACTGCCGCACCCAGTTCGCCGCGGCCGAGAAAGAGCATCTGGAAACCGCGCCCCGCTACGCCAGCAAGGAGCTGTGCGAACAGGAACACGGCGCGGGCGCCTGCGGGGGCGATCCCGCCGCGCAGCAGAACCAGGGCGGGGGTTTCAGCTTCATGCCGCTGCTCGTGGGCTACATGATGGGGTCGATGCTGTCGCGCGGCGGCGGCATCTTCAGCCAGCCGATGATCCGCACGCCCAACGGCTATTCGACGCCCAACGGCAATCAGTCCTTCGCGTCGAACCGCGGCTCGGCGCGGGTGCCCGGGAACACCTTCACCCGCGCGCCCTCGACCATCGGCAAGGCGCCGATGACCTCGACGCAGGTGTCGCAGCGGGGGGGGTTCGGCCGCTCGGCCACGTCGCGCGGCGTGGGCGGCACCGGCGGCGGGGCCGCGCGCAGCGTCGGCGGCTGAACCACGCAGGCGCGTGTCTCGCGCCCGCGCGCGCTCGCAAGCATGACCCGAGGATCGTGAAAGGACACCCCATGGCCAGCCAGACCTCGTCACGTTCCGACCACACACGCTATCTTTGCGGCCTCGCCCCGGTGATCCCGGTGCTGGTCATCCCGGACGCGGCCGTGGCTGCGGACCTGGGCCGGACGCTGATCGGGGCCGGGTTGCCGGTGCTTGAGGTCACGCTGCGGTCGGACGCCGCGCTCGACGCGATCCGGGCGATGGCGGCGCTGCCGGGCGGTCACGTAGGCGCGGGCACGGTGCTGAGCGCCGACGACGCGCGGCGCGCCAAGGATCACGGCGCGACCTTCGCCGTGTCGCCGGGCCTGACCGACGCGATCGCCGCCGCCTGCGAGGATCTGGACCTGCCGCTGCTGCCCGGCGTCGCCACCGCGACCGAGGCGATGGCCGCGCGCGACATGGGTTTCGACATGCTGAAACTGTTTCCCGCCGAGGCGGTCGGCGGGCGCGCGCTGCTGAAGGCGCTGGCCGGGCCGCTGCCGCAGCTGAGCTTCTGCCCCACGGGCGGGATCACCACCGCGACCGCGCCCGACTATCTCGCCCTCGCGAACGTGACCTGCGTCGGCGGCAGCTGGATCGCACCCGAGGCCGACCAGCGTGCCCGCGACTGGGACGCGATCGGCGCCCGCGCGCGGGCGGCCGCGTCGCTGCGGGGGCAGGTCGGTCCCTAGAACAGCGACTTCTGCGCGCCGGGCGCGGACCCGCCGCCCTTGCCCCTGCCCTTCGCAGGCGCGCCCGCGGCGGCAAGGTCCCCCGGATGCTCGGGCCGCGCCAGCACCTGCCCGTCGTGGAACTCGATCGTCACCTGCGCCAGCGTGGCGGCGGGCACGGCCGAGGTCACGACCTGCCCGTCGGGACCGCGGATGACTGCAAAGCCGCGCCGCAACGTCTCCATGTGGCCCAGCGTCTGGCGCAGCCGGTCGAGGCGGTCGAGCGTGTCCGCGCGGCCCGCGACGATGCGCCCCGCCGCCTGGTCGAGCCGCGCCATCGGCACCTCGCCCGCGGCGACCAGCGACGGCAGGTGCTGCATGTAGAAGCCGCTCTGCATGCTCATGTCGACCCCCGCCAGGAAGGCGAGCTTCGTCGCCTCCCGGGCATCGGCGGCAAAGCCGTGGTCGATCAGCTCCATGTCGCCGGTGTAGTCGGAGACGACCAGCCCGTCGAAACCCCACTCCTTGCGCAAGACGTCGTCGAGCAGCCAGGGATTGGCGGTCGCCGGCACGCCGGACAATTCATTGAACGAGGCCATGACCGTGCCGGAGCCTGCGTCGAAGGCGGCCTGGAAGGGCGGGAAGTAGATCTCGCGCAACGTGCGCTCGGAGACGTCGACCGCTCCGTAGTCGAGCCCGGCCTCCGCTGCGCCATAGGCGGCGAAATGCTTGGGCGTCGCCATCAGCGCGTCGGGCGCGGCGCGCACCGCCGGCAGCAGGCTCAGCTCGGCCATCTGCATCGACACCTCGTGGTGCGCGGCCTCGTAGCCGAAGTG
>ERZ501041.32-NODE-32-length-33521-cov-9.920427_pt1 | contig 33521 bp, 35 predicted proteins | sample MGYA00248848_ERZ501041 | MGnify/ENA primary metagenome ERZ501041 (study PRJEB25958, sample SAMN03398573) | human skin metagenome | study: EMG produced TPA metagenomics assembly of the Human Skin Microbiome Metagenome (human skin metagenome) data set.
CGCCAGCGCCACCCGCGCCGCCGCCGCCCGGACCCGTGCCGGGTCGGTGCGGCCGCCTGCGGTGGCGCCTGGGGCGGTCACGATCCGCCGTCCTGGCGCAGCGGATCGGCGGCGCGGCGGCGGCGCAGCAGCATCGCCGCGTAGGGCCAGCCCGCGAACAGGAAGCCCGCGGTGGCCGTCGCCATCAGCGCCGTCAGCATCCCCCACAGCCGCGCCACGCTGGCCGGGTGGACCCAGACCCCCGCGATGTTGGCGAGCTTCGGCATCGCCTCAGCCTGCGCGGCGGGCGTCGCCTCGTCGGCCGGGACCATCACGACGGTGATGTTGTCGTAAAGCAGCCCCTCAATCGAGTTCGCAACCAGCATCTTGATCTGCGTGCTGTAGCTTTCGACGTTCGAGGTCGGGACGTAGCGCACGAACACCGATGCCGACGACGGCTTCACGTCGCGGCCCAGCATGTCGGCTTCGGGAAGGACGACATGGATGCGGGCGGACAGGACGCCGTCGATTTCCGCGATGGTGCGCGACAGTTCCTGGCTCAGCGCATAGATCAGCCGCGCGCGTTCCTCGGTCGGGGACGAGACGAGCCCTTCCTTTGCGAACACGTCGCCCATGCTGTCGTACTTGCGCGACGGCAGCCCGCGCTGGTCCAGAAGCGTCATCGCGTCGCCGAAGCGCGCGTCGTCGACCATCACCGTCAGCCCCTCGGCGCCCGGCGCCTTGGACGCGGGAATGCCGGACCCGATCAGGGCGGCGACGATCTCGTTCGCCTCGCGTTCGGTCAGGCCGGTGTAAAGTTCGGATTTGCAGGCGGTCAGGGCCAGCACGACGGAAAGCGCCGCCGCAAGTCTGGCCGCGCGGCGGCGCGCGGCCGTTGGGGGCAGGGAAATCATGATGTTCCGGGGTCCGCGTCCGAAAAGGGTCAGGCGCCCTTCAGGAAGCTGTTGAGGTTGTTGCCCAGGCTCGACGAGACCGAGGTGGCCAGCGTGAACTGCACGATCTGCTGCTGCACCTGGATCGCCATGCGGGATTGCGACCGCATCGCCTCGATCTGCTGGCTCAGCATCTCGGGGCCGGATCCGGTGATCGCCACGGGGCGGTCCATTTCCTGCCGGATCGCCATCGAGCCGGACTGGTAATCCGAATGCATCTGCCCCAGCCCGTCCAGCGCGCGCTGCGCGAAATCGCTGAGCTGCGGCTGGTTCTGGGTCGCGGGTTGCGCCAGCGCGGCGCTGGCGGCGGACAGGTCGGTGACGGCGGTGACCATGACGGGTTCCTTTCGCGTCGGGCTTTGCCGGGGTCTCAGGCCGCGCGGGCGGCCCTGTCGTTGAAACCGTGGCGAGGGTGTCGGCAGATCGTGAAAGCGGGGATTCGGGGACAGGCGCAACTGTCTTTTACCGGAACGGAGTGACGCGTCACAGGGTTCCGCGAAGCGACCTGCCGGTTCGGACTTCCGCCGCCTCCACCCGCAAGGCCGGTGCCGAGCGTGCTGAGGGTGGGTCGTCCGTACGGCATGGCGACGGAACGGGGGGTGACTTGCGGGCGGTCACTCCGCAAATGACGGGCGGCCCGGAACGGGCGCGCCATCGCCGCGACGAGGCGGCGGAACGGGTTGGCACGGCGACCCAGCAGTTCGTCCCGACGCCGCAGCATCGCCCGCAGCGCCGCCGCGACGTCGCGCCGCGCGGTCCGGGCAAGGCCGGGTGCGGCCTTTGCGTCTGCAGGGGTTCGGGTCGTGCTGGTCATCTGGCCGTGCCGGTCTTTCCGGGGTCGTTGGCAGTGGTCGTGGTCGTCTCAGGGATCAGGGACGCGGGGTCGCGTCCCGTGGGGAAGGGGGTGCGGCGAGGTCGTTGCTGGCGACCAGGATACCGCATCCCCCTAATACGGGCGCGTCAGTACTGCGCGCCGCCGCCGATCGAATCGGCCAGGCTGCCGGCCATGCCGACGAAGTTCAGGATGCCACCGGCTGCCGCGAGGGGCGGGAAAGCCATTTTCAGCAGGTTGCCGAGCGGCGAGTTCAGGATGCCGCCGAGAGCTTTGGCGATGCCGCCCAGGCCGCTGACGATCTTGGTCAGGCCGCCGAGCGCCTTACCGATACCGGAAAAAAGTCCCATGTTCATGACTCCATGCAGTTGAACTTGCCCACTTAACCGTCGGTGCCGGGACGCGCGGGCGTCGCCTCGGCCTCTGCCGCAAGGCCTTCGTGGCCCTGGGTCAGATCTTCTGCGCCATTGACCAGGCCGTCCGCGAAGGCCTCGGCGTGACCGCCGGTTCCCTGCAGGTCGGCGGCCAGGCGGCGCGCATCTTCGTGCTGGTTCTGAAGGACGCGGCACATGGCAAGGATCGCCGTCGCCTCGTTCTTGCCTTCCAGGTTGGACGCGATGATCGTTTCAAGCAGCTCGTCCGCGCCCCGAAGATCGCCCGCCACCATGCGGACCAGCGCGGTGCCGATCGGGCCGGCGGCGTATTGCGGCATCCATTCGGAAATCGCCGCGAACACGGGGCCCATGTCGGTGTCGATGCCGCGCATGACGCCGGAATACCCGGCCTCGATCAGCAGTTTCATGTCGGCGCGGTCGATCTGCATCGAAGAAATACCTTAACGTGCGAGTTCGGGAAAATCGGAAACGAGGGAATCGAGCACGTCGCGCGCCTGGTCGGCGCGGGTGCGGGCGGTGCGGGCGGCGTCGGCGATGATCGCGATCCCGCCCTCGGCATTGCCGTTGCCGACCATGAAGAGGCCGATCCCCAGACGGCCGAGCGCGTCTTCGGGGTAATGCAGGCTCCAGCATTCGAACACCGGCAGGACCGGGGTGTCGATGCCGCGCTGGCCGGTCAGCACCGCGACCGCCATCAGCAGGTGCAGGTCGTCGATCTGTTCGGGGGTGCCAGCCACGGCGGTCTGGTCGGGCGAGGTGTTCATGGCTGGTCCTTTCACTGTGACGCCCGGCCGGCCGCGGGGGCCGTGGCGGGCGCGAAATAGCCGGGCGCGGTGGCACCGGATGTGGCAGGCGCCGGGGCGGCGCCGAAGTTGCCGGCCCCGAAGTTGCCAGCCCCGAAATTGCCGGCTCCGAGGTTACCGGCCCCGAAATTGCCAGCCAAGTAGCCCGCGCCGTAATACCCGTTCGCGGGATAGCCGCGGCCCGCGTCGACGGGGGCCGCGTTGGTGTTGGAATACGCGCCCGCCGGATAGCCGGAGGGTTGGTAGCCCGCGCCCGGCTGCGCGCCGTAGCCCAGGTTCGCGGGGCGGCGCTGGCGGGCGGGGCCGCGGATGATGAGCGGCATGCCCGAACGCCCGCCATCGGCGCGGGCCGAACGCTCGGCCGCCATGGCGGCGATGACCTCGGCCAGCGCGTCGGTATAGCCGCGCGGTGCGACGACGCGGACCACGCTCGCGCGGTCGTTCGCGATCATGCGGTAGCTGGTATGGGCCATGCCCACCGCGTCCAGCTGCTCGCGCAGCGCGGGCATCGACACGCCCTGCAGGGGAAGAAGGCGGCTGGTCATCGCGGATGCCGGCTCGACATGGACCGCGGCCCCGTCGAACCACCACAGCAGACCCGCGTCGCCCGAGACCTGATCCAGCGCGTCGCGCAGCGAACCCGACCCGTTGGCCACGCTGACCCGACCCGCCAGCCCCTGGGCCGCGATGACCGGCACGCCGGTCTTTATGGTCATCTGCTGCAGCATGTCGGTCAGTGCCACGTCCTTCGCTTCGTACGGGAACGGTTGATAGAGAACCGCCAGATCGTCGAGTGCCCAGCCCGGCTCGTCACCGGCCTGTGCCCATGCGGTCCCCGGAACGGACAGCTTCGCCGCCAGCGTCAATGCCAGCACAATCAAGGCCACCCGGCCCCGGTCACGCCAGTCATTCCGCGTGCAGGTCATCTGTCTTTCCGTTCACCTGCCGAGGACACAAGACGATTAAAGCGACAGATGCGTGACAAATCATGTGAAATCGGTCCTCCCGGCGGGGTGCCGCCCCAAGCGGCGAGTTCTCGCCGATGGCGCCAGCCTTTCAGCGATCGGGCCTCGGGCGCAATAGCGCGGGTTCGGCGGCGACGAGATTTCTGCCCGGCGCGCCTCACGGTGACGGCGCGGCTTTCAGCCGCCGCGCGCGGGGACCGGCAAGTTTTCGCCCGTCCTCAAACTTCGTCATGCAGGTGTCACCGTAAAGGTTAACCTGCCTGCAATCCGTTACCCGGATCATGCAGCAAGGCCGTTCGATGCGTCGTTACCTTTTTCCCATTGCGATCACCTGCGCCGTTGCGGCGTCACCCGCCTTTGCCGGCGACAAGCACATCACCCCGGAAGACGCCGACATCGCCGTCACCGCCGTCCATGCCCTGATCGAGGCGCAGGGCGGATCGATCGACAAGGAAACGGTGCGGACCGAACTTGATGCCATGTTCAAGGTCGCGGACGCCGGCGCGAACGGGCCCAACGACCTGCCCGAGGGGCTGATGCAGGCCGCGCGCCTGGCGATCGCCGCCGACAACCCGGCCTCGCGCGGCGTGGCGCTGGACTGCACCCGCGACATTCTCGTGGCGTTGACCATCGCAGCCAAGGCCGAACACAGCAAGACCCTTGCCGCGTGGAACGCATCCGACCCGATGATCCGCGAGCGGGTGCCGGGGCAGGGGATGGCGCAAAGCGACATCGACGCGTTCGAGCGGCTGAAGGCCCGTATGCCCGGGGTGGCTCACGCCGACGCGGTCGAGTTCTGGGACACCCAGGACAAGGAGGTCAACCGCATGTTCCCCACCAAGCTGGCGGCATGGGAAGCGGGCGTGGCCGAGGTGTGGGACGAACTGGACGACAGCGAGCGCCGGATCGTCATCGGCGTCCTCGACAACAAGGAAGTTCCGCCCAAGGCGCTCATCAAGAAAGTGACGGGCGCGGACGATATCCTCGCCTGGATCGCAGTCGTGAACCTGCCGCTGACCAAGGACGAACGCAAGGCCAGCCCCGACCTCGTCGACTTCGCGGAATACACCGCCTTCGCCGGACCGCTGCAGAAGCGGTTCCAGGAAATCATCCTGGCGGCCGCCCGCAACGGCGGCGGTGGCGGCGGTGGCGGCATGAACGAGATGTTCTGGCAGCAGTACCGGCTGAACAACTGGTCGGCCATGACCGGCGAAATGTACAGCTGGGATTCCTATCGCTACATGACCCAGGGGTACTGACGGGATGCCTGGCGCCGCCCCAAAGGCCCCCGGGCCACGCCGCGTCGGCGCCCACCGCCCGTGCCCCGACCGCCGACCGGGCGGACACCCGCACAGCCAGGCTTTGCCAACCACCTTCACCCTGACACATCCGGGCCGCTGAGCCCCGCCCATCCGAGCCGGAGAACCGCCATGTCCAACATCTTCAGCGCCATCCGTGCCGGAATCGAGCGTGCCACGCAGCCGCAAAAGCCGCCCGAGCCGATCAAGCCGCCGGCCCCGCCGCAGCCGAAGCCGCAACCCAAGCCGCAACCCCAGCCGCAGGCCCAGCCGAAGCCGCAGGCGCAGGCGCCCGCCCCGGCGCAGGTTCCCGCGAAGCCCGCGACCGCCCCGGCAGGCCTGACGCCGCTGCTTCAGAACGTCACGAACCGCCAGCAGGGGCCCGTTCTGGGTCCCGTCGCCCCCGGCGCGCCCACCGCGCCGGTCGCGCCCGTCGATACGGTCACGCCCGAACGGCAGGCCAAGATCGACAGCTGGGTCAAGGACAACGCCACCCACGAAAAGGGCGGGATCTTCTGGGACAGCGAAGGCGGCACCCGCGCGTCGCAGGCGCTGCGCGGCGATTCCGACCTGGGCCGGCTGACCGATGCAGAGCGCGCGGCGCTTGCCGAAGGCTCGGTCAAGGCGTGGCAGGGCCAGTCCGACAACGGCCGCTTCAACGAGAACGTGCGCGAGGCGGTCGACGGCGTCCGCAACGATCCCGCCGCGCGCGAGGCGCTGGCGGCGGCGCTGGCCAGGCCCGAGATGAGCAACCAGGCGATCTATGCGAAAGGCGGCAGCGTCGCCTCGTCCCCGGAATGGGCGCAGCGGTCGGTGGGGATGCTGGAAACGGCGATGAACCTCGATCCGGCGGCGGTGGTGCGCGCCAACCCGGGGCTCGAGCCGCAGATCGCCAAGCAGACCCAGTGGATGGACGGCAGCGTCCGCGACAAGCTGTGGTCGGCGGCGGCGGACCGCAACAGCTTCTCGCCCGAACAGCAGCAAAGCATCGCCACCTCGCTGTTCATGTTCGAGGACAAGAACGGCGCGCGGAACGGCCCGCAGCGGACCGACATCGCGAACGCGCTGGCCAACGCTCGCGCCCCCGGCAGCACCGACGCGGACCGCATCGCGCGCGAGCAGATGGCGCGCAACCTCGACGGCGTGATGGCCCATGAAGGCGCGCGCGAGATGCTGTTCGGCGAAAAGGTGACGCCGGAAATGCGCGTCTGGGCGCTGGACCAGGTCGCCGGCCGCGGCACCAGCATCAACGCGGACGCGTTCAAGGACGGCTGGGAATCCGAGGCGATCTCGAAAGCCTATGCCGCCAAGGTGACGGACGCCTATCAGACGCGCGGCACCGATCCGCAGTCCCTGGGCGGCGAGGCGCTTCGCAACACCGTGGGCCAGGCGATGGGCATCCGCCCGGACATGCTGCCCCAGGGCGAGCCGTCGGCCGAGTTCCTCGAACGGGGGATGAACAACCAGTTCTATTCCAACGGCGGCAACAACCAGGCGATCGACGACGTCCAGCGCAAGATCACCGAACTGGGCGGGCCGCAGGCCAGGGTCTCGGTCGTGCCGGTGACGATCACCAGCAAGGACGAGGGCGCGGCGACCGTTCCCGTGTTCCGGGTCGATGACAAGACCACCGGCGAGGCGCGCTTCGTCGATCACACCGGCCGGACCTATACCGACCTCAAGGACTGGGAAGAAAACAACAAGCTGCCCGAAGGCAAGATGACCTACGCCAAGGGCATGGACCTGAAGTCCGAGGAGCTGTCGCACGGGAACACGCCCGGCGTCGTGGACAGCTTCGGCGAGGGTTTCGGCAAGGTCATGGACGGCGTCGCGCTGGGCGCGGGGATCGTGGCGGCGGGGGCGCTGGTGATCGGCACCGGCGGCACCACCGCGCCGCTGGTGATCGGCGGCGGGGCCGCGCTGTGGACCACCGGGCGCGCGGCCAGCGACCTGCACGACAAGGCGACCCACGGCCAGGACATCACCGACCTGTCGGACCCGTCGGTGCGGTCGAACTGGCTTGAGGTGGCAGCGGGCGCGCTGTCGGTCGGCGCCATGGGCGGGGCGCTGAAGCTGGGCGCGATGGGCGGCCGGGCGACGCCCGCGTTCGCGCGCGCGGTGTCGGGCACGGCCACCGCGGCCGAGGTCATGGACGGCGCGGCCGTCACCGATCAGTCGATCCAGCTTGCCCGGAACTGGGACAACATGTCGGGTCAGGATCGCGCCGCGGGGCTGCTGAACGTCGCGTTCTGGGGCGGCATGGCGGGCGCGTCGGCGCGGTCGGGCGGGATTGCCCGGAACGGCAGCGACGGCATGTCCTTCGCGGGTTTGGACCAGCGCATCCGCGCGGGCGCGACCACGCCGCCGGCCAACGTGCCGGTTTCGCAGGTGCCGGGGATGGGCCCGGGCGAGGTGCGGGTCGCCTATGACACCCGGAACGGCCGCGCGACCAACATCCGCATCGAACACGGCGCGGGCACGCCCGACCCGGCGCAGCTTGCGCTGCACGAACACACCGCCGCGCAGCTGTCGTCGGCGGGCGGGCTGCGGTCGAAACTCGACAACATCCTGCGCGGCAAGGCCGAGCCCGAGCCCGGATCCTCGGCGTTCGAGGCCAAGCTGGAGATCGACAAGATCACCCGCGAGGCCGACGCGCTGGCCAGAACCCAGACCGCCGGCCTGACCCAGACCCAGCGCAACGACATCGCCGTGCGCCAGCGCGAACTGGACCAGGCGCTGGTGCGCGAGACGAACCGGCTGAACAGCCCGATCGCGCAGGGGAACGGCTTTGTCGCGGCCCCGCGTTCGCTGACCGATATCATCAACGACCACGAGGCGAGCGGGGCGATCACGCGCGGGGTGCCCGCGAACATTGCCCCGATCAGCGCGCCGGCCGCCACCGCGCCGTCGCGGATCGACTATGGCAGCCTGAACGCGTCGGGACAGGCGCAGGGGATCGAGGCGACGATCACCAGAGACATGCTGGGGACGGGCAGTCATGCCAAGGGCTCGATCAAGCCGCCGGGCTGGGACTCGGACAACGGGAACCATTCTCGCGGACACCTGCTGGCGCGGATGCTGGGCGGGTCAGGATCGGACGAGCGGAATCTGGTCACCCTGTTCCAACGCGACACCAATTCGCCGGTGATGCGAGATTTCGAAACCCAGGTGCACGACGCCGTGGCAGCCGGCGAGACCGTCAACTATCGCGTCACGCCGATCTATGATGGTGACGGAAAGCCGACCTCGGTTGCGCTGCAGGCTCGGGGGTCGCAAGGTCTGGATATCTCCATCACGATCGTCAACCGTGACGGCCGGTAAGAGCACGGACGGAACACATGGACTGGATATCCGAACTGAATGCCTTGATGCCGCCGCCTCCCGCGGAGCAGCGCAGGGTTGATTGGAGCGCCGACGACTGGGCACGCGTCGAGGTCGATCTGGGCCGCCCCATCCCCGCCGACTTTCGCGCGTTCATCAACGGCTGGGGCGCAGGGCGGCTTGGCGACTTCCTGTCGCCCTACGTGCCGGCAGGTCCGTATCACCCTGCCATCGTCATGCCCGCGGCGGTGCGGGGCCCGGCAGGCGACTACGCGATGCTCAAGTCGCATCATCCGGGCTTCACGCTGCCGGATTTCCCGGCTGACGGAAGCCTCATGACCTTCGCCGTGACGGACAATGGCGACTATCTCGGCTGGATCGTCGGACCGGGCGATCCGGGCAGTTGGCCCGTCGCGATATGGGGCGACGAGGAGCGCGCAGCCGAAGTTTTCGACGGAGAGAGCTTCGGCCCGTTCATCGTTCAACTCGTGCAGGGCGGAATCCGACCGGCGGCGTTTCCGGACGATCTGTGGGACGACTCGCCCTGGGCGTTCGAGCCGCGATCGCCGCGACCCTGAGGGAAGATCAAGTCATCGAGCAACACGCGCCGCTGAGGCTTTCGTCGTCGAGCGGCGGGTGGAAGCGGCTGTCGCGAGTGGGCCGATGACGGATCTGATGAACTGGACCGCCGAACTCGCCGCAGTCATGCCGCCGCCCGCGTTGGAGCAACGCCATCCGCTGCCGCAGCCAGCCGAGTGGACCGCGGTCGAAGAGGCATTGGGGCGCGCAATCCCTGCCGACTACACGGCGTTCATGGCCGAGTGGGGACCGGGCGGCATCGGCGATTTCATCCGCCTGTTTGCGCCGAACGGAGTCCGTCCTGCCGTGCGGATGCCGGATGCAACGCTCGGTCCCGTTCGATCCTACGAGACGCTGAAGGCGCACCATCCCCAGACCTTCACGATGCCGGTCTTTCCGCAGGACGGCGGGCTGATGCCCTTTGCCGTTACTGACAACGGCGACTATCTCGGCTGGATCGTCGGACCGGGCGGTCCGGAAACCTGGCCGGTGGGCATCTGGGGCGAGGACGAGGGCGTGGCCGAGGTGTTCCCGATGAGCTTTGGTCCGTTCATTGTGGAATTGGTAAAGGGCGAGCTTCGCCCGCAAGCGTTTCCCGAAGACCTGTGGGACGACCTTCCCCTTCGTTTCGAGCCCCGCGCGCAGAGCCGCTGAGCGGCGACGCGGTCGTGCGGGCCGACTGGATCGCCGACCTCGCCGACATGGGATTCGGCCCGTTCCTGCTTGCCTTCGCGCAGGGGGAACTTCGCCCGAAATACTTCCTGACGGCCTCTGGAACGGCGTTCCGCTTGCCTTCGAGGCAATGCCGCAAAGCCGATGAGAGGACACGTCAGGTCGGCATGTGCGACCTGCCCGCCAAAGCCCGGTGTTCCCCCAGGGCGACAGCTTCCTGGCCGGCGGCCGGACCGATAACGGCTTCATCAGCTGGATGGTCACCGGCGAGGTGGCCGAGCAGTGGCCCGCCGCCGTCTGGGGCACCGAGAACCGCGCGCCCCAGGTGTTCGACGGCATGGGCTTCGGCGAACTGATGCTGGGCATCTTGTCGGGCGAAGTCCGGCCCGAGGCGTTCCCCGACGACCTGCGGGACGACCTGCCGCTTCAACTCGCGGACTTCTGAAACGCCCGAAACCCATCCGCGGCGCCGCCGTGGCCCGCCGCGGCTTACGCCACCCGCCTGCCGCCGACCCACGTCTCGCGCAGGACCGGGGTTCCGTCCAGCATGGAAAACCGGATCAGGTCGGCGCGGCGGCCGGGCTCGATCCGGCCGCGATCGGGCAGGCCCGCGGCCTCGGCCGGGTTCGCCGTCACGGTGGCGATGGCGCGGGGCAGGTCGTCCCAGATGCCGCCCAGGATGGCCGCGCCCGCCAGCAGCGACGAGGGCACGTAGTCCGACGACAGGATGTCCAGCCGGTCGGCGCGCGCCAATTCGGCGGCGGCGACATTGCCCGAATGGCTGCCGCCCCGCACCAGGTTCGGCGCGCCCATGATCGTGGCGATCCCGTGGTCGCGGCAGGCGTCTGCGGCCTCGAGCGTGGTCGGAAACTCGGCCAGGCGGATGCCGTAGCCGGCTGAGGTCGCGACCTGTTCGGGGGTGGTGTCGTCGTGGCTGGCCAGCACCGCCCCCAGCCGCTGCGCCACCGCGACCGCCGCCGCCTCGTGCTGGGCGCCGAAGCGTTGCTGCAGATCGGTCAGGCGGCGGACGTGGTCGGCGAACGCCTCGTCCGACATGCGGTGCTTGCCCTGCACGTATTTCGCCAGCTTGGCGATGTCGCGGAACTGGCGCTGGCCGGGGGTGTGGTCCATTAGGCTGACCAGCTTGACCCGGTCGCCCGCGTCGAACTCGTCCAGCTCGGCCACCAGCGTCTGCGAACAGACCTCGGCGCGCAGGTGGATGTAGTGGCTGATCCGAAGCGCGTCGGTCGCGATCATGGCCAGGATTTCCGACGCGAGGGGGCGGGCGTAGCGGGGGTATTCGGCCTCGTCCTCCTCAATCGAGCCGACGCGCAGCGCGTCGAACACCGTGGTGATGCCGACGCTCGCCAGTTCCGCGTCATGGGCCACGATGGCCGCGGCGTGCGGCCAGCCCACGCCCGGGCGGGGCTGGATGTGGCGTTCCAGGTTGTCGGTGTGCAGTTCGACCATCCCCGGCGCGATGAAGTCGCCGCCGCAGTCGATCGCGCCGGCCGGTGCCGCGCCGCTTTCGTCCAGATCGGCGATCAGCCCGTCCCGGATGACGAGGCTGCCGTGGGCGACCCGGTCGCGCAGGATCAGTGAGGCGTTGGCGAACACGGTTTCGGAGGTCATGGAAAGCTCTTGTCTGTGGGGGCGGGCAGCAGCGAAAGGACCGCCTGCACGGCATGGTCCAGCGGGCCGGAATTGTCGATCAGGTGGACCCGGGTTCCGGGCAGGTCGGGCAGGTCGCGGCCCGCCGTCAGCAGGCGTTCGCCGATCGCGCCCGCATCCTCGCGCCCGCGCGCGCTGAGGCGCCGGGCGAGGACTTCCGGCGCGGCCGTGATGTGGATCACGCTCAGCGGCGCCAGCACCTGCGCCGCCTGCGGCAGGACCGCGCGTGACAGGTTCACGCACAGGATCCGGCCCGCCTGCTGCGCGGCGCGGACCTCGCCCGGGATGCCGTAGGACAGGCCGTGCGCATCCCAGTCGAGGACGAACCGCCCCGCCGCGCGGTCGCGGTCGAAGCTTTCGCGGGTCGCGGGCCGGAACGGTTCGGTCGGGTCGGCGGGGCGGGTGATGACGCGGGTCGCCAGCAGCACGTCGGGGCGGGCGCGGGCCACCGCCGCCATCACGCTGTCCTTGCCCGCGCCAGAGGGGCCGACGAAGGCGAAGCAGGGGGCGGCGCCGGGTGCCAGTCCTGCCGCCAGTCCTGCCGCCTGCCCAGCCGCCGGGCCTGCCGCCGGGCCGGCACCCGCCGTCATGCCGCCGTCCGTTCCGGGGCGAAGCTCGTCACGTCCACCAGCCGGTCGCAGACGCAGGCCCGCGCCTCGTCGTCGTGGAAGATGCCGAGGATCGCGGCGCCGGCCGCCTTGGCGTCGAGGATCAGCGACAGCACCACCTCGCGGTTGGCAGCATCGAGGCTCGCGGTCGGCTCGTCCAGCAGCAGCGCGGGCCAGGGGTGGACGAAGCCGCGGGCGATGTTCACGCGCTGCTGTTCACCCCCCGAAAAGGTCGTGGGCGACAGCGGCCACAGCCGTTCGGGAATGTTGAGGCGCGTGAGCCGCGCGGCGGCGCGGTCGCGCGCCTCGCCGTCGGGAACGCCGAGGGTCAGCAGCGGCTCGGCCACGACGTCGAGCGTGGGCACGCGGGGGACGACGCGCAGGAACTGGCTGACATAGCCCAGCGTCGTGCGGCGCAGGGCGATGATGTCGCGCGGCACGGCGGTCGCAAGGTCCACCCCGCCCACGCGGACCGACCCCGCGTCGATCCGGTAGTTGCCCCAGATCATCCGCATCAGCGTGGACTTTCCCGCGCCCGACGCGCCGACCAGCCCCACGCATTCGCCGGGCACGACCGACAGCCGCGCCCCTTCCATCACCCGCAGCACCGTCCCGCCCTGATTGTGGAGCGTGAAGTCCTTGGCCACGTCTTCTACGTCGATCATCGTCATACCTGCAGGACCGAGGACACGAGAAGCTGCGTATAGGCGTGGCGCGGATCGTCAAGCACCTGGTCGGTCAGTCCGGTTTCCACGACCCGCCCGTCCTTCATCACCATCAGCCGGTCGGCGAGCAGCCGCACGACCGCAAGATCGTGCGTCACCAGCACCGCCGACAGTCCCATCCGCCGCACAAGGCCCCGCAGCAGGTCCAGCAGCCGCGCCTGCACGCTGACGTCAAGACCGCCGGTCGGCTCGTCCATGAACACGAGCCGGGGGCCGGTCACGAGGTTCCGCGCGATCTGAAGACGCTGCTGCATCCCGCCCGAGAACTGCCGGGGCCGGTCGTCGATGCGGCTAGGATCGATTTCCACCCGCGAAAGCCAGTCCTCGGCGGTGTCGCGGATCCGGCCGTAATGGCGCGCGCCCACGGCCATCAGCCGCTCGCCCACGTTGCCCCCCGCGCTCACCGCCATCCGCAGCCCGTCGCGGGGGTTCTGGTGGACAAAGGCCCAGTCGGTGCGGCCCAGCGTCCGGCGTTCCGGTTCGGACATGGTGACGGTGTCGACCAGCCCGCGGTCGCTTGTGTCGAACATGACCTGCCCCCGGTCGGGCGCAAGGTGCCCGGCCAGGCAGTTGAGCAGCGTCGATTTGCCCGACCCGGATTCGCCGACGATGCCCATGACCTCGCCCCGCCACAGATCGAAGCTCACCTCGGTGCAGCCGATCCGCGCGCCGTAGCGTTTTTCAAGGTCGCGGACGGACAGCAGCGGGGTGTCAGTCATGGCCGCTCTCCTGCCTTGTCGCGCAGTAGTCGGTGTCGGAACAGACGAACATCCGCCCGCCCGCGTCGTCGGTGATGACCTCGTCCAGGTAGCTGTCGGTCGCCCCGCAGATCGCGCAGGGGTGGTCGGCCTTGCTGGCGGTGAAGGGGTGGTCGTCGAAATCGAGGCTGACGACCCCGGTCCACGGCGGCACCGCGTAGATGCGCTGCTCGCGGCCCGCGCCGAACAGCTGGATCGCGGCCGACATGTGCATCTTGGGGTTGTCGAAGCGCGGAATGGGCGAGGGGTCCATGACGTAGTGGCCCGCGACCTTGACCGGATAAGCGTAGGAGGTCGCGATCTCGCCGTGGCGGGCGATGTCCTCGTAAAGCCGCACCTGCATCAGGCCATAGTCGGACAGCGCGTGCATCCGCCGCGTCTCGGTCTCGCGCGGCTCGAGGAAGCGCAGCGGCTCGGGGATCGGGACCTGGTAGACGAGGATCTGATCCTCGGTCAGCGGCGTTTCCGGGATCCGGTGGCGGGTCTGGATCACGGTCGCGTCGCCCGTGCGCTCGGTCGTGGCGACGCCCGCGACGCGGCGGAAGAAGCCGCGGATGCTGACGGCGTTGGTGGTGTCGTCGGCGCCCTGGTCGATGACCTTGAGCGTGTCGGCGGGGGTCAGGCAGGCGGCCGTCACCTGCACGCCGCCGGTGCCCCAGCCATAGGGCATCGGCATCTCGCGGCTCGCGAACGGCACCTGATAGCCGGGAACGGCCAGCCCTTTCAGGATCGCGCGGCGGATCATCCGCTTCGTGTCCTCGTCCAGATAGGCGAAGTTATAGGCCTGGCCAGGATCGTGAGCGGTCACAGCAGCCACCGGTCGTTCAGGTCGCGTTCCAGCGCGGCAGGGTCGGTGAACAGCACCGCATCCATGCCGACGGCGCGCGCGCCCTCGACGTTGGCGGCGCTGTCGTCGATGAACAGGCAGTCCGCAGCGGCAAGCCCGTTGCGGTCGATCAGCAGGCGATAGATCGCGGGATCGGGCTTCAGCATCTTCTCGCGCCCCGACACCACGATGTCGTGGAAGCGGTCGGCAAGGCGGGGGTGGGTTTCCAGCGCGTCCTGCCAGCTTTCGGCGGACCAGTTGGTGATCGCGTAAAGCGCGTGACCGTTCTCGGCCAGCCGCTGGGCCAGATCCCACGTGCCCTCGATCGGCTCGGCGATCGTCAGGCGGTGGCGTTCGGGGTAAAGCGCCGCCGGATGCGCGCGCTCGCCGTGCCGCGCGCGCAGGTCGTCCACCGCCTCGGCCCAGGTCCGGCCGCCGTCCTGCTGCCGGTTCCAGTCGGCAAAACCCACCTCGGCCAGGTAGGCGTCGGTTTCGGCGGCGGATGCGAAGTGCCCCGCGAACGCCGCATGCAGGTTCCAGCGGATCAGGACGTTGCCGATGTCGAATACGATGTTCATTCCGCGGCTTCCCTGTTGTTGTCGGCGCCGGTCCCCGCCGCGTCCGCGCGCAGCCGCCGCACCAGCTCAAGCTCGGCTTGGAAATCGACGTAGTGCGGCAGCTTGATGTGTTCGAGGAACCCGGTCGCCTGGATGTTGTCGCAGTGGTACAGCACGAACTCGGCGTCCTGCGCGGGCGCGCCCGCGTCATCCTCGCCGAGCTCCTCCCACCGCAGCGCGCGGTCCACCAGCGCCATCGACAGCGCCTTGCGTTCGGTCTGCCCGAAGCTGAGGCCGTAGCCGCGCGTGAACTGCGCGGGCTCGGTGCGGCTGCCCGTGAACTGGTTCACGGTCTCGCATTCCGTGACCTCGATCTCGCCGATGTCGATGGCGAAACCCAGCTCGGGGATGTCCATCGCGACCGGCACGGTGCCGATCCGCAATTCGCCGACAAAGGCGTGGTTGCGGGCGTAGCCGCGCTGCGTCGAATAGGCGAGGCCCAGCAGGAACCCCTCGTCCCCCCGCGCCAGCGCCTGCAGGCGCAGCGCGCGGTCGGCGGGCAGTTCCAGCGGCTCGCGCGTCAGGTCGGCGGGGTCGGCGTCGGTCGGGTTCTCGGACTGGATCAGGCCGTCGCGGTTCAGGAACGACAGGATGTGCGGCACGTCGGCCGATGGGGGCGACGGCGCGGCCTCGGCGCCGGTGCCTTCGACCGGCACCTCGCCATCGGCCATCAGGCGGAAGTCAAGCAGGCGGTGGGTGTAGTCGTAGGTGGGCCCCAGCACCTGACCGCCCGGCGCGTCCTTGAAGGTGGCCGAGATGCGGCGGGCGATGTCCATCGCGCCGGTGTCCACCGGCGCGGACCCGCCGAAGCGCGGCAGGGTCGTGCGATAGGCGCGGATCAGGAAGATTGCCTCGATCAGGTCGCCGCGCGCCTGCTTGATCGCCAGCGCGGCGAGGTCCGGGTCGTAAAGCGAGCCCTCGGCCATGACCCGGTCCACCGCCAGCGACAGCTGGTCGCGGATCGCGTCGGTATGGATCGCGGGCTGGTCCGCCGGGCCGCGCCGGACCTCGGCCAGCCAGTCGTGGGCAGCACCGATCGCGCGCTCGCCCCCTTTCACGGCGACATACATCAGCGCACCTCCCCGGTGTGGATCGCGGTCGATCGCGGCACGGCGGCCACCCGGTCGCCGCAGGTCAGGATCGTGTCCCAGCCGAGTGGATAGCGCCCATGGTTCGCGGCGAAGGCGGCCGGGTCGGGCAGGGGCAGGGCTGCGGTGCCGCGGATGCCGGGGCCGCTAAGGGTCGTGTCGGTAAGGGTGGCGCCGGTCGCGTCGAGCGCCGGTAGTTCCACGATCAGGGTGGCGGCGCGGTCGGGGTATTCAGGATCGCCGATCTGGAAGCGGTCGGTGGGCGTCAGCGCGTTCCATGTCCCCAGCGCAAAGGCCGCATCCCCGGCCGCCACCAGCGGCGCGGCGCAGTGGAATGTGACCCACGCGCGGACCTCGGCCGTGTCGTGCGAGGGGCCAAGGAACAGGGGCGTGGTCCGGTCGCACAGCGTCAGCAGCGCCGTCGCGGCCGCGACCGACAGCGGCGCGGGCGGGCGGGCGCCGGTGACGGCGTGGATCGTGCCGGGGCGGGCCATCGCCTGCATGATCGCGCGAAAGGCGTGGGCGGCGTCGGCGGGCGGATCGGCGAAGCCGCCCGACAGCAGGTGCGCGGTCATGCGTCCTCTCCCCTCACCAGCGTGAAGAACTCGACCCTGGTGGCGGCCGCGCGGGCGGCGCGGGCGTGGCGGCGGGCGGTTTCCTCGGCCCGCAGGGGGGCGATCACGCCGGCCTCGATCCGGGCGGCGGCGTCGGTTTGCAGCAGCGCGTCGATGGCGGCGGCGCGCAGCGCGTGGGGGCGCGACCGGCCCTGCACGTAGCCATGCCCGACCGTGCCGCAGGGCAGCTGGACCGAGGCGCGGGTGACGGTCATCTCGCCCATGTTGAAGGGCGCGCCGGTCCCGCCCGCGCGGCCGCGGACCATGACGGTCCCGATCTCGGGCGCGCGCAGGACCTGGTGGTCCGGCAGGTCGGGAAGCAGCGACTGGATGCGGCTGGCGCTTGCGCGGGCCAGCAGACCAAGGTTGTCTGCGCGTGTATGGGGGAGGGGCGGGTGATCGGTCATGAGAACTATACAACTAGACAAATCACCTATAGCACGACCCGCACGCATGTCTCGTGAATATTCGGTGACGCCGTGAGCTTGTGGCGCACCATTGCCGATCACCTGCGCGACGACATCGCCCGTGGCCACCACCCGCCGGGCGAGCGCCTGCCGAGCGAGGCGGCGCTGGCGGCCCGGTTCGGGGTCAACCGCCACACCGTCAGGCAGGCGCTGGCCGCGCTTTCGGATGAAGGGCTGGTCTGGTCGCGGCGCGGGGCGGGCGTGTTCGTTCAGGCCGCGCCGACCGACTATCCCTTGGGCGGGCCCACGGTGCAGTTCCACCGGGCGATCGCGCTGGCGGGGCGGATGCCGGGGCGGCAGATCGACTTCGTGGCGACCCGCACCGCCGACGCGGTCGAGGCCGAGGCGCTGGCCCTGCCCCCCGGCGCGCAGGTCCACGTAGCGGAAGGGGTGTCGCTGGTCGATGGCCAGCCGGTCGCGATGTTCCGGTCGGTGTTTCCGGCCGAGTGGCTGCCCGCCTTGCCCGACGGGCTGCGCGAGACCGGCTCGATCACCGCGGCGCTGGTCCGCTGCGGCGTCCCGGCCTTTCGCCGCGCCCATACCCGCATCACCGCGCGCGTGGCCGACGCGACCCGCGCGGCGCGGCTGCAGGCCCGACCGGGCGACGCCCTGATCCGGACCGAGGCGGTGAACGTCACCCCCGACGGCACCCCGGTCGAACGGGGGCTGTCGTGGTGGCTGGCCGCACGGATCACGCTGACCGTCACGCCCGAAGGGGGCGGGTCGGACCCCTGAAGCGCCGGACGCGCCCCCGTCAGCCCTTGCCGATCGCCGCCTCGATCTCGCGACCCAGCCGGTCGCCGTGCGCGCGCACGAAGCTGCCGGTCAGGTGGTGTTCGTCGCGATAGACCAGCAGGCCGCCATCGGTCGCCCGGCAGCGCGCGTCGTCGCAGATGAGGTCGGAGAAGTCCGCGAACCGCAGCCCCGGCATCGCCAGCCCGGCGGCCGGATCGCGGGCGTTCAGCAGGTCCGCCCGCCGTGCGTCGCAGGCCGCAGGGTCGTCCGCGTGGCGCGCGACGCAGTCCACCACGTCGCCCGGAAACCACGGGTTGTCCCGCAGCGCCAGCACCTTGATCCCCCGCCCCGTCAGCCCGGCCCAGAGCGAGCGGTAGATCTCGGGCACCGCCTCGTCCGGGCCGCGGCCCCGGGTGGCGATCGTCAGGATCAGGTCGGGCCGCAGGGCCATGACCCGGGCCAGAACGGCGGTGTTCCAGGCGGCGCAGCTGTCGGGATCGAGCAGGTTGAACTCTGCCCCCGCCCGCGCGACCCGGGCGGGGTCGCGCGCGTCAAGGAACACGCACGAGCTTTTCGTGACGCTGACGATCCGCAGGTCCAGCGCCGGGGCAAGGTCCTGCAGCGCGGGCAGCCATTGCAGCGAATGCGAGCCGCCGGCCAGCACGACCGTGTGCGCACCGTCGCGGACGCCATAGACGCATTCGATCACCGCCGGGTCGGTGATGGTCTGGTGGCAGCCGTCGGCATAGGCCCGCGCCACGTCCGCCCGCGCGATCAGCGGGTCGGGCACAAGGCCGCCGTGCCCCGCCCAGTTGAGGGGATCCCGGTCGAACGCCGCCTTGCGCGCGTAGGCCGCGGCGATGGCGGCGCGGTTCGCGTCGGCCCAGGCATAGATCGCGCCCAGCACCGGCAGCATGACGACGACCCCCAGCGCGATGGACGCCACGGGGCGCGCGACCAGCGGCGGCCAGCGGCGGACCGGCGCCTCGAACAGCCGCAGCGTCCCCCACGCGAGCAGCCCCGCCAGCGCCATGATGACGAGGCCGGGCAGGAGGCCGACCTCGGGCGTGCCGGTCCAGCTGCGCCAGAACACCAGCAGCGGCCAGTGACACAGGTAGAAGGAAAAGCTGATCTCGCCCGCCGCCATGACGGGGCGGTTGGTCAGCGCGGCGATGTCGGCACCCGACCGCGCCGCGACAATCAGACCCAGCGTGGACAGGACCGGGATCAGCGCGGCGACGCCCGGGAACGACTTGCCGACCGGGATCACGGCGGCGAACGTCACCAGCACGGCAAGGCAGGCGTAGCCCAGCACCCGCGCCGCGCGGCGGGGGATCGCCGGCAGCCGGTCGATGTTCAGCGCCAGCGCCGCGCCCAGCATGTATTCCCATCCGCGCGCGAGGCTGTCGAAATACGCCCACGGCTGGTTCCGGTCGGTGATCCACAGGTTATAGGCGAACGACGCGACCATCAGCGCCACGACCAGCCCGCCCCATGCCCGCCGGACCGACGTGCCGCGGCGCGCGGCGAAGGCCGCCGCGATCCACAGCAGCAGCGGCAGCACGAGGTAGTACTGCATCTGCAGCGACAGCGCCCACATCTGCTGGAACGGCGACACCGCGAGGCCAAGCCGCAGATAGTCGGTGCCGGTCCACGCGAGCCACCAGTTCTCGACGAACACCGCCGACGCGAGGCCGTGAAACGCGAACTCCCGCCAGTAGATCGCCGGGATGAACAGGAGCGTCCCGGCGACCGTGGCAAGGATCACGACGGCGGCCAGCGGCACGACCCGCCGGACGGTGGCGCCGTAGTAGCGCAGCACGTCGCGCCCGCCGGGGGTGCCGATCCTGACGAACGACGCCATCATGAAGAACGCGGCGATGACGAAGAACGCATCCACCCCGCCCGACACCCGGTTGAACCAGATGTGGTAGATCGCCACCAGCAGCGCAGCGACGGCGCGAAGCCCCTGGATTTCCCGGATATAGGTCATCTGCCGTAGGCCCCTTGTCCGTTCAGGCCAAGGGCTAGCAGGCGGGGCGGTTGCGGTCACGCGCCGCGTGCGTCGATGGGCGAAGCCACGCCCGGCCCGGACGCCCTCGCGTCCGAACCGCGCCTATTCGTAGCGGTCCAGAAACGCCTCGGCCGTCAGGCTGCGGAAATCGGGCAGGGCCGCGCGCAGGCGCTCGTGATCCCAGTCCCACCAGGCCAGCGCCTCCATCCGCGCGGCGGTTTCTTCGCTGAAACGGCGGCGCAGGGGGCGGGCGGGGTTGCCGACGACGATGGTCCAGGGCGCCACGTCGCGGGTCACGACCGCGCCCGCGCCGACGATGGCGCCAAGGCCCACCGTCACCTCGGGCTTCACGATCGCGCCGTGGCCGATCCAGGTGTCGTGGCCGATCACCGTGCGACGCGACTGGCGGCGGGTGAAGAACGCCTCGTCCCGCGCCTCGTCTGGCCAGTAGTAGTTCGAGCGGTAGAGGAAGTGGTGCAGGCTCGCCGTGGTCATCGGGTGGTCGGTCGGCCCGATCCGGGTCAGCGCGGCGATGTTGGCGAACTTGCCGACCGAGGTGTTGGCGATGTCCGCCATCCGGTCGCAATAGCTGTAGTCGTCGAAGTCCGAGTGGTTGATCCGCGACCCGGCCCCCACCTCGCAGAAGCGGCCGAAGCTGGTCGACACGACCTCGGCGTCGTCGGGGATCAGGGGGGTGTCTGCCGAAAGGATCATGTCGCCTCAGTCTCCGCGGATCATGCGCCGCCTGATGCGGCCGGAAATGCTGTCCATCAGCATGACCACCAGCACGATCAGCACGATGTAGTAGGTCACGTCCTCCCAGTCCTGCTGAGTGACGATGGACTGGGTGAGCAGCAGCCCGATCCCGCCACCGACGATGGCGCCGATCACGGTCGCGCTGCGGGTGTTGCTTTCCAGGAAATACAGCACCTGGCTGACGATCACCGGCGCCACCTGCGGGATCACCCCCCAGCGCGCGCGCAACAGCCCGTTCGCGCCGGTCGCGCGCAGCCCCTCGACCTGCCTGCGGTCGATGTTTTCCAGGGCCTCCGAGAACAGTTTCCCGAAGCTGCCGATGTCGGTCAGCATGATCGCCAGCGCGCCGGTCAGCGGCCCCGGACCCAGCGCCCGCGACAGGATCACGGTCCAGATCAGCGCGTCCACCCCGCGCAGAAAGTCGTAGCCGCGCCGGGTCGCGAAGCGCGACACGAACCCCAGCGAGAAGTTGCGCGCCGACAGGAACGACAGCGGCAACGACACCAGCGCCGCCCCGATGGTGCCGAGAAACGCCATCAGCACCGTCTCGCCCATCGCCCAGGCCACGTCGCCATGGTGCCAGACCTTGTTGGTCCAGAAATCGTGCCACATCGACGCCGCCGCGCCCGGCTGCGTCACCGCCGCCAGCCGCTCGCCCCAGGACAGCGGGTGCCATTTGCTGTCGAGGGTGAAGAAGAACAGCTCCCACCCGGGCGAGCGGCGGAACACCTCGGTCTTGGATTTCGTGACCGCGATCCGCGATCCGCGGTCCAGCGTCAGCCCGACGCGGGTGTCCGATGCGGAAATCCAGTCCGGCAGCGGGCCCTGCGGCGCGTCCAGCACGATGCCGTCGTCGGTGGTGGCGATCTTGAGCGTGCCGTAGTCGGGCACGTCCACCTGCAGGCGGCGGTTGGGCAGGAAGGTCACGACCTCGCCGCCTGGCAGATCCACGGTGGCGCCGCCGGGGGCGGGCGCGATCCAGCCCGGCGCGTCGCCCGCACCGTAGGTCATGTTCCGGCTGCCCTCGATAGCGACCTCGATCCCGCCCGCGCCTGCGCCGCGGTTGGGGCGGGTGACGTGGGTTTTGTAGGACCAGAAGTCCTGCAAAAGGATGGACGCGTTGTCGAGCCGGGCGCGCCCCGCGACGCCGGCAAGATCGAACGCGAGGGCGGCATAGACCAGGTAGGCCAGCACCAGCACCGGCGCGGCAAGGGCCAGCAGCCGCTTGCGGCGGATCAGCCGGTGCGCGGCCTGCGCCGGGGGCGCGGCGTGGTCGGTCATCGTCGCGGTCATGCGGCGTTCCCCCGGATCAGGCGGTCGCGCACCATGCCGGACAGCTGGTCCACCGCGACGATGGTCAAGAACAGCAGCAGGAACACGCCCGCGGCTTCCGTATAGCGGCCCGGACCCCAGGCGATGGCGTTGCGAAGCTCGTAGCCGATCCCGCCCGCGCCGACGAAGCCCAGGATCGCCGAGGCGCGGATGTTGATCTCGAACCGCAGCAGCGCGTAGCTGAGCCAGTTCGGCGCGACCTGCGGCATCACGGCTAGCAGCATCCGCTGCGTCCAACCCGCGCCGACCGATGCCAGCCCCTCGACCGGGCGCAGGTCGGCGTTCTCGGCCACCTCGGAAAACAGCTTTCCCAGCGAGCCGGTCGTGTGAAAGGCGATGGCCATCATCGCGGGCACCGGCCCGCCGCCGAGGACGAAGATCAGGATCAGCGCGATCACCACGTCGGGGATCGCGCGGGTGATGTCGAGAACGCGGCGCAGCACCGGCACCAGCGCGGGCCAGGGCGCCAGCGCGCGCGTGGCCAGCAGCGCCAGCAGGCCCCCGGCCGCGCCGCCGATCAGCGTGGACACGGCGGCGATGTTGATCGTTTCGATCAGCGCCGGGATCTTCGACGCCATGATCGCGGGCAGGCGGGCCAGGTTGGCCGCCGTCTCGGACAGCAGTTCGGCCGGATAGGCGAAAAAGCCCGGAAGCTGCGCCAGAAAGCCGCCCGCGTTGCGGTCGTTGGCGACGAGCCAGCTCCACCCGAAGAGCAGGCAGAAGAGCGCCAGCAGTACCGCCGACCGGATCCGGCGACCCCGGACCGCGGCCAGGTAGCGCGCGGTGATGGCGGCGGTCGGGACGGGCGCGGGATGGATGCTGGTGTCGGTCATCGGCTCTGCTTGCGGCAGGGGAAAGGGCGGGCCGCGTCGATGCGGCCCGCCCGGATGGTCATGCGGCGGGCAGGGTCAGCTCTTGCCGGCTTCCAGCTCGGCCTTGCGGACGTCGATGATGGTCGAATAGGCGTCGTGCGTGACCGGCGAGAAGCCGGCGGTCTCGCCCGAGGCGACGCCATAGGCGCAGTCCTTGTCGGTGGTGATGAGGTTCGCGACCAGTTCGGTCATCTTGGCCTTGGCGTCGGCGGGCAGCGCCTTGCGCAGCACGACCGGGCCTTCCGGGATCGGCGACGAGCGCCAGATCTCGACCATCTCGTTCATGTCCACCAGGCCCGCGTCGGCGGCCTTGCGCAGCGCGCCCGAGTTGTAGCCGTCGGCGAAGTCGCCCTGCCCGTCGGCCCAGGTCACACCCGCGTCCACGTCGCCGTTCTTGACCGCGACGATGGTCTGTTCGTGCCCGCCGGTGAAGGGCGTGTCCTTGAAGTATTCGCCCGGCTTCATCGAGAAGCCCGCCTTCGGCAGCTCGACCAGCGGGATCAGATAGCCCGAGGTGGAGTTCGGGTCGCCGAAGCCCAGCGTCTTGCCCTTCATGGAGGCCATGTCGGTGACGCCGCTGTCCTTGCGGGCGATCCCGATCGAGAAATAGGTGAAGCTGCCGTCAAGGTTGGTCTTGACCAGCACCGGCTCGACCGCCTCGGGATCGGTCAGGTAGATCTTGGCGTAGCCGGACGCGCCCAAGAGCGCCATGTCCAGCGTGCCGCCCAGCAGGCCCTGGATCACGCCGTCATAGTCGGCGGGGGTGAACAGCTTGACCGGAACACCCAGCGTGTCCTCGGCGTGCTTGCGCAGGCACTCGTTCGAGGTCATGCGGTCCTGGGCGTTCTCGCCGCCCATGACGCCGATGTTGAACTGCTGAAGGTCCTGCGCCAGCACCGGCGCAGTCATTGCCCCGGTGATGGCCGAGGTGGCGAGGGCGAAGGCGAGAAGCGATTTCATGATCGTGAGGCTCCGTGGCTGGAGAGAGGGAGGGGGGGCAGAAAAGGCAGCGCCTACAGGTCCGACAGCATCGCTTCGGCGTAGCGGTCGGGCGGGGGCGCTTTCGGCGTGTCGATCGCGGTCGAGGTCGCCGCTTCGGAAAAATCCGCGCCGGCGCCGTAGATGTCGCGCGCGGCGGACGTGGTCAGCTGGTCGGGGGCGCCGTCGAACACGATCCGGCCCTTGCGCATCCCGATGATCCGGTCGCAGTAGCGGCGCGCGGTGTCGAGCGTGTGCAGGTTGGCGATGACGGTGCGCCCGTCCTCGTCATGGATGCGGCGCAGCGTTTCCATCACGATCTGCGCGTTCATGGGGTCAAGGCTGGCGATGGGCTCGTCCGCCAGCACGATGGCCGGGTCCTGCATCAGCGCGCGGGCGATGGCCACGCGCTGCTGCTGGCCGCCCGACAGTGCCTCGGCGCGCTTGGCCGCCTGCTCGGCGATGCCAAGGCGGTCCAGGATGGCGATGGCGCGGGTGATGTCGTCCCGGGACCACAGGTTGAACATCGCGGTCATCGTGCCGCGCTTGTTCAGAAGGCCGTGCAGGACGTTCGACACCACGTCGATGCGCGGCACCAGGTTGAACTGCTGGAACACCATCGCGCAGCGGCTTTGCCAGGCGCGCATCGCCGCGCCCTTGAGCGCCAGCACGTCGGTCCCGTCCACGATCAGCTGCCCCGACGAGGCGTCGGTGAGCCGGTTCACCATCCGCAGAAGCGTCGATTTGCCCGCGCCCGAGCTGCCGATGATCCCCACCATCATCGGCCGGTCGATGACGAAGCTGGCGGCATCGACCGCCTTCGTCTGGCCGAACAGGCGGGTGACGTTGCGGGCTTCAATCTGCATCGGCTGCCTTCCACTTTTCGCGGCCTCCTTTGATTCCCGGCCGCGAAGATCAGGCGACGTTCGGGTGACGGTTGGATGAAGTCTGGTAGCGCAAACTGTCCGACCCCCGCGGCGACCGGCTTTCCACCGGCGCGCGGCGCGCGCTATGCGGGGGCCGGGACGCGAAGGGGTAGAGCGATGGACCAGCAGGCCGATCCGTGGACGGACGCCATGCGCCGGGGCGATCATGATGCTGCGTGGGACATCATGGCCACGGCCCACCGCGCGCGCGACCCCGCCACCCGCGACGATCCGAACCTGCCCTATCACCTGCGCTGGGTCTGGGACGGGCGGCCGTTCGACGGACGCCGGGTGCTGGTGCGCTGCTATCACGGCTACGGCGACACGGTGCAGTTCGCCCGCTTCCTGCCGCATCTGCGCGCAAGGGCGGCCCACGTCACGGTCGAGATGCAGCCGCGCCTCATGCCCCTGTTCGCGGGCCAACCCGGCATCGACCGGCTGGCCCCCTTCGACGTGACCCGGCCACTGCCGGCGCAGGATTGCGACATCGAGATCATGGAACTGCCCTTCGCCCTGCGGGTGCTGCCCGCCGCCGCGCCGCCGCTTCCGCTTGCGGTGCGGCCCGCGGACCTGCCGCCGGGCACGCTCGCGCTCTGCTGGCAGGGCGGCGACTGGGACCCGTCGCGGTCCATCCCCGAGCGGCTGCTCGTGCCGCTGTGCCGCGCGCCCGCCTTCTCGTTGGTCGCGGCGCCGACCGCGCTGCCGGTCCTGAACCCCGAGGGCTGCCCGATGGACATGCAGCGCACCGCCGCGCTGGTCGCGGGCGCGGCGCTGGTCGTCACGGTGGACACGCTGATCGCCCATCTGGCGGGGACGCTGGGGCGGCCGACATGGCTTTTGCTGAAGGACGGCGCCGACTGGCGCTGGCCCGGCGACGGCGAGCGGACGCCGTGGTATCCGTCGGTCCGCATCTTCCGCCAGCACCGCCCCGGCGACTGGGCCGGGGTCGTCGCGCGGGTCGCCCGTGCGCTGGACGGAAATGTGCTGGACGGCCGTGCGCTGGACGGCCATGCGCCGCATGGTCAACCGGCGGCTCCCGCGCTTGACGCCCGGCCCGGCCCCGGCGACACAGCGCCATGACCACCCGCGCGCCAATTCCCCCGACCCCGCTCGTCCCCGTCTCGTGGGGCGAACTGCTCGACAAGATCACCATCCTTGAACTGAAGGCCCGGCTGATCCCCGAAGGCCCCGCCCGCGCCAACGTCACGCGCGAGCTTGACGCCCTGCGCGAGGTCGCGGCCCCGGCGCTCGACGCCGACAAAAACCACGCCGCCCCCGACGCCACCTCCGAACACCTCGGCCCGCTTCTCGACGCGCTCCGCGCCACGAACGCGGCCCTCTGGCAGATCGAGGACGACATCCGCGTCAAAGAGGCGCAGGGCCGGTTCGACGACCAGTTCGTGGCGCTCGCGCGGTCGGTCTATGTCACCAACGACGAGCGCGCGCGCATCAAGCGGCGCATCAACGACCTGCTCGGGTCGGCGCTGGTCGAGGAAAAGCACCACCCCCACGCGGGCCGCGCCCCGCAAGCGGCGGACGCGGGTCCCGCCGCCGCCTCGATTGACCTTGCCAACCCGGCGTGATTTGACCCGCCTGCAACGACCAGACGGGAACACTCCGATGAAGATCGCTGTCGCAGGCCTGGGCTACGTGGGCACCGCAAACGTGGTCATGCTGGCCGGCCGCCACCAGGTCGCCGCCGTGGACCTCAACCCCCAGCGGGTCGCCGCCATCGCCGCGCGGCAAAGCCCGATCGAGGATCGGCTTGCCAGCGAATGGCTGGCCACCCGCAATCTCGACATCACCGCGACCACGGACGGCCCGTCCGCCTATGCGGATGCCGATCTGGTGCTTGTCGCGACCCCCACCGACTACGACCCGGTGACCAACCGCTTCAACACCTCGTCGGTCGAGGCGGTGATCGGGCAGGTCCTGTCGGTGAACGCCGACGCCCTGATCCTCGTGCGGTCCACCATTCCTGTGGGGTTCGTGGAACGGATGCGGGCGGAAACCGGCAGCGACCGGATCGTCTTCGCGCCCGAGTTCCTGCGCGAGGGGCAGGCGCTGGCCGACAGCGTTGCGCCGTCGCGGATCGTCGTGGGCGACCGTGGCGCGCAGGGGCGACGCATCGCCGACCTGCTGCTGGAAGGCACCTCGACCCACACGACGCCGGTGCTGCTGACCGGCCCGACCGAGGCCGAGGCGATCAAGCTGTTCGCCAACACCTTCCTGGCCATGCGCGTCGCGTTCTTCAACGAACTCGACAGCTATGCCGAGGCGCGCAACCTCGACACGCGCGAGATCATCGCGGGCGTGTCGGGCGATCCGCGCGTGGGCGACCACTACAACAACCCGAGCTTTGGCTACGGCGGCTACTGCCTGCCCAAGGACACCAAGCAGATGCTGGCGAACTACGACCGCGTGCCGCAGAACCTGATGGCCGCGATCGTGGAAAGCAACCGAACGCGCAAGGACTTCATCGCCGACCAGGTGGTGGCGCGGAAGCCGCGCGTCGTCGGCATCTACCGGCTGGTGATGAAGGCGGGGTCCGACAACTTCCGCCACAGCTCGATCCAGGGCGTGATGAAGCGGATCAAGGCCAAGGGGATCGAGTGCGTGGTCTATGAACCCGCGCTGGACGCCGACGATTTCTATCGCTCGCGCGTGATCCGCGACCTCGACGAGTTCAAGGCCATGTCGGACGTGATCGTGTCGAACCGGCTGAGCGCGGACCTGATCGACGTGGCCGACAAGGTCTATACCCGCGACCTGTCGGGCCGCGACGACTGAGACATCCGGCTTTCGATCCGTGCTAGGCTGCACCTCGGGCGAGACGAGGGGCAGGGCATGGCGAACGGGACTGGCGACAGGCAGGGCGACCGGCTGGGGGCGCGGCAGCGCGCCGACAACGATCTGGTGCTGTCGTTCCTGCGGGTGCGCCGGGCGATCGGGCTGCTGGGGTTCTTCCTGCCCGCCGCGCTGATCCTGTGGGGGATCGTGTTCGGCCACGGCATCCTGCCCAGCATCTCGGCGTCGTATTATTCGCCGATGCGGGAAATCTTCGTGGGCACGCTGTGCGCCAACGCGGTGTTCCTGTGGAGCTACGAGGGGTATCGCCCGCGCACCGGCGAATGGATCAGCGACCTTGCCGCCGCGCGCACCGCCTCGCTGGGCGCGCTGACCATCGCGCTGGTGCCGACGCTGCCCGGCGGCGAGATCGCCTGCACACTGAGCCAATGCGTGCTGGGCTTTTCGCTGGCCAGCACGGTCCATTGGCTCGGCGCCGCCGCGTTCTTCGGCGCGCTGGCGGTGTTCTGCCTGGTGCTGTTCGTCCGCGGCAGCGAAGGCTCGACCGAAAAGGCGGCGAGCAACCGCATCTATCGCGTCTGCGGCTGGACCATCGTCGGCTCGATGGCGGCGATCGGGCTGTTGATGGTCGCGCCCGATCCGCTGCAGGCGCGGCTGGTGCCGCTGCGCCCGGTGTTCTGGCTGGAAACGCTGGCCACCGTCGCCTTCGCGGTGTCGTGGCTGGTCAAGGGCGACGCGCTGCGCCCGGTGGTGCGGGCGATGGCGCCGGACTGACCCGTCAGCTGCGCCCCTGTCCCAGCCCGCTTTCGGCGCAGCGCATCTCTTCCTCGAACCACGCATAGGTGGCGGCCAGCCCCTCCGACAGGGGAACCAGCGGTTCCCAGCCCAGCAATTCGCGCGCGCGGGTGATGTCGGGGCGGCGGCGGCGCGGGTCGTCCACGGGCAGGGGGCGATGGACGACCTGCCGCGGCTCGCCCGCCAAGGCGATCACATGGCCCAGCAGCTCGTTCACGGTCAGCTCGCCGGGGTTGCCGAGGTTCACCGGCTCCATCCCGTCGAACCCGGCTTCCATCAGCGCCAGCAACCCCGCGACGAGGTCCGAGACATAGCAGAAGCTGCGCGTCTGGCTGCCGTCGCCATAGATCGTCAGCTCGTCGCCGCGCAGCGCCTGACAGATCAGGTTCGACACCACGCGCCCGTCGGCGGGGTCCATCTGCGGACCGTAGGTGTTGAAGATGCGCGCCACGCGCACCTCGGCCCGGCCGGCGCGGCCATAGTCGAAAGTCAGGCTTTCGGCGGCGCGCTTGCCCTCGTCATAGCAGGCGCGGGGGCCGGTGCAGTTGACGTTGCCGCGGTAATCCTCGGCCTGCGGGTGGATGTCGGGGTCGCCATAGACCTCGCTGGTCGAGGTCAGCAGGAACCGCGCGCCCGCGCTTTCCGCCAGCCGCAGCAGGTGGTTGGTGCCGACGACATTGGTCAGCATCGTGTGTTCCGGGTCGCGCTGGTAAAGCGGCGGCGACGCCGCGCAGGCGAGGTTGTAGATCCGGTGGATGCGCGGCGCGAGGGCCAGCACGTCGGGCGGCAGCGGGTTCGCGATGTCGCAGCGGACAAAGGTGAAGTTCGGGTCGGCCTGCAACCCCGGCAGGTTCGACGGCCGCGCGGTCTGCAGGTTGTCGAGGCACAGCACCGCCTCGCCCCGGCCCAGCAGCGCCCGGCACAGATGCGAGCCGATGAAGCCCGCGCCGCCCGCGACCACGGTCAGCTTGCGGTCGCTTGCCGGGGCGGTGTCGCGTCGCTGGGGCAGCGCCGTGATGATCGTGGGTTTCGTCATGCCGGGATTCCTTCTGACGAGACGGGGCGGGCCTGCGCGTGGCCGCGCGCCGCGGCGGCTTCGGCGAAATGCGCGTCCAGTTCGGCGGCGCGGTGGTCGGAGGAATGGGCGGCCTCGATCCGGGCGCGCGCGGCCCGGCCCATGGCGCCCGCATCGCGGTCGAGCGCGGCGAGGACATCGGCGCCGCCGCCCGCCAGCACGATTTCTGAACCCGGCGCGAACAGGCTTTCGATCCCGTCCCAGCGGTCCGAGATGATGGGGGTGGCGCACGCCCCGGCCTCGAACAGGCGGACCGAGGGGGACCAGCCCGCGCGGATCATGTCGGCGCGGGTGACGTTCAGGGTGAATCGGCTGGCCGAATAGAACGCGGCGTGGTCGGCGGGGGGGCAATGCTCGATCCGCTCGACATTGGCAGGCCAGTCGATCGTGGCGGGATATTGCGGCCCGGCCACGACGAACTTGAGGTCCGGGCGCTGGCGGGCGGGTTCCAGCAGCAGCCGTTCCAGCGTCGGCTGGCGGTCGTCGCTGTAGGTGCCAAGATAGGACAGGTCCCACCGCAGGGCCACGTCGCGCGGGCCGTAAAGGTCAAGATCGACCGAACAGTAAAGCGCACGCGCCATCGGTGCCCCGTAGGCGCTTTCGATGTGGCGCAGCGTCGGGCCGCCGGTGAAGGACAGATACAGGTCGAAGCCGGGGATGACCGCGGGCGACAGATACTCGAAGTCGCCGCGTTCCAGCTTGGCCAGCGTCACCGGCGTGTCGATGTCGTAAAAGGCCGTGACCCCGCGCGCCCAGCCCTGCACGCGGCGCGCGACCTCGACGCCCTCGGGGACGTAGCTGCCGACGATCACCGCATCGGCGTCCGCGATCCGGGCCCGCCAGGCGTCAAGGCCGGGCAGGTCGTCGTAGAACGCAAGTTCGCACCAGTCGGGGTCGGTCAGGTCGCGGTGGCCTGCGTACCAGGGCACGTCGCGTTCCAGAAACAGGATCTCGTGCCCGCGCCGCGCGAACGCCTTTAGAAGCGCGCGGAAGGTCGTCGCGTGGCCGTTGCCCCACGCCGACGACAGCGACAGCCCAAGGACCACCAGCTTCATGCGGCGACCCCGCGGGCCTGCGCGCGCAGCAGCGCGTCCACCTGCTCGCCACGCAGCGCATAGGTGTGTTCCGCCTTGACCCGCGCCAGCGCCGCGCGCCCGATCTCGGCCGCGCGTTCCGGCGTCAGCGCGGCCATGTGGTCGGCCACGTCCTGCCCGTCGCGGGCGACCAGCACCTCGGTGTCGGGGGTCAGGAACTGCTCGATCCCCTCCCACGCGTCGGTGATGAGGCAGGCGCCCGCGCCCGCCGCCTCGAACACGCGCGTTGCGGGGGAAAAGCCCACGTTCGCCATGCTGTCGCGGGCGACGTTCAGGACCGCGAGCGGAGTGCAGTTGAAGGCGTTATGTTCGTGCGTATAGACGTGGCCGAGATGCCGGACGTTGGGTGGCATGTCCTTGGATGCCCAACCGTTCCCGCCGATCAGGAACTTACGGTCGGGCAGGGCGGCGGCGGGGCGCAGGAAGAACTCCTCCACCCGGGCCTCGCGGTCGGGCAGGCGGTTGCCGAGGAACGCGAGGTCGGCGGTGAACTTCGGGTCCGCCGGGGCAGGGTGGTGGGTTTCGGGGTCGAGCGCGTTGTAGACCGGCTCGCACAGCCGCGCGCCGAAACCGCGATAGGCGTTCACGACCGGCGGCCCGCCGCCATAGGTCAGCACCATGTCCAGATTCGGCAGCGCCTGCCGGACCGGATGGCCCTCGTCGCCGCGCATCTCGTCCAGCGTCGCCGCCGCGTCCACGTCCCAGAAGATCTTCAGCGCGCCGGGCCGGGCGCCCGTGACGACGCCCTCCAGCAGCTCGCGGTCGAAGACGCCGACGCCGTTCGCCTTGACGACGATGTCGGCCGCGCCCGCCTCGGCCAGCACGCCGCGCATCGCGTCCTCGGTCGCCGGATAGACCACCGACCGGCACCAGTCGGGCGGGTCGATGTCGCGGTGCTTCTGCCGGTCGAAGGCGTCGGGTTCGTAGAACGTGATCTCGTGCCCGCGCCGGGCGAGTTCGCCGAGGATGCCCCGGTAATAGGTCGCAGCGCCGTTCCAGTAGGACGACAGCAGGCTGGATCCGTAGAACGCGATCTTCATGCCGCGGATGCTCCTTCTTCAAGGCCGAGCGTGGCGGCGATGGACATGAGTTCCCGCGCCCGGTGGGCGCAGGTGTGGCGGGCGCGGATCGTTTCCAGCCCGTGCGCGACGAGGCTTTGCCGCAGGGCGGGGTCGCCCGCGAGGTCGCGAAGGCGCTGCGTCATCGCCTCGCCCGAGTCCGCGAACAGGAAATCGGTGCCGGGGCGGAACAGGTTCTCGCTGTCCGACCACGGCGCCGACAGAAGCGGGATGCCGCAGGCCAGCGCCTCGAACACGCGGATGGTGGGGATGCCGGGCAGGACCGTGGTGTAAAAGCGGCGGGGGACGTGGACGGTCGCCATGTGGCGCGCGAAGATGCCGGGCGCGGCGGCGTTCGGCGCCCAGCCGTGGTAGCGGACGCCGTAGCCTTCCAGCGTCGCCAGCGCCTCGGCGGGGTAGCGCACGCCGTAAATGTCGAGCGGCTGGCCCGCGTCGCGGGCGGGGCGGAAGAGGAAGCTTTCCAGTTCCGCGGTCCGCTCGCCGTCGCCCCAGTTGCCGATCCAGACGAGGCCCGCGCGCGTGGTTTCCTGCGCGGGCGGGTGGAACAGGCGGGTGTCGGCGGCCTCGTGCCAGGTCCAGACGCGGTCGCCCCAGCCCCAGCGGCGATAGACCTCGGACAGGGTTTCGCCGAACGCCAGCACGCCGTCGAAGCCGCCCAGGTCGAAGGCGCGGATTGCATCGGGATCGCTGACCGCGCGGTGGTGGGTGTCGTGGAACAGAAGCTGGAAGCGCGCGCCCTGCTGCCGGGCGCGGCCAAGCGTGGCTGCCAGAGCGGGGTCGTTCCATTCGTGGACGATCACCAGATCCGCGCCGTCCGCCAGCGCCACCGGATCGGCATCCGCGGCGTAGGTTTCGACGCGAAGATCGGGGTAGTTGTCGCGGAACGCGGCAAGGCCCGCCTCGCCGTGGTCGCGCAGCAGGTTTTCCAGGCTCCACGCGCCTTGCGGTTCCAGCGCGCGGACATCGTGGCCCATCGCCGCAAGCTCGCGCAGGACGCCGCGCAGGAAATGGGCGTTGCCGTGGTTCCAGCAGCTTTGCAGCGAGTGGGTGAAATAGACGATCTTCATGCGGCGTCCTTTCGGGCCGCGAGGAGGTCGCGGTAGATGGCGGTCATCCCGGCGGCGGTCGCGGCGGGGGTGTAGCGGGCGGCGCGGGCCTGTGCGGCCGCGCCGTTCACCGCGTGGCGGGCGGGGTCGGCCAGCAGCGCGGCGATCGCGATGGCAAAGCTCTTCGCGTCGCCCGCCGCCACGAAGGTGGCCGCGCCGTCCCACAGTTCCCGGAACGTCGGGATGTCTGACAGGACCAGCGGGCAGCCCGCCTGTGCGGCTTCCAGAACGGCAAGGCCGAACGGCTCGAACCGTGCGGCGCTGACGAAGATGGGGCGGCGGGAAAGCCAGCCCGCCAGATCCGCTTCCGGCAGCGGCCCGGTGGTTTGCAGGTGGCGCGGGGCGACGGTCGCGCCGTGGGGCGCGCGGGTGGCGCCAATGGCGACGAAGGGGGCGTCGAGCTGTGCGGCGGCCGCGTCCAGCGTGTCGGTGCCTTTTACCTCATCCCACAGCCGGCCCACGGTCAGCGCGCCGGGGAATGGCGCAGCGTCGGGTAGCGGCATCGCGCCGCGCCCGTTGTGAACGGCGGTCGGCACCACGTCCAGCGCATAGCGGCGGGCGACGGCTTCGGCATAGGCGCGGGTCGGCGCGACGGTCCGGTCAGCCGAGCGCAGCCCTTGCCCCACCAGATCGGGCAGCCACGAAAGCCCCGGATCGACCGCGCCCTTGCCCGACGCGTCCCACCATGTTCCCAGACAGCCGTGGTTCACCGCGATGACCGGCACCCCGAAATCCGCAACCGCCAGCGCGGGGGAGTTCAGGTGGACCACGTCCGCCCCC
>ERZ501041.33-NODE-33-length-33440-cov-13.158484_pt1 | contig 33440 bp, 26 predicted proteins | sample MGYA00248848_ERZ501041 | MGnify/ENA primary metagenome ERZ501041 (study PRJEB25958, sample SAMN03398573) | human skin metagenome | study: EMG produced TPA metagenomics assembly of the Human Skin Microbiome Metagenome (human skin metagenome) data set.
CGATCGTCCCGATGTTGACGTGCGGTTTCGTCCGTTCGAATTTTGCCTTTGCCATTGCAAAGCTCCTTCAAATGTCTGGTGAAGGCCGGGCGGGGAACGACCCCCGCCCAGGCGCATCAGGCGTATTTCTTCTGGATCTCGTCCGAGATGTTCTGCGGCACGGCGTCGTAGTGGTCGAACTGCATCGTGAACACCGCGCGGCCCGAGGACATGGAGCGCAGGTTGTTGATGTAGCCGAACATGTTGGCCAGCGGGACCATCGCGTCGATGACGTTGGCGTTGCCGCGGCTGTCCTGCCCGCGGACCATGCCGCGACGGCTGGTCAGGTCGCCGATGATCGAACCCGTGTATTCCTCGGGCGTGACCACCTCGACCTTCATGATCGGTTCCAGCAGCTTCGCGCCGGCCTTCTTCAGGCCCTCACGCATTGCCGCGCGCGACGCGATCTCGAACGCCAGCACCGACGAGTCGACATCGTGGTAGGCGCCGTCGATCAGCGCGACCTTGAAGTCGATGACCGGGAAGCCCGCCAGCGGACCGGAGTCCATGACCGACTTGATCCCCTTTTCGACACCCGGGATGTATTCCTTGGGCACCGCGCCGCCGACGACCTTGGATTCGAACGTGTAGCCTTCGCCGGGTTCGGTCGGGTCGATCTGCAGCTTGATGCGGGCGAACTGGCCCGTGCCGCCGGTCTGCTTCTTGTGGGTGTAGTCGATTTCCGCCGGCTGCGAGATCGTCTCGCGGTAGGCCACCTGCGGCGCGCCGATGTTCGCCTCGACCTTGAACTCGCGACGCATGCGGTCGACGAGGATGTCGAGGTGAAGTTCGCCCATGCCCTTCATGATGGTCTGGCCCGATTCCAGATCGGTCTCGACGCGGAACGAGGGGTCTTCGGCAGCCAGGCGCTGAAGGGCGAGGCCCATCTTTTCCTGGTCGGCCTTGGACTTCGGTTCCACGGCGATCTCGATCACCGGTTCCGGGAAGGTCATCGTTTCAAGCACGACCGCCTTGTTGGGATCGCAAAGCGTGTCCCCGGTCGTGGTTTCCTTCAGACCGGCCAGCGCGATGATGTCGCCCGCAAAGGCTTCGTCGATTTCCTCGCGGTTGATGGCGTGCATCATCATCATGCGGCCGACGCGCTCGCGCTTGCCCTTGGTCGAGTTCATCATCTGGTCGCCCTTCTTCAGCGCGCCCGAATAGATGCGCGTGAAGGTCAGCGAGCCGACGAAGGGGTCGTTCATGATCTTGAACGCCAGCGCCGAGAAGGGTTCCGTGTCCTCGGCCTTGCGGACGATGTTGCGGGTTTCCGTCTCGTCGTCGGGGGCGAAGCCCAGCAGGTCGGGAACATCGGTCGGGGCCGGCAGGTAGTCGATGACCGAGTTCAGCAGCGGCTGCACGCCCTTGTTCTTGAAGGACGAGCCGGCCGTCACCGGGAAGAACGACAAGGACAGCGTGCCCTTGCGCAGCAGGCCGCGCAGGGTGTCGACGTCGGGTTCGTTGCCGTCGAGATAGGCTTCCATCGCGGCGTCGTCCTGTTCGACCGCGAGTTCGATCATCTTGCCGCGCCATTCTTCGGCGAGGTCCTGCAGCTCTTCGCGGATCGGCTGGCGGATCCAGGACGCGCCCAGATCCTCGCCCTTCCAGACCCACTCTTCCATCTTCACCAGATCGACGATGCCTTCCAGCTTGTCCTCGGCGCCGATCGGCAGCGCGATCGGGCACGGGGTGCCGCCGGTGCGGTCCTTGATCATCTCGACGCACTTGAAGAAGTCGGCGCCGATCTTGTCCATCTTGTTGACGAACACGATCCGCGGAACCTTGTAGCGGTCGGCCTGGCGCCAGACGGTTTCGGTCTGCGGCTCGACGCCGGCGTTGGCGTCCAGCAGGCAGATCGCGCCGTCAAGCACCGCCAGCGAACGCTCGACCTCGATGGTGAAGTCCACGTGGCCGGGGGTGTCGATGATGTTGAAGCGGTACTTGGTCGCCGACGCGGTGTCGGTCGACGGGTCTTCCTGACGCTGCCAGAAGGTGGTGGTGGCAGCAGAGGTGATGGTGATCCCCCGCTCCTGCTCCTGCTCCATCCAGTCCATCGTCGCGGCACCTTCGTGCACTTCGCCGATCTTGTGGGACTTGCCGGTGTAATAAAGGATGCGCTCGGTCGTCGTGGTCTTGCCCGCGTCGATGTGGGCCATGATCCCGAAGTTGCGATAGCGCGGAAGCGGATATTCGCGTGCCATGAGCTTTCCTTACCAGCGGTAGTGGCTGAACGCCTTGTTGGCGTCGGCCATCTTGTGGGTGTCTTCGCGCTTCTTCACCGCGGTGCCGCGGTTGTTGACGGCATCGGCAAGCTCGCCCGCAAGGCGCTCTTCCATGGTGTTCTCGTTGCGCTTCTTGGCGGCGTCGATCAGCCAGCGGATGCCGAGCGCCTCGCGGCGGATCGGACGCACTTCGACCGGGACCTGGTAGGTGGCACCGCCGACGCGGCGCGAGCGCACCTCGACCGAGGGTTTCACGTTGTCGAGGGCCTCGTGGAAGACCTCGATCGGCTCGCGCTTGAGGCGGGTCTGAACGCGGTCGAGCGCGTTGTAGACGATCGTTTCGGCGATGGATTTCTTGCCATCTACCATCAGGTTGTTCATGAATTTGGTCAGCACGCGATCGCCATACTTGGCGTCGGGCAGGACTTCGCGCTTTTCAGCGGCGTGACGACGGGACATCTATCTAAACCCTCACTTCGGACGCTTGGCGCCGTATTTCGAACGACGCTGACGACGATCTTTGACGCCCTGGGTATCCAGAACACCGCGCAGGATGTGGTAGCGCACACCGGGAAGGTCTTTCACCCGGCCGCCGCGGATCAGCACGACGCTGTGTTCCTGCAGGTTGTGCTTTTCACCGGGAATGTAGCTGATGACCTCGAACCCGTTGGTCAGCCGCACCTTGGCGACTTTCCGCATGGCCGAGTTCGGCTTTTTCGGCGTCGTGGTATAGACGCGCGTGCAAACGCCGCGCTTCTGAGGGTTTCCCTGAAGGTGCTGCGATTTGGATCGCTGCACTTTCGGCTGCCGCGGTTTGCGGATCAGCTGTTGGATCGTCGGCATTCGGTTCCCCGCCTTGCTTTGCGATACTCGCACCCGGGCTGTGGTGCGCTACTTCTCGACAGCATTCTGCGCCCATCGCAAAACGCCAAACCCATCCGACCCCGCGCGCGGGATGGACGGGCCTAAATCCAGAGGATCGGGGCTGGTTCGGCCCGGATCGTGACCACGGAAAGGTTCTGGGCACCCCACGGTTTCCCGTCGGGTGCTGGCGCGTATAGGGAGAATCGCCGGTGCTGTCAACGCAGGGGTGTGGGCGCCGTCAGCCGGGCAGCGTCGCGGCCCCCGCCCGCAGCGCCGGAAGGTCGATGCGGAACCGGTCGGCCAGGATCGCGTCCACGCCGTCCGCGGCCACCGGCCATTCGTAGCCCGCGCCGACCGCGCCCGAATCGTTGTCGCCGTGGATCAGCCGCACGAAGCGCGGCTGCGCCGGCAGGACCAGCCCCGGCATGCTCAGCGCCAGCTTCCAGTGCGGGAAATGCACTGCCGTCCGCCGCACGTCGGGCTTGAGATAGATCGTCAGCGCGGCCGAGGCGTTGGCGATCATGCGCGGCTGGACCGCGATCCCGCCCGCGTCGGCGGTCAGGACGAAGCCGCGCGGATAGTCGATCGACACCCGGCGCGAGCGGCGGAACACCGGCTGGGCCAGCGCGAAATCGGCCCGCGCCTTGGCGACGTAGTCCACGGCGACCGCATCGTCGTCGTCGTGCCGGAAATGGGCGATCACGTCCGCCCCCGCCTCGACATGGGGCGCGATCGCCTGCAAGCAGGCGTCCAGATGCGCCTCGACCGGATCGACGAGCGCCAGCCGCAGTTGCGGGGCCGTCGCGGCCAGGTTGCGCAGCCGGTCGAGCCAGGGCGCGGGCAGATCGGGGCCGGTCATCACGACCAGCGTGAAATCCGGGTCGGTCTGCGCCAGCAGGCCGGGCAGCGCCACATGCTCGAACCAGAACCAGCGGCGGGCCAGGCGGGCGGCGTCGTAAAGATAGGCCCGCCGCTCTTCGATCGTCGCATGATCGGTCTGGAACCCGCCACCGCCCAGATAGGAAAACCGGCACAGTCCAAGGACCTGCACCCGCATCAGCCGGCCACCCGCCGCAGCCGCTGTTCGCGCCAGATCGAATACAGGCCCGCCGCCGCGATAAGCGCCGCGCCAGTCAGCGTCATCCCGTCCGGCCGCTCTCCGAAGATGAAGAACCCCAGCGTTCCGGCCGAGATCAGCGAGACATAGCGGAACGGCGACACGAACCCGACCTCGCCCACCCGCATCGTCGCCACACCCGCGATGTAGCCCACCGTCAGGAACGCCGCCGCCAGCGCCAGCAGCCCAAGCTCGCCCGCGGCGGGCATCCGCCACGGCTCGGTCGGCATCACCAGCGAGATCAGCGTGACCGCGAGCGCCGCCTGGAACGCGATGGTGCTGGTCTGGATTTCCGGTCCCAGCGCGCGGGTCAGCAGGTCGCGCACGAGGATCAGGACGACCGACCCCATGGCGACCAGCGACCAGACGTCGAAGGACGCCGATCCCGGGCGGACGATCATCGCCACGCCGATCATCCCCACGCCCACCGCCGCCAGCCGCCGCACGCCCAGCCGTTCGCGATAGACGACGGCGGCCGCCAGCATGATGAGCAGCGGCAGCGATTGCAGGATCGCCACCAGCGTTCCCAGCGGCATCGACTGCAGCGCCTTGAGGTACAGCACCGTGGACCCGACCTCGGCCGCCGCGCGCGCCGCCAGCACAAGGCGATCCCGCGCCGCATGCGGCCACCATAGAACACCGCCGTCGCGGCGTGCGACCAGCGACAGCAGCGCCAGGATCATCACGCCGCGGATCAGCATCGCCTGCGACAGCGGCAGGGTCTGGCTGGCCAGCTTGATAAGCGAGTCGTTGGTGGTGAAGGCGATGGTGGAAATCACCATCAGCGCCGCGCCGTGCAGGTTGTCCCCCTCGCGCGTGCGGGCGCGGGGTGCGGAGCCCGGACGCAAACGGCGACTGACGGAGAGGAGCGGCGCGCGCATGGGTCAGGTCACGGGGCGGCGGTTGCGGCTTGTCGGGGAAAACGCCGGCGCAACCTGCCCCGGCAGGACAACCCCGACCGGGCAACCCGCGTCACTCGTTCGACCGACCTTCGCACTTCGGCACCATCGCAGCTGAGCATGCCCGAAAACCCGGGTCGGCCACCGCTACCCTTCGCCCGGCTGCCGCGCAAGCGGTGACCGACTGGGTCGGCGCCCCGCCCTGGGGCCGAGCGGCGCCGGTCCGATCAGCTGCGGATCAGTTCGCGGCCCAGTCCACCGCGGCGGTGCGGCTGCCATCGGCGACATAGGCCGTGACGATCTCGGCCACTCGGCCGCGCGACAGGACCTGGTTTGCGGGAACCAGGACGGACTGACCGGCCGAGACGACCTCGACCTCGCCGGTCTCGCCCGGGCCCTTTTCCTCGGCCACCCAGCCCTCGCCGGCCTCGTCGTCCCACAGGCTCGCCAGATAAGCGCCGGGCCCGCCCGACACCATAAGGTTCGCGCCCTCGCCGCGCTCATAGGTGATCGACGTCACCTCGCGCCCGTCCAGCTGATCCAGCGCCGCCGCCGCGTCGTCGGCGGTCGCGATCTCGCGGTTGTCGGTCAGGACCGAAGTCCCTTCGAAACGTTCGATATAAGCCTGCATTGCCTACCGCGTCGGAGTGAAAGTCTGCGTGCCGGACGGACTATGGACGACAAGCTCGTCCACGCCAAGGTTGCGCGCCAGCGAGCGCATGCCGCCGTTCTGGCCGCACGACCGGCACAGGTCGCGGTCCACCCACATCTCGGCCCGGCCGCCGTTCATCCGCGCGGTGCCGTTCAGGCCCTGCTGGATCACGTCGGCCTCGGCATGGGTGCGGGTCTGCGCGTTCACGCGGTCCAGCGTCACGTTGGTGCGCGGGTTCTGGACGCTGCTGTTGACGCCGAAATAGTTCTCGCCGCGAAGCCGCAGCATGGCCGTGGTCGAGGTGTCGCCGGCCGATCCGGCGGCGGGCAGGCCACGCCGCGCGCGTTCCGCCGCAAGTTCGGTCATGCCGTGGGCGCGGCCCAGCAGCTGGCCCGGCGCCTTGTCAAACCGCGCGACCGCGTCCCTCAGGCCCTGCACGCTGTCCTTCACGCCCTGCGGCAGCTTGTCGAGAAGCCCCTGCGGGATGTCCTGCAGCGCCTTTGCGATCTTGCCCATCGCGCCTTCCAGCGCGGTCTTGACAGCCGGGTTCGCGGCCGCCTTGTCCGCGATCTTGCCCAGCGTCTCGACATAGCGGCCGAGCTTGCCGAACTTGGCGAGGTCGCCGACCCCGGGGATGATCGCCACGCCCGACAGCGCCGCGCCCAAGAAGTCGCCCCGACCCAGCGAGATGAGCGCGTTGGCCCCGTCCGACACCGGCGTCGGATCGAAGATCCCGACGATGTCGAGACCGATCTGCGTCAGGTCCAGCGCAAGGTCGCTGTCGATCCCCTGCGGGGTCGGGCGTTGCGGGCTGCCCGGCTGGTTGGCGGTCGGTGCGTGCGGCTCGGGTGCCGGGCGGGCCGGGACGTTGCCACCTTGCCTGATCGGGTTGACCATCTTGCGTGCTCCGCGATTGGCGATTCGTGGAAAGGTTAACAACTGTCGCCACCGCTTGTGTGACAATCGGGCGCGCCGATGCCCGTATCAGCGGCCGATTGCCGATCCACAGGGCAATGACGCCGGACGCGATGCGGCACGAAAAAAGGGCCCGGCGTCGCCGCCGGGCCCCTTTTCTCGATCAGGGCGATGCGATCATTCCTCGGGCGAGGTGATCACGTCGTCGATGTTCATCGCCTGCACCTCGGGCGAGGACTGGACCGGTGCGGCCAGCGCCGCCGCGGCCTCGGCTTCGGCCCGGCGCATCTCGATGACCTCCTTGTCGCGGCCCTCGGCGATGGCGTTGATCCGGTGCGTCGCGCCGCCGGTGCCGGCCGGGATCAGCCGGCCGACGATGACGTTTTCCTTGAGGCCCACCAGCTTGTCGCGCTTGCCCTGGACCGAGGCCTCGGTCAGCACCCGCGTGGTTTCCTGGAACGACGCCGCCGAGATGAAGCTGCGGGTCTGCAAGCTCGCCTTGGTGATGCCGAGCAGGACCGGCTCGCCCTGTGCGGGGCGGCCGCCGCGGGCCTCGATCTTGGCGTTCTCTTCCTGGAACTCCTCGCGGTCGATGTGTTCCCCCTTGAGCAGCGTGGTGTCGCCGCTGTCCAGGATCTCGATCTTCTGCAGCATCTGGCGGACGATCACCTCGATGTGCTTGTCGTTGATCTTCACACCTTGCAGTCGATAGACGTCCTGCACCTCGTCGATCAGGTAGTCGGCCAAGGCCTCGATCCCCATGATCCGCAGGATGTCGTGCGGGGCGGGGTTGCCGTCCATGATGTACTCACCCTTCTGCACGAAGTCGCCTTCCTGCACCGGGATGTGCTTGCCTTTCGGCACCATGTATTCGACCGGCTCGAGGGTCTCGTCGGTGGGCTGGATCATGATCCGGCGCTTGTTCTTGTAGTCCTTGCCGAACTTCACCGTGCCGTCGATTTCCGCGATGATCGCGTGGTCCTTGGGACGGCGCGCCTCGAACAGTTCCGCCACGCGGGGAAGACCCCCGGTGATGTCCTTGGTCCGTGCGCCCTCGCGCGGGATCCGCGCGATCACGTCGCCCGCGCGGATTTCCTGCCCGTCCTCGATCGACAGCACCGCGTCCACCGACATCGGATAGCTGACCGGGTTGCCCTGTTCGTTGCGGACCGGCTCGCCGTTCTCGTCCATGACGATGATCTCGGGCTTGAGGTCGTTGCCTTTCGGCGCCGACCGCCAGTCCGTGACGATCTTCTGGGTCATGCCGGTCGCGTCGTCGGTCTCGTCCCGGACCGAAAGGCCCGACAGAAGATCGACGAAGCGCGCGATACCGGCCTTCTCGGCGATGATCGGCAGGGTGTAGGGGTCCCATTCGAACAGCTTGCCGCCCCGCGCGACCTTGTCGCCGTCGCGGACCAGCAGCTTCGAGCCGTAGAACAGCTTGTGCGTGGCCAGCGCCGTGCCCTGGTCGTTCAGGACATGCAGCTGCATGGTCCGGCTGGTCACGATCAGCTCGCCGGCCGCGTTTTCCAGCACGGCCGTGTTCTCGAACTTCACGGTGCCGTCCTGGTTCGCCGCGACGAACGACTGCTGGCCGCCCTGCGCGATGCCGCCGATGTGGAAGGTCCGCATCGTCAGCTGCGTGCCGGGTTCGCCGATCGACTGCGCGGCGATGATGCCCACCGCCTCGCCGATGTTGACCAGCGTCCCGCGGGCAAGATCGCGGCCGTAGCACAGCGCGCAGATCCCGTCGTCGGATTCGCAGGTCAGCGCCGAGCGGATGCGGACGGTCGTCACGCCCGCCGCTTCCACGGCATCGGCCTTGCGCTCGTCGATCAGCTCGTTGTGAGCGACGATGACCTCGTCCGAACCCGGGACCAGCACGTCCTCGGCCGCGACGCGGCCCAGGATGCGCTCGCTCAGCGGCGCGATGACCTCGCCGTCGTTGACGGCCGCCGACGCGGTGATCGCCCGGTCGGTGCCGCAGTCGTGGTCGCGGATGATGCAGTCCTGCGCAACGTCCACCAGACGGCGGGTCAGGTAGCCCGAGTTCGCAGTTTTCAGCGCGGTGTCAGACAGACCCTTCCGGGCGCCGTGGGTCGAGTTGAAGTATTCAAGAACGGTCAGACCTTCCTTGAAGTTCGAGATGATCGGCGTCTCGATGATCTCGCCCGAGGGCTTGGCCATCAGGCCGCGCATCCCGCCAAGCTGCTTCATCTGGCTGACCGAGCCCCGGGCGCCCGAGTGCGCCATCATGTAGACGCTGTTGGGTTCCGCCTCGGCGCCGTTCTCGTCGCGCTTGCTGGACGAGATCGTGGACATCATCGATTCCGTCACGCGGTCGTTGCACTTCGACCACGCGTCCACGACCTTGTTGTACTTCTCGCCCTGGGTGATGAGGCCGTCGAGGTACTGCTGCTCGAACTCCTTCACCTGGTCCTGGACCTCGCCCACGATGTCCCACTTGTTGTCGGGGACGACCATGTCGTTCTTGCCGAACGAGATGCCGGCGCGGAACGCCTCGCGGAAGCCCATGCCCATGATCTGGTCGCAGAAGATCACCGATTCCTTCTGCCCGCAGTAGCGGTAGACGGTGTCGATGACGTTCTGGACGTCCTTCTTGCGCAGCAGGCGGTTGACCAGGCTGAACGGCGCCTTGGCGTTCTTGGGCAGAAGCGCGCCCAGACGGATCCGGCCGGCGGTCGTCTCGAACCGTTCGACGACTTCGTTGCCGTCCTCGTCGATCTGGGTCAGTCGCGCGGTGATCTTGGCGTGCAGGTGCAGCGCGCCCGCGGCCATCGCGTGCTCGACCTCGTCCACGCTGCCGAACGCCATCCCCTCGCCGGGCATGCCGTCGCGCTGCATCGTGGTGTAGTAAAGGCCAAGGACCATGTCCTGCGACGGCACGATGATCGGCGCGCCGTTGGCGGGCGACAGCACGTTGTTCGTGGACATCATCAGGACGCGCGCTTCCAGCTGCGCCTCAAGGCTCAGCGGGACGTGCACGGCCATCTGGTCGCCGTCGAAGTCGGCGTTGAAGGCCGAACAGACCAGCGGGTGCAGCTGGATCGCCTTGCCCTCGATCAGGATCGGCTCGAACGCCTGGATGCCGAGGCGGTGCAGCGTCGGGGCGCGGTTCAGCAGCACCGGATGTTCGCGGATCACCTCGTCCAGGATGTCCCAGACCTCGGGGCGTTCCTTTTCGACCAGCTTCTTGGCCTGCTTGACGGTGGACGAATAGCCCTTGGCTTCCAGCCGCGAATAGATGAACGGCTTGAACAGCTCCAAGGCCATCTTCTTGGGCAGCCCGCACTGGTGCAGCTTCAGTTCCGGCCCGGTTACGATGACCGAGCGGCCCGAAAAGTCCACGCGCTTGCCCAGAAGGTTCTGGCGGAACCGGCCCTGCTTGCCCTTCAGCATGTCCGACAGCGACTTCAGCGGGCGCTTGTTGTTGCCCGTGATGACGCGGCCGCGACGGCCGTTGTCGAACAGCGCGTCCACCGATTCCTGCAGCATCCGCTTTTCGTTGCGAACAATGATGTCGGGCGCGCGCAGTTCGATCAGCCGCTTGAGGCGGTTGTTGCGGTTGATGACCCGGCGATACAGGTCGTTCAGGTCGGACGTGGCGAACCGGCCGCCGTCCAGCGGCACCAGCGGGCGCAGTTCCGGCGGGATGACCGGGATCACCGTCATCACCATCCACTCAGGACGGTTTCCCGATTCCAGGAACGATTCGACGATCTTCAGCCGCTTGATGATCTTCTTGGGCTTCAGCTCGCCGGTGGCTTCCTTCAGCTCCTCGCGAAGCTGGTCGGCGGTCGTCTGCAGGTCGATGTTGGCCAGCATCTCGCGGATCGCCTCGGCGCCGATGTTGGCGGTAAAGGCGTCGGCGCCGAACTGGTCCTGCGCGTCCAGAAACTCTTCCTCGGACAGCAGCTGGCCATAGCTGAGGTCGGTCAGGCCCGGCTCGATCACCACGTAGTTTTCAAAGTAGAGGATGCGTTCCAGATCGCGCAGCGTCATGTCCAGCATCAGGCCGATGCGCGAGGGCAGCGACTTGAGGAACCAGATGTGGGCGACGGGCGAGGCCAGTTCGATATGGCCCATGCGCTCGCGCCGGACCTTTTGCAGCGTCACCTCGACGCCGCATTTCTCGCAGACGAGGCCGCGATACTTCATGCGCTTGTACTTGCCGCACAGGCACTCGTAGTCCTTGATCGGCCCGAAGATGCGCGCGCAGAACAGCCCGTCACGTTCCGGCTTGAACGTGCGGTAGTTGATCGTTTCGGGCTTCTTCACCTCGCCGAACGACCAGGCGAGGATTTCCTCGGGCGAGGCCAGCGAGATCTTGATCTCGTCGAACTGGCGCGGCGCCGCGACGGGGTTGAACGGATTGGTAGAAAGTTCCTGGTTCATCTGAATACCTTATGAGGTGGCGCGGTGGGGATTGACGAAGCGTGGGGCCGCGCGCCCGGTAAGGGGCGCGCGGCGGGAACGCGCCGTTACTCGTCCCCCTCCGCATCCAGGAGTTCCATGTTGAGGCCCAGACCCCGGACCTCCTTGACCAGCACGTTGAACGATTCCGGCACGCCGGCCTCGAAGTTGTCCTCGCCCTTGACGATCGACTCGTAGACCTTGGTCCGGCCCGCCACGTCGTCCGACTTCACCGTCAGCATTTCCTGCAGGGTGTAGGCGGCGCCATAGGCTTCCAGCGCCCAGACCTCCATCTCGCCCAGACGCTGGCCGCCGAACTGCGCCTTGCCGCCCAGCGGCTGCTGGGTCACGAGGCTGTAGGGACCGGTCGAACGGGCGTGCATCTTGTCGTCGACAAGGTGGTGCAGCTTCAGGAAGTACTTCACGCCCACCGTGACGGGGCGCGAGAACGCCTCGCCCGTGCGGCCGTCGAAGACCACCGACTGGCCCGACTGGTCGAACCCGGCGCGTTTCAACGCGTCGTTGATGTCGGCTTCCTTGGCGCCGTCGAAGACCGGGGTGGCGATCGGAACGCCGCCCTTCACCGACTCCGCATGCTCGACCAGGTGGTCGTCATCCATGTCGGCGAAGTCCGCGGCGTACATGTCGTCGCCGTAGCCGTTCTTCATCGCGTCGCGAAGCGGGCTCATGTCACCGTCGCGCCGATAGTTTTCCAGCGCCTCGTTGATCTGGATGCCCAGGCCGCGGCTGGCCCAGCCCATGTGCACTTCCAGGATCTGGCCCACGTTCATGCGCGACGGCACGCCCAGCGGGTTCAGCACCAGGTCGACCGGCGTGCCGTCCGCGAGGAACGGCATGTCCTCCATCGGGACCACCTTGGACACGACGCCCTTGTTGCCGTGACGACCGGCCATCTTGTCGCCGGCCTGAAGCTTGCGCTTCACGGCGACGAACACCTTGACCATCTTCATCACGCCGGGGGGCAGGTCGTCGCCCTGGCGGACCTTTTCCACCTTGTCCTCGAACCGGGCCTCCAGCGCCTTCTTCTGCGAGTCGTACTGCTGGTTCAGCGCCTCGACTTCCTTGGCGGTGTCCTCCTCGGCGACGGCAAGCTGCCACCACTGGCCACGGCTCAGCGTGCCCAGCAGTTCGTCGTCGATTTCCGACCCCGAGCGGATGCCGCGCGGACCCTTGACCGCCTTCTTGCCGGCGATCAGCGTCTTGAGACGGGCGTAGATGTTGCGATCCAGGATCGCCATCTCGTCGTCGCGGTCGCGGGCGAGGCGTTCGACTTCCTCGCGCTCGATCTGCAGCGCGCGCTCGTCCTTCTCGACGCCGTGGCGGTTGAACACCCGCACCTCGACGACCGTGCCATAGGCACCAGGCGGCAGGCGCAGCGAGGTGTCGCGCACGTCCGACGCCTTTTCACCGAAGATGGCGCGCAGCAGCTTTTCCTCGGGCGTCATCGGGCTTTCGCCCTTGGGGGTGATCTTGCCCACAAGGATGTCGCCCGGGCCGACCTCGGCGCCGATATAGACGATGCCCGCTTCGTCAAGATTGCGCAGCGCCTCTTCACCCACGTTCGGGATGTCGCGGGTGATCTCTTCCGGGCCAAGCTTGGTGTCGCGGGCCGCCACTTCGTACTCGTCGATGTGGATCGAGGTGTACACGTCGTCGCGGTGGATGCGCTCGCTCACGAGGATCGAGTCCTCGTAGTTGTAGCCGTTCCACGGCATGAACGCGACGACCACGTTGCGGCCGATGGCCAGTTCGCCCTGGTCGGTCGAGGGACCGTCCGCGATGACCTGGTTCGTCTGCACCCGCTCGCCCACCTTGACCAGCGGACGCTGGTTGATGGTCGAGGACTGGTTCGAGCGCTTGAACTTCCGCAGGCGGTAGATGTCCACGCCCGCGTCGCCTGCGCCCAGACCCTCGATCGCCCGGACGACGATCCGGCTGGCATCGACCTGGTCGATGATGCCGCCCCGGCGCGCCATGATGGCGGCGCCGGAATCGCGCGCGACGATCGCCTCCATGCCGGTGCCGACGAACGGCGCCTCGGCCCGCAGCAGCGGGACGGCCTGACGCTGCATGTTGGCGCCCATCAGCGCGCGGTTGGCGTCGTCGTTTTCAAGGAACGGGATCAGCGCGGCCGCGACCGACACCAGCTGCTTGGGCGACACGTCGATGAGGTCCACGGCATCGACCGGGTTCATCATGAAGTCGCCCGCCTGCCGGGTGCTGACCAGCTCGTCCACGAAGCGGCCGTCGGCGTCCAGCGTCGCGTTCGCCTGGGCGACGGTGTGGCGCATTTCCTCGGTGGCCGAGATGTAGACCACGTCGTCCGTCACCTGCCCGCCCTCGACCTTGCGGTAGGGGGTTTCGATGAAGCCGTACTTGTTCACCCGCGCATAGGTCGCAAGGCTGTTGATGAGACCGATGTTCTGCCCTTCCGGCGTCTCGATCGGGCACATCCGGCCGTAGTGGGTCGGGTGGACGTCGCGCACCTCGAAGCCCGCGCGTTCGCGGGTCAGACCGCCCGGCCCGAGCGCCGACAGGCGGCGCTTGTGCGTCACTTCCGACAGTGGGTTGGTCTGGTCCATGAACTGCGACAGCTGCGACGAGCCGAAGAACTCGCGCACCGCGGCCGCGGCGGGCTTCGCGTTGATGAGGTCCTGCGGCATGACGTTGTCGATCTCGACGCCCGACATCCGCTCGCGGATCGCCCGCTCCATCCGCAGCAGGCCGATGCGGTACTGGTTCTCCATCAGCTCGCCGACCGAACGCACCCGGCGGTTGCCCAGGTGGTCGATGTCGTCGATCTCGCCCTTGCCGTCGCGCAGTTCCACCAGCCCGCGGATGCACGAGATGATGTCTTCGGGACGCAGGGTGCGCTGGGTGTCCGGCGCGTCGAGGTTCAGGCGCATGTTCATCTTGACCCGGCCGACGGCCGACAGGTCATAGCGTTCGCTGTCGAAGAACAGCGACTGGAACAGAGACGAGGCGGCCTCGACGGTCGGGGGCTCGCCCGGGCGCATGACGCGGTAGATGTCCATCAGGGCACCTTCGCGGTTCATGTTCTTGTCGGCGGCCATCGTGTTGCGGATGTAGGGACCGACATTGACGTGGTCGATGTCCAGCACCGGCACGTTGGTGATGTCGTTGTCCAGCAGCACTTTCAGCAGGCCGCCCACCAGCTCGGTGCCGTCCTTGCTGTATTCCGCGGTGATCTCGTCGCCGGCCTCGGCATAGATCAGGCCGGTTTCCTCGTTGATGATGTCGCGCGCGACGAAGCGCCCCACGATCCGCTCGAACGGGATCAGCAGGTTCGACACTTCGCCGGAATCGACCAGCTTCTTGACGAGGCGGGGGGTGACCTTCTCGCCGGCCTTGGTGATGACCTCGCCGGTGTCGGCGTTGATGAGGTCGTAGGCCGGGCGGGTGCCGCGCATCCGGTCGGGGAAGAACCGGGTGACCCAGCCTTCCTGAACGCCCTTGCGGCCCTGCTGCAGCGTGTAGTCCACGGTGTCGTAGAAGGCATCCATGATGCCTTCCTGGTCCATGCCGAGCGCGTACAGAAGCGTCGTCACCGGCAGCTTGCGGCGGCGGTCGATGCGCGCGAACACCAGGTCCTTGGCGTCGAATTCGAAATCGAGCCACGAGCCGCGATAGGGGATGATCCGGCAGGCGAACAGCAGCTTGCCCGAGGAATGGGTCTTGCCGCGGTCATGGTCGAAGAACACGCCCGGGCTGCGGTGCATCTGGCTGACGACCACCCGCTCGGTCCCGTTCACGATGAACGTGCCGTTCTGCGTCATCAGGGGCATGTCGCCCATGTAGACGTCCTGTTCCTTGATGTCCTTGACCGACTTCGCGCCGGTGTTCTCGTCGGCATCGAACACGATCAGGCGCAGCGTCACGCGCAGCGGCGCGGCATAGGTCATGTCGCGCTGCTGGCATTCCTCGACGTCGTATTTCGGGCGCTCGAGCTCGTACTTCACGAACTCCAGCGTCGCCGTCTCGTTGAAGTCCTTGACCGGAAAGACCGACTGGAAGACCCCCTGGATGCCGTCGCCGTCGTTATGGCCCTCGCCCTCGCCGGACGCGAGGAACAGGTCGTACGAGCTTTTCTGCACCTCGATCAGGTTCGGCATCTCCAGCACTTCGTGGATGTTGCCGTAATAGCGCCGGATGCGCTTCTGGCCGACATAAGCTTGCGCCATGGGGTCTTTCGCCTTTCGTCAACGCGCGCGGCGGATCGTCGGGGCACGATCGGCGGCACGCATACGAATGTCAGGGGTGCGGTCCCATTCGTGCCCCGCGTCCCACCGCGAAGCTCCCGAACCGCGAACACGCCCTGAAGGACGCTCGAGCGAGGCTATGTATGCCCCCGGCAAGCGTCCTTCAAGACGGGCTCGGCAGGGACCGGCGATAAGCCGGACCCTGCCCTGTCTCACGCGCGGGTCCCCGTCGGGGACCACGGCCGATTACTTCAGCTCGACCTTGGCGCCAGCCGCTTCGAGCTTCTTCTTCATTTCTTCGGCGTCGCCCTTGGACGCGCCTTCCTTGACCTTGCCGCCGGCTTCGACCAGGTCCTTGGCTTCTTTCAGGCCCAGGCCGGTGATCGCGCGCACTTCCTTGATCACGTTGATCTTGTTGGCGCCCGCGTCGGTCAGCACGACGTCGAACTCGGTCTTCTCTTCTTCGGCGGCGGCAGCGCCACCGGCGGCCGGGCCGGCCATCATGACGGCGCCACCGGCGGCCGGCTCGATGCCGTATTCGTCTTTCAGGATCGTCTTCAGTTCCTGCGCTTCCAGCAGGGTCAGACCGACGATTTGTTCGGCGAGTTGTTTAAGATCAGCCATTTTTCCGTTCTTTCAGTAAAGATTGTTCCAACGTCGGGGCATCTGCCCCACGACGGACGGGGTTGCCTCAGGCAGCCTCGCGCTCTTCCAGAGTCGTGAGGATGCTCGCGATGTTCGAAGCAGGTGCGCCGATCGCGCCCGCGATGTTCGACGCCGGGGCACCGATGCTGGCCACGATCGAAGCGATGAGCTCCTCACGCGACGGCAGCTGTGCCACGGCCTTCACACCGGCCGGGTCAAGCGCCGAGCCACCCATCGCGCCGCCAAGGATGACGAACTTGTCGTTCGACTTGGCATACACGTCCGAGACCTTGGCCGCAGCCACGGGGTCTTCGGAAAAGGCGAGCACGGTCATGCCCGTCAGGTAGCTGGCGATCGAAGCCGCCGGGCTACCTTCAAGGGCGATCTTGGCGAGCCTGTTCTTGGCGACGCGAACGGACCCGCCAGCTTCGCGCATCTGCGCGCGCAGGTCCTGCATTTCGGCAACCGTCATCCCCTCGTAGTGGGCAACCACCACGACGCCAGAGCTTGCAAAGATCTGGCCGAGTTCCTCGACCACTTGTTCTTTCTGGGCTCTATCCACGGTTCACTCCAAGTATGGGGGTTTCCCCCCGGCTCTCATGTCCGGCAGCCAGGGCGGCAGCCGGGCGGGTCCGCAATGATGGACCCGAGATCGCCCAAAGGTGGAACCTTCGGAAAAATGCTCGACTTCCATCTCGGGAAGGACTTAGCGGTGTTCACGCACCGGCCCTCCGTCTCGGACAGGCATCCCGAATCGACTGGTCCGGGATGGAACCGGCCTCATACGTCCGCATGGGCCGGATGGCAAGCGGCAGGCCACGGGCGCGAGACGCCGCGGCCTGCCGGAAAGATCAGCCCTGCGTGGCCGAGGTCAGGTCCAGCGACACGCCCGGACCCATGGTCGAGCTGATCGAGACCTTCTTGACGTAGGTGCCCTTGGCCCCCGACGGCTTGGCGCGGTTCACGGCCTCGACGAAGGCGCGGATGTTCTGCGCCAGCTTCTCGCCGTCGAACGACGCCTTGCCGACGCCGGCGTGGACCACGCCCGCCTTTTCGGCCTTGAACTGGACTTCGCCGCCCTTCGCCGCCTCGACGGCCGTTTTCACGTCCATCGTCACGGTGCCGACCTTGGGGTTCGGCATCAGGTTGCGCGGGCCCAGGATCTTGCCCAGGCGGCCGACCAGCGGCATCATGTCCGGCGTCGCGATGACGCGGTCGAAGTCGAGATTGCCGGCCTGGATGCTTTCCACCAGGTCCTCGGCGCCCACGACCTCGGCGCCCGCCGCTTTCGCCTCGTCAGCCTTGGGGCCGCGGGCGAACACGGCGACGCGGACGTCCTTGCCGGTGCCGTTGGGCAGCTGGACCACGCCGCGGACCATCTGGTCCGCGTGGCGCGGATCGACGCCCAGGTTCATCGCGATCTCGACCGTCTCGTCGAACTTGGCGGTGGCGTTGGCCTTGACCAGCGCGACCGCTTCCTCGAGCGCGAGGTTCGACTTGCCTTCGAAGGCGGCGCGGGCCGCGGCTTTCTTCTTTGCAATCTTTGCCATGACTTAGCCCTTCACCTCGATACCGATGGAACGGGCCGAGCCGAGGATGATCTGCATCGCGGCCTCGACGTCGTTGGCCGACAGGTCCTTCATCTTCGCTTCGGCGATCTGGCGGACCTGGGCTGCGGTCACGGTGCCGGCCTGCGCGCGGCCCGGCTTGTCCGAACCCTTGGCGCGGTTGCGCTTGCCCACCGGCTTCAGGCCGGCGGCCTTCTTCAGCAGGAACGACGCGGGCGCGGTCTTGGTCTCGAACGTGAACGACTTGTCGGCGTAGTAGGTGATGACGACCGGCGTGGGCGAGCCCGGTTCCATTTCCTGCGTGCGGGCGTTGAACGCCTTGCAGAATTCCATGATGTTGATGCCGCGCTGGCCCAGTGCGGGGCCGACGGGCGGGGACGGGTTCGCCTGACCCGCCTTGATCTGCAGCTTCAGGCTGCCGACGACTTTCTTGGCCATGTGGCCTTCTCCTTTTTCATCACGCCCGCACCATGCGGGCCGACATAGCGGTGCGGCTCAGCCCGTGGGCCGACGCCTCCCGCGCGATACTCACGAGGCCTTGCTGACCTGCGTGAATTCCAGTTCGACCGGCGTCGGCCGGCCGAAGATCGACACCGTGACCTTCACGCGGCCGGCGGCGTCGTCCACTTCCTCGACCATGCCCGCGAAGCCCTCGAAGGGGCCGTCGGTCACGTTCACGTTCTCGCCCACCTCGAACCGGATCAGGTTGCGCGGCTCGGCCTTGGTCTCGCCGTCGCCCGAGCGGTTGAGCATCAGGTTCACCTCGTCGTCGCGCATGGGCATCGGTTTGCCCTGCGCGCCCAGGAACCCGGTGACGCGGTTGATCGAGTTCACCAGATGGTGGGTGCGGTCCGACAGGTCCATGTGGACCAGCACGTAGCCCGGCATGAAGCGGCGCTCGGACGTGACCTTCTTGCCGCGCCGGACCTCGATCACTTCCTCGGTCGGGACGAGGACCTCGTCGATCTCGTCCTCAAGCCCCTTCTCGGCCACAGCCTGGCGGATCGCCTCGGCGACCTTCTTCTCGAAGTTGGACAGGACGCTGACCGAATACCACCGTTTTGCCATAGCCAGACCGTTCCTCGTTCGTCCCTGCACGCGGAACCGGGTCCGCGTAAAATCCGTAAATCGCCCCAGCCCGGAAATGCAAAGGGCGCGCATGCCGATTCGCTGCACGCCTTCCAGGTCCGGCCGGGTCGCCGGGACATATCCGCCAAACAACGCCGATGCAAGCCTTGGGGCCTTCTGTCTGCCCTGCAGTCGACCCTGCGCGCCCACGGCGGGGCGCGCGCGTCCTCAGCCCGAAACGATCCGCAGGACGCCGCCGACGCCGGTGCGGATCACGAGGTCCACGAGCGAGAAGAACACGCTGAACAGCGCGGCCATGACGAATACCATGATCGTCGTCGTGACGACCTCGCGCCGGCCCGGCCACGCGATCTTGGCGGCTTCGGCGCGGACCTGGCTGATGAACTGGGCGGGGTTGATCATGGCGATACCTTCAGGTGCAGCGGCTCAGATAAAGACCCCGCGGCGCGGATGCAAGCGTCCGGGGCCTGCCGGCCGGCGGCCGCCCCGACGGGCGTCGCAAGGTTCGCGGGGATCGGACGGAAAGCGGCTGGCAGGGGCAGGGGGACTCGAACCCACGACCCTCGGTTTTGGAGACCGATGCTCTACCAACTGAGCTATACCCCTAGGCCGACGCCCGCCTTAAGCCAGCCCGGCGGGCGGATCAAGCGGATTTCGTCGGGCGGGGATGCGCGGCGCCGGCTCAGCCGTTGGCTTGCGGGAACCTGTCGGCGAAGTGCAGGCCAAGCGCCTGCCCGATCGCCTCGCTGCTGTAGGGCTTTTCGATCCAGATCGCGCGGCCGAACACCCCCTGCGTGTCGGTCGGGTCGGGAACGAGGCCGCTCGCCATGACGAACGGCACGCCGGCCCCCTCGAGCCGCTCGGCGACCGCTTGCGAGCTGATGCCGCCGAGGTCCTGGTCCAGCACCGCGAAGGTCACGTCGCCCGCGTCAAGCGCCGCCATCGCCGCATCCGCGCCGGGCGCGATCACCACGTCGTCGGCGCCCAGGCGGCGCAGGGTCTGGGCCGCGTTCATGGCGATGATGGTGTTGTCCTCGACCACCAGCACCCGGCCCGACAGCCGCAGGTTGCCCTGCGGAACCAGGGTGACGCGCGGACGCTCGGCCGCGGGCTGACCCGCGGGCGCGGACGCGAGCCCGGGGATCCGCATCCGCATCTCGAACCCGTCGGGCGCGAAGTCGGTCGCGACCGTGCCGCCGAGTTCGTGCGGGATCGTCTGTTCGATCAGCGCGCTGCCGAACCCGACCCTTCCCGGCGCGGCGACGGCCGGGCCGCCGCGTTCGCGCCAGACGATCTCGACCGCATCGGCCGTGTTGTCCACCGTCACCTCGACCCGGCCCGCGGCCGCCGCGAAGGCGCCGTACTTGACGGCGTTGGTGGTCAGTTCGTGGATCACCAGCGTCAGCGCCGACCGCTGGACGGGGGTCAGCATCACGTCGCAGCCCGCATAGTCCAGCCGGTCGTCGGCGCCGGCATAGGCGCGCACCTCGTCGCGGATCAGCCGGTGCAGCGAGCTTGCCTGCTGGTCGCGGCGCGTCAGCACGTCGCTTGCGCGTTTCATCGCGCCCAGCCGGTCCTGCATCTCGGCGGCAAAGCCGCGCAGCGCGTCGTCGCCCTTCTGGGCGCCGCTGTCGATGGCCGCCGCGATGGTGGTATAGACGTTTCGCAGCCGGTGGGTCAGTTCGGCGATCACGACCTCTTGCCGCTCGTTGCGGCTGGTGCTCATCCGGTCGCGGTCGCTGCTGAGCCTGAGCGTGGTTTCCAGCAGGCTGACCCGCATCACCTCGGCCGCGCTCTGGTCGGCGCGGGTCCAAGATTGGCAGAAGCCGCGCCGTTCCTCGCGCCAGGTCGAGAAGCTGGTGCGCGGCGACAGGCGCCCGTCGGCAAGCCGTTCCTTTTCGGGCCGCCCGGCCCAGATCAGGTCGCGCGTCATCTCGCGCCGGAACAGGATCACCCCGTCGCCGCGCTGGCTGTGGATCGGGATCGCGAGCATCCCGCCGATCCCGCGTTCGGGCGCCACGACGCCGGGGCTGGACAGGCCAAGATTGTCGCTGCTGAACACCCGGCTGAGCCCGTTGCGGGCCACGTCGCCCATCAGCCGCGTGAACTCCTCGCGGGTGGGGACAAGGCCGCCGGCGTGGTAGTGGCCGCCGATCAGCATCGCCACGCCCTCGATCTCGAACACCCGTTCGATCTCGCGGGCGATGGCGGCAAGGTCGGGCGTGGGGCTGGTCGAGCTTTCGACCAGCATCGCCACGCGTTCGTGGGCGTCGAGCGCCGCCTCGCTTTGGCGGCGTTCCTCGCGGACGGCGCGCAATCCGATCTCGTAGGCGAGAAGCTGGGTGAAAAGCTCGATCGCCGAGCGGGTTTCGTAATCGACGTAATGCGCGCCGGCGTGGTGGCAGGCGATCATGCCCCACAATTCGCCCTCAAGCAGGATCGACACCGACATCGACGCGCCCACGTCCATGTTGCGCAGATATTGCAGGTGGATCGGCGACACCGCCCGCGTCACGCTGAGCGACAGGTCGGTCGGCGCGCCGCTGGGGGCCTGCGGGGGCACGATGGGATGAACCGGCGCGTCCACGTCGGCAATGATCCGCATCAGGTTGCGGCGGTAAAGCGCGCGCGCCTGCGCCGGGATGTCCGAGGCGGGGAAGCGGTGCCCCATGTAGCTCGAGGCGGCGCCGTTCAGCGTCTCGGCCACGACGACGCCGCTGAAATCCTGCTCGAAGCGATAGACCATCACCCGGTCGAACCCGGTCAGCGCCCAGACCGCGTCGGCCGCGATCTCGCACAATTCGTCGGTCGTGTCGGCGCGCACCATCCGGGGCAGCAGCGACTGCGCGACGGCGGCCGGGTCGCGGACCCGGTCGGGGCGCTTGGGCTCGAACTCCAGCAGGAAGGTCTGGTTGTCGCGGTGGATCGCGATGTCGAAGGCGCGCCCGTCGCCGAACACGTCCACGTCGAACAGGCGGATCCCCTCGTCCCCGCGGCCCATCACCTGCACCTTGCCGCGCAGCGTGTGCATGGTGGACGCGGGCACAAGGTCGGTCAGCCGCTGCGCCACCAGCGCCTCGGGCGCGATCCCCAGGATCGCCTGACTGTTGGCCGATGCGTTCCGCACCACCCACTGGCTGGTGATCACCAGAAGGCAGCCGAAATCCTGAACGTGGCCCAGGAACTGGATCTGTTCCTGCGCGCAGGCGTCGATCATGTCCTGCGACACGGCCGACTGCACGGGGTCTGCCTGGATCTGCGGCGTGGTGCTGTCAGGCATGGCAACTTTCCGGAAACGCGGCGGCGGGCACAGGGTCGAAAAGGTCGAAGATGGCGATGGCGTCGGCGACGATGCGGTCGGCCAGCGCGTCGTCGGGCGGGCGCGCGGCCAGGTCCGCGCAAAGCCGCCGCCAGTCCTCGTTCCGGGGATCGAGCGACAGGAACGCGCCCGCGTCCCGCGCCGGGCCCTGCGCGTGCGCGGCCCAGTACCGCCGCATCATCTGCGCCCCCCGCCGCGAGCCGAGAAAGATGTAGAGCGCCGCGTCGGGATGGACCGGCAGCCGCAACGACGGCGCCTGCGGCACCGGCCGCGCCAGGGCGGCGAGGTCGGCGGCAAGCGCGTCGCAGTATTCGTCGCGCAGCGGGACCGCCAGGGGGCCGGGGTCCAGCGCGCGAAAGGCGCGCAGGTGGTCGGAAAGGAAAAGGCCAAGGCCATGCGGCGACGCGATGTCGCAGGCGCGGTAAGCGGCATCGACGCGGTCATGCGCGGCACGGGTGTCGGCCCGCAGCCTGTCGCGAAGATTGCCAGCTTGGCTCAGAACGGCCCTCCCGGTGCAGACGAACGCCCCACCCTAGCGCAGCTATGCGGATGCAGGTCAAGACGGGAGCCGTCACAGCATTTGTTCAAGGAACCGTTACGAGGCTGAGACGTTAGCTGTCTTGCTTCCCGCTGATCTCGGCCGCGAAGGCCGCGCCGAACCGGTCCAGCCGCGGCGCGTCCAGATAGCGCGACAGGTCGCCCGGACGATCCGTCGCGATCCGCCGCAGCAGCGACGGCGTCAGCGACAGCGGCTTTTCGGTCCCGTCGGCGCCCCGCGCCAGATCGCGCGCCACGTCGGTCAGCCGGTCGTAAAGCGCGCCCGCGTCCCGCCCCGCAAGCGCGCGGCGCGCCGGGTGCATCGCCGCCACCTCGCCCGCGATCACGCGCAGGAACGCGTCTCCGTAGCTGTCCAGCTTCTTGGCCCCCACGCCCGCGACCCGCGCCATCTCGTCCAGCGTCTGCGGCCGGTCCTGCGCCATTTCGATCAGGGTGCGGTCGGGGAAGATCACATAGGCGGGCACGCGCTGCGCCTCGGCCAGTTCGCGCCGCTTGGCCTTGAGCGCGGACAGAAGCGGCGCGTCCTCGTCGTCCACCTGGGTCTTGACGACGTTGGCGGGGCGGGCCTTGCGGATCAGGTCGCGGCGCAGGTGGACCGGCACCTCGCCGCGCAGCACCGGGTGGGCGGTTTCCGTGATCCGCAGCGCGCCGTGGCGTTCCGGGTCGGGGCGGATCAGGTCGCGGCCCAGCATCTGGCGGATGATCGCCTGCCATTCGCCCTTGGGCGTGCCCTTGCCCACGCCGAAGGTCGGCAGCCGGTCGTGCCCGCGCTGCACGGCCTTGTCCGAGGGCACGCCCAGCAGCACGTCGATCACATGCCCGCCGCCGAAGCTTTCGCCCGTGCGCAGGATCGCGGACAGCGCCATCCGCACCGCTTGCGTGGCGTCGAACACGTCGGGCGGGGTGTCGCACAGATCGCAGTTCCCGCAGGGCGCGGCGGTCTCGCCGAAATATCCCAGCAGCACCTGCCGGCGGCAGGCGGTGGCCTCGGCCAGGCCCAGAAGCGCGTTCAGCCGCGCGTGGTCGGCCTGCTTGCGGTCCAGGGGCGCCAGCCCCTCGTCAATCTGGGTGCGGCGCAGGCGGATGTCGTCGGGGCCGAAGAGGGTCAGCGTCTCGGCCGGCGCGCCGTCGCGGCCGGCGCGGCCGATTTCCTGATAGTAGCTTTCGATCGACTTCGGCAGGTCGGCGTGGGCGACCCAGCGGATATCGGGCTTGTCGATCCCCATGCCGAAGGCGACGGTCGCGGTCACGACCAGCCCGTCCTCGCGCTGGAACCGCCCCTCGACCTCGCGCCGCGCCTCGGCCTCCATCCCGCCGTGATAGGCGACGGCGGCGATGCCCGCCGTCTGCAGCGCGGCCTGCAACGTCTCGGTCTTGGCGCGGGTGGCGCAGTAGATGATGCCGGACTGGCCGCGGCGACCTTGGGCAAAGTCCATGATCTGCGCGCGCGGCCCTTCCTTGGGCTGGAACGCCAGGTGGATGTTGGGGCGGTCGAAGCCGCGCAGGAACGTCTCGGGCGCACGGCCGTCGAAGAGGCGGGCCACGATCTCGTCGCGCGTCTCGGCGTCGGCGGTGGCGGTGAACGCGGCCAGCGGCACGCCCAGAGCGCGTTTCAGTTCGCCCACGCGCAGGTAGTCGGGGCGGAAGTCGTGACCCCACTGGCTGACGCAATGCGCCTCGTCCACCGCGATGGCGGTCACGCCCGCGCGGCGCAAAAGCGTCAGCGTCCCGCCCGAGGCGAGCCGTTCAGGCGCCATGTACAGGATCTTGAGCGCGCCGCGGCCCAGCGCGTCGAACACCTCGCGTGTTTCGTCGTCGGTGTTGCCGCTGGTCAGCGCGCCCGCCGCCACCCCCGCCTCGCGCAAGCTTCGCACCTGGTCCCGCATCAGCGCGATCAGCGGCGAGATCACGACCGTCACCCCTTCGCGGACCAGCGCGGGCAGCTGATAGCACAGCGACTTGCCGCCGCCCGTGGGCATGATCGCCAGCACGTCGCGGCCGTCGGCCACCGCCTGCACGATCTCCTGCTGGCCGGGGCGGAAATCGTCGAAGCCCCAGACCTCGCGCAGAAGATCCTGTGGCATCAGTAGCCGAAGAAGAAGCCGGCGTTGTTGGCGAGCGCCCGCTGCAACACGATGATCCCGATGAACACGACCAGCGGCGCGAGGTCCAGCCCGCCGGTGTCCGGCAGGATGCTGCGGATCGGCCGGTAAAGCGGCTCGAGCAGGCGCGACAGCCCGTCCCACAGCTGCGCGACCAGCGGCTGGCGCAGGTTCAGGACCTGGAAGTTGATGAGCCACGACATGATGATATGCGCGATCATGATCCACCAGACCATGTTCAGGATCAGCATCAGGGCCTGGTAGAGCGTGGTCATGGCGGCGTCCTTCCGGTCAGGTTCGATCTGGGGGCGTCATCGTCGGGGTTCAGGATCGGGCGTGGCTGTCAGGTAGGGGACGGCGGGCCCGCGCGCAAGCGTCAGGTCGGCGGTGTCCCCCCTTCGTCCGCGCCGTTCCTCCCCGTCCGAGTTGCGCGGCGTCGCGGTTGACGCCCTTTCGCGGCCCCACTAGCCACCAACGGCAAAGCTGCCCGATCCGAAAGGATACCCCATGTACCCCATGATCCGTTTCCTGTCCGGCCTGGCGAGCGCGCGGCGCGCGTCCCGGATCGGCGCGCTCGACCCCCACGTCTCGACCCATCGCTGCATGCCCTGGGACATCGACCCGTGGATGGAGCTGAACAACGGCCGCACGCTGACGCTTTACGATCTGGGCCGGATCCCGATGGCGGTGCGGATGGGGCTGACCGACGTGCTGAAGCGAGAAGGCTGGGGCTTCACGGTCGCCGGCAGCTCGGTCCGCTATCGCCGCCGCATCAAGGTAATGCAGAAGTTCACCGAGGTGTCGCGGATGGTCGGCTGGGACGACCGCTTCGTCTATATGGAGCAGTCGATGTGGTCGCGCGGCGAATGCTGCAACCAGATCCTGCTGCGCGTTGCCGTGGTCGGCGGCGGCAGCGGCCGCAAGGGGATCGTTCCGCCGGTCGAGATCATCCGGGCGATGGGGCAGGACATCGTGAGCCCGCCCCTGCCCGAGTGGGTGCAGGCGTGGATCGCGGCCGAGGGCACGCGCCCGTGGCCGCCGGTACTGCCGCCGGTTCCCGTGGCGGAGCGCACGCGGGACTTGCCAGCCTGACGCGGCCCGGGCCTTATGCCGCCAGCTTCGGGGATCGGCCCCGGACATCTTGGCGGATGGGCAGGCATGACGCAGGACGTGACCGAAGGCCGGGGCGCTGCGGCGCGGGAAAGCCGCGACGGGCGCAGGGTCTGGGGCTGGTGGTTCTATGACTGGGCAAGCCAGCCCTACGCCACGCTGCTTCTGACCTTCATCTTCTCGATCTACTTCGCCGAGGTCGCGCGCACCTCGTTCATGGCCGGCGGGCTTACGGCGGAAGCCGCAGGCGCACGGGCGCAGTCGCTGTGGGGCTATGCGCTGGCGATTTCGGGCGTTTTCATCGCGGTGCTGGCGCCGGTGCTGGGCGCGGTCGCGGACACCTCGGGACGGCGGATGCCGTGGATCTGGCTGTTCTCGGCGCTTTATGTCGTCGGCGCGGCGGGGCTGTGGATCCTCACGCCGGTCGATCCGCCGCTGGTGCCGACGCTGATGCTGTTCGGCATCGGCCTGATCGGGATGGAGTTCACGACCATCTTCACCAACGCCCTTCTGCCCTCGATCGGACCCCGGGACGACGTGGGGCGGCTGTCGGGCAGCGGCTTCGCCTTCGGCTATGTGGGGGGCGTCCTGTCGCTGGCGGTGATGCTGCTGCTGTTCGCGGAAAGCGCGACCACCGGCCTAACGCTTCTGGGGAACCCGCCCGCCTTCGGGCTGGACGGCGCGGCGCGCGAGGGGACGCGCTTCGTCGGACCTTTCACCGCGGTCTGGTACGCGGTGTTCATGATCCCGTTCTTCGCCTGGGTGCGTGAGCCTGCGGGCCCGCGCCGCCCGGTGCGGATCGGCGTGGCGCTGGCGGACCTGGGCCGGCTTTTGCGCAGCCTCGCGCACCGGCGGTCGCTGGCGTCATGGCTGGTGTCGTCGATGCTGTCGCGGGACGCGCTGAACGGGCTTTATTCATTCGGCGGGATCTATGCGGGCACCGTGCTGGGCTGGCCGGTGATCTGGTCGGGCGTGTTCGGCGTCATCAGCGCGCTGTCGGCGGCGGTGATCTGCTGGATTGGCGGGCGCGCCGACCGGCGCTGGGGGCCGAAGCCGGTGATCGTCGGTTGCTCGGTGATCCTTGCCGCCGTCTGCGCGCTGCTGGTGGGCATGGACCGGGCGGGCGCCTTTGGCATCCCCTTCGCGGCCGGATCGCGGGCGCCCGACCTGATCTTCCTGATCTGCGGGGTCGCGATCGGCGGCGCGGGTGGGGCGATGCAGGCGGCGGGCCGCACGATGATGGTGCGCCACGCCCACCCCGACCGCCCGGCCGAAGCGTTCGGGCTGTACGCGCTGTCTGGCAAGGCCACGGCGTTCCTCGCCCCGTTCAGCATCGCCGCCGTGACGCAGCTGACCGGCAGCCAGCGGCTGGGCATTTCGCCGCTGATCGTGATGTTCCTTCTGTCGCTCCTGCTGCTAAGATGGGTCAATCCAGAAGGAGAGATCGAGCAGTGATCCCCAAGAAACTGAAGGCCGCGCTGGCGCTGGCCGCGGCGGTCGCCATGACGGCCGTCCCGGCGCAGGCCGAGCCGCTGGCCAAGGACGTGTTCGGGTCCTTTCGCGCCTCGAACGGCGGCCCGGCGCAGGCGATCGGCGGCTATTCGCGCGGCTGCGCGGCGGGCAACGTGCAGCTGCCCGAAAGCGGGCCGACCTGGCAGGCGATGCGGCTGTCGCGCAACCGCAACTGGGGCCAGCCGCAGCTGGTCGATTTCCTGATCGGGCTGTCGCAGGTGGCGACGCAGGCCGGCTGGCAGGGGCTCTATATCGGCGACATGAGCCAGCCGCTGGGCGGGCCGATGGTCACCGGCCACGCCAGCCACCAGATCGGGCTTGATGCCGACATCTGGATGCTGCCGCCGTCGTCGCTGCGCCTTTCGCCGCAGGCGCGCGAGAACATCTCGTCGCAGTCGGTCGTCCGGGGCGGGGTCGCGCCCAGCGGGTTGTGGTCGGCCGCGCACCACCAGATCATCCGCGCCGCCGCCAGCGACCCGCGCGTCGCCCGCATCTTCGTCGATCCGGTCGCCAAGGTCATGATGTGCAAGGCCGAGCGCGGCAACCGCGGCTACCTGCGCAAGATCCGCCCGATCGACGGCCACGACTTCCACTTCCACGTCCGCCTGTCGTGCCAGGCCGGGTCGCCCGGCTGCGAGGATCAGGCCCCTCCGCCCGCAGGCGACGGCTGCGAGGAAGCGGCGCAGTGGATCCGCAACCGGATCGACCCGCCGCCGCCAGGGCCCTCCGATCCCAACTACCGCCACCCACGCAGCTACGGCCTCAGCGAGATGCCGCGCGCATGCCAGGCGCTCGTCGGGCGCTGAGGGCGGTCGGCGCGGCCGGGTTCCTGGCGGTCGCGGCGACGGGCGCGTGCGTCTTTGCCGCCGCCCCCAACGCGACCCCGTCGGCCGCCGCCACCGCGACCCATGTCGGAACCTATGTCTGGGACCTGCCGCCCGAGGATTTCGGCGGCTTCTCGGCGATCGAGCTGTCGGCCGACGGGGCGCGCTACACCGCACTGTCGGACCGCGCGACGTTGCGCTGGGGCAGCGTTCACCGCGACAGCCAGGGGCGCATCCGCGAACTGACGGTGGCGGGCACGTCGCAGCTGCGCGACACGCGCGGCAAGCCGCTGCCCCCCGGCTGGATCGGCGACAGCGAAGGCATGGCCACCGACGCGCAGGGCCGCATCTGGGTCAGCTTCGAGGGGATGGTCCGCATTGCGCGCTTCGACACGCCCGACGCCCCCTCGCAGCCCGTCGAGGGCGATCCGGCCTTCCGCTCGCTCAAGCGCAACACCGCGCTCGAGGCGCTGGCGGTGCTGCCGGACGGATCGCTGCTGACCATCCCCGAAGCCCCGCCCGAGGGGATGGACGCCTATCCCGTGTGGCTGCGGCGGGGGGACCGCTGGTCGATGCCGTGGACGATCCCGCGCGACGGCCCCTATGCCCCGGTCGGCGCCGATGTCGGCCCGGACGGCAAGCTTTACCTGCTGGAACGCGACTTCAAGGGCGTGCTGGGCTTCGCCTCGCGCGTGCGGCGGTTCGATCTGGGTGATGTGGGTGACCGGGGTGACGGGGGTGACGGGGGCGGCACCCTGGCCGACGACATCGGTGCGGGCGAGACGATGCTGACCACCGGCTACCTGCAATACGACAACCTCGAAGGGATCTCGGTCTGGCAGGACGGGCGCGGGATCAGGCTGACGATGATCTCGGACGACAACTTCATGTTCCTGCAGCGCACGGAGCTGGTGGAATACCGCGTCACCGAATGACGGGACTGCCCGGACGACGCGGCGAACGCCGCCGGAACGAAACCCGCCCCGCCACTGTTCCGCACGGGTGAACACTGCCGGAACCATCATGCCGAACGATACCGGAACCATCGTCGATCCGCAGGACGCGGCCGAGGGCGCGGGCCTTGTCTATGTGAACGACACCGAGCCGGGCATCACCCGCCGCCGCGCGGGCAAGGGGTGGAGCTTTCGCGGCACTGACGGAAAGCCCATCCGCGACAAGGCCGACCTCGCCCGCATCCGCAAGCTCGCGATCCCGCCCGCCTACGAGGACGTGTGGATCTGCCCCGACCCGATGGGCCATATCCAGGCCACCGGGCGCGACGCCAAGGGGCGCAAGCAATACCGCTATCACGCCCGCTTCCGCGAGGTGCGCGACAGCGCGAAATACGAACGGATGCTGGAGTTCGCCCGCGCCCTGCCCGCCTTGCGCGAACATGTCGACAAGGACCTGTCGCGCCGGGGGATGCCGCGCGAAAAGGTGCTGGCGACCGTCGTGCGGCTGCTGGAAACGACGATGATCCGGGTGGGGAACGAGGATTACGTCAAGCAGAACAAGTCCCACGGCCTGACCACGCTGCGCGACCGGCACGCCGACATTTCCGGGTCTGAGGTGCGGTTCCGGTTCAAGGGCAAGTCGGGCAAGCAGTGGGACCTGTCGGTCCGCGACCGCCGGATCGCCAAGATCGTGCGGCAAAGCCAGGACCTGCCGGGCCAGCACCTGTTCCAGTATCTCGACGAGGACGGCGAGCGGCGCGAGGTCGCGTCGGGCGACGTCAACGCCTATCTGCGGGAAATCACCGGGCGCGACATCACCGCCAAGGACTTCCGCACCTGGACGGGGACGGTGCTGGCGGCGATGGCGCTGGCGGAATACGAGGCGGTGGACAGCGACGCCGCCGCCAAGCGCAACGTCCGCGACGCGATCGAGCGGGTGGCGGGGCGGCTGGGGAACACGCCCACGATCTGCCGCAAATGCTACATCCACCCGCAGGTGATCGACAGCTACCTTGCCCGGGACCTGGTGCTTGAAGTGCAGGAGGAGATCGCGGACGAACTGGACGCGAGCGGCCTGCACGGCGAAGAGGCGCGGGTGCTGCGGTTCCTGGAACGGCGGCTCGCCGACGCGGCCTAGGCGGGCGGGCTTCCGTTCCGGCCGCGCATGGTCCAGATGTGCGGCCATGTTCACCATCGCCACCTGGAACATCAACTCGATCCGCCTGCGCGCCGCCTTGGTCGCGCGGCTTTTGACCGAACAGGCGCCCGACATCCTGTGCCTGCAGGAATGCAAGTCGCCGGTCGACAAGATGCCGCTGCAGCTGTTTCACGACATGGGCTACCGCTGGTCGGTCGCGCGCGGGCAGCGCGGCTACAACGGCGTGGCGATCCTGTCGCGCCTGCCGATCGCGGATGCGGGCGAACGCGACCACGCCTGCCTGGGCCACGCCCGCCACGTCGCCGCGCGGCTGGAGAATGGCGTCACCATCCACAACTTCTACGTCCCGGCGGGCGGCGACGTGCCCGACCGCGCGGTGAACGAGAAGTTCGGGCAGAAGCTCGACTACCTGACCGACATGCGCGACGCCTTTGCGGCCGAGCCGCCCGCGCGGTCGATCCTCGTCGGCGATCTCAACATCGCCCCGCGCGAGGATGACGTCTGGTCGCACCGGCAGCTGGTCAAGATCGTCAGCCACACCCCGGTCGAGGTCGCGCATCTGGGCGACGTCATGGACGCGGGCCTCTGGGTGGACATCACCCGGCAGGACATCCCCGCCGGGCCGCTGTTCAGCTGGTGGAGCTATCGTAACCGCGAATGGGACCTGTCGGACCGGGGCCGCCGGCTGGACCACATCTGGGCCACGCGCGACATCGCGGCGGCGGGCCACGCCAGCCGCATCCTGCGGCCGGTGCGCGGCTGGGACGGGCCCAGCGACCATGTTCCCGTCCTCGCGGCGTTCGACCTGCCCGTCTGACAAGGCCCGCGACCAGCCCGCGCGCGGAACCGCTCAGTGCGGGCGGGCGCGCGATTCCACCGTCTCGGCGACCTTCTCGGCCTCGTCGGTGTCCTGGATCGCGGACCCCAGCTCGGTTTCGCCCAGGTCCAGCACCGCATGGTTCTCGGCATCCCACTGCGCGCGCTCGGCGTCGCTCGCGCGGGGCGAGAAATACCCCGTCAGCGCATAGCAGCAGCCGATCAGCGGCGACAGCCAGCACGCGAAGCTGAGCGGGATGTACATCAGATCGCCCAGGTTGCCGTGCATGACCCCCAAGCCCAGCGCCGAGATCACGAAAGCCCCGCCCGCGTTCCACGGGATCAGGGGCGACATCATCGTGCCCCCTTCTTCCAGCGCCCGCGACAGGTTCAGGGTGGAATACCCCATCCCGCGATACAGGGGCGAGAACATGCGCCCGGGCAGCGCGATCGAGATGTAGGGATCGCCCGCGACCATGTTGGTCGTGAACGACGCGCCAATCGCGGAAATCTGGACGGCCGCGAACGACTTCACCCGCGCGACGATGGCGTTGATGATCGCCTCGAGGCAGCCGGTGCGTTCCAGCGCGCCGCCGAACCCCAGCGCGATCAGCATCAGCGAGATGGTCCACATCATCGACTGCATGCCGCCGCTGTTGAGCAGCGTGTCGATCTGCTCGATCCCGGTCTGCTTGGTATAGCCGTCCTGCGCCAGCGCGAACACGTCATGCAGCCCCGCGCCCTGGTAGAAGATCGCAACCGCGCCGCCAGCCAGCACGCCCGCGAACAGCGCGGGCATCGGCGGCTTCTTCGTCACCGCGAGGATCAGCACCAAGAGCGCCGGCAGCAGCGGGATCAGGCCCAGCTTGAAATCCGCCCGCAGCCGCGTGGTAATCAGCTCGATCCCCTGGAACGAGGCGTCGCTTTTCTGGACGAGGAAGTAGCCGGCCGCCGCATAGATCACGAGCGCGATCAGCATCGCCGGGATCGTGGTCGGCATCATGTTCCTGATGTGGTCGAACACGTTCGTGCCCGTGACCGCGGGGGCAAGGTTCGTCGTGTCCGACAGGGGCGAGATCTTGTCGCCGAAGAACGACCCCGACACCACCGCGCCCGCCGTCCAGACCGGCGGGATCCCGAAGCCCGCGCCGATCCCCATCAGCGCCAGCCCCACCGTGCCCACCGTGCCCCAGCTGGTCCCCAGCGACACCGACACGACCGCGCACAGGACCATCGCCGCCGGCAGGAACACGGTCGGGTTCAGGATCGTCAGCCCATAGTTGATGAGCGTGGGCACCGTTCCCGCGCCGATCCAGACGCCGATCAGCATGCCGACGATGATCAGCACCGCCAGCGACGGCATCGACACGTGGATGACGTGGAACACGCCCGCGCGGATATCCATCCAGGTCTGCCCGCGCAGCACGCCCAAGACGCCGGTGAATGCCAGCCCCAGCGCCAGCGGGATATGGGGCGTGAAGTCGCCATAGTAGAACAGCTGCAACGCCAGCATGCCCAGCGTGAACACGATGGGCAGGATCGCGACCCATAGCGGCGGCAGCGTGCGCGGCCCCTGATCGGGTTGCGCGTCGGGCTGAACATCGGGCTTGCCGGTTCCGGCGGGGTTGGTTGTTGCCAAGTCAAGCTCCTTCGGGTCGCCCGGGCGCCGAGGCGGGGCTTTCAACTGCGGGTGCGGCACTCCATATTCCGCCCAACGCAATGACCCAGCAAGGAGTTCGCGATGCTGCTGCAAGGCGCGGGCGATCAGCCGCAGACCACCGATTTCGTCAAGGACGTGACCGAAGCCGACTTCATGGCCGAGGTCGTCGACAAGTCGATGACCGTCCCCGTGATCGTCGATTTCTGGGCGCCGTGGTGCGGGCCGTGCAAGACGCTGGGCCCGCAGCTGGAAGCCGAGGTCGCCAAGGCCAAGGGCCGCGTGGTCATGGCCAAGGTAAACGTGGACGAGAACCAGATGATCGCCCAGCAGCTGCGCGTACAGTCGATCCCGACGGTCTATGCCTTCTTCCAGGGCCAGCCGGTCGATGCGTTCCAGGGCGCGATCCCGCAAAGCCAGGTCAAGCAGTTCGTGGACAAGCTGCTGGCGCTCGGCGGCGACGACGGCGGGCTTGCCGACGCGCTGGACGCGGCCGAGGCGATGCTGGCCGAAGGCGCCCACCAGGACGCGGCCGAGACGTTCCAGGCGATTCTGGGCGAGGAACTCGACAACGCCGCCGCATGGGGCGGGCTGATCCGCGCCCATGTCGCGGCGGGTGATTTGGACTCCGCCGACGCCGCGCTGGCGCAGGTATCCCCGGCGGCGGCCAACGCCGCCCCGGTCGAGGCCGCGCGCGCGATGCTGGCGCTGGCCCGGCAGGCAAGCGCCGCCGGCCCGCTGACCG
>ERZ501041.34-NODE-34-length-33139-cov-10.717507_pt1 | contig 33139 bp, 34 predicted proteins | sample MGYA00248848_ERZ501041 | MGnify/ENA primary metagenome ERZ501041 (study PRJEB25958, sample SAMN03398573) | human skin metagenome | study: EMG produced TPA metagenomics assembly of the Human Skin Microbiome Metagenome (human skin metagenome) data set.
GCTGCCGCTCGCGACCGTGCTGACCCCGAACCTGCCCGAAGCCGCGCGCCTGCTGGGCCGCGAGATCGCGCGCGACGGGCAGGAGGCCGAGTCGCAGGGCCAGGCGCTGAACGCCATGGGGCCAAGCTGGGTCCTCGTGAAGGGCGGCCACGCCGACGGCGCGACATGCACCGACCGGCTGATCGGACCGTCGCGCCACGACTTCGCCGCCCCTCGGATCGCCACCCGGAACACCCACGGCACCGGCTGCTCGCTGTCGTCGGCCATCGCCGCCGGGCTTGCGCTGGGGCAAACGGTGCCCAACGCGGTGGGCGCGGCGCACGAATGGCTGCAAGGCGCGATCGCGGCGGCCGACGGCCTGCGCGTCGGATCGGGGCACGGCCCGGTTCATCATTTCCACCGCTGGTGGCAGCCGTGACCGGCCCCGTGACCATCCTCGGCGCGGGCGTCGCGGGGCTGGCGGTGGCGACCGAACTTGCCGCGCGCGGCATCCCTGTGTCGATCCTCGACCCGGCAAGCGGGACGGGCGCGCAGGGCTGTTCCTGGTGGGCGGGCGGCATGCTTGCCCCCTGGTGCGAGGCGGAGTGCGCTGAAGAACCGGTGCTGCGGCTGGGCCGGACCGCCCTCGACTGGTGGGACCGCCACGGCGCCCGCGTCCAGCGGCACGGCACGCTCGTCGTGACGCCCGCCCGCGACCGCCGCGAACTGGACCGCTTCGCCCGCCGCACCTCGGGGTTCCAGACCATCGACGGGGACGCGGTCGCCCGCCTTGAACCCGACCTCGCCGGGCGCTTCGACCGGGCGCTGTTCTTTCCGGACGAGGCGCATCTCGACCCCCGCCACGCCCTTGCGGCGCTGCGTGGCCGGCTTGCCGAACGGGGCGTCGCGGTCGATCCCGGCCCGGCCCGCACCCCGCCGGCCGCCGGCCGCACCATCGACTGTCGTGGCCTTGCCGCGCGCGACATCCTGCCCGACCTGCGCGGCGTCCGGGGCGAGATGCTGGTGCTGCGCTGCCCCGAAGTCTCGTTGTCGCGGCCCGTGCGGCTGCTGCATCCGCGGGTGCCGATCTACCTCGTCCCGCGCGGCGGCGGCATCTACATGCTGGGCGCGACGATGATCGAAAGCGACCGGCGCGGGCCCGTGACCGTCCGCTCGGTCCTGGAGCTGCTGAGCGCGGCCTATGCGCTGCACCCGGCCTTCGGCGAGGCCGAGATCATCGAGACGGGGGCCGACGCCCGGCCCGCCTTCCTCGACAACCTGCCGCGGATCGGAATGGCCGGCGGCAGGCTGTACGCGAACGGCCTGTTCCGCCACGGCTACCTGCTCGCGCCCGCGCTGGCGATGCAGATGGCAGACCACATCGAAAACGGCGCCAAAGCGGAGTTCTGGCATGAAGCTGACGATCAACGGTGAACCGCGCGAGGTCGCGGTCAACGTCGGGGCCGCGACCGTCGCCGACGCGCTCGACGCGCTTGGACTGGGCGACGCGCGGGTCGCCACCGCGCTGAACGGCGCCTTCGTGCCCGCGCCGTCGCGGGTGGATGCGGCGCTGTCGCCCGGCGACGCGCTGGAAATCGTCGCGCCCATGCAGGGGGGCTGAGATGCCGGTCTTTTACGGAACCGAGGTCGCGTCCGCGCTGATGCTGGGAACCGCGGGCTACCCGAGCCCTCGGATCCTTGCCGATGCCTTCCGCGCCTCTGGCGCGGGCATCGCCACCGTCAGCCTGCGGCGCGAGGCGGGCGGCGGCCAAGACTTCCTGCGGCTGGTCGAGGGGCTGGGGGTGCGGCTTTTGCCCAACACCGCCGGCTGCCACACCGCGCGCGAGGCGATCACGACCGCCCACATGGCGCGCGAGCTGCTGGGCACCGACTGGATCAAGCTCGAGGTGATCGGCCACGCCGATCTGCTCGCCCCCGATGTGTTCCAGCTGGTCGAGGCGGCGCGCGCGCTGTCGGACGACGGCTTCAAGGTCTTTCCCTACTGCACCGAGGATTTGTCGGTCTGCGACCGGCTCCTGGACGCGGGCTGCGAGGTGCTGATGCCCTGGGGCGCGCCGATCGGGTCGGGGCTGGGGCTGAACAACCTGCACGGGCTGCGCGCGCTCAGGGCCGCGCACCCGGACGTGCCGATGGTGATCGACGCGGGCATCGGCCTGCCCAGCCACGCGGCCGCCGCGATGGAGATGGGGTTCGACGCCGTCCTTCTGAACACCGCCGTCGCCCGCGCGGGCGACCCCGTGGCCATGGCCGGGGCCATGGCGCAGGCGATCCGCGCCGGGGCCGCCGCGCGCGCGGCCGACCCGATGGAGCCGCGCGAGATGGCCGTGCCATCGACCCCGGTCCTTGGCAAGGCGTTCCTCTCATGACCGCCCTGCCCCGCTTCTACCCCGTCTTCGACAGCGCGGCCTGGGTGGAGCGCGCGGTGCGCGCGCGGGTCCGCATGGTGCAGATCCGGCTCAAGGACCCGGACGAGGCGCGGCTGTGGCCCGAGATCGGGCGCGCCCGCGACATCGCCCGCGTGAGCGGCGCGATCCTGGTGGTGAACGACCACTGGCGGCTCGCCATCGACCTTGGCTGCGACTGGCTGCATCTGGGGCAGGAAGACCTCGACACCGCCGACCTGCCCGCCATCCGCCGCGCGGGGCTGCGGCTGGGTATCTCGACCCACGACGAGGCCGAACTGGACCGGGCGCTTTCGGTCGGGCCCGACTACATCGCGCTGGGGCCGGTCTATCCGACGGTCCTGAAGGAAATGCCGTGGGCGCCGCAGGGCCTGGACCGGCTGGGCGCGTGGAAACGGCGGGTCGGGACGATCCCGCTGGTGGCGATCGGCGGGATGACGGTGGAACGCGCGCCGGGCGCCTTCGGCGCCGGCGCCGACATCGTGTCGGCGGTGACCGACATCACCCTGAACGCCGACCCCGACGCGCGGCTGCGCGCATGGCTGGAGGCGTGCGGATGACGCCCCGCGAGCCGCAGCACCCGCACCGCACGAACGCCGGGGGTTTCACACCCCCGGACCCCCGTGGGATACTTGGGACAGAAGATCCCCGCCACGCGCGGCAGATCGTGCTGCCCGAGGTGGGGGCAGCCGGTCAGGCGCGACTTGCCCGTGCGCGCGTGCTGGTGGTGGGCGCGGGCGGGCTAGGATCGCCCGCGATCATGTATCTGGCGGGGGCGGGCGTGGGCGATCTGGTGATCGTGGACCACGACCGGGTCGAGGTTTCCAACCTGCACCGGCAGCCGATCCACGCGGGCCGCGCGGGCGCGGGCAAGGCCGCGTCGGCGGCGCGGTTCGTGCGCGATCTGGACGAAGGGCTCCGGGTCACGGTGGTGGACGAGGCGCTGACGCCCGCGAACGCCGGCGGGCTCGTCGCGGGCTGCGACGTGGTTCTGGACTGCGCCGACAGCTTCGCCGTGGGCTACATCCTGTCGGATGTCTGCCTTGCGGCGGGGGTGCCGCTCGTGTCCGCCTCGGCCCTCGGCTTGACCGGCTATTGCGGCGGGTTCTGCGGCGGCGCGCCCAGCCTGCGCGCGGTCTTTCCCGATCTGCCCGACCGCGCGGCCACCTGCGCGACGGCGGGCGTCCTTGGGCCCGTCGTGGGAATGCTGGGGGCGATGCAGGCGCAGATGGCGCTGGCGGTCTTGCTTGAAATGTCGCCGTCGCCGCTGGGGCAGTTGGTCACGCTTGGCGCGGGCCTGCGCTGGGGCGGTTTCCGTTTCGACGGCGCGGCCGAGCCTGCGGACGGGTTCGCGTTCATCGACACGTCCTGCATCGGCCCGGACGATTTCATCCTGGACCTGCGCGGCGTGGACGAGGCGCCGGTTCCCGTGCATCCGCGCGCCCTTCGCGCAGACGCCGCCTGCCCGCCGGCGCCGCCGCCGGACGCACGCGCCGTCCTTGCCTGCCGTTCCGGGCTGCGAGCCTGGCGCGCGGCCCGCGCCTTGGCCGCCACCCACCCCGACATTGTCCTGATCGCCACCGGAGAAGACCGATGAAACACCTGCTGACCGCCGCGCTGGCCCCCGCGCTGACCGCCGCAATGATCGCCCTCGCCGCCCCCGCGCAGGCCGCCGACGACATGACGCTGATGCTCGACTGGTTCGTGAACCCCGACCACGCCCCCATCGTGCTGGCGCAGGAGAAGGGCTTTTTCGCCGACGAGAACCTGAACGTCGAGATCGTGGCCCCCGCCGATCCCGCCGATCCGCCGAAGCTCGTCGCCGCCGGCCGCGCGGACCTGGCCGTCACCTACCAGCCGCAGCTGCACCTGCAGGTCCACGAGGGGCTGCCGCTGGTGCGCGTGGGCACGCTGGTGGGCACGCCGCTGAACTGCCTGATGGTCAAGGCGGACGGGCCGGTGAAGACCATCGCCGACCTCAAGGGTCGCAAGATCGGCTTTTCGGTCGCGGGCGTCGAGCAGGCGGTGGTGGGCGCGATGCTCGCCAAGGCCGGGCTGACGCTCGACGACGTCGAGATGGTGAACGTCAACTGGTCGCTCACGCCCGCGCTGCTGACGGGGCAGGTCGATGCGACCATCGGCGGCTACCGCAATTTCGAGCTGACGCAGATGCGGATGGCCGGCGGCGAGGGACGCTGCTTCTTCGTCGAGGAGGAAGGGTTGCCGGCCTATGACGAGCTGATCTTCATCGCCAACCGCGACCGGATGGACGCGGACCGGATCAACCGCTTCATGCACGCGATCGAGCGGGCGACGCAGTACATGCTGAACCACCCCGAAGACGCGCGAAAGACCTTTGCGGCCCATGCGCCCGACCTCTCGGACGAGCTGAACACGCAGGCCTGGGATGACACGGTGGGACGCTTCGCGATCTCGCCCGCGGCGCTGGATCACGGCCGCTATGCCCGGTTCGAGGCGTTCCTTAAGGACGCGGGGCTCGTGGACGAGGTGCTGCCGGTGGACCGGCTGGCGGTCGATCCGGGGGCGGCGAAGTGACAGGCTTCGGCGGCGCAGCGGGCTACGGCGAAGCGACAGGCTACGGCGCCACGTTCGACGCCTGGCGGGCCGATGCGGCGGGGCCGTGGCGGGACTATACCCACCACCCCTTCGTGCAAGGGTTGGCGGCGGGCACACTGCCCCGGCCCGCGTTCCTGGCCTATCTTGTACAGGACTACCGCTTCCTGATCCATTTCAGCCGCGCCTGGGCGCTGGGGATCGTCAAGGCGGGAACGCTGGCCGAGATGCGGGCCTGCGCCGCGACCGTCGACGCGCTCTTGAACCACGAGACGTCGCTGCATGTCCGCCTGTGCGCGTCGGCGGGCATCGACGCGCAGGCGCTGGACGCGGCCGAAGAGGCGCCGGAAAACCTCGGCTACACGCGCTACGTGCTCGAGGCAGGCTACAGCGGCGATTTCCTCGACCTGCTGGCCGCGCTTGCGCCCTGCGTGCTGGGGTATGGCGAGATTGGCGCGCGTCTGGCCCGCGAGGCCGCGCCGGGCACGCCCTACCGCGACTGGATCGACACCTACGCGGCCGAGGACTACCAGCGCACCTGCCGCGATGTCGGCGCGCTGATCGACGGCGCGGTCGCGGCCCGGCTGGGACCGGGCGCGCAGTCGCTGCCCCGCTTCGCCGAGCTGTCGGCGCGGTTCCGCACCGCCACCCGGCTGGAAGCGGCGTTCTGGAACCTGGGCCAGGCATGACGGCCGCGCGCCCCACCCTTCGCGTCGCGGGCGAGGTGCCGGGGCTGTTCGCGCCCCTGGACCTGACGCTTGCGCCCGGGCGGATCACCTGCCTGCTCGGCGCGTCGGGGGTGGGGAAATCGACGCTGCTGCGGCTGTTCGCGCATCTGCCCACGGGCGTCACCTTCCACGGCCGGGTGGACAGCGCGCCCGCCGCGCTGATGGGGCAGGACCCGGGGCTGTTCGCGTGGCTGACGGTCGCCGACAACGTGGCGCTGGGGGCGCGGCTGCGGGGCGAGGCGGCGGATGCCGCCCGGACCGCGCGGCTGATCGGGGCGGTCGGGCTGTCCGGGTTTGAAAACCGCCTGCCGGGGCAGCTGTCGGGCGGGCAGCGGCAGCGCGTGGCGCTGGCGCGGACGCTGGCCGAGGATCGGCCGCTGGTGCTGCTGGACGAGCCGTTCTCGGCGCTGGACGCGCGGTTGCGGCTGACCATCGGCGACATGGCGGCGCGGCTGCTGGCGGGGCGAACCGTGCTGATGGTCACCCACGACCCGGCCGAGGCCGCGCGGCTGGGCGACCGGATCGTGGTGATGACGCCCGCGGGAATCGAAGAGGTCGCGGCGCCGCCCGGCCCCGTCCCCCGCCCGCACGATGCGGCCGGGGTGCTGGCCGCGCAGGCCGCCCTGACGCAAAGGTTGCTCGCATGAGGGGTCTTCTCGCCATCGCCGCCGCGCTGCTCCTGTGGGAAGGGGCGGTGCGGCTGACCGGCCTGCCGCCCTATCTTCTGCCCGGCCCGGTCGCGGTCGGACGGGCGCTTTGGGCCTATCGCGCGGAACTGGGACCGGCCGCGCTGCTGACCGCGGGCGAGACGCTGGCGGGGCTTGCGATCGGGGCCGCGCTGGGGATCGCCGTCGCCTGCGCGATGGCGGCCTGGCCGCGGCTGGGGCGTGCGCTGTCGCCCGCGCTGATCGTCAGCCAGACGATCCCCGTCTTTGCGCTCGCCCCGATCCTGACGCTGTGGCTCGGGTTCGGACTGGCGCCGAAGATCGCGATGGTGGTGCTGATCGTGTTCGTGCCGGTGGCGCAGGCGCTGCACGACGGGCTGGTCGCGCCGCCGCTGGCGCAGCTCGACGTCGCGCGGACGATGGGCGCGGGCCGCTGGTCGGAACTGCGCCACCTGCGCTTTCCGGCAGCCCTGCCCCGGCTTGCGTCGGGGCTGCGGCTGGGGGCGATCTATGCGCCGGTCGGCGCGGTCATCGGCGAATGGGTGGGCGGCGCGCGGGGGCTTGGCGCGCTGATGATCCAGGCCAACGGGCGGATGAAGACCGACCTGATGTTCGCCGCCCTCATCGTCGTGGTGGCGCTGTCGCTGACGATCTACCGGGTGCTCGACCGGGCGCTGGCGGGCATGCTGGCGCGGCGCGGGTTCTGAGCCTTCACAGCAGCGCCTTGAGGTCGGTGTCCGCGTCGGCCACCTGCGCGGGGCGCGGCGAGCGTCCCGCCTCGATCAGGCGCTTGCCGACCATGTAGGCGCGCGGGTCGTTCATCGCGTCGATCGCCAGCAGTTCGGTCCCGCGGAAATACCAGTGCGACCGGACCCCGGGCGCCGCACCCAATCGCACGGCGACCTGATCGTAGCCGGTGTTCAGCCCCGCGATCTGCAGCTTGACGTCGTACTGGTCCGACCAGAACCACGGCTGCGCCGCGTAGTCGCGGCCCGCGCCCAGAATGTTGGCGGCCACCGCCTCGGCCTGGTCGATGGCGTTCTGGACGCTTTCCAGCCGGATCGACTGGCCGCGCCAGGGAAACCGCGCGCAATCGCCCGCGGCCCAGATCGTCGGGTCCGACGTGCGCCCCTGCGCGTCGACGACGATGCCGCCGTCGCAGGCGAGCCCCGCCTTGGCCGCCAGCGCGTCGTTCGGGACGACCCCGATCCCGACGATGACAAAGTCCGCGGCCTGCGTGCGCCCGTCGCCCAGATGCGCCGCGATGCTGCCGTCCGCCGCCTGCTCCATCCCAAGAAGCCCGGTCGCCTCGAGGATCTCGACCCCGTGCGCGGCGTGAAGCGCGCGGAAATAGTCCGAGGTCTGGGGCGCCGCCACCCGCTGCAGGATCCGCGCCGTCGCCTCGACCAGCGTGACGCGCAGCCCCAGTTTCGACGCGACCGCCGCCGCCTCGAGCCCGATATAGCCGCCGCCGATGATGAGGACGCGGCGGCCGGGCGCGAACATGGGCGCCATCCGGTCCACGTCGGCCAGCGTGCGGACCAGGTGGACGCCGGGCAGGTTGCCGCCAAGCGCGGCGGGCAGCGCGCGGGGCGCGGCCCCGGTCGTGAGCGCAAGCTGGTCATAGGCCAACTCGCCGCCGTCCAGCAGCAGCCTTGACCCGGCGCGGTCAATCTCAATGACCCTGGCTTCGGTCAGCACCCGGATGCCCTGTTCGTCGTAGAACCGCTGCGGGCGCAGGAACAGCTGGTCCAGCTCCATCTCGCCCATCAGGTATTTCTTGGACAGGGGCGGTCGCTGATAGGGCAGCGCGGGCTCGTCCCCCAGAAGCGTCACCGGGCCGTCGTGGCCCAGCGCGCGCAGCTTGACCGCCAGCGCCGACCCGGCCTGCCCCGCCCCCACGATCACGACATGGCTCATCCTGTGCGATCCTTTCGTGAGGAAATGATGTCCGGCGTGCCGGCGTAGGCGTGGACGGAGGCGGACGCGCGGCGAGGCTGCGCGCATTCAACCGGCAGGGTAACGAGGCTGCGCCCGCCGCTCAAGAACTCGTTGAAACTGCTGGCGGACCGGACCCCTGCACGGGGTCAGGCGACCACCATCCGGGTGCCGTTGTCGGCGCACAGCTGGGCCAGCGTCCCGGGCAGCGGCCGGTCGATGAAAAGCGCGTCCAGATCGGCGACCGACACCACCCGTATCGGCGCCTTTTGCGCAAGCTTGGCCGCGTCGGTGACCAGCCAGCGTTCGCGCGCCTGCCGCAGGATCGCGCGGCTGACCCGCACCTCGGCCATGTCGAAATCAAGGATGTCGCCGTCGCTGTCCAGCGCCGAGCAGCCGACGATCGCGTAGTCCGCCTTGAAGTTTGCCATGAACTCGCTCGTCAGGTCCCCCACCAGCCCGCCGTCGGACCGGCGCAGCTGGCCGCCTGCGACCACCACCTCGCAGCTGTCGTTGGCGACGAGGATGTTGGCCACGTTCATGTTGTTGGTGATGACGGTGAGATGGCGGTGGCGCAGCAGTGCGCGGGCCACCGCCTCGGTCGTGGTGCCGATGTTGAGGATCACCGACGAATTGTCCGGGATCTGCGCGGCGCAGGCGCGCCCGATCGCGGACTTGGCGTCCTCGTTCATGCGCCTGCGCTCGTCATAGGCGATGTTGCTGGCGCCCGTGCGCAGGATCGCGCCGCCATGGACGCGGTCCAGCACGCCTTGGTCGGCAAGCTCGGCCAGGTCGCGGCGGATCGTCTGCGGCGTGACCGCGAAGCGGTCGGCCAGTTCCTCGACGCCCGCGCGCCCGGATGCCCGCACGAGTTCCAGGATCTGCATCTGCCTGATGTTCATGTCGCGGCCCAGGCTTTCGTGGCGCGGCAGGCCACCGTCGCGCAGGGAAGCCCGGCGCGGTTCGTCCGTCAAGCGAACATTTCTGCGGCTATACGAACATGCACGTTGACAGAATCCGCGCGCGGATGTTCGACTTGCTGTCACAAAGCGGAGACATCGGTCGGCCATGCCTGCGACGACGGACCTGTTCATCATCGGCGGCGGCATCAACGGCACGGGCATCGCCCGCGACGCCGCGGGGCGCGGCCGGTCTGTGCGGCTGGCCGAGCAGGGCGATCTTGCGGGCGCGACCAGCAGCGCCTCGACCAAGCTCTTTCACGGCGGGCTGCGCTATCTCGAGTTCATGGAACTGCGCCTTGTCCGCGAGGCACTGCGCGAGCGCGAGGTCCTGCTGCGCGCCATGCCCCATATCGCCTGGCCGATGCGCTTCGTCCTGCCGCTGGACCCGCTGATGCGGTTCGAAAAGGCGACACCGGTCTCGCGTCTGATGTCCACGCTGATGCCGTGGTCGCGCGGCCGGCGCCCGAACGCCATGATCCGCGCGGGGCTGTTTCTCTACGACAACCTCGGCGCGCGGAAGATCCTGCCGGGGACCAGGGCGCTCGACCTGCGCGGCACCCCCGAAGGCGCGCCGCTTCAGGGCCGGCTGACCCGCGCCTACGAATATTCGGACTGCTGGGTCGATGACGCGCGGCTGGTGGTGCTGAACGCGCGAGACGCCGCCGCGAACGGCGCCGACATCATCGTGGGGGCCGCCGTGACCGACGCGCGGCGCGAGGGGGACGGCTGGACCGTGCGGCTGTCGGACGACCGCGTGTTCCACGCCCGCGTGCTGGTGAACGCCGCCGGCCCCTGGGTCGGGCAGGTCATCCGCGACGTGGCGCACCTGCCTTCGACCGAGCGGGTGCGGCTGGTGCGCGGCAGCCATATCGTCGTGCCGCGGCTGTTCGATCATGGGAAGTCCTACTTCCTGCAAGGCCAGGACGGACGGATCGTCTTCGCGATCCCCTACGAGAATGCGTTCACGCTGATCGGCACCACCGACGTCGATCACCGCGGACCGGCGGGACAGGCCGTCTGCACCCCGGACGAGATCGACTATCTGTGCCGCTTTGCCTCGCAGTACTTCACCCGGCCCGTGACGCCCGCTGACGTGGTCTGGACGTTTTCGGGCGTGCGGCCGCTTTATGACGACGGCGCGTCGTCGGCGACGGCGGCCACGCGGGACTATGTGCTGTCGCTCGACGATCACGGGGCGCCGTGCCTTCACGTCTTCGGCGGCAAGATCACCACCTACCGCCGTCTGGCCGAGGCCGCGCTGGCCAAGCTCGCCCCCCACCTGCCCCCGGGCGGGCGCGAATGGACCGCCGGCGCGGCGCTGCCGGGGGGCGATTTCGCGGTGGACGGCGCCGGGGCGCTGGCGGCCACGCTGGGGCGCGACCACCCGTTCCTGACGCCGGGCTGGGCCAACCGGCTGGTGCGCGCCTATGGCACCGAGGCGGCCGAGATGCTGGGCGGCGCGCGTTCGGCACGCGACCTCGGCCGCGATTTCGGCGCGACGCTGACCGAGGCCGAGCTGGACTGGATGATGGCGCGCGAATGGGCCCGGTCGGCCGAGGACGCGCTGTGGCGACGCTCCAAGCTCGGGCTTCACATGACGGCCGAACAGATCGCGGCGGTCGAGGATCACATGTCCAGCAGAAGGGCTGCCGCATGACGCTGGAACTTCAGGGCGTGACGAAGGACGTGGCGGGCCAGACCTGGATCCACCCGACCGACCTGACGCTCGCACCCGGCAGCATGAACGTCCTGCTGGGGCCGACGCTTGCGGGCAAGACCTCGCTGATGCGGCTGATGGCGGGGCTGGACCGCCCCACGGCGGGCCGCGTCCTGTGGCAGGGCCGCGACGTGACCGGCCAGCGGGTGCAGGACCGCAAGGTGGCGATGGTTTACCAACAGTTCATCAACTACCCGTCGATGACGGTTTACGACAACATCGCCTCGCCCCTGCGACTGCAGCGGGTGCCGCGCGCGCAGATCGACGCGCGGGTGCGCCGAACGGCCGAGATGATGCGGCTGACGCCGCTTCTGCATCGCCGGCCGCTGGAACTGTCGGGCGGCCAGCAGCAGCGCACGGCGCTGGCCCGCGCGCTGGTCAAGGACGCGGGCCTGGTCCTGCTGGACGAGCCGCTTGCGAACCTCGACTACAAGCTGCGCGAGGAACTGCGGGCGGAAATCCCCCGCATCTTCGCGGCTTCGGGCGCGATCTTCGTCTATGCGACCACCGAACCCGACGAGGCGCTGCTGCTCGGCGGCAATACCGCGACGCTGTGGGAAGGCCGGGTGACGCAATTCGGGCCCACGCCCGAGGTCTATCGCACCCCCCGCGACGCGACCACCGCGCGGGTCTTCAGCGATCCGCCGATGAACTTCGCGACCGTGCCGGTGCGAAACGGGTCGGCGTCGCTGGCCGGGCAGACCTGGCCCGCGGGCGACCTGCCCGACGGCGATTACCGCGCGGGGTTCCGCGCCCCCCACCTGTCGATCGACCAGACGCCCGGCACGATCCCTTTGCAGGTCGAGGTGGACGGGACCGAGATCACGGGGGCGGAAACCTATGTCCACGTCATCCACGACGCCACCCGCTGGGTCGCGCTGGTGCCGGGGGTGCGGCGGCTGGAACGGGGCACGGCCCTGACGCTGTGGCTCGATCCCGCGCATGTCTTCCTGTTCGCGGACGGCGGCCGGCTTGCCCGCGCCGCCCCCTATGCCGCGGCGGCCGCCACGGTGGCTGTCAGCGCGGCGGCCGCGGCGACGGACACGGCGGCGGCCTGAGCGGGACGGGACAAGCACATGGCACGCATCACCCTTGACGACCTCGCCCACAGCTACGACCGCCACCCGCGCGGTGACGCGGATTACGCGCTGAAGCCGATGACGCTGACATGGCGCGACGGCGGCGCCTACGCGCTTCTGGGCAGTTCCGGCTGCGGCAAGACCACGCTTCTCAACATCATCTCGGGCCTCGTGCGGCCGTCGCGCGGACGGGTGCTGTTTGGCGACCGGGACGTGACGAACCTGCCCACGGCGGCCCGCGACATCGCGCAGGTGTTCCAGTTCCCGGTCGTCTACGACACCATGACGGTCCGCCAGAACCTCGCCTTTCCGCTGAAGAACCGGGGCGTCCCCGAATCCGAAATCGCCCGCCGCGTCGCCGGCGTCGTGGCCATGATCGGGATGGAGGAGACGCTGGACCGCCGCGCGCGGGGGCTGACGGCCGACGCCAAGCAGAAGATCAGCCTGGGGCGCGGTATGGTGCGCCACGACGTGAACGCGATCCTCTTCGACGAGCCGCTGACGGTGATCGACCCGCACATGAAGTGGGAGCTGCGCACGCAGCTGAAATCGCTTCACCGCGAGTTCGGGCACACGATGATCTACGTCACCCACGACCAGACCGAGGCGCTGACCTTCGCCGACGAGGTCGTCGTCATGTCCGAAGGGCGGGTGGTGCAGGCGGGCACGCCGCAGTCGCTGTTCGACCGCCCCGAACACACCTTCGTCGGCTACTTCATCGGCTCGCCCGGCATGAACCTGCTGGACGCGCAGGTCGACGGCGCGACCGCGCGGGTGGCGGGCGCGGACGTGCCGCTCGCCGCGCCTTACCGGCTGAACGCGGGCCGGGTGCAGATCGGCATCCGCCCCGACGCGGCGCGCCTGTCCGGCGGCGGCGACGGGATCCCGTTCCGGCTTGAGCGGGTCGAGGACGTGGGCCACCATCGCATCCTGCGCGGGCGCGTGGGCGATCAGCCGTTCAACGTGGTTCAGGGCGAGGGCGCGCCGATCCCGGAGGGCGCGAACCGCGTCACGCTGGATCCGGCGCGGATCGGGGTGTTCGTCGACGACTGGCGGGTCGAGCCGCAGGAAAGGGCCGCCTGATGGAAAAACCCGTCAACAACCGCGCATGGTTCCTGGTGCTGCCGGTCCTGGTGCTGGTCGCCTTTTCCGCTGTGATCCCGCTGATGACGGTCGTCAACTACTCGGTGCAGGACACGTTCGGGAACAACGAGTTCTTCTGGAACGGCGTCGGCTGGTTCAAGGAAGTGCTGGAAAGCGACCGCGTCCATGCGGCGCTGGGGCGGCAGCTGCTGTTCTCGGGCATCATCCTGGCGATCGAGATCCCGCTGGGCATCTTCATCGCGCTGAACATGCCCAAGCGCGGCTTCTGGGCCAGCCTGTGCCTCGTCCTGATGGCGCTGCCGCTGCTGATCCCGTGGAACGTGGTGGGCACGATCTGGCAGGTGTTCGGGCGCGTGGACATCGGCCTTCTCGGCCACACGCTCGCGGCGCTCGGGTTCGACTACAACTACGTCAACGACCCGATCGACGCCTGGGCCACGATCATCGTCATGGACGTGTGGCACTGGACCAGCCTCGTCGCGCTGCTCTGCTATGCGGGGCTGCAATCCATTCCCGACGCCTATTACCAGGCGGCGCGGATCGACCAGGCGAGCCGCTGGGGCGTGTTCCGCTTTATCGAGCTGCCGAAGATGTCGGGCGTCCTGCTGATCGCGGTGCTGCTGCGCTTCATGGACAGCTTCATGATCTATACCGAGCCGTTCGTCGTCACCGGCGGTGGCCCCGGCAACGCCACCACCTTCCTGTCGATCGACCTCGTGAAGATGGCGATCGGGCAGTTCGACCTTGGTCCGGCGGCGGCGTTCAGCCTGATCTACTTCCTCGTGATCCTGCTGATCTCGTGGGTGTTCTACACGGTGATGACCGCCCAGCGAGAGGTGCCGTGATGGCAGTTGCGCGCGACGACCGGCGCTGGGGCTCGGCGGTCGTGATGACGATCTACCTGATGTTCCTGCTGCTGCCGATCTACTGGCTCGTGAACATGAGCTTCAAGACCAACGCCGAGATCACGGGCGCCTTCAGCCTGTGGCCGACCGATCCGACGCTGCGGAACTACCGCGTGATCCTGACCGACCCCAGCTGGTACATGGGCTATGTCAACAGCCTGACCTACGTGGTGATGAACACCGCAATCTCGCTGGCGGTGGCGCTGCCCGCGGCATATGCCTTCAGCCGCTACCGCTTCCTCGGCGACCGGCACCTGTTCTTCTGGCTCCTGTCAAACCGGATGGCCCCGCCCGCCGTCTTCGCGCTGCCGTTCTTCCAGCTTTATTCCGCGGTCGGGCTGTTCGACACCCACATCGCGGTCGCGCTGGCGCATTGCCTGTTCAACGTGCCGCTGGCGGTGTGGATCCTGGAAGGGTTCATGTCCGGCGTCCCGCGCGAGATCGACGAGACGGCCTATATCGACGGCTATTCCTTCCCCGAGTTCTTCGTGCGCATCTTCACCCCCCTGATCGCCAGCGGGATCGGTGTCGCCGCGTTCTTCTGCTTCATGTTCAGCTGGGTCGAGCTGCTGCTCAGCCGCACGCTGACCAGCGTGAATGCCAAGCCCATCGCGGCCACCATGACCCGCACGGTCAGCGCGTCCGGCCTGGACTGGGGCGTCCTCGCGGCGGCGGGGGTGCTGACGATCGTGCCGGGCGCGCTCGTGATCTGGTTCGTGCGCAACTACATCGCCAAGGGCTTCGCCCTGGGGAGGGTGTGATGGCGCGCCGCGTCCGGGCCGGGCTGGCCGGAACGCTGCTGGTGGCGATCGGCGTTTTCCACGAGGTTGCGGGGCTGTTCCTGTTCCGCGCCGAACTGGCGGAAATCGCGCGCGCGGGCGTCATCGACAGCGTGATGCCATCGCTCGACCCGGCCCTGCGACCGCGGCAGGCGGCGTTCTGGTTCATGGTGTCGGGCCCGGTCCTGATGATGCTCGGGGCGCTCGCCCGCTGGACCGAGCTGCGCGTGGGCCACCTGCCCGGCTGGCTGGGCTGGTCGGTGCTGGCGCTCGCCGTCGCCGGGGTCGCGCTGTTCACCCTGTCGGGGTTCTGGCTGATCTTCGTGCCCGCCATCCTGATGATCCGCAACGCCCGCGCCTGCGAACTGCACGACCCGAGGACCGCGCCATGACCATCTCTGCCGCCAGACGGCCGTCGCCGGCCGTGAACCTGGGCTTCGCCGTCGCGGCGGGGCTGATGCTGGGCGCGCTTGCCTGGCTGGTGATGCTGGTCCCGGCCGAGGACGGCGTGCGCGAATGGACCGGCGCGCTGAACCCCGGCGGGTGGATGGCGTGGACCTTTCCGACCGCGCTGTTCTTCTGGGTCATCGCGGCCCTGCTGCTTGCGTTTACCTGGCTCGCCATCCGCTTCCCCGAGACGCCGCGCCGAGGCATCCTGGGCATCGCCACGACCCGGGGCGACCAGCTGTTCGTCAGCCTGCTCGGCTCGGCCTTCGTCAATCTTGCCTGGCAGGGGTTTGGAGGAGCCCCGGGCTGGGTGGGACTGGTCCTGTCACTGATCTACGCCGCGGCGGTCTTTCGCTGGGTGTGAAAACCGGGCCGAACGGCCCATTGGGGAGGAACGACATGAAACTGCACCTGACGACCGCCATCGCGCTTGCGCTGATGGCCACCGGGGCGCCGAACCTGGCGCTGGCCGGGATGGAGGAAGCCAAGACCTTCCTCGACAGCGAGATCGGCGATCTTTCCACGCTGGACCGCGCCGGCCAGGAAGCCGAGATGCAGTGGTTCATCGACGCGGCCCAGCCCTTCGCGGGGATGGAGATCAAGGTCGTGTCGGAAACGATCACCACGCACGAATACGAATCCAAGGTGCTGGCGCCCGCGTTCACCGCGATCACCGGGATCAAGGTCACCCACGACCTGATCGGCGAAGGCGACGTGGTGGAAAAGCTGCAGACGCAGATGCAGTCGGGCGAGAACATCTACGACGCCTACGTCAACGACAGCGACCTGATCGGCACCCACTGGCGCTATCAGCAGGCGCGCAACCTGACCGACTGGATGGCGAACGGCGGCAAGGACGTGACCTCGCCCACGCTCGACATCGACGACTTCATCGGCAAGTCGTTCACCACCGCGCCGGACAAGAACCTGTACCAGCTGCCCGACCAGCAGTTCGCGAACCTTTACTGGTTCCGCTACGACTGGTTCAACGACGAGCAGAACAAGGCCGACTTCAAGGCCAAGTACGGCTACAACCTGGGCGTTCCGGTCACCTGGTCGGCCTATGAGGACATCGCCGAGTTCTTCACCGGCCGCGAGATCGACGGCAAGAAAGTCTATGGCCACATGGACTACGGCAAGAAGGACCCCTCGCTCGGGTGGCGCTTCACCGATGCGTGGCTGTCGATGGCCGGGAACGGGGACAAGGGCATCCCGAACGGGCTGCCGGTGGACGAATGGGGCATCCGCGTCGACGAAAACAGCCGTCCCGTCGGCAGCTGCGTGGCGCGCGGCGGCGACACCAACGGCCCGGCCTCGGTCTATGCGATCCAGAAGTACCTCGACTGGATGAAGGCCTATGCCCCGCCGGCGGCGCAGGGCATGACCTTCAGCGAAAGCGGCCCCGTCCCGAGCCAGGGCGAGGTCGCCCAGCAGATGTTCACCTACACCGCCTTCACCGCCGACTTCGTCAAGGAAGGGCTGCCGGTCGTGAACGAGGACGGGACGCCGAAATGGCGCTTCGCCCCCTCGCCCCACGGTGCCTACTGGCAGGACGGGATGAAGCTCGGCTACCAGGACGCGGGCGCGTGGACGCTGCTGAAATCCACGCCCGACGACAACGCCAAGGCCGCGTGGCTTTACGCGCAGTTCGTGACGTCCAAGACGGTGGACGTGAAGAAAAGCCACGTCGGGCTGACCTTCATCCGCGAATCGACGATCCAGGACGAAAGCTTCACCGAACGCGCCCCGAAGCTGGGCGGTCTGGTCGAGTTCTATCGCTCGCCCGCCCGCCTGAACTGGTCGCCGACCGGCACCAACGTGCCGGACTATCCCAAGCTCGCGCAGCTCTGGTGGCAGGCGATCGGCGACGCGGCATCCGGCGCCAAGACCGCGCAGGAGGCGATGGACAGCCTGTGCGCCGAGCAGGAAAAGGTGCTGGAGCGTCTGGAACGCGCCGGCGTCCAGGGCGACATCGGCCCCAAGATGGCCGACGAGCACGACCTTGCGTGGTGGAACAACTACGCCAAGGAAAACGGCACCATCGCGCCGCAGATGAAGCTCGACAACGAGGATCCGCAGCCAGAAACCATCAGCTACGACGAGCTGGTGAAAAGCTGGCAGAACTGATCCGCTTGCAGACCACGGGGGCCCGCGCGCCGGGCCCCCTTTTCATTCGCGAACGGCACGACGGAGAACGCGCTTGGCCATCCTTGCCATCGACCAGGGCACGACCTCGTCCCGCGCCGTGATCTTCGCGGACGACCTGACCCCCCGCGCCAGCGCGCAGCAGGAGTTCCCGCAACATTTCCCCCGCTCGGGCTGGGTCGAGCACGATCCTGAAGACCTGTGGGCCACGACCGCGGCGACCGCCCGCGCGGCGATCGAAAAGTCGGGAAACCCCGCGCTCGCCGCGATCGGCATCACCAACCAGCGCGAGACGACGGTCGTGTGGGACCGCCGCACCGGCCGCGCGATCCACAACGCGATCGTCTGGCAGGACCGGCGCACGGCTGACCTGTGCGGGCGGCTGAAGGAACAGGGCCACGAGCCCGCGGTGAGCGAGGCGACGGGCCTGCTGCTCGATCCCTATTTTAGCGCGACCAAGGTGGCGTGGATCCTCGACCACGTGGACGGCGCCCGCGCGGCGGCCGACGCCGGGCACCTTGCGTTCGGGACCGTCGACAGCTTCCTGACCTGGCGGCTGACGGGCGGGCGGGCGCATGTGACCGACGCCACCAACGCCTCGCGCACCATGCTTTACGACATCCGGCGCGGCGACTGGTCGGATGATCTGTGCGCGCTTTTCGACGTGCCCCGCGCGATGCTGCCCGAGGTGCGCGACAGCGCGGCCGCGTTCGGGATGAGCCGCGCCGACCTGTTCGGGCGCGAAATCCCGATCCTAGGGATCGCGGGCGACCAGCAGGCCGCGACGGTCGGTCAGGCGTGCTTTTCGCCCGGCATGATAAAGGCCACCTACGGCACCGGCTGCTTCGCGCTTCTCAACACCGGCGACACCGCCGTCCGGTCGCAGAACCGGCTGCTCACCACCATCGCCTATCAGCTGGACGGCAAGCCGACCTATGCGCTGGAAGGGTCGATCTTCGTCGCGGGCGCGGTCGTCCAGTGGCTGCGCGACGGGCTGGGCCTGATCCGCGAGGCGTCCGAAACGGCGGCGCTCGCCGCCCGCGCCGACCGCGCGCAGCAGGTCATCATGGTCCCCGCCTTTACCGGCCTTGGCGCGCCCTGGTGGGTGCCGCAGGCGCGCGGCGCGATCTTTGGCCTGACGCGCGGCACGGGGCCCGCCGAACTGGCGCTTGCGGCGCTGGAAAGCGTGGCGTTCCAGACCCGCGACCTGACGCTTGCCATGCAGCGCGACTGGCCGTCGCTGGGCGATTCGGTGCTGCGCGTGGACGGCGGGATGACGGCGTCCGATCCCGCCATGCAGGCACTTGCCGACGTGATCGGCGCGCCGGTGGACCGGCCCGTGGACCGCGAGACGACCGTGCGCGGCGCGGCCTGGCTTGCCGCATGGAAGGCGGGGCTGTGCGCGGGCCCGGATGCGGACGGAACGGACCCGGATGGAACGGGCGCGGGCTGGCAGCGCGACGCCCGGTTCGAGCCTGCGATGGACAGCGCCACGCGAGAGGCGCGGCACGCCCGCTGGACCCGCGCGGTCAGGGCCGTGATCGCCATGCACGACGGCGACTGAGCCGCCCTGCCCCGCGCGGCGCCAGTTGCCGCTGCGGCCGACGACAACCGGAAGTTGCAGATTTGCGACGATCCGCCAACATCGCGTGGCGACTGGCGCAAACGTGCCGACGCGAAAGTTCTGTCATGAACAATGGAACCTCAAGCTGCTAGGCATCCGTCGCTCGCAGCCGAAGGCGGCTGCCCCGGACCGGCCGAACGCGCCGTCCGCAAGAAATCACACGAACGAGGGACTGCATGCCAACGAACCAGAACGACGTCATCAAGGGGCCCTACCGCGCCGCCGTGGACGCCCTTGCCGGGGACGACCTGCTTTACTGGACCCACACGTCGGGGAACGCCACGCTGCGCGGGGGCAGCACCGGCGAACACTACGACACCAACCCCTACAACGCCGGCAACCCGGGCGGCGACCGGCTGTACCTGACCGGCACGCAGGGCATGAACGTCAAGCTGCTGACGACCGAAAGCGGCACCGCGACCGTCGCCGGCCGCACCCTTTCCTTCAGCGGGATCGAGCGGGTGCACGGGTCGGACGGCAACGACACGATCTCGGCCGCCGGCGCCAAGCTTGCGGCCGCGCATGACGGCACACCCACGCACGGCGTGTCGTTCTACGGCGGCGGCGGCCACGACGTGCTGACCGGGTCGGCCTATGCCGACGTGCTGGACGGCGGCACCGGCAACGACACCATCCGCGCCGGCTCGGGCGACGACTTCGTCCAGTCCAGCACCGGCAACGACCTCATCTACGGCGACGCCGGGAACGAGAACATCCGCTGGGGCCTCGGCAACAACGTGGCCGCGGGCAACGACACCATCTACGGCGGCGAGACCGGCGAAGGCATCGGCGACCTCATCAACATCTGGGGCGTGAACGGCGACTTCCGCACCGGCGTCCGGGTCGGGTTCGACACCGCCGAAAGCGGGCACGCCACCTCGACCATGGGCGGCGTCACCAGCACGCTCCGCTTCTACGAGTTCGAGAACGCCTGGTCGCACGAGGGCAACGACTTCGTGTCGGCCGCCAGCGCCAACGTCGCGCTGAACGCGCGCGGCATCCACTTCAACACCCGCTGGGGCAACGACGTGCTGATGGGGTCGAACGGCAGCGACACGCTGGAAGGCGGCGCGGGCAGCGACACCATCACCGGCGGGCGCGGCAACGACCTGATCTCGGCCAACGCGGATTACTACAACATGCGCGCGCCGGGCGATGACGTGCGCGACACGCTGGTGTTCGCGCGCGGCGACGGCGCCGACACGGTGCTGGGCTTCGACACCGGCATCGACGTGCTGCAACTGGGCGGTCGCAGCTACCACGCGACCGAGGTTGCGGGCGGCACGCTTCTGGACCTTGGCGGCGGCGACCGCATCCTGCTGAGCGACGTGTTCGACTTCATCTGAGCCGAATCTTCGTGGCGCTGGCGGATCACCTGCCCGCGCCACGTCTCTGCGATCATCGTTGTTACACAATGGTCGCAATTCCTTCACGGCACCTTCGCAGCAGACACGGACAACGCTTCCGTCCGTCCCCCCCGCGAGGTAATCCGATGAAACTGCCCCTTTCCCTTTGCTCCGTCCTGGCGCTCGTCGCCGCGACGCCCGCGCTTGCCGATCCGGTGTTCAACCGCGTCGCGTCGTTCCCCACGACCGCCAACATGGCCGACGGCGAGGACAAGGCGCGCGAGACCTCGGCCGAGATCATGACCGCGACGGAAGACGGCAACACGCTGATCTATTCGGACAGCCCCCTGGGCGTGATCGGCCGCATCGACATCACCGACCCCGCCGCGCCCAAACCGCTCGGCAACATCGCCATGGAAGGTGAGCCGACCACGACCGTGGTCATCGGCAACACCGCATTCGTGGGCGTGAACACGTCGGAATCGTTCACCGCGCCGTCGGGCGCGCTGCGGACCGTGGACCTTGCCTCGGGCACCGTGGCCGAAAGCTGCGACCTTGGCGGGCAGCCGGATTCGGTCGCCCGGAACGCGGACGGGTCGATGCTGGCCGTCGCGATCGAGAACGAGCGCGACGAGGACGTGAACGACGGCGACCTGCCGCAGATGCCCGCGGGCTATGTGGTGACCGTCCCGGTCAAGGACGGGCGCGCCGACTGCGCCGGGCTGACCAAGGTCGACCTGACCGGCATCGCCGAGGTCGCGGGCGACGATCCCGAACCCGAATACGTGGCGTTCAACGAAGCCGGCGAGATCGTCGTCACGCTTCAGGAAAACAACCACATCGCGATCATCGGCACCGACGGCAAGGTCGCCTCGTCCTTCAGCGCGGGCGCTATCGACCTGGACGGGATCGACACCGAGGATGACGGCCGGTTCGACTTTAGCGGCACCCAGCCGGGCCGCCTGCGCGAACCGGACGCTGTCGCGTGGATCGACGCCGACCATTTCGTCACCGCCAACGAAGGCGACTGGAAGGGCGGCAGCCGCAGCTTCACCGTCTGGAACAAGGACGGCACCGTCGCCTACGAGGATGCGGGCCAGTTCGAAAAGGCGATCGTGGCGGTCGGCCACTATCCCGAAGGCCGCTCGGACGCCAAGGGTGTCGAGCCCGAGGCGGTGATCGTGTCGGACTGGAACGGGCAGAAGCTGATGTTCGTGGCGTCCGAACGCGCCAGCATCGTCGGCGTCTACGACGTGGCCGACCCGGCCGCGCCGAAGCTGCTGCAACTCCTCCCCTCGGGGATCGGCCCCGAGGGGCTGGTCGCGATCCCGCAGCGCGGCCTGTTCGCCACCGCGAACGAGACCGACCTGGGCGAGGATGGCGCGGCGCGCGCCCATGTCATGCTGTTCCAGGCGGGCGGCGCCGCGGCCAGCTGGCCCACGATCCGCTCCGAGGGCAGCGACGGCCCCCTTGGCTGGGGGGCACTGTCGGGCCTGACCGTCGATCCCGCGACGCCGACGCAGCTTTTCGCGGTCAGCGACAGCGCCTATGACGCGATGCCGTCGATCTATACCATCGACGCCTCGGCCACCCCGGCCCGCATCACCGCCCGCACCACCGTCACCCGCGATAGCGCGCCGGCCGAAAAGCTGGACCTGGAAGGGATCGCCGCAGACGGCGACGGCGGGTTCTGGCTCGCCTCGGAAGGCGACGCCGAGAAAGAGGTGCCGCACGCCGTCCTGCACGTGGACGCATCGGGCGCGATCACGCAGGACTTCCCCCTGCCCGACACGCTCGCCGAAGGCGCGACCCGCTTCGGGTTCGAGGGCGTGGCGGTCCACGACGGCAAGCTGTGGCTCGCGGTGCAGCGCGAATGGAAGGACGACCCCAAGGGCCAGACCAAGCTTCTGCAGCTTGATCCTGCCTCGGGCGAATGGGCCGGCGTGCGCTACCCGCTGGAAAGCGGCGACGGCTGGGTCGGCCTGTCGGAAATCGCGATCCACGGCGACGACCTGTACGTCCTGGAACGCGACAACCTGATCGGCGAGACGGCCGCGCTGAAGCAGATCACCCGCGTGGCGTTGTCCGACCTGAAGCCCGCGCCCCTGGGCGGCGATCTGCCCGTCGTCGCCAAGGAAGTCGTGCGCGACCTGATCCCCGACCTGAAGGCCGCGAACGGCTATGTCGTGGACAAGGTCGAGGGGATGGCGATCGCGCCGGACGGGACCGTGCACGTCGCGACCGACAACGACGGCGTGGACGACAGCTCGGGCGAGACGCTCTACTGGACCTTCAAGCTGCAGTAAGCGGCCAGCGAGGCAACCTACGGGGGCGCAACGGATCGTTGCGCCCTTTTCGCATGCGCGCTACCCCGAAGGCGTCGCCAGACCCGGGGCAAGCATGATCACCGAGATCGAGGATTTCTTCGCCCATGGCTGCGGCCGATGCGCGCGGTTCGACACCGCCGACTGCTCGGCGCTGATCTGGGCCGGCGGCCTGTCGCGGTTGCGGGCGATCTGCCGTGGCGCGGGCCTGACCGAGGTCGTGAAGTGGGGCCACCCCTGCTACATGCACGGCGACCGCAACATCGCCCTGATCGGCGCGCTCAGGGGCGACTTCCGCCTGAACTTCTTTGACGCGGCGCTGCTGAACGATGCCGCCGGGCTGCTGGAGCGTCAGGGCCCGAACACCCGCCACCCCGACAGCATCCGCTTCACCTCGGCCGCGCGGGTGACCGAAATCGAAGCGGAGATCCGGGAGCTGCTGACCCAGGCGATCGGCAACGCCGCCGCCGGGCTGCGCCCCGCACGCGACAAGATCGAACTTGATCTGCCAGACGAACTCGTCGACGCGCTGGACGCCGACCCCGACCTTGCCGAGGCGTTCGCCGCGCTGACGCCGGGGCGGCAGCGAAGCTACGTGATCGCGCTGTCGTCGGCGAAGACTTCCGCGACGCGCACCGCGCGGGTGGAGAGGTTCCGGGCGCGTATCATGGCCGGGAAAGGCGCGACCGAGCGGTAGGTGGTGTGCGGCTTGGGATGGGCAGGTGGCGGAGGGGAGGGGCCTGGTGTCCAACCCTCTCCACATAAAATAATTTCTTTTCAACAATATCAGTTAACCGAATATGATCGCGGCGAGTCACGGAGTCATTCTCCTTCCTGTCTTGACACTTCAGTCAGCCTTGAGTTAGGTAGCCTTATGGCTACACAAAAATCCCCTATCCATCGCGTCTTCGGCGCCCTCTCGGACCCGACCCGCTTGGCGGTGGTCGAGCGGCTGGTGAACGGGCCCGCCGCGGTCTCGCAGCTGTCGCAGCCCTTTGCGATGGCCCGCCCCACGTTCCTGAAACACCTTCAGGTGCTCGAGGGCGCCGGCATCGTGACCTCGGAAAAGACCGGCCGCGTTCGCACGGTCAGCCTGTCGCCTGATGCGCTGGACTGGGTCGAAACCTGGGTTCATCGGCACCGCCTCCGGTGGGAACGCCGCCTGGACGACGTCGCCACCCTTCTGGACAAGGAGAGCAACGCATGAGTTATCCGTCACAATCGCACGAGACCTTCACCATCGAACGGACCTATCCCAACTGCCTCGACCACGTCTGGGCCTGCTGGGCGCACTTGGACAAGAAGCGCGCGTGGTTCGGCGACGGCCTGCAGCAGATGGATTTTCGTCCCGGCGGCGCAGAATCGAGCGGATTTCAGGATAGCATGGGGGAGCACGCCAACGAAACGCGCTACTTCGAGATCCAGGACCGGCGACGCATCGTGTTCGCCTATTCCATGGCGCTGAACGGCCGGATTCACACCGTGTCGCTGGCGACAGTCGTATTTGCCGAGGCTGACGGCGGAACCCGGCTGACCTACACCGAACAGATGTGTGTCATCCCCCCTAGCGATGGCGTCGAGGGCCGCGAGCACGGCTGGAATGCCTTGCTCACAGCGCTTGAAGCCTACCTCGTCGCCGATACGCGGGCGAACGCATGACGCCAAGCTTGGGCGCATAGATCTGAGTCGACTTCGGCAGCCGCAGGACGTTGTGCAACTGTGCGCCCGTGCGCCTCAGGCTCTGGCCACCTGCGCAGCGTTTGCCTCTTGGGCGTCCTGAAGGGACGTCTCCTGGTGATCGCCGATTCCGTTCAGCTTCTGCGGCAACGCCCGCAAGGATAGCGGTTTTGGCTGGCGCCGAGTCCTCTCGTCTTCTGCACGAGGCAAGCCCTATTTTACCCAAGGCCGTCGACCGCTCCGCCTGATCGCCCATGATCTCATGGACGAAGACGTGATCCGGCTGCGCTACACGCCCGCCTAACCTTGTCGGAACCTCAGAACTGCGGTGCCGACTGATCAGAGTTTCCAACGGATTCGCTAAACTAGGCGTGAGGGGTCGTCCATTTAGATGAGGACGCCGCCACGCTTCTGAGCGCAACCTTGGGAAAATATCCTACCCGGCAATGGCTACTTCCGATAGCATGGATGCGGAGGATAGAAGGCGGCCCAATTGCCTGCCTCCTTGACTAGAGTTAGAGGGGAATCCACTGGATCCCGCCTGACGCATAGAAAGCATCGGTCGACAAATGCGCATCGTGGGATGTGAGTGCCCACGTTCGGGGTCAGCCCGATGCGCAGTAGAATGAACCTGTAAGAAAAAAACAGCAGTCATGACGCAGTACCACCCAGCTGACCTCGGCGCATTGAGCGATTTGCTTTCCCTGAAAGCGGCTTGCAGCCGACGGCCGCTTTCGGTTGCCATCGATGGGCGCAGCGGCACTGGCAAATCGACGCTTGCTGCAGTCCTTGCTGCGGACTTGGGCGCGACGCTGGTCGAGGGTGACGACTTCTATGCCGGAGGCACGTCCATACGTGAGGAGCCTCCCGCCTGCCTGGTTCGCAGCTGCATCGATTGGGTACGACAGCGTGCCGTGCTTGAGAGCCTGCGCGCGGGTCATCGCGCCAGCTGGCGGGCATTCGACTGGGAGACGTTTGACGGAAGACTCCTCGACGAACCCACGTGCATTGAACCGAGGCAGATCATCATCCTCGAAGGCGTATACTCGGCCCGGCCGGAACTGGCCGATCTGATCGATCTTTCGGTATTGTTGAAGGTTGACGAACCTGTCCGGCGGGCTAGGCTTCTCGCCCGCGAAGGTGAGATGGGTGCCTGGGAGTACCAGTGGCAGGCTGCTGAGGACTTCTACTTTAAGGATGTCCGACCTGAACAACAGTTCGACGTTTTATTCGCGGAGTCTGGTTTCACAGGCGCTGGCAGCGCTGCGGAGCGATAGAAACAATGATTATATGGATCGATGGACCGTTCGGCGCAGGCAAAACCACACTCGCCACAAGGCTGTGCGAAAAGCGGTCCGACCTCCTCGTTTTAGACCCTGAGGAAATCGGTTACGTCGTCAAGACGGTCGTGGCGATGCCACCTAGCGGAAACTATCAGGACCTGCCTTTTTGGCGTCGGCTTACAGTTCAGGCGATTGCCGAGCTACGCGACCATTATCCTCAGGACATTGCAGTGCCGATGACCTTGCTGAACCCAGCGCATCGCGACGAGATCTTTTCCGCTGTCCGAATCGATCGATTCAAATTTCATTCATTTCTATTTAAACGTCGACCGGGAGATATTGTGCGAACGTATCGTCGGGCAGAGCATGCATCCTGACGAGTCGAGAAATGAACAGATCCGAACCTGGCGGTTAGCGCAGGTGGAGTCCTGCCTAAGTGCTAAGGCGAGCCTCACGCACGAGACCCGCATTCTTGACAGCGGCCGCCACGATCCCGACACGCTCGCTGATATAGTGTTGAGGGTGATGAAGCGTCTGCAATTCGCATCGCCGAAACTGCGCGAGGACCGGAGGTGCTCTGCCCCCTGATAACAGGACCGTTTAAAAATGGACTTTTCAGCTAACCTTCGCCGGCTGCGAGAGGAGCTGCCGACAATGAAGGCGTCGAAGTTCACCGAGGCGCAGAAGGCGTTCATCCTGAAGCAGGGCGAGGCTTGGCGAAGACAGGCCGGAAAGCGGATCAGGAACCGACCCACTCTCCTTTCGCGATCCATTTCAGTGCCGAGATCGAGGGCATGAACATGTATTCTCCGCCGCGCAGGCGGTTGAAAGTGGTCACGCCGTTCACGCGGCGGCGAGCGGGTTCGTCGGGGATAGTGAAGGTGCCCGGCTCTTCGTGCAGGCCCACGATCGGGTCGAGTTCTCCCCCGAGGTCGATGAAGTTGCCGCGGTTGATCCACTCCTGCTGCAGGAACTCGATCGTGTCATAGGCGCGCGCGCTGATGAAGATGAAGAAGAGCCCGCGGGCGTCCTTGCCGTCATCCGCGGCTGTGACATCGGATGTCCATTTGGGGCCGAAGGTCGAAGGGCGGCGGATGATGCGCTTGATGTTCACATCCGTCAGGATCGTCATGCTGCTGTCGCGCGGGTTCAGTCGGCGGATATGCGAAGAATAAGGGCAGAGCAGCCCCTTCGGGTCGTCCCTGAAGGTGAAATCGTTGTTGCGTTCGGGGTCGGCACCCAAGGCTTCGTCGTCGTGGTCGGGCGACAGGATCAGGGGGGCGCCGCTGCGCCAGCGGCCGACCATCTTGGCCGCGAGCAGGTGCTGAGCCTCCTCGCTCTCGGCATGTTCGCGCAGGAAGTCGTTGAAGGCGCCGACGCGGCTGTTGTACTTGCGCAGGACGACATAGGTTCCGTTGCGCCCCAGTTCCGGCGGTTGCGGCACGCCGAGAGGCTGGCCCGTCTCGCTGTTCTCACCCAGGATGAACTCGCCCGCGGCGATGGCCGGGCCGTCGCCCGGCAGCGGGTCCACGCCGCTGCCCGCGATGTTGGGCTGGGCGATAGCATCACGGAAGCCGAAGGGATTCTCGGCATCCTCGTCCGCGCCGAACTCATGGGTGGCGACCAGCGTGACGCCGCTGGAGCGCTCAAGTTCGGCCATGGCCTTGCCCACGGCCTTGTCGCGCGCCGCCTCGTCGGCGGCGAAGATGGTCAACGCGATGTGCAGCGTGCCGGGCTTGAACGGCTCTTCCCATGTCTCCGGTGCGTTCTCGCCGAAGTCGCGCAGCATCTCGGCCCGCGCGGCCATGCCCTGGCGGAAGGGCAGCGGAAAGCTCGACAGCGACTCCTCGGGCAGTCCGAGCGCCTTCAACCCCTCGTGGCTGATCGCCACCCCGACCCAGGATTCCATCTCGTTGGTCCAGTCCTCGGCCGAGGGGACGTGCTCGGCCAGGCGGCCCAGCAGGTCGCGCCCGCCACTGGCGTCGTCCACATGCAGCATCGCATGGATGCCTACATATGGCTCTGGGCGCGACCGCAGGATCAAGCCCTGGATGTCGTCAAGCTGCAGCTTGACGCGGTCGCGGCGGAAGCGTTTGCGGAGGCTGGGAAGCAGGGCCATCAGTAATCCACTCCCTCCGGCTGGGACATCTTGTCGAGGAAGGCTTTCAGCGCCTTCGGGCCGCTGTTGTCTAGGTCGGTTCCGGCCACCGCGTCCATCATCTCGTTCACGGCCTTTTCCATGCGCTGCAGGCGGCGCACGTCCACGACCGTCACCTGCGGGTTGGCGACGAACCAGCCGGCGGCGTCGATCTGGTGCTTGGCGATGAAGTCCTTGACCGACGGGTCGGCAATGCCCGGCCAACCCTCGACCGACTGGAACAGCAGGTCCATCAGTTCGGGGATCTTGGTCGCGAAATCGTTGATATAGGCGTCCCAGTCGCCGTCATAGGTGGTGGCGAACAGGATCCTTGTGTCATTGTCGAAGAAGACGAAGCGCATGTCGTGCAGCGTCGAGACGCGCTGCGCGCCATCGAAGTTGCCGTTCGTCAGGTTGAAGATGCGGCGCAGCCGCTCGGCCCCGCCGGGCTTCAGCGTGGCGAAGGCGGTCAGTTCCGACACGTTGCCCGACTGTCGCCCGGCCCGCCCGGCGGTCTGCGAGGTGCCCTTCAGTTCCGGATTGTGGCGGCGGACCATGGCTTCGAGCGCGATCTTGGCCAGTTGCGGCGCATCGCTCGCGACCTCCTCGATCTTGCGTCGGATTTCGGCCAACCTGCTTTCATCCTCAAGCCGCGGGTCGGGGCCGGTCTGGACTGGGCCGGCGTTCGCGCCTTCGAGCTTGTCTTTCGTCTCGTGCTTCTGGGCCATTGCACGTCTCCTTCTTGCTTGCTGGACCTGGCGCGGTCCTCAGTCGGGGATCTCGTCGAGGGTTGCCGGCTCATGCCGCTCGACGGCGTTGAGTTCGTGGCGCCGCAGCGTCGATGCCGCGTAGGCGGCCCGCCGGATGCGGTTGATCGAACCCAGCGGCTGGTGCGCCTCGACGCACTGCCACGGGTTGAAGTGCAGCACGTCGTCGCCATAGACGCGCCGCGCGGGCGAAAAGGCGTCCTGCGCCTCGAAGGTCAGGCTCGCCAGCGACTGCTGGGGCGAGGACTCCTCGTCCCACTGCACGGCCGCATTCTCGATGGGCATCCTGTCGAGGTCAGTCGCAAGCTGGACGCGCAGCGTGTATTCGGCGCCCTGGTCGCGGAAGAAGTTCACCACAAGGTCGCGCATGGTCGAGAAGTCCACATCCTTCATGATCCTGCCCGTCAGCGCGCGGACATTCTTGGACGCGGGCGCGATCGAAATCTTGCCGATGTAGTCGCCGAAACGCAACGCGCCCTGGGTGTGATAGGTTTCGCCCAGCAGATTGGCGTTGTCGCGCGCCAGCCCCTGCAGGGTTGCGCCGGGTTCGCGGCCGAAGACTTCGACGACGTCCTCGGCTCCCCGAGCGGCGGCCGCGACCATACGCTGGAAGAAGTCTGGGGCGTTTGCATTCTTTTCCAACAAGCCCAGCATCTTCTTGTATTTCTGCACCGTCCCGAAAGCGAGAACGGGAAAGTTGACCATCAGGAAGTCCTGGTTCCGGCCCGGCTCCTCTCCGGCAAGGCGCGCGCCCGGGACGTCCAGGATCTTGATCGCAAAGCCACGGGGGGCGGGAACCTCGTCGCTGTGGATGTCTCCGGGCGCCGATGAGAGGCGGGCGATCACGTCATAGGTGGCGGGCCCGGCAAAGATGCCCTGACGCAGATGCGCGGGCAGGTCGTCATGGACCCTCAGCCTGCCCTTCAGGAAGCCGTGGCTTTTTGCATGGGCGTCGCGGATCGCGTGGCGGTGGCGGTCGAATGCCGCCAGATTGGCCGCGCCCATCTGCGACACGATCTCGTCGGTCAGCCGCGCCTCGTCGGGTTGCAGGACCTCCAGATCCGGGGACCACCTGGCATAATCAATATCCATTGCGACTCCGTTTGCGATCCGCTCATGATCGGATTGCGAGATCAAGGGCGGGCCTGTCACCGCTTGGCCGCCGAACGCGACATCCATTTGGAAGTTCCTGTCGACGCCGCGTCACGTCCTGCCTGCTTCAAGGCCGCAGGACCTGACTTTTCCTGTTCTTGCGCTTGCCGCGATTTGCGCCAGTCCGGCCATGACCTTCCCCCGCGCGAGGCAAGCGCTGGCCGATGCCGCGACGCGCCTTGAGCAGGGGGCAAGGCGCCTCTCCGGTTGCAGTGCGGCAGAGCCGGCACCTTTGCCCCGCTCCCCACGTTATAGTGGCGCAAGGGCGATCCCGGCCATCCATGCGGGCGCGGCAATAAACCACAAGGATCCTCATGACCTCGATCTCTTCCGACCTGCCCCCTTCGAAGCCAGCCCAACCTCGGTCCCGGGTGCTGCCCTATGTCGTCCTGCTGATCCTGGCAGCCCTGGTCGCGGGGCTGGTATGGTACGCCACCCGCCCCGTCGCCATGCTGGTGCAGGGCGAGGCCGAGGCGCCACGGGTCGATGTCAGCGCCCGCGTGCCCGGGCGCGTGGTCGAACTGGGCGCCGATGTTGGCGACAGGGTCGAGCAGGGGGCGCTGCTGGTGCGGCTGGAAAACGCGCAACTGACCACAAACCTGGGCGCCGCCCAGGCCGCACTGGTGGTGGCGCAGCGCAATGAGACCGCCATCGGCGCCACCCGGCCCGAAATCATCCGCGCCCGCGAGGCCGAATTGGCCGCGGCCGAGGCCGACCTGCAACTGGCGCAGGAAGCCGCGACCCGCGATCAGGCGCTGGAACAGCGAGGCGTCCGCTCGCAGGCAGTAATCGAGCAGAGCGCCCGCAACCTTGCCGCGGCCGAACGCAAGGTCGAGGCCGCGCAGGCGCAGCTGGACCTGACCCGCGCCGGCGCCAGCCCCGAGGAGCGCGCCGTGGCCGCGGCCCAGGTCGATCAGGCGCGCGCCGCGATTGGACAGGCCCAGGCCAATATCGACGAACTGAACGTCACCGCCCCGCAAGGCGGCCAGGTGACCGGCCGCATGGTTGAATTGGGCGAGAACGTGGGCGCGGGCGCGCCGCTGTTCACCATCGTTGATCTGGACCGGACCTGGTTCACCTTCAACATCCGCGAGAACCTGCTGGGCGGTCTGAAGGTGGGCGACCGGCTGCGGGTGCAGGTGCCGGCGCTGGATGCCGAGGTTGATGCGGCCGTGACGCTGATCAACGCACAGGGCGATTTCGCCAGCTGGCGCGCGACCCGGGCGACGGGTGATTTCGACCTGCGCAGCTTCGAGGTCCGCGCCGCCCCCGCCACGCCGGTTCCGGGGCTGCGCCCCGGCATGTCCGCCCTGATCCGGCCGGCGGAGGCAGAGGGGGAATGAGCGGTCTCGTCACGGCGATCCGGCGCGAGTTCCGGCTGATCCGCCACCGCCCGGCGCTGATCAGCTTGACGGTGGTGCTGCCCTTGGCTCTCTGCGTCCTGTTGGCCTTTGTCTTCCGCTCCGGGGTTGCCACCAACCTGCCAGTCGATGTCCGCAGCGCCCAGATGGGGGCCGGACTGGCCGAACTGGCGCCCCTTATCCGCCAACTCTGGCTTCTCGCGTTTGCCTATGCGGGAATCACCCTTCTGTTGCGCTTGGGCGCAAGCGGCTCGCGGCTTTCCGCAGCCCGGCCGGAAGTTCGGTCGCGGGAGGCGGGCGACGCCTTGTGAGGGCGTGCACGGAGGCAGGCGGCAATGGCTGGGGCACGGCCGATCCGGGCGCGGCCATGATCTCAGGACCAGCCGATGCCCAGGTCATCAGGCCCATAATTTCCATTGAAATTTGACCCATGTCACCCTTCCCCGACGCGGAGAGCGGAGGGGTTTTACGGTGTGATCCACATGGGACTTTTGAACGTGATCCGGAAGTTGCGGCTGCGGGAGAAGTTGCCGATACGCGAGATCGCGCGTCGCACCGGCCTGTCGCGCAATACGATCAGGAAGTAGCTGAACTCAGGAGCGATCGAGCCGTCCTTTGCCACGCCGGATCGGCCAAGCAAGCTTGCGAAGTCGCCGGTCCGTCCGACGGGACGACGTTCCGGCTCGCCGACTAGCGTAGTCTGATCACGCCTCCGCCAGCATCTCGAAAAACCCGCCATCCTCGCTCGGCCTTGGGTCTTCCTTGAGATCGAACGCCACGCCGCCGATGACGGCGCGCCATTCCGAGGTGATCCCCTCGCTCTGCGCGGACCGCCGTACGGTGATGATGACCGGTGCCTTCGATACGAGTCTCGCCTGCATGACCGCTTCCGAGCCGCGCAGATAGCGGACATGTGCCCAGAGGGTGAAGCGGTCCTCCCATCCCTGGATCAGCATGCCGTCGGGATCGCGGATTATTACCGCCTGCTGGAAGGTGACACGCCGATCGAGCTGCCCTGCGTCCATGTTCACAGCCGGATCCTGCGATACGGCGCCAGCAGCGCCTCGACGGCGAAGGGCAAGGCGGTGCCTGTGCCCGTCACCTGCCGATGCTCGTACCACTGGGTAACGAGCAGCAGCATGGCCTGCCGGATGGCGGTGGGGACGTCTGCCGGCGCGCCATAGCCTGCGGTGAAGGTGATCGCCGCGGGCCGGTCGAGGCCTTTGCGCGGGATCAGCACCGGTAGCTGATCCGGCCAGCGGAGATCGAACACGAGATCGCCCTGCGCGGGATCGATGAACACCGCACTGTCGATGACAGTGTCAGGAAACGGTAGCCGGATTGGCCCCGAGATCGCGTCAACCTCCGCGCGCCAGGTCTGTGTGACAAGGCACCGGCCGAGGATCCCGGCCGGGCCGTCAAGCGAGGCGGTGGCCGCGTCGATGTAGTGCTGGAGCAGCAGATCCTCGTCATCATGCTCAAGGCGAGCCTGTGCCTTGGCCTCGCTCAGCATGATCGGCGGTGCGGCCGGCGGGGTGACGAGGACCAGCCGCATCAGTCTTGGGCCTTGCCGTAGACGGCGCGGTCGATACCCTGTCCGGTGAAGTCGCCCTCATTAGGGCGCACCCGGTTGGGGTCGTTCCAGTCAATGGCGTTCTGCGCAGCGGTGGTGCCCTCGCGCGGATTGGCGTCGACGCTCTCGTGGCTCACGTCGACCGCAGTCGTGATTGCGGGTTCGATGATCGCGCCCGACGCGTCCTCCAGCGCTGCCGCCGGCGCAGGATCAGCGACACCGTGGGTGCCGTTCTCGATCGCAGCCGCATCGGCTTTCAATGCGGCATCAGTCTTCTTCACAGCCATGATGGCCTCCATTCGGACAAGGGTGGGCGCCCGGCGTGCGCCGCCGGGCCGCTGGTTCAGGCTGTGGCCATCTTCAGGACCCGCAGCATCTCGGGATTGAGCAGGCCCCCGCCCACGCGCTTGGTGGTGTAGAAGTGGACATAGGGCTTGTTGGTGAAGGGAT
>ERZ501041.35-NODE-35-length-30501-cov-9.924752_pt1 | contig 30501 bp, 29 predicted proteins | sample MGYA00248848_ERZ501041 | MGnify/ENA primary metagenome ERZ501041 (study PRJEB25958, sample SAMN03398573) | human skin metagenome | study: EMG produced TPA metagenomics assembly of the Human Skin Microbiome Metagenome (human skin metagenome) data set.
CGATGGCGACGCCCGCCTTGCCCACGTCGCCTTCGACCCGCGGGTGGTCGCTGTCATAGCCCCGGTGCGTGGCCAGGTCGAACGCGACCGACACGCCCTGCTGCCCGGCGGCAAGGTTGCGGCGGTAGAAGGCGTTCGATTCCTCGGCCGTGGAAAAGCCCGCGTATTGCCGGATCGTCCAGGGTCGGCCCGCATACATCGTCGCGCGGGGGCCGCGTGTGAACGGCTCGATCCCCGGCAGGCTGCCCATGTGCGGCAGGTCCTGCGTGTCGGACGAGGTGTACAGCGGCTTGACGCGGATCCCTTCAAGCGTGTCCCAGTCCAGCGTCTCGGGTGCTGCGCCCTTGAGCTCTTTGCGGGCAAGGTCGTTCCACTGGTCGAGCGTTGGCTTGGGATCGGTCATCACGTGGTCCTTTAAGGTGGCGGGCGCGTCACTATACTTGCGAAAACGAGGCGAGGCACAGATGCTATCGATGCGATGGACGGCAGGATTGGCGGCAATGATCGTGGCGGCAATGGGGGCAGGGACCCCGCCCGCGCCGCCCCCCGCGACCACGCCCGCATCTGACGCAGCGTCAGGTCCGGCCGAACGCCCGGCTGCGCGCCCGACCGAGCGCCCGACCGAGCGCCCGGGGGGGCCCGACGCCTGGCCCGCCGCCGTCCAAGCCCCCGATCTGGCGCTGCACCAGGCGTCCGGGGTCGCGCCCGAGGACTTCGTGTTCGCCTCGCGCCCCGTTGTCGTCTTTGCCGATACGCCCGACGACCCGGCCTTCCGGTCGCAGCTGGACCTCATCGCGCGGGACGCGGCGTATCTGGCGCAGCGCGACGTTGTCGTGGTGGTCGATACCGATCCGGCGCAGCAATCAGCGTGGCGGCGCAAGCTGCGGCCGGTCGGGTTCTCGCTCGTGATCCTCGACAAGCAGGGTGTGCTGGTCGATCGAAAGCCGTTCCCGTGGAGCGCGCGGGAAATCGGCCGGGCGATCGACAAGACGCCCGAAAGCCGGGCCGAAAATGCGCGGGCGCGGGCGGGGGTGGGGGCAAGGAATGTAGGGGCGGAATGACGCCAGGGGAAAGATTGGCCGACATTTGCCGCGCGCGGTTGAAAACACCGGCAATGGGCCATTGAATACGGGCGATATCGTTCCTATTCTTTGCGAACAGGAACAGGAGCCCGCGAATGAGCACCACATCCTACAACCCGCCGCCGATTACCGGCCGGACCGGTCCGAAGCCGGGCTATTGACCGCGCGTCCGCCGCGCGCGTGTGCGCCGGTTCCGCGCCCGTCGATGTTGCTGCGGATCGCCAGCAGCGCGGTCTGCCCCATCTCCACCGCCTCGACCTTCATCGCGATATAGTCGCGATACATCGACGCCGCCCGTTCCGGGCCGATCTTGGCCAGATCGATGCTCCTCAGATCGGCGATCATCGCCACGATGGCGTTGAGCTGGCTGTAGTAAAGGACGACCGGATCGACGGTGTCGCGCGGCAGCACGTGGATCTCGCCCACGATCGCGTTGAAGATGGCGTCGTTGCGTTCCGACGGGATCACCGGGAAATAGCCGGGCTCGTCCACGATCCGCGCCGCGATCCGCGCGCCGTAAACCGCGACATCGTCGCGTTCCAGAACGGCGAGATAGGCGCGGATTTCGGCGAACAGCGCCCGTTGCACGTCCCGCACCCGCTCGGCCCGCAGGCGGTCGTCGCGTCGGCGGTTCTGCCAGCCCACGACCCACCAGCCGATCGCCAGGAACAGCCCCGCGATGACCGCCTGCTGGGCCTGCGGCGACAGAAGATCGTCAAGCGGCGCCATCAGGAACTGGCCCCGGCGGGAACCCGGCCGGGCCCCGGCGCGTCAGTCCGCAACAGACCGGAAGGAGCCGCCATCATGGAACGAGTCGTCACCATCCCGCTTAGCGAGGCCGACATGGACAAGCTGCACGGAAGGGCGCGCCCGCTCGTCATCGCCGCGCCGTCCAGGGGCGACGGCCGCGTGACCGAGCAGCTGCGCATCCTCGAGGCGGCGGCACACGGGCTTGGCGAACGCGACATGCCGGTGCTGACGGATTTCGGCGGCGTGGACGGGTTCGAGCTGCGCCTGATCGGCAAGGACGGGACCGTCAAGCGCCGCTTCGAGACGCCGGTCGATGCCGAGACCCTTTTCGAGATCGTGGACGCGATGCCGATGCGGAAGGACGAGATGGAGCGTGACGGCGACCCGGGTTGAGACACCGCCTGCGACCCGGCCCGAGACCCGGCCAGCGCCGGGCCGGCGGGCGGACGCTTTCGTCCCTGTGCCGCGCCGCCGGTCAACTCACTCGAACTCCATGATGACGTCGTCCACCTTCAGGCTTTCGCCCGCGCTGGCGGCGACCGACTTGACCACGCCCTTGCGCTCGGCCCGCAGGATGTTTTCCATCTTCATCGCCTCGACGGTGGCGAGCGGCTGGCCTTCCTGCACCTCGTCCCCGGCGGCGACGTTGATGCGGACGACGAGGCCCGGCATCGGGCACAGCAGGAACTTCGACGTGTCGGGCGGCAGCTTTTCGGGCATCAGCCGCGCAAGCTCGGCCGCGCGCGGGCTGCGGACGTGGGTGCGCAGGTCCGCGACGCGCGTGCGCAGGCGGTAGCCGGCGGGGATCCGTTCGACCTTCATGACCAGCGGCGCGCCGTCCACCATGATCTCGGCCAGGGCCATGCCGGGCTTCCACCCGCTTTCCAGGCGCAGGTCGCGCCCGCCCACGGTGACGGTCGAACCCGCCTTGTCGGCCCGAACGCGCACCGGGAACTCGCGCCCGTTCAGGCCCACGATCCAGTCCTCGCCCACGCGGCGCTCGTGGTTGCCCAGCCGCCCGGTGATCTGGGTGCGGCGGATTTCGGCCACGCGGTGCATGGCGGCGGCGGCGGCCGCGATCCGTTCCAGTTCGGCGTCGGGCAGGGTCACGCCGGCGAAGCCTTCGGGGTATTCCTCGGCGATGAACGCGGTCGAGATGTCGCCCGACACGAAGCGCGGGTGGTCCATAACCGCCGACAGGAACGGCAGGTTATGCCCGATCCCCTCGACCTCGAAGCTGTCGAGCGCACCGCGCATCGCGTCGATGGCGGCGGCGCGGTCGGGGGCCCAGGTGCAGAGCTTGGCGATCATCGGGTCGTAGAACATGCTGATCTCGCCCCCTTCATAGACGCCGGTGTCGTTGCGGATGGCGGCGTCGCCGGTGGCGGGCGACGTGCCCGCGACCGACGGCACCCAGCGGTCGTTCGCAACCAGCGGTCCGCCCGCGACCTCGGCCGGGGGCCGGTAACGGGTCAGGCGGCCGATCGAGGGCAGGAAGTTGCGATACGGGTCCTCGGCGTAAAGCCGGCTTTCGATCGCCCAGCCGTTGATCGACAGGTCGGCCTGCGCGAAGGGCAGCGGCTCGCCCGCCGCGACACGGATCATCTGCTCGACCAGATCGATCCCGGTGATCAGCTCGGTCACTGGATGCTCAACCTGAAGTCGGGTATTCATTTCAAGGAAATAAAAGTTCTTGTTCGCGTCGACGATGAACTCGACCGTGCCGGCGCTGGTGTAGCCCACGGCCTTGGCCAGCGCGACCGCCTGCTCGCCCATTGCCGCGCGGGTAGCGGGGTCGAGGAACGGCGAAGGCGCCTCTTCGATGACCTTCTGGTTCCGGCGCTGGATCGAGCATTCGCGTTCATGCAGATAGACGCAGTTGCCGTGCGCGTCGGCCAGCACCTGGATCTCGATATGGCGCGGTTCGGTTACGAACTTCTCGATGAAGATGCGGTCGTCGCCGAAGCTGCTCGCGGCCTCGCTTTGCGACGAGGCGAACCCCTCGCGCGCCTCGTCGTCGTTCCAGGCGATCCGCATGCCCTTGCCGCCGCCGCCCGCGCTGGCCTTGATCATCACCGGATAGCCGACCTGGGCCGCGATCCGCGCCGCCTCGTCCGCGTCGCCGATCAGCCCCATGTAGCCCGGCACGGTCGAGACGCCGGCGTCCTGCGCGATCTTCTTCGAGGTGATCTTGTCGCCCATCGCCTGGATGGCGGGTGACGGCGGGCCGATGAAGACCACGCCCTCTTTCTCAAGGGCGGCCGCGAAGTTCATGTTCTCGCTAAGGAAACCATAGCCTGGGTGAACGGCTTCGGCGCCGCTGCGGCGGACGGCGTCCATGATCTTGTCGATGACGATGTAGGACTGGTTCGCGGGTGACGCGCCGATGTGGATCGCCTCGTCCGCCATCTTGACGTGCAGCGCGTTGCGGTCGGCATCCGAATAGACCGCCACCGTCGCGATGCCCATCTTCTTCGCGGTCTTGATGACGCGGCAGGCGATTTCGCCGCGATTGGCAATCAGGATCTTCTGGAACATGCGGCGCGCCTTGAACTGGACATGGAAAGGCCGCCCGGAACGAAGCGTCCGGGCGGCCGGGATAGTGGTTCGGAACGGTCGCGGCGGGCGCGACCGTCGGCCGTCAGCTTACTGGCAAAGACGGACGTCGTCGCACAGCGCGCCGCCGACCGCACCGATCGCCGCGCCGCCGGCGACCGATTTGCCCGAGAGGTCGGCCACGACCGCGCCGGTGCCCGCGCCGATGATCGCGCGGTCCAGGTCGGTCGGCTGGATGTTCTGGGTGCAGCCGGCAAGCAGGGCAGCGCCAAGGCCAGCGACGAGCAGCAGTTTCTTCGACATCTGGTGTCTTTCTTTTCTGTGGGCGCGGGCTCCGCGAGGGGCTGTCCGGCGGCCGTGATGGTCAGGTCGCGCGCCGCCCGGGGAAGGGCCGGCGCGCGGGTCGGATTACTGGCAGACGCCCACGTCGTCGCAAAGCGCGCCGCCGGCCGCACCGATGAGGGCGCCGGTCGAGGCTTTCTCGTCAAGCGCCTTGGCGATGACGGCACCGGCGACGGCGCCGCCCGCGGCGCGCTGCGCGTCGGCGGGGATGCCGGTCTGGTAGCCGTAGCCGGGGTAGCCGCCCTGTGCGCAGGCCGACAGGCCAGCGGCCAGAAGCGCGACAGCGGCGACGCGAGCGATGAACTTGGTTTGCATTTTCCCATGCCTGTATTGAGGGCCCTTTTCCGGGCCGATTGGATAACACACGGCGTAACTATGTCACGGAGGTTACATCCGTCAAACTGACAAGCCGGTGATGGATGCGGCATCGGCGCACTCATGCCAACGTCCCGTGCCTGCGACCCTTTTCCGGCAATCGCGGCACCGGTCCGGCCAGGCGGGTTGGGGACGGTCAAGGACAGGCGCGGGGACAGGCGCGGCGCGGCGCGATGCGCGATCATGCGTCGTCTTCGTCCCCGGCATCGTCGTCATCGTCCCAGTCGTCATCGTCCCAGCCGAAGTCGGGCGGGCTTTCGACCGCGAACAGCTCGGGGAACGACGCCTCGGCCTTTTTCAGATCGACCTTCAGAAGCTGCTCGTAGCTGGTGGGGTCCAGCTTGCCGACCGCCACGACCTCGCGCCCCAGAAGCCACGACAGGCGGCCCGCGTCGAGGTTGCCGCGCTCGAACGGCTCGTCGCCGAACTGGCGGATCAGCGCGGCCATGAAGCCCGCGTCGGCGCGGCGGTCGGCGGGCTGGCGGTCGCGGTAGCGTTCGCGGGCGACGAGCTTGGTCGCGCCCTTCTTGTTGGCGCGGCGCACCGTGAACTGGAAATCGGTCGAGGGAAGGCGGCCCGGAAAGCCGCGGTGCTTCAGCATGGCATGGCTTTCAGGCAAGCGGCGGGCGGCGCCGGTTGCGGGCCGGCCAATCCGGCCGACCCGCGCACGGCAGGATCAGTTGCCATACTTGCCGGCGAACACCGGCTCGGGGGTGACGACCGGCTGCACGACCGGCGGGGGCGGCTGCTGGCAGCCTGCGACGACGCCGGCCAGAACCAGCACCAGTGCGATCTTCTTCGACATGTTCCCATGCTCCTGTTTCGCGGGGGTTTCGTGCCCCGACTGCTCGGTTGAAGGCCCGCTCGGCGCGGGCCGCCCCCGATCATACAGGCCGCCGCGCCGCCGTCACGGCCGGGCCCCCGCGCGCCGGCACCGCCGCCCGCGCCCTGTGGCGCGGCTGCATCATGGGCGCAAGGCGGCCGCGCGCCGCTCACCACGGTTCCCAGATGCACGCGTCGCGGTCGGACGGGATCCGGAACCCCTCGAACAGCTGGACCACCGCCGGGTCGAAGGTGCCGAACTCGCTTTCCGCCGAGGCGAGCGAGATCACGACCTGTGACGGGCGGTCGGCCATGTCCCTGACCTGCGGCAGCGCGACGTTCTCGCATAGCCAGACAACGTCGATGTGGTTGGGATCCTGCATCAGGACGTCGGGCGCCGCGGGCAGGGGAATGTCGGCGTCGGCCGCGGCCTCGGCGCCCGCCTGAACGGGCGGAACGGGCAGGTCGAACGCCTCTTCCGGGATCATCTCGCCCGCCTGCGCCTCGATGGCATCGACGGGAGAGGCGGGGTCCGCGCCGGGTGCGTCGCCCCCAGCCTGGCCGCCCTCGGCTTGATTGCCCCCGGTCTGACTGCCCTTGGTCAAGTCGGTCGCAGGCGTGTCCGGGGGCAGCACCTCGAACACCGGCCCTTCGTCCATTCCCGCGCCGCCGTCCACCGCCGCGCCCCCGGCCGGCGTTCCGCTGAGCGAGCCGTCGTTCAGCGCGGCCTCATCCTCGGCGCTGAGGGGCTCGTCGGTATAATCCTGGATCCCCTCGGCCCCGATCTCGGGCACCTGGGCGGCAAGCGCCGGCATGACGAAACGGAACCGCGACACCAGCCCCATGCCCGCGACCTGCTCGGTCAGCACCTCCTGCAGCCAGACCTCGGTCCCCGACGGCACGGCCAGCGGCGTGCCCGAGGCGGCACCCACGGCAAGCGCGGTCGTGAAAAGCAGGTCGAATTGGCTCATTGCAATGTCGTGGTGGCGGCAAAGGGCAAGGGGCGAGATGCAGGGGGCAAGGGGCAGGGGGCGTCAAAGCGGGATGTTGTCGTGCTTCTTCCAGGGGTTGCTCAGCTGCTTGCCGCGCAGGCTGGCCAGCGCGCGCGCGACCCGGCGGCGGGTCGAATGGGGCTGGATCACCTCGTCGATGAAGCCCTTTTCGGCTGCGACGAAGGGGTTGGCAAAGCGGTCCTCGTAGTCCTTCGTGCGCGCCGCGATCTTGTCGGCATCGACCAGTTCGCTGCGGTACAGGATCTCGACCGCGCCCTTGGCGCCCATCACCGCGATCTCGGCCGTGGGCCAGGCATAGTTGAAATCGCCGCGCAGGTGCTTTGACGACATCACGTCGTAGGCCCCGCCGTAAGCCTTGCGGGTGATGACCGTGACCTTGGGCACCGTCGCCTCGCCATAGGCGAACAGCAGCTTCGCCCCGTGCTTGATGACGCCGCCATATTCCTGGGACGTGCCGGGCAGGAAGCCGGGCACGTCGACCAGCGTCAGGATCGGGATGTTGAAGGCGTCGCAGAAGCGCACGAACCGCGCGGCCTTGCGGCTGCTGTCAATGTCCAGCACGCCCGCCAGCACCATCGGCTGGTTGGCGACGACGCCGACCGTCTGCCCCTCGATCCGCACGAAGCCGGTCAGGATGTTGCCCGCGAAGTCGCGCTGGATCTCGTAGAAGTCGCCCTCGTCGGCGATCTTCGCGATCAGCTCCTTCATGTCGTAGGGCTGGTTGGGGTTGTCGGGGATCAGCGTGTCCAGCGACGCCTCGACCCGCGCGGGATCGTCGAAGAACGGCCGGGTGGGCGCGCGGTCGCGGTTCGACAGCGGCAGGAAGTCGAACAGCCGGCGGATTTCGGTCAGCATCTCGACATCGTTGTCGAACGCGCCGTCCGCGACGGACGATTTCTTGGTGTGGGTCGAGGCGCCGCCGAGCTGTTCGGCCGTCACGACCTCGTTCGTCACGGTTTTCACGACGTCCGGGCCGGTCACGAACATGTAGGACGTGTCGCGCACCATGAAGATGAAGTCGGTCATGGCCGGCGAATAGACCGCGCCGCCCGCGCAAGGCCCCATGATAAGCGAGATCTGCGGCACCACGCCCGACGCCATGACGTTGCGCTGGAACACATCGGCATAGCCCGCAAGGCTCGCCACGCCTTCCTGGATGCGGGCCCCGCCGGAATCGTTGATGCCGATCACGGGCGCGCCGTTCTGCATCGCCATGTCCATGATCTTGCAGATCTTCTGCGCGTGGGTTTCCGACAGCGAGCCGCCGAACACGGTGAAGTCCTGCGAAAAGACATAGACCATGCGGCCGTTGATCGTGCCCCAGCCGGTCACGACGCCGTCGCCATAGGGGCGGTCCGCCTCGATCCCGAAGTCGGTCGAACGGTGGCGGACGAACATGTCGAACTCCTCGAAGCTGTCCTCGTCCAGCAGCAGCTCGATCCGTTCGCGGGCGGTCAGCTTGCCGCGGGCGTGCTGGGCATCGATTCGGCGCTGCCCGCCGCCCAGCCGTGCTTCGGCGCGGCGCTGGTCGAGCTGTTCCAGGATGTCCTTCATGCGGTCTCCGTTCGTTTGGCGGCAATCCGGCTTTTGCGTGCCGTCCGCCGGGTCGTGGAAAGGACACTACTGGCGGTTGCGGCGGTGGCAAACATCTATTCCGTGCGCCTGCGCGCGACGAGAGGCGGCGACGAGGGCAGGGCGCGATTGGCGGCCTTGACGCAGGCGGGCCCGCGCGACAATCAGTCGGCATGGGATTGAACGTCAGCCTTGATGCGATCGTGGCCAACTGGCGCAGCCTTGCGGCGTGCGCGCCCGCCGCGCGAACCGCCGCGGTGCTGAAGGCGGACGCCTACGGCACCGGCGCGGCGCAGGTTGCGCCCGCGCTTTATGCCGCCGGCGCGCGCGATTTCTTCGTGGCGCTGCCGCACGAGGGGCGGGCGATCCGCCCGCTGCTGGCACCCGACGCGCGCATCTTCGTGCTGTCGGGGCCGCTCGCGGAAGATGCCGATCTGGATGGGCTGATCCCGGTCCTGAACAGCGCCGAGCAGTTCTTCCGCGACCGGGTCACGCGGCCGAAGGGGGCGTTCGCGATCCAGCTTGATACCGGCATGAACCGGCTGGGGATGGAGCGGGCGGAATGGGCGGCCGTGCGGGCCGAGGCGCTGGCAGCCGCGACCGACGGCGGCACCGGCCCGGCGCTCGTCATGTCGCACCTGGCCAACGCCGACGAGCCCGACCACCTGTCGAACCCCGCCCAGCTGGCCGAGTTCCGGGCGATGACCGACGGCATCGCCGCGCCGCGCAGCCTTGCGGCGACCGGCGGCGTCCTCTTGGGGGCGGACTACCACTTCGACCTGACCCGGCCGGGGATCGGTCTGTATGGCGGGCTGCCATTCACGGATGCGCGTCCGGTCGTGTCGCTGGACCTGCCGGTGATCCAGACGCGGCCCGTCCGCGCGGGCGAATGCGTGGGCTACGGCCATGCCTGGACGGCCCCGCGCGACGGCCGCATCGCCACGGTCGCGGCGGGCTACGCGGACGGCATCCCGCGCGCGCTGTCGGGCGCGGGGCTGCGCCTGTGGGCCGGGGACCGGGCCTGCCCGGTGGTCGGGCGGGTGTCGATGGACCTGATGACGGTCGACGTGACCGGACTGGACCGCGTGCCGCCGGTCCTGTCGCTTCTGAACGACCGCCAGACGGTGGACGACGTGGCATTGCTTGCAGGGTCCATCGGGTATGAGATCCTGACCTCGCTCGGGGCGCGCTATACGCGCACCTGCACGGGCGATCAGGGGCCGGACGCGGCGCCGCCGCCGCAAATGCCCCGGCCCTGAGGCGCGGATCGCGCGCGGGCACGGCGCCTTCCAGCCGCCGCCCCCCAGCTTGCCCTTGCGCTGGACCGCCCGGCTTGCGACCATGACCCCACGCTCGCCACCGTCTCTTTCGCCCGCCAACCCCTTCGACGAGGATCGCTCTTGGGTCTTGCCCCGACCATTTCGGCAGCCGCCGAAACGCAGATCGAATTTCCCGACAACCGGCTGCTGATCGACTTGTGCGGCCCCCACGACCGGCACCTCGCCAGGATCGAACAGGCGCTTGGCGTCCACATCCTGCGCCGGGGCAACCTGCTTGCGGTGGTCGGCCCCGCCGACGCGAAGGGCGACGCGGCCGGGGTCCTGCGCGGGCTTTACGCGCGGCTCGAACAGGGCCGCCCGGTCGAGCCCGGCGACATCGACGCGGCGTTGCGGATGACGCTGGACAACGGCACCCGTGGTCCGACGCCGGCCGAACAGCTGGAAATGTTCGCCCACGGCCCGGTCGAGCTGCGGACCCGCAAGAAGGTGGTCGAGCCGCGCACCGACGCGCAAAAGGACTATGTCCGCTCGCTGTTCGCCAACGAGCTCGCCTTCGGGATCGGGCCTGCGGGCACCGGCAAGACCTATCTCGCCGTCGCCGTCGGCGTCACGATGCTGATCGGGGGCCAGGTGGACCGGATCGTCCTGTCGCGCCCAGCGGTCGAGGCGGGCGAGCGGCTGGGCTTCCTGCCCGGCGACATGAAGGAGAAGGTCGATCCCTACATGCAGCCGCTCTACGACGCGCTGAACGACTTTCTGCCGCAAAAGCAGATGCAGAAGCTGATGGAGGAAAAGCGGATCGAGATTGCGCCGCTCGCGTTCATGCGCGGGCGCACGCTCGCCTCCAGCTTCGTGGTGCTGGACGAGGCGCAGAACGCGACCTCGATGCAGATGAAGATGTTCCTGACCCGCCTTGGCGAAGGGTCGCGCATGGTCATCACCGGCGACCGCACCCAGGTGGACCTGCCGCGCGGCGTGCAGTCGGGGCTGTCGGACGCCGAGCGCATCCTGAAGGGCGTGCCGGGGATCAGCTTCAGCTACTTCACCGCGCAGGACGTGGTGCGCCACCCGCTGGTCGCCCGCGTGATCCAGGCCTACGACGCCGCCGACGAGAACGCGCAGGCGCGGGTGGCAGGCGGCGAGATGCGCGGCGAGTATCCGTCGCGCAAGAACCCGTTCGCGGGTGGGACCCGCGCGGCTGCGGGGCTGGATGCGGGCCATGACGCGGGGCAGGGGTCCGGGGCTGCCGGCGACGCGGGCACGGGAACGGGCGCGGGCGAGGGGCAGGGCGCATGAGCGTGCAGGCGAACGCCCCCGAGCGGGTCCCGCCGGTCGATATCGTCATCGAGGACGAGCGCTGGATCGACGCGGGCCTTGAAGACCTGTCGAGCCGCGCGGTGGCGGCGACCGCGCAGTATCTCGGCCTCGGCCCGGTCGAGGTGGTGGTGCTGGGCTGCAACGACGAGCGGATCGCGGGGCTGAACGACCATTTCCGTGGCAAGTCCAGGCCCACGAACGTCCTCAGCTGGCCCGTCAACGACCCCGAGCCGCGCGACCCCGGGGCACGGCCCGCGCTTCCCGCCAGCCACGACCGCCACGCGGGCGACATGATCGAACTGGGCGACATCGCCATCAGCTACGACACGTGCCTGCGCGAGGCGGACGAGCAGGGCAAGCCGCTGGCCGACCACGTGGTCCACCTGGTCGTCCACGCCACGTTGCACCTGATCGGCTACGATCACGAAATCGATGCCGACGCCGAAACCATGGAGGGGTGCGAGCGTTCGGTGCTTGGCCTGCTGGGCATTCCCGACCCCTATGCGGACAGCCACGCGGCGTCCGCCGGCGGCTCGGACGACCGGCGCCCGGCCACGCACGAAGCTTCGCACCAAGACACTGAGCAAGGCGCCTGATCCGATGAACGACCCCCGAAGTCCCGACACCTCCGGTTCCGACGCCGAGGGCGGCTGGCCCGACAGCGACGGGAGCGGGGGACGGGAACCGCCTGAACCGCGCGGTTTTCTGGGCCGGATTCTGGGGCGGCTTGGCGGCGCGGGCGCGGACAGCGACGACGTTCCCGCCTCGATGATGGAGGCGGCGGTCGCGGGGACCGCGCCCAGCATCCTCAACCTGCGGCGCAAGTCGGTGGACGACGTGGCGGTCACGCGCGCCGATATCGTGGCCGTGCCGGTGGACGTGACGCTGCCCGACCTGGTCGAGGTGTTCCGCGAACACGGCTATTCGCGGGTGCCGGTGTTCCGCGGCAACCTTGACCAGCCGCTGGGGCTGATCCACCTGAAAGACCTGGCGATGAAGCACGGGTTCGGCGCGCGGACGCCGATCCGCTTTGCCGTCCGGCCGATGCTGCGGCCGCTGCTTTACGTCCCCGGCAGCATGCCGATCGGCGCGCTCTTGCAGCAGATGCAGCAGAAGCGCATCCACATGGCGCTCGTGATCGACGAATACGGCGGGGTGGACGGTCTCGTCACCATCGAGGACCTGATCGAGCAGGTGATCGGCCAGATCGACGACGAGCACGACGACAGCGAGGATGCGATCTGGGTGGCCGAGCGGCCGGGCCAGTGGATGATCCTTGCCCGCGCGCCGATGGAGGAAGTCGAGCGGCAGACCGGCCTGCGCCTCGCGTCGGCCGGCGACGACGACGAGGTCGATACGCTGGGCGGCCTGATCTTCATGCTGGCCGGGCGGGTGCCCGCGCGGGGCGAGGTCATCACCCACGAAAGCGGCGCCGAGTTCGAGGTGGTGGACGCCGACGCCCGCCGCATCAAGCGGGTCCGGCTGCGCCTGCCCGACATGCCGGCCACCGGCTCGACCCTGTAGCGACCCTCAGCCAAGCGTGGCAAACGCGGGCGCGTAGGCGATGCGCGCGTGGTCGGGCATGTGCGGGCCGGTGGCTTGCAGGAACGGGCCCGCATAGGGGCAGTCCCAGCCCACCGGACGAAAGCCGAAGCGGCTGTAGAAGCGGGGCTCGCCCAGCACCAAGACGGTGTGGCCGGGCCGCGCGGCCAGCGCCGCCCTGACCAGCGCCGAACCGATCCCCCGACCCTGATGCCCCGGCTCGACGGCGACCGGCGCGAGCGCCAGCGCCGGGAACGGCGCGGCAAGCGGCGACAGCGCCACATGCCCGACGATGCCGCCGTCGTCACCGACCGCCACCAGCGACAGGTCGAGGTCGCCATCGCGGCGCAGTTGGTCCACCAGAACGGCTTCGGCGACCGGTTCGCCCCCGTTTGCAAATGCGGCGTTCAGAACGGCGGCGATGGCACCGGCGTCGGTAGCCCGCTCGGGCCGCAGGCCGGTCACGCCTGCGTCCGTTCGATCAGCGCCATCGCGGCGGCGGGGTTGGCGGCCTTGTGGCCCGAGATGACGAACAGGAACACGTCGCGCGTACCGGACCTTGCGGGCGCGGCGATGCCCGGCAGGTCGTCGGGCTGCTGCCCCCCGGCCAGCGCCCGGGCGCGGTCCGCCCAGGTGTCGAGCGCGGCGGGCGTGTAGCCCTTGGGGTGCCCCTCGGTCGTGCCCATGACCCGCAGATAGCTGAAGTCGGCGGTCTGGTCCGCGATCAGCGGGTAGTCGCTGTCGCCCGCCAGCACGATCGCCACGTTGCGGTCGCGGCATGCGTCCACCGCCGCCGCGTCCGCGAATGACGGGTGGCGCAGTTCGACCGCGTGGCGCAGGGCCACGTCGCCCGCGCGCGCGGGCAGCAGGTCCAGAAAGGCGTGGAAATCGTCGGGCTCGAACTTCTTGGTGGGCGGCAGCTGCCACAGCAGCGGCCCCAGCTTCGCGCCCAGCCTGTCGAGCCCGCTGTCGACGAAGCGGCCGATCGATTCGCCGCCCTCGGCCAGCACCTTGCGGTTGACGGCGTAGCGGGGCGCCTTGACCGCAAAGACGAAATCCTCGGGCACGGCGTCGTGCCACGCCTGGAACGTCTCGGGCTTCTGGGTGCGGTAGAAGGTGCCGTTGACCTCGATCGCGGACAGCTGCGTCGCGGACCACGACAGCTGGTCCTTCTTCCTGAGATCGGCGGGGTAGAAGCTGTCGTCCCACGGCTCGAAGGTCCAGCCGCCGACACCGATGCGGATGCTGCCCGCGCTGCCCTTGCCCGTCATGATCGTTCCCCCGCATGGATGTGGCCGCACCATCGGCCGATGCGCGGGCGGGGACAACCCGTTCCGGGGGCTGGGGGCCGGTCCCTGCGGCCGGGGACTGTCAGGCCGCGTCGATCCGGTGGATGTCGCGGGCGATCGCCGCCGTCGCCGCCGCCCACGGGCTTTCCATCGTGCGCGCCTTGTGCGCCTTGAGCGCGGCGTCACCCGTGAACAGCTCCTCGACCTGCCAGACGAGCGGGTCGTCGGTCTGGGCGATGTCGAAATGCAGACAGCCCGCCTCGGCCCGGCTGGCCGCCACGTGGTCGGGCAGATGCGTCAGCACCGCCATCAACTGCGCGGCGTCGGCACAGCGCAGCTGGCCCGACAGGGCGATCTGGTCGCCGGTGGGGGCGGGACGGCCGTGCCCGGCGGACGGCCCGTGGTGACGGCCGCAGGCGCAGGTCATGGCCGGACCTTCGGGCAGCGGCGCACGGTCGGGTTCACACACGCCCTCACGCCGCCGGCGGCGGCGCCCGGAGCGCCTGGCTGAAATCTCATCGCGCTTCGTCCTTTCCTGCCGGCCGGCCGCTCGTCATACCGCGTCGCCGCGCTGAAGCATGATGCCCAGCTCCTCGACGTCAAGGTCGCGTTCCAGTTCGTGCAGGACCTCGTCCTCGATCAGCCCGGCGCGGTGCAGGCGGATCAGCTCGTCCCGACCGGCGGCCATCGCGTCCAGCTTGATGCCCCAGTGCGGCTGCAGCTTTTCCATCGCCACCTCGGCGTTCGCGGCATAGCGGTCGGTCAGTTCGACCCGGCGGCGGTGTTCCTTGAGCAGCTGGGGATGCAGCAGGGTGCCGTCGTCGCCGTAGACGAGTTCCTCGACCCGGGCGAGGCGCGCGCGCGTCATCGCGGCCTCGGCGGCGGGCAGGCGCACGGGCGCGGGCGGATCCAAGTCCTGCGGGTTGACCAGCCGGATCACCCAGCCCAGCGTCGATCCCTGCAGGATCACGGTGACGAAGATCGCGGCGAATGCCGCGAGCAGCATCAGGTCGCGCCCCGGCATCCCGGCCGGCAGCGCCAGCGGCACGGCCAGCGTCACGACCCCCCGCATGCCCGCCCATCCCAGCACGGTCGCCTGCCGCCACCCCATCGGCCGCGCCCGGCGCCAGCCCGCCCGCACGGCGCCGCGCAAGACCGCCTCGGACCCGAAGACATAGGCGAAGCGGGCCACGATGATCGTCACGACGACCGCCACGACGGCCTGGATCATCGCCGGCGGCATCGCGCCCGCGCCGCCCACCCGGTCGATCGCGCCGCGCAGCGAAAAGCCGATCAGGATGAACACCAAGGCCTCGAGCACGAAGGAGAATATCTGCCAGAACGAGGTGCCGAGGATCCGCTCGGCCGCCGTCCAGAAGGTGTGCTGGTACCAGCCAAGCACCAGACCCGCGGCCACCACGGCGATGACGCCCGACACCTCGACCGCCTCGGCGGCGATATAGGCGGTCCAGCTGAGAAGCACGGTCACGATGACCATCAGCACGCGGTCGTCCAGCCGCCGGGCGATGAACACCCAAAGATAACCGCAGGCAAGTCCCACCGCCGCGCCGCCGACGGCCACGACCACGAAGCCGCCAAGCGCCTGGCCCGCGTCGAACGTACCGCTGAGGGTCGCGGCCACCGCAAAGCGCAGCAGCACCAGCCCGGTCGCGTCGTTGAGCAGGCTTTCCCCTTCCAGCAGCGTCGTCACCCGGCGCGGCAGCGGCACGTTCTTGAGGACCGCGCGCGCCGACACCGCATCGGGCGGCGACACGATCGCGCCAAGCGCGAAGCACGCGGCCCAAGGCAGGGACGGCACGATCATGTGGACGACGACGCCGACCGCCAGCGTGGTGAAGACGACCGCCCCGACCGCAAGCGACAGGATCCCCGGCAAGAGCCTGCGAAACCGCCCCAAGGCCGTGTAAAACGCCCCGTCGATCAACAGCGGCGGCAGGAACAGGACCAGCACCAGTTCCGGGTCGAGCGAGATTTCGGGCAGGCCCGGGATGAAGGCAAGCGCCCCGCCGCCGACCAGCAGCGCGGTTGCGGGCGGCACGTTCAGCCGCGACGCCAACCAGTAGAGCGCGACCACGACGCCAAGAAGGGCAAGGACAAGTTCGAACGCTTCGACAGCAGGCATGATGGCTTCCTCTCGGTCCTGCCCCGGCGCGGGTCTGACGGTGGCGTGCGATCCGGCGGACCCGTCCGCGCAGGACCGTTCGAGCCTGCGGTGCAACGGCCCGGGCTTCAAGGTGGCGCGTCAAGACCAAGGGCGCTTGCCGCCGGATCAGGCCCATGTTAACAGCGTTACCATGACTGACGAGACCGACCCGGACAGCGCCCCGAAGCGGGGGTACCACCACGGCGACCTGCGCAGCGCGCTGGTCAGCGAAGGGCTGCGCCTGCTTGCAGCCCAGGATGCCGACACCCTGTCGCTGCGCGAGGTCGCGCGGGCGGTGGGGGTAAGCGCGACCTCGGTCTACCGACATTTTCCCGACAAGACGGCGTTGCTGACCGCGCTTGCTGCGCAGGGGCTGGCGCAGCTCGGCGCCGAACAGACCGGCGCGGCGGATGCTGCGGGCGGGGGCGAGGCGGGGTTCCTTGCGACCGGCCGCGCCTATGTGCGGTTCGCCCGCGCGAACCCGGCACTGTTTCGCCTGATCTTCGCCACGCCCATCCTCAACGCCGCGCAGGACGTGGACCCGGCAGAATCCGATGCCAACAGGATCCTTCAGGCGAACGCCGTCGATGCCGCTGCCCGCGACGGCACCGAGGCGCGCGTCCATGCGCTGCGCAGCTGGGGCCTGGTGCACGGGATCGCGATGCTCGCGCTCGACGGACAGATCGAGATCGACGACGCGATGATCGACGCGGTGATCGCGTGACCGGTGTGTTCGGCGCCCCCGCCCGCGTCCTTTCGAGCGCGGCGCGGCGCGGACGCCGCTGAACCCGAACCTTCCCCACGACAAGAAAGCAAAGCCGATGCTCACCATCCTGCCGATCCGCTACGTCGCGGACGTCGCCGCCAGCACCGCCTTTTACGAAGGGCTGGGCCTGCGCCGCGACCGCGCGGCCAGCTTCGCCCCCGTCTATCAGCACCTGCAGGTCGGGGCCGGGGCGCTGGGGATCCACGATGCGGGCGCATCGAAGGGCCGGCCGATCGGCACGGTGGAGCTGAACTTCATGACCGACGAGCCGCTGGACGACGTGGCCGCGCGGCTGGCGGAAGCAGGCTACGCCTTCACGCTTCACGACGAGGATTTCGGACGCAGCCTGCGCGTCGTCGATCCCGACGGCATCATGGTCCAGATCCAGCGCATCGACCCGGACGTGTCGCGCCGTTCGGCCGGCGAACTTGCCGGCGCGGCGGACTGACGGACGCGGATCGGGGTCAGGTTCATGGATGATCTACTGATCGTGGTGCTGTGCCTCGCGCCCCTGGCGGTTGGCGGGGTGATCCGGGGCCGGACGCCTGCGGAACGGCGGCGGCTGGCGGCGCTGGGGATGGGGCTTGCCTTCTGCTTCTTCGCGCTGGGTCACGTGGCCATTCACGACCGGATGGTGCGGATGCTGCCGGAATGGTTGCCCGGCCGCAGCCCGCTGGTCCATGCGACCGGCGCGCTCGAGGTGCTGATCGCCGCGGGGCTGATGTCGCCCCGGTGGCAGCGGCTCGCGGCGCGCGCGGCGATGGTGGTGCTGGTCCTGTTCTTTCCGGCCAACGTCTATGCGGCGTTCGCGGGCACGTGGGACGTGCCGGGGCAAGAGGGTCCGGGCTACCTGTGGATCAGGGCCCCGCTGCAACTGTTCCTGCTGGCCTGGGCCGCCTGGCCCGCCTTTGGCGGGCAGGATGGCGGAGGAGACCCGGCAGAGCGGCCCGTCCGCGACGATCGAACCAACAAAGAAACTGCAGCATGACGGAGGACAGGATGACGCAGAAAGATGGGCAGGACCCGCAGCGGGATGCGGGGCAGGGCGGTGCCCGCAACGTCGCGGTCTATGGCGCGACGGGCCACACGGGGCGCTTCGTCGTCGGGGAGCTGCTGCGGCGCGGGTTTCACCCGATCGCGGTCGCCCGCGATCAGGCGGCGCTGTCCGCCGCCGATTTCCAGGGCGGCGACGTGACCCGGCGGGTGGCGGCGGTGGACGACGCGCCGTCGCTTGATCGCGCGTTCGAGGGGGCGCTTGCGGTCGTCAACTGCGCCGGGGCGTTCCTTGACACGGCCGACGCCGTCGCCGGGGCGGCGGTCCGGGCGGGGATCCATTATCTCGACGTGACCGCCGAGCAGCCGAGCGCGGCCGCCACGCTCGAGGATTTCGACGCGCCCGCGATCGAGGCCGGGGTGGTCGTGATCCCCGCGATGGGGTTCTACGGCGGGTTCGCGGACCTGCTCGCCACCATTGCGACCGATGGCTGGGACAGCGTGGACAGCATCGACGTGATGATCGGCCTGGACAGCTGGCAGCCGACGCGCGGGACGCGCCTGACGGGCGCGCGCAACACGGCCCGCCGCATGGTGATCGAGGGCGGCGCACTGGTCCCGGTCGACCTGCCGGCCCGCGAACGGGGCTGGCAATTCGCCGCCCCCATCGGCCCGCAGCCGATGCTGGAGGTCCCGTTTTCCGAGGTGGTGCTGATCGCCCGGCACCTCGCGCCCACGACGCTGCACACCTATCTCAGCGCCAACGCGCTCGGCGATATCCGCAACGAGGCGACGCCTGCGCCCAGCCTGGACGAAACGGGGCGGTCGCCCCAGCATTTCGCGGTCGAGGTGGTGGCGACGTCCGGGGACAAACACCGCCGTGTTAAGGCCGGGGGCCGCGACATCTACGCGTTCTCGGCGCCGCTGGTCTGCGAGGTGGTCGAGCGCATCCTTTCCCCCGGCTTCGACCATCGCGGCGCGTTCGCCCCGGGCGAAATCCTGGACGCGGGGGACGTTCTGCGGGCGTTGACCGAAGGCCACATCACGCTGGCGGTAGACGCGCGCTAGCAGGCGAGGTCAGTCAGGGCCGGACGGCGGCGCGATGCTGCCGTCCGGTCATTCCCACTCGATCGTGCCGGGCGGCTTCGACGTGATGTCGTAGGTCACGCGGTTGATGCCCTTGACCTCGTTGATGATCCGGGTCGCGGTTTCGCCCAGGAATTCGTGCGTGAAGGGGTAGTAGTCGGCGGTCATGCCGTCCACCGATGTCACCGCGCGCAGCGCGCAGGCGAAGTCGTAGGTGCGGCCGTCGCCCATGACGCCGACCGTGCGGACGGGAAGGATCGCCACGAAAGCCTGCCAGATCTCGTCGTAAAGACCGTGGCGGCGGATCTGGTCGATATAGACGGCGTCGGCGCGGCGCAGGATCTCCAGCTTCTCGCGCGTGATCTCGCCGGGGCAGCGGATCGCGAGGCCGGGGCCGGGGAAGGGGTGGCGGCCGATGAAGCGGTCCGGCAGACCCAGTTCGCGGCCAAGCGCGCGAACCTCGTCCTTGAAGAGCTCGCGCAGCGGCTCGACCAGCTTCAGGCCCATCTTTTCCGGCAGGCCGCCGACATTGTGGTGCGACTTGATCGTGACCGAGGGTCCGCCCGAGAAGCTGACCGATTCTATCACGTCGGGGTAGAGCGTCCCCTGGGCCAGGAACTTCGCCCCGCCGACCTCGGCCGCGTGTTTCTGGAACACGTCGATGAACAGGCGGCCGATGGTCTTGCGCTTGACCTCGGGGTCGCTGACGCCCTCCAGCTCACCCAGGAACAGGTCGGACTCGTCGGCGTGGATCAGCGGGATGTTGTAGTGGTCGCGGAACATGGTCAGGACCTCGTCCGCCTCGCCCTGCCGCAGCAGGCCATGGTCCACGAAGACGCAGGTCAGCTGGTCGCCGATCGCCTCGTGGATCAGGACCGCCGCGACGGATGAATCGACGCCGCCGGAGAGGCCGCAGATGACCTTGGCGTCGCCCACCTGCTCGCGGATGCGGCGCACGGCCTCGGCGCGGTAGCCGGCCATCGTCCAGTCGCCGGTGAACCCCGCAAGGCGGACGAAGTTCTCCAGCATGATGCGACCGTGTGGCGTGTGGTGCACCTCGGGGTGGAACTGGACGGCGTAGAAGCGGCGCGTCTCGTCCGCGATCATGGCGAGCGGGGCGTTGGGGGAGGTGCCGATCACCTCGAACCCCGGTGCCAGCGCGGTCACGCGGTCACCGTGGCTCATCCAGACTTCCTCGCGCCCGTCGGCGAAGAGGCCCGCGAAGATGCCGTCGTTCGCGTGTCCCGGCGCGGGCGTCACGAAGGCGCGGCCGTATTCGGCGTGGTGGCCCGCCTCGACCCGACCGCCAAGCTGTTCCATCATCGTCTGCTGGCCGTAGCAGATGCCGAACACCGGGACGCCCAGATCGAACACCGCCTGCGGGGCGCGGGGGCTGCCGGGCCGCGTCACGCTGTCGGGCCCGCCCGACAGGATCACCGCCTGCGGCGGGTCCGCGCGCAGGTCGGCGTCGCTGATCGACTGGTAGGGGCGGATCTCGCAGAAGATGCCGAGTTCACGCAGGCGGCGCGCGATGAGCTGCGTTACCTGGCTGCCGAAATCGATGATGAGAAGGCGCTGATGCTGGGTCATGGCCAGCGATTAAGCCAGCCGCGCCCGCCCGGCAAGCGGGGTCAGGCGCGCCAGAGCCGTGAGAGCGCGGCGACGGGGTCGTCGGCCGACCAGATCTCGGGGCCGATCGCGACGAAGTCGGCGACTGGCAACAGCTTTTCGACCAGCTCGGGGTCGAGCGCGCCTTCGGCGACGACTGGAACCTCGATCATCTCGGACCACCACTGGAACAGGTCGATCGGCGCGGGTTCCGCGTTGCCCAGCAGCGTCGCGCCGCAGGGGCCGAAGGCCACGTAGTCGGCCCCGGCCTCGCCCGCGCTCATCCCCTCGTGCCTGGACGTGCCGCAGAACGCGCCCACGATGGCGTCGGACCCCAGTTCCTTGCGGGCATAGCGGACGGTGCGCGCGCCGTCGGTCAGGTGGACCCCGTCGAGCCCGTGCGCGCGGGCGATCGCTACGTGGTTCTCGATCACCACCGCCACGTCGCGGGCATGGGCGATGTCGCGGACGAGATCGGCAAGGCGGCCCAGCGCGCCCTCGTCCCCCGTGCCGGGCAGGCGCAGGCAGGCGACGGGATGGGCGTCCAGCACGGCGGCCAGCCGGTCCGACAGCTCGGTTTCGGCGACCAGCGACGGCGCGATCAGGTAAAGCTGCGGCGCGTCCGGGACGGTCAGGTCGGTCATGGCGTGTTCCCCGTTGATCGGCCGCAGATACATGAGCGCGCGCCGCGTTGGAAGGCCGGTCCGTCGCGGCCTGTTGCGGTGCGGGCCGTTGCGCCGCGCGGAAGGTTAAGGGGCGGTTAACGCCCTGTTGCGACCTTGCGCGCGATGACTGCGCCCATGCCCGGCCCGACACGGCCCGGCCCCGCGCGCCGCTTTGGGGAGATCACGGATGAACATCGCCATCACCGCCGGCCTGCAGCTGAACCCGCCCGGCTTCGGCGCGGGGCTCGGCGCCTGGTCCCGCGAAAACGGCCTGTCGGGCGAACCGACCTGGGCCGGCGTTCCGAACGCCGCCATCGTGCCCGGCGACCAGGACTTCGGCACCTGCATGGAGATCGTCAAGCAGGCGGACGTGACACGCCTGCGCTTTGTCGGCGAGACGCCGATCCTGCCCGGCACCTACCTGCGCGTCTCGGCGAGGGTGAAGGCGATCGCGGGCAACCTGCCGCAGGTCCGCATCGGGGCCTGGGCGGGCACCGCGGCCCGCGTCCATGTCGATGGCGTGGCCGAGGCGGGGGCCGCGACCGCGCTGCGCGGTTACGGCGAGATCGTCGAGGTGTCGGCGATCGTGGGCGTGGGCCGGCGTCCCGGCGTCACCATGTCCTGGGGCCGGACCGCGCAGATCGGGCATTTCGGGATCGACCTTGTCGGCGTCAACGGCGGCGCGGTCCGCATCGAAAGCATCCGCATCGAGGATGTGACGGCGGCGTTCCTGCCCGCGGGCCTCGACTGGGTGGACGTGCGCGACTTCGGCGCCGTGGGCGACGGCATCGCCAACGACCGCGACGCGTTCATCGCCGCCGACGCGGCCGCGAACGGGGGCGAGATCCTGGTGCCGGACGGGGTCTATTTCCTTGCCGCCGACACCGCGATCAAGGCGCCGGTGCGCTTCAAGGGCCGCATCACCATGCCGCGCGCCGCGCGCCTGTCGCTGCAGGGCCGGTTCGACTTTCCGACCTACGCCGACGCCTTCGGTGACGAGACCGAGGGGCTGAAGCGCGCGTTGCAGGCGCTGTTCGGGTTCACCGATCACACCGCGCTGGACCTGTGCGGCCGCCGCGTGGACCTGACCGAGCCGCTGGACGTGGCGGCCGCCTGCCCGGGGCTCGCCTCGTTCTCGAACCGCCGCGTGATCTGCAACGGCCAGATCGCGACGGTGCCGGGGGCGGCGTGGAAGACGACGACCGTCACGTCGAACGGCACCTACGACCCGGCCCGGCCCGAGGAGATCCGCGCCGTGGCGCAAGTCGCGCAGATCGCGATCGGATCGCGCGTCAGCGGCGCGGGCGTCGGACGCGAGGTCTATGTCCGCGACCGCAACGTGGCCACCGGCACGCTGACGCTGTCGCAGCCGCTTTACGGCGGGGCGGGGACGCGCAGCTATACCTTCACCCGCGAAAGCTATGCGCTCGACTTCGCGGGTCTTGGCAACATCGACCGCCTGACCTTCGCCGATATCGAGTTCCTGATGGACGGGACCGGCAACGGCGTCATGCTGCCGCCCGCGGGCCAGCTCTGGACCTTCCGCGACTGTTTCTTCACCCGGCCGCAAAGCCGCGCGATAACCTCGATTGGGCGGGCCTGCCAGGACCTGGTCGTCGAGCAGTGCCAGTTCCTGTCGGACGAGATGGGCGAGCTGGCCCAGAACCGCCGTTCCATCGCGATCAACGTGAACGGCAACGACACCAAGATCCGCAACAGCCGCTTCGTGCGCTTCGGCCACTTCATGGTCGCGAACGGCAACGGCCACATGATTTCCGGCAATCACTGGTTCCAGGGCGACAGCGCCACCTCGGGCGTGCGGTTCGCGGGGCTGGTCCTGACCTCGTGCAACCTGCAGGTCAACGTGACCGGAAACTACGTCGACAACGCCACCATCGAGTGGACGAACGAACACAGCGCCTATCCCAACTACAACCCGCAGTTCTACAGCTTCGGCGGGCTTACCATCACCGGGAATACCTTCCTCTGCTCGAACGTGGTGCCGGGATTTTCGTGGCTGGTCATCAAGCCCTATGGCACCGGGCAGTTCCTGCAGGGGCTGACGGTGATGGGGAACGTGTTCAAGTGCAGCGTGGGGCGCGTGACCCGGATCGACCGCGTGGATGCGACGATCGCCGGTCTGAACCACGCCTCGGCCCGCAACGTGGTCTTTTCGGGCAACAGCTTCACCGGCGTCGATACCTTCGTGGCGAATCCGGTCACGATCACCCACGCCCAGAACACCGCCGCCGCCAAGTGGGTCGTGGACACGGCGACCTCGCTTCCGTTCGGGGCCTTCGCGCTCAAGGTCGATTCGGTGATCGCCGAGACCCCGGTCCGGGGCGCGGGCGGGAACATCCTGTCGGAAATGCCGTTCGTTTCGGCGCGTGAGGGAACGTCGCAGGCCAATGTCGGCCTGAACTGGTCCGCGCCGGCGTCGGGCCGGATGGCGGTGCGGATCAGGATGGACAACCCGAACTGAACTGCCGCGCGCGGTCCGCGCGGAAGGCATCATGCAGGCCTCGCCGGTTCGTCCGGCGGGGCTCTTTTGTGTCAACAAGCTTGATTGCGACGGATGTTGGTCCTTGCCTGATGCGCGGGGCTTGGGGATGGTGCGGGCGGGACCATTGCGCCTGCCTTGTTTTCGCAAGTCCTTTTGGCAAGCCCCCGAAGCGGTGCGCCTGCGTGCCGCCCGCATCCATGATCGGTTCCGCGATGAAGATCGTTCTCGCCGCCCTCGCTTCGCTGACGCTCGCCTCGGACGCCGCCGCGCAGGACATGCCGCCGAACCTCACTGAAATCGTCTGCGGCATGATCAGGGACCTGGCGTTCATCGCCGAAGGCATGCACCAGGCGGGCTATCCCGCGCGCGAAACCGGTACCTATATCGGCGAGCTGATCGGCAAGGCCCTGTCGAACCAGGGAGATGCGACGGACATCGGCATGCGACAGGTCTTCGCGGATGCGCTGGCCGCCGAATCGAAGGAGATCATCGCGATGGCCTACGCGCTGCCGCTGCACTTCGATGAGCGCGATCGTGAACTGTCCGCGCGGGTTCTCTCGGACGTGGCCTACCAAAGCTGCTTCGTCAATCTGGCGGGCTCCTGATCCGCGAACACGTCGCGCCCGGTCCGTCCTGCGCCCGGCCGAACGCGCGATCGGCGGTTCCGCCTTTACCCGCGCGTCCTTGTGTCCATACTGTCGTGAAATCGGCCACTTGCGCCGCGCGGAGGGGCGCGAGCGCCGGATGACCGGACCGAAGGGGGACGCACAGATGACCGAAGCAGCGACGCTGCATCCCGTGCCGCCGGGCTGGGAAAACGCCCGCATCACGCCGGAGCTTTACACGCAGATGTATGCGGAATCGGTCGCGGACCCGGACGGGTTCTGGGGCCGCGTGGGCCAGCGGCTGGACTGGATCACGCCCTACACGCGCGTCAAGAACACCGACTTCACGCTGGGGCAGGTGTCGATCCGCTGGTTCGAGGACGGCACCCTCAACGCCTGCGTCAACTGCGTGGACCGCCACCTTCCCGAACGCGCCGACCAGACCGCGATCATCTGGGAACCGGACGACCCCGCGCAGCCCGCGCGCCACATCACCTATGCGGAACTGTCCGACAAGGTGAACCGGATGGCCAACGTGTTCCTGAGCCAGGGGGTGATGCGCGGCGACCGGATCGTCATCTACATGCCGATGATTCCCGAGGCGGCCTTTGCGATGCTGGCCTGCGCCCGGATCGGGGCGATCCATTCGGTCGTGTTCGCGGGCTTCTCGCCTGACGCGCTTGCCAACCGCGTGAACGATTGCGGCGCCAAGCTGGTCATCACCGCCGACACCGCGCCGCGCGGCGGCAAGCGCACCGCGCTCAAGTCCAACACCGACGCGGCGATGCTGCATTGTTCGGACCGGGTGCGCGTCCTTGTCGTCAAGCACACCGGCGACCAGACTACCTGGATCCAGGGCCGCGACGTGGACGTGCTGGCGATGATGGAGCAGGTCGGCCCCGACTGCCCGCCGCGCCCCATGAACGCCGAGGATCCGCTGTTCATCCTGTACACCTCGGGCTCGACCGGAAAGCCCAAGGGGGTGATGCACACGACCGGCGGCTACCTGACCTATGCCGCCTTCACCCACGAATGCACCTTCGATTACCGCGATGGCGACATCTTCTGGTGCACCGCCGACGTGGGCTGGGTGACGGGGCACACCTATATCGTCTATGGCCCGCTTGCGAACGGCGCGACCACGGTGATGTTCGAGGGGGTCCCGACCTGGCCCGATTTCGGCCGCTTCTGGGCCACCGTGGAAAGGCACCGGGTGACGCAGTTCTACGCCGCGCCCACCGCGCTTCGCACGCTGATGGGGCAGGGCCCGGAATGGGTGGACAAGCACGACCTGTCCAGCCTGCGCCTGCTGGGCACGGTGGGCGAGCCGATCAACCCCGAGGCGTGGGTCTGGTACGACACCCATGTCGGCAAGCACCGCTGCCCGATCGTGGACACCTGGTGGCAGACCGAAACCGGCGGCCAGATGATTACCCCGCAGCCGGGCGCGATCCCGACCAAGCCCGGCTCGGCCACGGTTCCGTTCTTCGGGGTGAAGCCCGTGGTGCTGGACGCAGCGACCGGCACCCCGATCGAAGGGAACGGGGTCGAGGGCGTGCTTGCCATCGCCGACAGCTGGCCCGGCCAGATGCGGACGCTGTGGGGCGACCACGAGCGGTTCGAGTTGGCCTATTTCCAGCAGTATCCCGGCTACTACTTCACCGGCGACGGCTGCCGGCGCGACGAGGACGGGTATTACTGGATCACGGGCCGGGTCGACGACGTCATCAACGTCTCGGGCCACCGCATGGGCACGGCCGAGATCGAGAGCGCGCTCGTCGCCCACGCCAAGGTGGCCGAGGCGGCGGTCGTGGGCTTTCCGCACGACGTGAAGGGGCAGGGCATCTACGCCTATGTCACCGTGATGAACGACGCGACGCCGTCCGACGACCTGCGGCGCGAGCTGGAGGCGTGGGTACGCGGCGAGATCGGGCCCTTCGCCAAGCCCGACGTGATCCAGTGGGCGCCCGCGCTGCCCAAGACCCGGTCGGGCAAGATCATGCGCCGCATCCTGCGCAAGATCGCGGAAAACGACTTCGCCAGCCTGGGCGACACCTCGACGCTGGCCGATCCCGGGGTGGTGGACGAGCTGATCGCGAACCGGGTGGTCCGGGAATGACGCAGGCTTTCAAACCAACTCCGCGCGACTTCACGGGCAACGCGGCAAGAGGGTCGGGAACGAAATGACGCGTGCCGGGACGGGGGCGGCCGAGCTGTCGCGACCGATGACGGGCGAGGAGAGGAAGGTTATCCTCGCCTCGTCGCTCGGCACGATCTTCGAGTGGTACGACTTCTTCCTTTACGGCTCGCTGGCCGCGATCATCGGCGCACAGTTCTTCAGCGGCTTCCCGGAAAGCACCCGCAACATCTTCGCGCTGCTGGCGTTTTCCGCCGGGTTCATCGTGCGGCCGCTGGGCGCGCTGGTGTTCGGCAGCATCGGCGACAAGGTCGGGCGCAAATACACGTTCCTCGTGACCATCGTCATCATGGGCCTGTCCACGTTCCTCGTGGGCCTGCTGCCGGGATACGAGGCGTGGGGCGTCGCCTCGCCCGTCATCCTGATCGCGCTGCGCATGTTGCAGGGGCTGGCGCTGGGGGGTGAGTTCGGGGGCGCCGCCACCTATGTCGCCGAGCATGCGCCGAGCGGGCGGCGGGGCTATTACACCAGCTTCATCCAGACCACGACCTCGCTGGGGCTGCTGTTGTCGCTGATCGTGATCCTGCTCGCGCAAGGCTGGGTCAACGCGACCTTCGCGCCCGTGCCGCAGGTGGCGGGCGGGGTGCCGGTCCTTGGCCCCGACGGGCAGCAGGTGATGCTGGATCCGTTCCGGGCCTGGGGCTGGCGAATTCCGTTCCTGGGGTCCAGCGTGCTGCTGGCGATCTCGCTTTACATCCGGCTCAGGATGCAGGAATCGCCCGCCTTCCGGGCGATGAAGCGGCAGCGGGCCGGGTCGCGCGCGCCGCTGCGCGAGGCGTTCGGGCGCTGGAAGAACGCGCGCATCGCGCTGATCGCGCTGTTCGGGCTGGTCGCGGGGCAGGCGGTCGTGTCCTATTCCAGCCAGTTCTACGCCCTGTTCTTCATCGGCAACGTGGTCAAGCTGGACAGCTTCACGACCAACGTGCTGGTCGCCTGGTCGCTGATCCTCAGCACCGCGTTCTACGTGTTCTGGGGGGCGCTGTCTGACCGGGTTGGCCGCAAGCCGATCGTCATCGCCGGGCTGGTGCTGGCGGCGCTGTCGCTGTTTCCGGTGTTCGGCGCGATGACGCGGGTCGGCAACCCCGCGCTCGCCGCCGCGCAGGCCGGAACGGCGGTGGCGGTGACGGCCGATCCCGCGACCTGCTCGTTCCAGTTCAACCCGACGGGAAGATCGTCGGCGTTCACCAGTTCCTGCGACATCGCCAAGGCGCTGCTGGCGAAGTCCTCGGTCAACTACGCGACCAGGGACGCGGCGGCCGGAACGCCCGCAAGCGTCACCGTGGGCGCGACCGTGATCCCCGCTTATGAAGGGACGCTGGCGGCGGGCGACCTTGCGGCCGCAAAGGCCGGGTTCGAGGGGGCGGTGCGCGACGCGCTGACCGCCGCGGGCTATCCGCAGGCGGGGGCCGGCAACGGGGACGTGGCCAAGGCCCGCCATTTCCTCGACATCTTCGGGCGCCAGAACCTGACGCTGGTCGCGCTGCTGACCTATCTCAACCTGCTCGTGACCATGGTCTGCGGCCCCACGGCGGCGGCGCTGGTCGAGCTGTTCCCGACCCGGATCCGCTATTCCGGCATGTCGCTGCCCTATCACATCGGCAACGGCTGGTTCGGGGGGCTGCTGCCCGCCACCGCCTTCGCGATCTCGGCGCAGGCGGGAAACATCTATGCAGGGCTCTGGTATGCGGTCATCGTGGCGTCAGCAACCGCGGTGATCGGCTTTCTTCTGGTGCCGTGGAACGGCCACAGGCGCAGCCTGTTCGACGACGACACGCCCGGGCCCGTGCACGCGCCGCACCGCGCGGGCGACGCGCTGAACGCCGGATGACCCGGCGCTGAACGACGACCCGGCCGCCCGAGGAGGGGCGGTCCGGCGCGGCCGCGGCAGATTTCGCCGGGGGACCGCGGAAAAGCAGGGCGGCCGGACACAACCGGCCCCGTCAACTCATGGAGGGGAGGACAAGTTTCCATGGCAACCGCAGAACTACACCCCGTCGACCGCTCGCGGCCGATGACCGGCGAGGAAAAGAAGGTCATCCTGGCCTCGTCGCTCGGCACCGTCTTCGAATGGTACGACTTCTATCTTTACGGCTCGCTCGCCGCGATCATCGGCGCGCAGTTCTTCACCAGCTTCCCGGAAGCCACGCGCAACATCTTCGCGCTGCTGGCCTTTGCCGCGGGGTTCATCGTGCGGCCGTTCGGCGCGCTGGTGTTCGGGTCGCTCGGCGATCTGGTCGGGCGCAAGTACACCTTCCTCGTGACGATCGTCATCATGGGGCTGTCCACCTTCATCGTCGGCCTGCTGCCGGGATACGAGGCATGGGGCGTGATCTCGCCCGTCATCCTGATCCTGCTGCGGATGCTGCAGGGCCTGGCGCTTGGCGGCGAATACGGCGGGGCCGCGACCTATGTCGCCGAACACGCGCCGCGCAACCGGCGCGGCTATTACACCAGCTGGATCCAGACCACGGCCACGATGGGGCTGCTGCTGTCGCTGATCGTGATCCTGATCGTGCAGAGCTACGTGAACGGCAACTACGCGCCGGTGCCGCAGTTCTCGGGCGGCGAGCCGCTGCTGGGCCCCGACGGGCAGCAGGTCCTGCTGGAACCGTTCAAGGCCTGGGGCTGGCGGATCCCGTTCCTGGGGTCGATCGTCCTTCTGGCAATCTCGCTCTACATCCGCCTGCAGATGGAGGAGAGCCCGGCGTTCCGCGCCATGAAGGCGGAAGGGGCGCAGTCCAAAGCGCCGCTGCGCGAGGCGTTCGGCCAGTGGCGCAACGCCAAGATCGCGCTGATCGCGCTGTTCGGCCTGACGGCGGGGCAGGCGGTGGTCTGGTATTCGGGCCAGTTCTACGCGCTGTTCTTCATCAACAACGTGGTCAAGGTGGACACCTTTACCTCGAACGTGCTGGTCGCGTGGTCGCTCATCATCGGGACGGCCGGGTTCGTGTTCTGGGGCTCGCTGTCGGACCGGGTGGGGCGCAAGCCGATCATCCTGGCGGGCTGCCTGCTGGCGGCGCTGACCTATTTCCCGGTGTTCAAGGCGATCACGCACACCGCGAACCCCGCGCTCGCGGCGGCGCAGGACAACACGGTCGTCACCGTCAGCGCCGACCCCGACACCTGTTCGTTCCAGTTCAACCCGACCGGAACGGCCAAGTTCACCAGCTCGTGCGACATCGCCAAGGCGCTCTTGGCGAAGTCGTCGGTCAACTACACGACCGTGGACACCGCGCCCGGCACGCCCGCCAGCGTGACGGTGGGCGACACGGCGATCCCGGCCTATGAAGGGACTCTGGCGGGTGCGGACCTGACCGCAGCCAAGGCCGGGTTCGAGTCGGCCGTGAACGGCGCCCTGACCGCGGCGGGCTATCCGCTGGTCGCGGCCGAGAACACCACCATCGCCAAGGCTGACCACTTCTTCGACATCTTCAACGCCCAGAACTTCAAGCTGGTGCTGCTGCTGACCTATCTCATCATCCTGGTGACGATGGTCTACGGGCCGGTCGCGGCGGCGCTGGTCGAGCTGTTCCCGACCCGGATCCGGTATTCCGGCATGTCGCTGCCCTATCACATCGGCAACGGCTGGTTCGGAGGGCTGCTGCCGGCGACCGCCTTCGCCATCTCGGCGCAGGCGGGCAACATCTACGCGGGGCTGTGGTACGCGATCATCGTGGCGGGGATGACGGTGATCGTGGGTCTGCTGCTGGTGCCGTGGAACGGGCACAAGCGCAGCCTGTTCGCTGACGGCACGGCGGCACCGGGTGCGCCCGACGACCTGACGACGCCCGGCTATCGCCGGACCTGATCGGTCGCCCGCACGCGAACCTGCACTTGAGAAGGGCCGGGGAAACCCGGCCCTTCTTCGTTCCGGCTACAGCGTGACGCGGGGCGCGGGGCCGGTCGGCACGGCGGGGGTGACGGGGTCGGGGACGGTGGGCGCGGAGGGCGCGGGCACTGCGGGGGATGGAATT
>ERZ501041.36-NODE-36-length-29100-cov-9.526734_pt1 | contig 29100 bp, 27 predicted proteins | sample MGYA00248848_ERZ501041 | MGnify/ENA primary metagenome ERZ501041 (study PRJEB25958, sample SAMN03398573) | human skin metagenome | study: EMG produced TPA metagenomics assembly of the Human Skin Microbiome Metagenome (human skin metagenome) data set.
GGCGGAAAGCCGGGGCGCGAACCCGCCGCCGGGCCGCCGCTGCCGCAGACCCGCGCGTCGCGCCTGGTCGCCGCCGATCCGGGCGACGCGCTGATCGAGGGGATGATCCTCGCGCTCTGCGCCCGCCACCCGGCGCTGGTCGATCAGGTCGAGGCGCGGCTGGAACGGATCCAGCCCGCCGATGCCGGGCGGGCCGCGCTGGTCCACGACCTTCTGTCGGGCCGGACCTCCGATCCGGGCCGGCGTGCCCTTGACGCGCTTCTTTCCGATCCCCATGTCCGCGCCCTGCCTGCGATATCCCAGCCCCGGACCTTCGGGGATGAGGCGCAGGCGGTGCTTCTGAACGCGCTCGACCGGCTCGAGGCCCGGCGCACCCAGCGCGACGAGATCGCGCGTGCCGAGGCCGAGATCGGCGGCCTTGCCGACGAGGGGCTGACCTGGCGGATGACCCAGTCGGCGCGGGCGCGCCAGCATGCCGACCACCCGTCGCTGTCCCGTGACGGCGACTTCGGCGAGGACCGCGAGGCGCTGGCCGGCCAGTTGGCCGAGGCGCTGCGGAACGAGATCTGGCGCAAGCCGGGGCGATGACCGCGGCGACGGCGGATGATGGCAGAGGCTGGCGGAACCCGCCGGTCGCGGCTCTCGTTCTGCAATCGCCACCACGACAGGTTCCCCGCGGGGGCCGATGAGACGGGATCGAATCAGGTCCGAATCGCGTGCTGCGCACCGGGTTTTCCCGGCCTGCGGCAGATTGTAGAACACCCGGACGTGCGACCGATTCGAATCGCGATTCGGTCTGTGCGAATCACCTCTGAGGAGCCGTGATGGTCAAGGACGACGACGACAAGCCTGACACCAAGGACGACGAACACTCGCTCGACATGAGCCAGGCGGCCGTCAAGAAGATGATCGCCGACGCGCGCGAGCGTGGCTACATCACTTACGATCAGCTCAACACCGTCCTGCCGCCCGAGCAGGTCAGTTCCGAGCAGATCGAGGATGTCATGTCGATGCTGTCCGAGATGGGCATCAACGTGATCGAGGACGAGGAGGCCGAGGAAGGCGAGACCGGCGGTGCCGTGGTCCCCACCTCGTCGTCCCGCGAAGTCGCTGTCGCCGCGCCGGAAACCGAAAAACTCGACCGCACCGACGACCCGGTGCGGATGTACCTGCGCGAGATGGGTTCCGTCGAGCTGCTGTCCCGCGAGGGCGAGATCGCGATCGCCAAGCGCATCGAGGCCGGCCGCAACACCATGATCGCGGGGCTGTGCGAAAGCCCGCTGACCTTCAAGGCCATCACGATGTGGCGGCAGGAGCTTTTGCAGGAAGACATCCTGCTGCGCGACGTGATTGACCTGGAGACCACCTTCGGCCGTTCGCTGGAAGATGACGGCGAGGTCGAGGTGGACCTGGCCGAGGGCCCGGCCGCCGCCACGGGCGACACCGACGGCGGGTCCGACGATCTGGACGCCGACGGCAACCCGATGCGCCGTGGCGACGACGAGGACGAGGACGACGAGGGCCAGAACCTGTCCCTTGCCGCGATGGAGGCGAGCCTCAAGCCGCGCGTGCTGGAAACGCTGGAAGCGATCGCGCTGCAATACGAGCAGCTGGCGCACATGCAGGACAACCGCATGTCCGCCACGCTGAACGAGGACGGCACCTTCACCGCCAAGGAAGAGGCGGCCTACCAGGCGCTGCGTGGGACCATCGTGGCGCTGGTGAACGAACTGCACTTGCACAACAACCGGATCGAGGCGCTGGTCGACCAGATCTACGGCATCAACCGCCGCATCGTCACCATCGATTCCGGCATGGTGAAGCTGGCCGACGCCGCCCGTATCAACCGGCGCGAGTTCATCGACGCCTATCGCGGCTCGGAGCTCGATCCCGCCTGGTCGGACCGCATGGGCCAGAACAAGGGCCGGGGCTGGCAGGCGCTGTTCGACCGCTCTCGCGATCAGGTCGGCGCGCTGCGGACCGAGATGGCGATGGTCGGCCAGCACGTCGGCGTGGACATCGAGGAGTTCCGCCGGATCGTGAACCAGGTCCAGCGCGGCGAGAAAGAGGCGCGTCAGGCCAAGAAGGAAATGGTCGAGGCGAACCTGCGACTGGTGATCTCGATCGCCAAGAAATACACGAACCGTGGCCTGCAGTTCCTCGACCTGATCCAGGAAGGCAACATCGGCCTGATGAAGGCGGTGGACAAGTTCGAATACCGCCGTGGCTACAAGTTTTCGACATACGCAACCTGGTGGATCCGGCAGGCGATCACCCGGTCGATCGCCGACCAGGCCCGGACGATCCGCATCCCGGTCCACATGATCGAGACGATCAACAAGCTGGTCCGCACCGGCCGCCAGATGCTGCACGAGATCGGCCGCGAGCCGACGCCCGAGGAGCTGGCCGAGAAGCTGCAGATGCCGCTGGAAAAGGTCCGCAAGGTGATGAAGATCGCCAAGGAACCGATCAGCCTCGAAACCCCGATCGGGGACGAGGAGGACAGCCAGCTCGGCGATTTCATCGAGGACAAGAACGCCGTCCTGCCGCTGGATTCCGCGATTCAGGAAAACCTGAAGGAAACCACGACGCGGGTTCTGGCCAGCCTCACCCCGCGCGAGGAACGGGTGCTGCGGATGCGCTTCGGCATCGGCATGAACACCGACCACACGCTGGAAGAGGTCGGCCAGCAGTTCAGCGTCACCCGCGAACGCATCCGCCAGATCGAGGCAAAGGCGCTCAGGAAGCTGAAGCACCCCAGCCGGTCGCGCAAGTTGCGGTCGTTCCTGGACCAGTAAGGCGAGAGCGGTCAAAAAAGGGGAAGGGGGTCGGGGCGCGTGCTGTATGAACACCAGTTCGACGCCAGCTTCGACCACCCCGCCTTCGACGGCACGCCGCGCGTCCTTCTGCTCGCCACGACGCCACGCTGCGGCAGCCATTTCCTTGGCCACATCCTGTCGGCAGACGGCCGTTTCGGCTGCCCGTTCGAGTATCTGCACCCCTCGAACATGACGCGCTGGCGCGAGGTCCTTGGCCATCCGCGCGGTGCGCCGCTGATCCCCGCGCTCGCGTCACGCCGGACGAGCCCGCTGGGCATCTTTGCCGTCAAGGCGCACTGGCCGCATTTTTCGCGGCACTGGGGCAGGCAGCGCGGGACGCTGGCGGCTCAGCCGGCGGCCGTCCTGCGGCTTTATCGGCGGGACGTTCTGGCGCAGGCGGTGTCCTTCGACGTCGCCAGCCAAACCGGGCAGTGGATCTCGGCGCAGCCCGGCACCTGCGTCCCGACCTACCGAGCCGGCGGCATCCGCAGACGCGCGGCCGAAATCAGGGCCGAGAACGCCGCCTGGACCGCCTGGGCCGGGCGCAACCCCGACGTCCCGCAAATCGCCATCGCCTACGAGGATTTCGCGCGCGATCCCTCGAGCGATCTTCGCCGGATCCGCGAACTGCTGCTGCCCGACGACCCGCGCGAGATCGCCTTTACCGTCGCGACCGAGCGGCAGGCCAATCCGGTCAGCCGCAAGTTCATGGCCCGGTTCCGCGCCCGCGCGAAGCCCGAGGACGCCTGGATGCTCGAGCCGCAGGACCTGCGGGCCTGACGCGGCTCAGGCGAAGCGGTCCACATGCGCGGCGAATGCATCGACGAACGATCGCAGCAGCTTGCGCGTCGCGTCGTTCGTGCAGGTCGCGTCGTCGTAATCGTCCGGCTTCCACTGCAGATAGACCTCCGGCTGCCCGATGGCGACCAGCCCCAGCCCGTCCATCGCGGCCTTCAGGTGCGTCTGCGCCCCCAACGTGCCCAGGACACCCGTCGAGGTGCCGGTGCAGGCGGCGGGTTTGCCCGTCAGCGCGGACTGTCCGTAAGGACGGCTGCACCAGTCGAAGGCGTTGGTCAGCAGGCCTGGAACGTTGCGGTTGTATTCCGGCGTGACGATGAGGACGCCCGCCGCCGCCGCCAGCTGTGCCTTCATCCGCATCACGGGATCAGGGGCCACGCCGTCGCTCCACAGGTCGTCATTGTAAAGCGGCAGGTCGTCGATCCGGACGAACTCGAAGCTCAGGCGGTCACGGGCAAGCGCCTCGAGCACGCGGGCGTATTGCCGGTTGATCGAACCCCTGCGCAGCGAGCCGACGAAGACGGCGACGGTTCTGGTCATGGAAAACTCCGTTGCATTTTACGCAATCCAACCCGCGAGGTGGCTTGAGGTTTCGGACCAAATCGGGAACATGGACGCAATTGCCACGCCTGCCTGCGTGGCCTGCCGAACTTGAGGTGCAATGCAACCAGTCACCGTTCTTTCGATCGTAGCAGGCCTTGCGGCCGTCTTTTTCCTGATCCTGCTGGTGCGGGCGAACGCACGCGCCGCCGATCTGCTGCGCGACCTGCAATCCGCGCGCGCGGCCGAGCACGCAGCGGCGCTGCGCGAGGTGGAACTGGCAGCCGGCGCCACCGCCGGGCGGGCTCGGCTGGCCGAACTGGCCGAGGAACGCGACGGGCTGATCGATGCCCTGCACCAGCTGCGCGAGGTCAAGGCGACGCTGGAACGCGACCTCGCCACCGTGCGGCTGACGGCGGAAAAGGACGCCTCGGCGGCGCAGGGGGAACTGAAGCTGTTGCGCGACCTGCGTGAGGAAATGACCGCGCAGTTCCGGCTGATGGCCGATGACAGCCTGCGGCGACAGGGCGCGGACCTCGAAAAGGCGCATGCCGACCGCCTGTCCGCGCTTCTCAAGCCCGTGCGCGACCAGGTCGAGACATTCCAGAAGGAACTTGCCGACCGTAACATCGCGACGGTGCAGGCGAACGCGGCGCTGCGCGAGCAGATCGAGGGGCTGCATCGACGGTCCGAGGAAATCGGGCGGGACGCGGTCGCGCTGACCCGCGCGCTCAAGGGCGAGAAGCAGCGGCAGGGCGCATGGGGCGAAATGGTCCTGGCCCGCATCCTCGAGCAGTCGGGGCTGGAGGACGGGCTGCACTACGTCGCGCAGGCCAGCCACACCGATGCCGAGGGGCGGCGCTGGCGGCCCGACGTCATCGTCAAGATGCCGCGCGACCGGGTTCTGGTCGTGGACAGCAAGGTAAGTCTCGTCGACTATGCCGAAGCCTGCGCCTGCGACGATCCCGACCGCCGGGCCGAGCTTCTGCGCCGCCACGCCGCCGCCGTGCGCCGTCACGTGGTGGACCTGTCCGCGCGCGGCTACGAGGCGCTGGCTGAAGGTTCGGTCGATTACGTCCTGATGTTCGTGCCGGTCGAGGGCGCGTTTTCCGAGGCCATGCGCGCCGATCCCGAACTCGCGTCGTTCGCGCTCGACAAGCGCGTGGGGCTTGCCACGCCGACGACGCTGATGCTGACGCTCCGCACGGTCGATCACGTCTGGACGGTCGAGCGGCGGCAGGCCAACGCCGAGGAAATCGCGAGCCGCGCCGGTGCGCTTTACGACAAGGTCGCAGGCTTCGTCGAAGCGATGGAGGACGCGGGCAACGCGATCCAGAACGCCGCCAAGGCCCATGACAAGGCGATGGGCCGCCTGACGCGCGGCAACGGCAACGTCATCCGCCAGGTCGAGATGCTGCGCGAACTGGGCGCGCGGACGCAAAAGCGCGTGGCGCTGGATCACGATCGGCACGAGGAGACGACGATCCGGACGAAGATTGAGGGACCGGTGTAGGTTACTTTGTCCGCGGCGGCGACGCCCGTCGCGTCGGCCGTGTGATCCCACGTCTGTCGGGAACCCGCCGGTCGGTCCGGCATTGAACGCCGGAACGATGGAGAGAAAAGATGGACCTCACGCCCTTTCAGATCGACGTGGTGCGCGCGCTGCTTCGCAGCCGCATCGACGGCAGCAGCCACTATCTGATGCAGGACGACCTCGCCGGATCGATCGAGACGCCCGGCAAGCAGGCGATCGCCGACGCGCTCGGGCCGGTCAGCGAATGGTTCCGCGCGCATGGCCTGCCCGACGTGACCGCCATCGTGGTGCCGCAGGACAATGCCGATCAGAAGCTGATGCTGCCCATCGACGCCGCCGTCGAGCGGATGGGCGGTCGCGCGGCGGCGCAGGCGGAGGCGGCACGGGTCCGCGACTTCGACTGGGTCCATTGGCGCGACAGCTGAACCGCCGGGCGATCCGGCAAGCGAGCGCGGCAGGTCCGCCGCGCGGCATTCCTGCCACATGCGATTCGCTGCATGTTGTAGCACCACAAGGGTCCTACCCAAGCGGTGCCCTCCTGCTTTATCATTGCGGCAAGGGGTGCTGGCGGAGTTCGGAAACATGCGCTGTCCGTTTTGTGGGAACACCGACACGCAGGTGAAGGACTCGCGGCCGGCCGAGGACAACGTGGCCATCCGCCGCCGCCGCTTCTGCCCGGCATGCGCGGGCCGCTTCACGACCTACGAACGCGTGCAGCTGCGCGACCTCGTCGTGCTGAAATCGTCCGGGCGGCGTGAGGAGTTCGATCGCGAAAAGCTCAGCCGCTCGGTCCGCATCGCGCTTCAGAAGCGCCCGGTCGAGCAGGAGCGGGTGGACCAGATGATCTCTGGCATCGTCCGGCGGCTGGAAAGCATGGGCGAGGCCGACGTCAGGTCAAAGGTCATCGGCGAGATCGTGATGGAGACCCTGGCCCGCATCGACACCGTCGCGTATGTCCGGTTTGCGAGCGTTTACAAGAACTTCCAGGCCGCCGACGACTTCGACAAGTTCGTGAGCGAGCTGCGCCCGGCAGCATCGGACGAGTGAACCGGACGATCGAACGCCCGGCCACGGGCGCCGACCTGCGCCACATGGACCACGCGCTGGTGCTTGCCCGTCGTGGCCTGGGCAATACCTGGCCCAACCCGGCGGTCGGCTGCGTCATCGTGGGCGGCCCGTCCGGTGATCGCGTGGTCGGGCGCGGTTGGACGCAGCCGGGGGGGCGTCCCCATGCCGAGGTCATGGCGCTTGCCCAGGCTGGTGCCGCCGCGAGGGACGCGACCGCCTACGTCACGCTCGAACCCTGCGCCCATCACGGCCGCACGCCGCCCTGCGCCGAAGCGCTCATCCGGGCCGGCATTGCGAGGGTCGTGACTGCCCTGACCGATCCCGACCCGCGCGTCAGCGGGCAGGGACATGCCATGCTGCGGGCTGCCGGGATCGAGGTCGTCGAAGGCGTTCGCGCGGCTGAAGCCGGGGCGCTCCAACGCGGGTTTCTGAGCCGTGTGACGCGGGCGCGGCCGATGGTCACCCTGAAGCTCGCGACCAGTTTCGACGGGCGGATCGCGACGGCGGCGGGCGAAAGCCGGTGGATCACCGGCCCCGCGGCGCGGCGGCATGTCCATGCGATGCGCCTGCGCCACGACGCGGTGATGGTGGGGGCGGGCACCGCGCGCGCCGACCGGCCCGCGCTCAACGTGCGCGGGTTCGGGCCGGTGCGGCAGCCCGTCCGCGTGGTGATCGCGTCCGCCCCCATTCCTGATCTGGCGGCCGAGAACGAGACGCACGGGCCGCTCTGGATACTGCCGCCCCCGCTGGACGAGGCTTTGGCCGAGTTGGCGCGGCGCGGGATCACGCGGGTGTTCTGCGAAGGGGGCGGCCAGCTTGCCGCCGGGCTGCTTGCGGGCGGGCTGGTGGACGAGATCGTGGGGTATACCGCCGGGATCGTGCTGGGCGGGGACGGGCGCGCGGCTGTCGCACCGATCGCGATGACCGGGCTGGTCCATGCGCCGCGCTTTCGGCTGGTCGAAACGCGCAATCTCGGCGGCGACATCATGCACCGTTGGGCGGTGGACGCCGAGGCCTAGCGCCACAACCACGCTGACCCTACGAACAGGCCCTGCAGCTTCGCAAGGATCCGCAGCGCGGGGCGTCGCGGCAGGGCGGCGGAGTTTGACAGGCGCGCGAGGGCGGTTTCGACCGGGCAGGGCAGGCCGCTGACGGGGTCCATGTAGCGCGGATAGGCGATCAGCGCCGCGTGGATCAGCCCGTCGATTCCGGGCCGTGCCGTCCGGCGGGCGGGGACCGGACCCAGATCGCGGGTCAGGCCCCAGCTGGCGTAGAACGGGGCGCCGAGCGTCGTCACGGGCTTGCCGCGCACCAGCGCCTCGAACCCGAGGGTTGAGGTCATGGTCCAGATCTCGTCGGCAAGGTCGATCAACGCGGCGGCAGGCGCGGCGGTGGCGGTCACGTCGGAAAGCCCCGCGAGGTCGGCGGGCGCGACCGCGCCCGGGCGCAGTCCGGCCTCGACGTCGGGGTGCGGTTTCCAGACGATCAGCGCGCCCGGGTTCTCGGCCCGGACCCGGCGCAGAAGGTCGAGGTTCGTCCGCTCCGCGCCCGCGCCAAGGCGGATCGAGGCATCGTCCTCGACCTGGCCCGGAACCAGGATCACGCGGCGGCCATCGGACGGGATGTCCGGGACCGCCCCGCCGAGGTTGTATTTCGTCACCGCAGCATCGCGCAGGCGGACGGCGAGCCGTTGTGCCCGCGTCGCGCGGTCGGGGGGTAGAGGTGCGGCGATCAGGCGCTCGAGGTCGCTTTCGCGGGTCGGGTCATAGTAGATCCCGGTCCGGTCGGCGACCAGCGACAGCGGCGGCACCAAGGCCGCGCCAAGGCCGCGGGAGCGCAGGAAGCCATCCTCGACCCGTGCGGCTTGGGGGACGGCGGCGGCCGCGCTGGCCCAGGCGAGCGTCACGTCGGGCGACGGGCGGCTGGTGAAGCGGACCCCGCCGCTGCCCGGCGCGCCGCCGCCGAAGGCGTCGGCGATGAAGCGGCGTTTCCACAGCCGCATCCCGTAGGCGAGATGCCCGCCGTGGTCCTGCCGCCACGCCTTTGCCTCGGCCTCGATCTGGTGCAGCGCGCCGGTGAAATCGGTCAGCCGGTCAAGGCATGGGTCGTACCAGACCGGGGCCAGCAGGTGGCTAGCGGCGAACAGGCGATCGGCGGTGACGCCCGGCACGGCGCGGCGCGGCAGCGGATCCTCGTCGTCCGACAGGCCCCAGCCGGCATAGAAGGGCTGGCCGAAGAGCCGAGGACGGTGCCCGGCCAGCAGCGCCTCGTAGCCGAGTTGGGAGCTGACGGCATAGACGGCGCGGGCATTGCCGACGAGCGCCCAGGGGGACACGGGCGCGTCGCAGACGGACTCGCCCGCGCGCAGGTCGGCGGCGGACAGGTGGCCCGCGCGCAGGCCGGACGCGGTTTCGGGATGGGTGCGGACCACGATGCGGGCGCCGGGATGTTCATCGCGGGCCGCCTGCAGCATCTGCAGGAACCGCGCCCGGCCCGCGCCCCGCAGCGAGGCGTCGCCGGCGGTCTGGTCCACGACCAGCACGTAGCCGGGCGGCGGCGGCGTCGCGTCGGGCAGGTGGGCGTTGTACTTGGACAGGTCCGCCGCGCGCAGGGTGGCAATCGCCAGCGCCGCGTCGGTTTCCAGCGCGGCGGCGCGCGGGGACCTCGCAAGCGACTCGATCAGCGAGGGCCGCGAGGGGTCGAAGTGCAGGCCGAGCGGATCGACGATCAGCCCGACCGGACCGCGGCGCGCGACGCGGCCCCGGGCGCGGCCGGGCAGGATCGACCGCAGGAACGCGTCCTCGACCGTGACCAGCTGCGCGCCGCGCCTTTGCGCGACCGCCCGGCCGCGCCATGCCGTCGGGCTTGCCCCCCAGACACCCACCGCGTCGCCCGGGCCGGGGATCCCGAGCCTTGGCGACCAGCCGGCGAGCGTGAGGATGCGGCGGATGCGGGGCGCGCGCAGGAACCCGGCGCTGTAAACGAAAAGCTGCCGGGGATTGCCCCCGGCAGCTTGCAGGTTGTCGAGGGTCACGAGGCTCAGTTGCCCAGCGTTTCCAGCGTCCGCGCGGTGGCCGCGCTGCCGGTGATCGCGCCCAGCGTCTTTTGCCACTGAACGTAGGGGGCTTCGGTCACGTAGACCGTGTCCTCGTCGCGGATCATGAAGTCGCGCGCCATGAACAGCCCGTTCGGCTGCGTCAGGTCCAGCACATAGGCCATCCGCTGGTCGCCGTAGAGGTCGTTGCGGCCCATCACCGCGCGGGCGACCGACTGCGGCTCGTCGCGCAGGATGAACACGCCGGTCGGGTCGGCAAGCTGGGTCTGAAGGCCGCCGACAAGGGCAATGGCCTCGATCGCGTCGATCTCCTCGCTGCCGAGCGGGACCTTGGTCTGGCCGCCGAGCGCGCCGAGCGCGGTGAAGCTGCGCTGGTCTTCCTCGACCAGGACGACGTCGCCGGGGCGCAGGGCGATGTCGTTCGACGAGCTTTCGTACAGATCCTTGAGCCAGATCCGGCCGGTGTTGCCGTCGCGCTTGACGGTGACCACCGCGACTTCGGGGTCGATCGACACGCCGCCCGCGCGCGCCAGCATGGCCGACAGGGTCCGGGTCGGACGTTCGATCGGGAACACGCCCTGGCCGTTCACGCGGCCCATGACCGAAACGGTCGCGCCGTCGCCCGCGACGCGGGTCACGGTGACCTGCGGGTCGGGGGTCTGGCTGCCCAGGCGGTCGGTGATGATCTCGCGCAGCGCGTCCGGGCTGTTGCCGGCGGCGCGGATGCGGCCCGCGTAGGGCACGAAGATGTAGCCCGCGCTGTCCACCTGCAATTCCTGCAGCGGCGTGTTCGACTGGCCGAGCGAGGCGAGCAGGCCGTCATCGACGTTTTCCCAGACCGTCAGGCCCAGCACGTCGCCCGGCCGGATCTCGTCCGCGCCGACCTGGCCTGCCGACAGGAAGGCGTTGCTGAAGCCGTAGCTGGGCGAATAGGCGGTGGCGCGGGTGACGTGGTCGTTGACCATCACGACGTGGGCGTTGCCGACGCCGGCTTCGCCGCCGCGCAGGATCTCGTTCCGGTTGGGGCCCGATCGGGGCAGGCCGCAGGCGGCAAGCAGGGTGAGGCCGAGAAGGGCGCCGACGCGTGCGGCACGTCCAGCGGTCGCGCGCGCGCCTGCGGACGGCGCGGCGAAAACGGGGCGGTCGGGGGATACGGTGGTCAAGTCCTGTCTCCTGTCCCATGGGGCGATTCTGCGCGCCCTGAACTTTTCGCGACGTTAGCCTCTTGATCCGGCGGCTTCCATCATTTCCCGTTCTGGTTACGAATCGTTTTCCAGCTGTTGCCGGTGTGCCCCGCGTCCGTGTTCCAGCGCCTCGTAGGGGTCGTGCGGCCCCAGCATCAGGTCCACGACCAGCCGCAGCGCGTGCGCGCGCGACCGTGCGGCGTAGAAGCCACCGGGCACCTGGCTCGTTTCCAGAAGATAGGCGCGGTAGTCGCGATAGGCGCGCGCGTCGGGCCGTTCGGGGTGGCGCAGGAAGTCGTCGAGCGTCTGGTGCGAGACGAGGCCGGGCTTGTCGAACACCGCGCGTCCCGTGGCCAGCACCGGCAGTCCGCGCCACAATGCCTGCTGGGCGGCGGTCGAATTGACGGTGATCGCGCTGCGGGCCTGCGACAGCAGCGCCGCAAGCTTGCCGCCATCGACGACATGGACCCGCGCCTCAAGTCCCAGCGCGCGGGCGCGACTTATGATCGCCTCGCGCACGCGCCCGCGGCCGTCTTCCAGCGGGTGCGCCTTGAAGACGATGTGGTGATGGCGCGGGGCGGCGCGGGCAAAGGCGTCCAGCACCTCGTCCGTGAAGTCGCTCATGCGGGCATAGCCGGAATGGGCGACGAAGCTTGCGTCATGTTCGAGTTGCAGCAGCACGAGCACATAGGGGAAACCGCCGCGCCGGATGCGGCGGGCGCGCGCCCAGCGGGCAAAGCGGAACGCCGGGCTCAGCAGCAGGCGGCGCAGGTGCAGCTGGAACTCGCGCGCGACGCTGATCTGGCGGTGGCTGCGAAAGCCCGGATACCGCCCGTTCGCGGTCAGGAGCATGAAGTGGTAAAGCGCGCCGTAGAACTTGTGCTGGCGCATGTCGCCCCAGTGCGCGGGCGGGCGGTAGATTTCGGACTCGTGCCCGCCGAGCGCGGTCCGCATCCGGTCCAGCGGGATCGACATTAACGCCGAATGGCCGTTCGCGCCGCCGCGTTCGTAGCTGATCCAGAACGGCCGCAGGTAGCCTTCTTCAAAGACGTGAAGGACGAGGCCGCGCGCCGCCGCCGCGTCGCGGGCGGCGGCGTGGATCGCGCGCACGTCGCCGTAAAGGACGATGTCGGTGACCCCCAGCCGGTCGATCAGCCGGTCCAGATGCGCGGGCCAGTCCGCCGCCGGCGCGTCGTGGCGGACGAAGTGGGCGGGGTCCGACCAGAAGAACTCGTCCCCGGCGTTGAAGCCCACCCGCCAGACCTGCGCCCCCGCCGCCCGCAGGAGCGCGCCCAGCCGGTCGAAGAACGGCCCGTGCGGCCCCTGAAGCAGCAGGAACACCCGCGCCTCGGCAGGTCGGGCGGCGCGGCCGGGTTCCGGTTGCCCAGTCCGCGGCGGGGCATCGGCTGAGGCGGGAAGGCTGGTGCGGGTGTGTCCGGGGGTCAAGGCTACGTCCCGCTCGTGTAACAATGGACCTTTGCGCTCATGACACAGAAGCGCGCGTGCTGCCAAGTCGGGATGCCAACTCGGGCGCGCCTCTCGATCGGGCGGGCGACTCGCGCGCGTGCCGTCACGACCACGGCGGGCGCGCGGCCTTGCACCTGCGCGGACAGGGCGCATATTGCACGCTGTCGCACGGGGGTTTGCCCGCGCCGACGCCCGTGCGGAAAGGAGCCTGCGATGTTCACCGGGATCATCACCGACGTCGGCCGCGTGTCGGCGGTCGAGATGCGCGGCGACATGCGCGCGCGGATCGCCTGCGGCTACGACATGGCGGGGGTCGACATCGGCGCCTCGATCGCCTGCGACGGCGTGTGCCTGACCGTGGTGGAAAAGGGCGACGCTGCCGCTGGCGCGCCCGGCTGGTTCGACGTGGACATCTCGGCCGAGACGCTGAGCAAGACGAACATCGGCGCGAACGGCTGGGCGGTGGGGCGCGAGATCAACCTGGAACGCGCGCTTCGGCTTGGGGACGAGCTCGGCGGGCATATCGTGTCGGGGCACGTGGACGGCATCGCCACGATCGAGGACGCGCATGACGACGGCGACAGCCTGCGCCTGACGCTGCGCGCGCCGGCGGCGCTGGCGCGGTTCATCGCGCCGAAGGGTTCGGTGGCGCTGAACGGCACCTCGTTGACGGTGAACGAGGTCGATGGCGACCGCTTCGGCATCAACCTGATCCCGCACACGCGCAGCGTGACCACCTGGGGCCACGCGCACGCGGGCGACGCCGTGAACTTGGAAATCGATACGCTTGCCCGCTACGTGGCCCGCCTGGCGGAAGCGGGATGACCCCGCAGCTCGTCGCCCCACCGGCGCCCGCCGGCATCGGCCACAACGGCGGTCCGGGCGCGGGCAGCGGCTACCGCGCGCATTGCTGGTCGGTCGCGCGGCGCGAGCTTCTGGGCGCGCGCCTGCCGGTCGAGGTCGTGCGGATGCAGGTGCGTCGCGCGCGCGACCTGGGGCTTGATTACAAGACCTATGCGGGCGTGCGCGCAACCACCGGGCGCGACCTGGTGGCGTTCCTGTATTCATCGAACGCGCTCGGCGTGTTCCGCATCGGCGCGCCCGTGCCCCCGGCCGAGGCCGCGCGCGTCGCCGCGTCCTGCGCCGCCGCGCACCTGGGATGCGCGCCCGGCCTTGCGCCCGACGTGCTGGCGCGGCAGATCGGGGCGGTGTCGGGCCGGACGCTCGCGCCGTTCGGCAGCAGCTGGGCCGCGATGCGCGACGAGATGAAGGCATGGCTTCGTGCCCAGGGCTTGCCGGGCGATGCCGTCCTGATGATCGGCGAGACGGCGCATGAGCGCGAGATGATGACGGCGGGCGGCTTGGCGGGCTTCGTCGGCGGGCAGGCCCACTTCGGCCACGCGACGCGCGCCGACTGAAAGAATTGCGCCGGATGGAGAGAGCGATGCAAGAGATGCCGATGCAGTACGAAGCGCCCGGTCCCGTCGAACGCGACTGGTCCGACGCGATTTCCTCCATCCAGGAAATCATCGAGGACGCGCGCAACGGCCGCATGTTCGTGCTGGTGGACCACGAGGACCGCGAGAACGAGGGCGACCTTGTGATCCCCGCGCAGATGGCGACCCCCGACGCGATCAACTTCATGGCGATGCATGGCCGCGGGCTGATCTGCCTGGCGATGCCCGGGCCGCGTATCGACGCGCTGGGCCTGCCGCTGATGAGCCCCAAGAACTCAAGCCGGCACGAGACCGCCTTTACCCTGTCGATCGAGGCGCGCGAGGGCGTGACGACCGGTATCTCGGCCCACGACCGCGCCCGCACCGTGTCGGTGGCGATCGACCCGACGCGCGGCGCGGCCGACATCGCGACGCCGGGCCACGTCTTTCCGCTGCGCGCCCGCGAGGGGGGCGTTCTGGTCCGCGCGGGCCATACCGAGGCCGCGGTGGACATCGCGCGGTTGGCCGGGCTGAACCCGTCGGGCGTGATCTGCGAGATCATGAACGAGGACGGGTCGATGGCGCGGCTGCCCGACCTCGTGTCGTTCGCGCAGCGCCACGGGCTGAAAATCGGGACGATCAGCGACCTGATTTCCTATCGCCGCCGCCACGACAACCTGATCGCCGAGCGCGAGCAGAAGCCGGTCGTGTCGGCCCATGGCGGCGAATGGATGATGCGGATCTTCGCGGACGAGACCCAGGGCGCGGAACATATCGTCCTGACCAAGGGCGACCTGTCCACGCCGCAGCCGGTGCTGGTCAGGATGCACGCGCTGGACCCGCTGCACGACGCGCTGGGGATCGAGCGCGGGCGCGCGGGCGATCTTGGCGCCGCGATGCGCCTGATCGCGGACGAGGGCAGGGGGGCCGTGGTGCTGCTGCGCGACCTGTCGCCGCTCTTGCCCCGCGACGGCGATGTGTCGCCCCATACGCTGCGGCAGTACGGCCTTGGCGCGCAGATCCTGTCGGCGCTGGGGTTGACCGACCTGATTCTGCTCACGAACTCGGCCCCGCTCAAGGTCGTCGGGCTTGACGCCTACGGGCTTTCCATCCATTCCACGCGACCTATCCCGCACGACTGACCCGGAGAGGGGCTTTTCATGGCCGCGCTGACCGAACACACCATCCTGCCGCTGCCCGCGTTCGAGGCGCCGGTGAAGCTGCTGATCGTGGTATCGCCCTATTACCGCGCGATCGCGGACGACCTGATCGCGGGCGCGCGCGCGACCGCCGAACGGGCGGGCGCGGCGGTCGACCTGGTCGAGGTGCCCGGCGCGCTGGAAATCCCCACGGCCATCGCGATGGCGGCGCGGCTTTCAAGCTATGAAGGGTTCGTGGCGCTGGGCTGCGTGATCCGGGGCGAAACCACGCATTACGAGACGGTGTGCAACGACAGCTCGCGCGGGCTGACGCTGCTGGGGCTGCAGGGGCTGTGCATCGGGAACGGCATCCTCACGGTGGAAAACCCCGACCAGGCGATCGTGCGCGCCGCACCCGACGGGCAGGACAAGGGCGGCGGCGCCGCCGCGGCCGCGCTGCACCTGATCGCGCTTCAGCGTCGCTGGACCGGATCGCGCCGCCCGGTCGGCTTCGCGCCGGGCGACCGCGACCCGATCCGGGTGGCGGGCACGCTGGACGGAACCTCCCTCGCATGAGCGCGGGGTCGGACAGGCCGGGCCCGGCTTCAAGCAACGCGCCCCGGGCCGACAAGCGCGCCCGCAGCGGCGCAGCCCGCATCTATGCCGTTCAGGCGCTGTTTCAGATGGAAGCCGCGAACCAGTCGTCCGACCGGGTGCTGGCCGAGTTCCTGAACTGGCGCATAGCCGCCGATTACGCCGAAGGCACCACGCCCGAGGCGGACGAGGCGCTGCTGGCCGCGATCCTGGGCGACGTTGTGAACTGGCAGGCGCGGATCGACCAGATGACCGACCGCGCGTTGGTGGCCAAGTGGCCGATCGCCCGCATCGACCCGGTGCTGCGCGCCGTGTTCCGCGCGGCGGGCGCCGAGCTGGTCGCGACCCGCACCCCGCCCAAGGTCGTGATCGCGGAATATGTCGGCGTCGCCGACGCGTTCTTCCCGGACGGGAAAGAGGCGCGGTTCGTCAACGCCGTCCTCGACCACATGGCCCGCGAGGCGCGCCCTGAGGCGTTCTGACCCCGGCTCCCCACTCCGGCCTCGCCCGTTATCCAACCTGACCGCCCGCCGCGACTCGCCTCCGGCGGGTGGTCGCGTTTCTGGCGGTGCCGGTGCACTCAGCAACCTTCGCCGCGCCGCCGCACGCGGCTTTCCGGCGGGATCCAAGGGCAGCAATCCAGCCCTCGACGTGTGACTTTTGCCACAGTCCGACGGCCCTGCCGCGGGGTCCGAGATCACGCAATCTCCGATCTCCGTGCGATCCCGCGTTTCAATGTTGCAGCAATGACAAGAATTGCGAACGTGTAAAGGCAAGTTTTGAAACGGTTAATGACGGTAGCGGCGGCAAGTCGCTCACGACCGTTACTGCTGCAATCCCGCGCAATCCCGGTTCCAGCATCTTCCATCACATTCGGGTGAGATCGCGTTTCGCAGCGACCGCGGTTCAGATCGGCGGGGTTCTGCATTAGGTAACTGTCACACAAGACCGGTGCCCACGCGCATCGGCTGTTAAGAAGAGGTACGACATGAAAACCCTTTCGATCCTGCTGGGCGCCACCGCGCTGGCGGCCGCAGTGTCCTCGCCGGTGTTCGCGCAGACCGAATTCGCGCCGGGTTCGAACGTGACCGGCGTCAGCAACCTTGACGATCGTCTGGACGACATCGAGGACGCGGTGCAGGACGACTTCGACCGCTCGGCCGACCGCAGCCGCTTCGGCCGTCCCGACGCCCGCGAAGGCCTGTTCGGCTCGGTCGCCGTGACCTACACCGGCCGCGACGGCAACGACGAAAACCAGGACTTCAGCCTGGCCGGCCGCCTGTCGAACAACGCTGGCGCGTTCCAGCAGTCCGTCGGCATCCTGCTGGAGTACGCCGAAGACGACAACGGCGACTCGGAAACCGAAGACACCTCGGTCATCTACGACGGCAACTACTACTTCAACGACAAGGTCTACGCGTTCATCCTGGGCCGCGTCAGCACCGACGGTCTGGCCGAGGACTATGACGAGCTGAACCCGGGCGATTTCGACTCGGTCGAGGACTACAACGACGAAGTGCTGAGCTACGAAGGCCGCGCCAAGCGCGATGCGTTCGTCGGCATCGGCCCGGGCTACCGGATCGTCAACAACGACCAGACCGCATGGCGCGTTCAGGCCGGTGTCGGCATCCGCTACAGCCAGACGGTCGACTTCGCTCAGGCCGACGGCCTGGAGTCGAACACCGACACGGGCTACATCGCGTCGTCGCGCTTCTACCACAAGTTCAACGACACGTTCTTCCTGACCAACGATACCGACTACCTGACCTCGGATATCAACGATCTGGCCACGAACGAACTTGGCCTGAACTTCAAGATGTCGGACAACTTCGCTACCCGCGTTTCCTACAAGACCGAGTACAACTCGGAACGCGACATCCGCACCGACAACACGCTGGGCGTTTCGCTCGTCGTCGGCTTCTGATCGCAACGCGATCCGAAATCGAAGAATCGGGGGCGGTCGAAAGACCGCCCCTTTTTCGTTGCGCGCATTTCCGCAGCCGCGCATCAAACATTGAAAAGGCCGCCCTTTCGGACGGCCTTTTCAGGTGGCGGGAACCGCAGCGGCCGTGTCGGCGCAAGGTTCCCCGAAAGCCTGGATGTCCAGGTGGGCGCCGGGTGACATGACCAGGGTCATGCCAGAGCCAGCACCCTCGGTAGAATTATAGGCCAGTGGAAAAATTGGCCGCGCACGAGAAGAGCAGAAGCCCGCCGGGGATCACATCTAGGAACCCGCGCGCCGGGTTGCAAGCCCGGTGCTTGCGCCATGTTTCCCTTTCGTTCATGTTCGCGCCATGGATCACGTGACTGACGACCTGCTGCCTGGCGCGCTCGGCGGCCCCGACGACGCCGAAGGCGACCTGCTGCCGGATCAACCCGGCCACCGGCTGGCGCGCGGCGTGGCCCGGTTCCTCATGTCGATGAACCACGCGCCGCTCCTTGAGTTCGTGCCCGTGCCGGGGCTGCGCGTGGACGTGATCTCGATCACCCCGCAGGGCGAGATCTGGATCGTGGAATGCAAGAGCTGCCGGGCCGACTTCGTGGGCGACCGCAAGTGGCAGGGGTATCTGGAGTTCTGCGACCGCTTCTTCTGGGCCACCGACTGCGATTTCCCGGTCGAGTTGTTGCCCGACGACAGCGGCCTGATGGTGGCCGATCCCTACGGCGCCGAGCTGGTGCGGACCGCGCCTTTGGTCAAGCTGCCTGCCGCGCGCCGGTCGCGGCTGCTGCGCGACGTGGCGCGGGTCGCGGCGTGCCGGCTGATCCGCCGGAACGATCCGGGCGCGGCGCCCGCGATCCTGTAGGCGTCAGCGCCGCGGCTTGCCCTTGCCCGCGCCGGCTTTCCCGCCCTTCTTGTTCCCACCGCCCGCGATCTCGCGCGCGGCTTCCGCGGCGGCCATCAGTTCCTCGGCGATTTCCTCGGCCTCTTCGGGGTCGAAATCCAGCGGCAGGTCCACGCCCGTCCCCTCGACATAGATCCGCACCATCCCCTGGTCGGTCGGCCCGATCTGCAGGTTTGCGGCGACTTCGCTTTCGCTGTTGATGCCCATGGCCGGTCCTTTCGTCCTGTTCCGCCCGGTCTAGATTGCCCCCGCCGGCCGGGCAAGAGACGCTTGCATCGTCCCCGTCACGGCGCTAGATGATCCGCCTGTGCCGCCTTAGCTCAGTTGGTTAGAGCGCTAGATTGTGGATCTAGAGGTCCCCCGTTCGAGCCGGGGAGGCGGTACCACCCCGGCAGCCCCCCAGATCAGACCCGCCACCACCATCGCTTCGCCGCACGTCGATGCGCCGTGCCGCGATCTCGCAAATGCTGCCTTGTTGCTGCCTGCGCGCCTTGCCATCATCGAGCAGCGTCAAGGGGATGGGTGTCGATGATCGCGGGCAGGCGGGTGCATTTCGGATTTCCGGCCGCCGCCCGGCGTCGCTGCGCGCGGGTCGCCGCGCCGCTGACCCTGCTGGCGCTTGCGGCCTGCGACACGCCCACTTCGATGCTTGCCGGCGCGGGCCGCGACGCGGTGCTGGTCGAACGGCTGTTCTGGATCATGCTCGCCGCCGCCGCGCTGATCTGGGTGCTGGTGAACGGCATCGCCTTCTACGCCGCCCGGACCGAGGCGAACCCCGAGCGTGAGCGCGTCGCGCGCCTGTTCGTCGTCTGGTGCGGGATGATCGTGCCAACGGTGGTGCTTGTCGCGCTTCTGGTCGGGGGCATGCTGCTGTTGCGCGACATGCGCGGGCCGCGGCCCGACTTCGAGGTGAACATTGACGGCGAGCAATTCTGGTGGCGCGTGGGCTACGACACGCCCGCCGGCCGCGTCGTCACCGCAAACGAGATCCGCCTGCCTGCGGGCCGGACCGTCGGACTTGCGCTCGCCTCGACTGGGGTGATCCACAGCTTCTGGGCGCCCGCCCTTGGCGGAAAGATGGACCTGATCCCCGGCCGCACCAACCGGATGACGCTGACGCCGCTGGAACCCGGCCGCTGGGGCGGCAACTGTGCCGAGTTCTGCGGCACCGCCCACGCGCAGATGCGGTTCGAGGTCGAGGTGATGCCCGCGGCCGATTTCGACCGCTGGCTCGCGGCCGAGGCCGCGCCCGCGCAGGTCGCGTCGGACGCGGGTCTTGCCGTCTTCACCTCGGCTGGCTGCGGCGCCTGCCATGCCGTGCGCGGCACCGGCAACGCGGGCACGACCGGGCCCGAACTGACCCATCTGGCCAGCCGCCGCACGATGGCTGCGGGCATCCTGCCGCTGGACCGGGAAACGCTCGCGGCATGGATCCGCGACCCCGACGCGCTGAAGCCCGGCGCGCTGATGCCCGCCTATCCCGACCTCAAGGACGATGCGATGCAGCCGCTGCTCGACTTCCTCACGGGCCTGAAGTGAGGGGCCGCCGATGACCTGGACCGACCGCCTGTCCCCGCCGCCGCAACCCGACCCGGTCGCGCGCGAGGCCGAGAAGCAGCGCCTGATCGCCACGTGGAAGAACCGCGAGGGGATCGCGCGCCTGACCGAGGTCAACAACACGACCGTCGGGCTGTGGTACACCGCCGCCTCGATCTTCTTCTTTGCGTTTGCGGGCGTCTTGGCGCTGATGATCCGGGCGCAACTGGCGGTGCCCGACAACGACCTGATGACGGCCCACTTTTACAACCAGCTGTTCACGCTGCACGGCACCGCGATGATGTTCCTGTTCGCGGTGCCGATCTTCGAGGCGGTGGCGATCCTGCTGCTGCCGGGCATCCTGGGCACGCGCGAGCTGCCGTTTCCGCGGCTGTCGTCCTTCAGCTTCTGGTGCTTCATCACCGGGGGCGTCTTCGTCTGCGGGTCGCTGTTCTTCAACGCGGCCCCGGCGGCGGGGTGGTTCATGTACACGCCGATGTCGTCCGACCCGCGCCTGACGGGCATCGGGACCGACATCTGGCTGCTGGGCCTCAGCTTCATCGAGGTCGCGTCGCTGGCCGCATCGGTCGAACTGATAACCGGCGTCCTCAAGTGCCGCGCGCCGGGCATGCGTCTGAACATGCTGCCGCTTTACGGCTGGTACGTGCTGGTCGTGGCCTTGATGATCGTCTTCGCGTTCCCGCCGCTGATCGCGGGCGATCTGCTGCTGGAACTCGAACGCGCGTTCGACTGGGCGTTCTTCGACCCGACGCGGGGGGGCGATCCGCTGCTGTGGCAGCACCTGTTCTGGATCTTCGGCCACCCCGAGGTCTACATCGTCTTTCTGCCCTCGATCGCGCTGGTGGCGACGATGCTGCCCGCGTTCGCGCGCCGCCCGATCGTCGGCCATTCCTGGATCGTCCTGTCGGCGGTCGGCGTCGCGTTCCTCAGCTTCGGGCTGTGGGTCCACCACATGTTCACCGTGGGCCTGCCGGAGATTTCGCTCGCCTTCTTCTCGGCCGCGAGCGAGGCGGTGGCGATCCCGACGGGCATCCAGATCTTCTGCTTCATCGCCACGATCTGGATGGGCCGGGTCGTGCGCGGGCTGCCGATGCTGTTCGTGTCGGGCGCGCTTGCGATCTTCGTCTTCGGCGGGTTGACCGGGGTCATGGTCGCGGTGGTGCCGTTCGACGCGCAGGTCCATGACAGCCACTTCGTCGTCGCGCACCTGCATTATACCCTGATCGGCGGCGCGCTGTTCCCGCTGTTTGCCGGGCTTTGCTACTGGTACCCGCTGGTGACCGAGCGGATGCTGTCGGACCGCGCGGGCCGCTGGTCGTTCTGGCTGATGTTCATCGGTTTCAACGTGACCTTCCTGCCGATGCACTGGACCGGCATCCTGGGTATGCCGCGCCGGGTCTGGACCTATTCGGCCGACGCGGGGTGGAGCACGCTGAACATGGTGTCGAGCGTGGGATCGTTCGCAATCGGGGCGGGGTTCCTGGTCCTGCTGGTCGAGATGCTGCGCCCGCGCCGCGCGCCGGCAAAGGCGCCGCGCGACCCGTGGAAGGCGCCGGGCCTCGAATGGGTCGGCGCGCTGCCGTCCGAGGATTACGGCCTGCGCTCGATCCCGCTGGTCACGACGCGCTATCCGCTGTGGGAACAGCCCGACCTGCCCCGCGAGGTCGAGGACGCGGAGTGGTTTCTTGCCGACGCGCCCGAGGGGCGGCGCGAGATGATCGTGACCGACGTGCTGGACGGCCAGCCGATCTATGTCCAGCGCGTGCCCGCGCCGTCCTGGCTGACCGTCGGCGCGGCGGTGGCGCTGGGGGCGTCGTTCATCGTGGCGACCTGGCACCTGTGGATGCTGGCGGGCGTCAGCATGGCTGCGTTCATCGCGCTCCTGATCGCATGGCTCTGGACCGGCACCGCCCGCGCGCCCGAGGCCGCGTCGAAGGACGTCGGCCGGGGGTTGCGCCTGCCGGTCTATGCCTCGGGCGACGGGTCCTGCGGCTGGTGGGCGATGTTCATTACCATGTCGGGCGACCTGACCGCCTATCTGGGGCTGGTGTTCGCGTTCTTCTTCTTCTGGACGCTGCACGATCCGTTCCCCCCGGCGGGCGCGGGCCTGCCGCAGGGGGGCTGGCTGGCCCTGTCGGCGGTCCTTCTCGCGGCCGCTTGGGGCGCGGTCTGGGGTGCGCTGCGGGTGAACCGGGCGGGCGGGCGCGTCGCGGCGCAATGGCTGCTGGTGGCGGCGGTTCCGGCGTCGATGCTGGGGGTCGCGGCGATGGTGCAGGCGCTGATGATCGCGGGCCTTGACCCGACGCGCCACGCCTGGGACGCGACCTGCTGGGTGCTGGTCCTGTGGATCGGGGTCCATGTCGCAATAGGTGCGCTGATGGCGTTCTACTGCGTCGCCGGGATCGGCTTCGGCAAGCTGACGCCGCGCTGGGACGCCGATCTGGGGAACGTCACGCTTTACTGGCATTTCCTCGCGCTCAGCTCGGCGATCACGCTGGCGCTGCTGGGGCTGTTCCCCGTTCTGGGGATCGCGACATGACCCGCTTTCGCCGCGTCATCGACGAGGGCGCGATCTGGGTGCTGGCCGCGCCCCTGTCGATCTGGGCCGCGCATTTCCTGCTGTGCTACTGGGTGGCGGCGATCTGGTGCGCCAAGGGCTGGGACGAGGCGGTGACGATGCGGACCGTGCACGCCGGTCTCACCCTTGCCGCGCTGGCGGCCATCGCCAGCCTCGCCGGACTGGCGCGGCGGCGCTATCGGGGCGAGCTGCGCGTGGACGAGGCGATCGAGGGCGACAGCGACGCCGACCGCAACCGCTTTCTTGGCCACGTCGCGCTGATGCTGGCGGCGCTGGCGGCGCTTGCGGTCGTCATGACGTTCCTGCCGACGCTGGTGTTCCGGCAATGCTGAGCGCGCGCCACCTTGCCGCGGCCGTCATGCTGGCGGCGGCGCTGTCGCCCGTCGCCGCCGCGCGCAGCGGCGGGTCGATCATCGTCCACATGGCGGTCCATCTGACGCTGGTGACGGCGGTCCCCGCGCTTCTCGCCCCCCGCGCGCCGCGCTGGCTTGGGACCGGGGCGGGCCTGCTGCTGCTCGCGGGCGGGGTTGAGTTTCTGGCCGTCTGGGGCTGGCACCTGCCCGGCCCGCATCTCTGGGCGCGGCTGTCGCTGACCGGCTGGGCGCTGGAAAAGGCAAGCTTTCTCGGCGCCGGGCTGTTCCTCTGGATGGTCGCCGCCGGGGCCGGGCCGGTCGGGGGCGCGGGGGTGCTGCTGTTCACGTCGATGCACATGACGCTTCTGGGCGCGATCCTGGGGCTTGCGCCGCGCGATCTTTACGGGATCTGCGCCAACTGGTTCGGGCTGAGCGGGATCGAGGAACAGCAGGTTGCCGGGGCCGCGATGGCCGGGGTCGGGGGCGCGCTATACCTTTTGGCCGCGCTCGCGCGGCTCGGTCCCGTGTTGCGAAGGGTGACGCCATGATGATCCGGCTGACATGGCGGCGCGTGGGCGCGGCGCTGGCTGCGGCGACCGTCGCGGGCGCGGGGTTCTGGTTTGCCGCGCCCTACAACATCTCGGCCCGGCTCGAACACTGGCCGCCGGTCGAATACCTGCTGCACGGATACATGCGGAACGCCGTCTCGAACCGGACCGCGCTGACCGATCCGCCGCCGGACATGGACATGTCCGACCCCGCGCTGCTGCGTCTGGGCGCCGGGCATTTCGTCGCGGGCTGCGCCACCTGCCACGGCGCGCCGGGCGTGCCGCGCAACCCGCTGGTGCTGCAGATGATGCCGAAGCCGCCCTACCTGCCAGAAACCGAGCCGCTGGAGCTGCCCGAGATCCACTGGCTGACCTACAACGGCCTGAAATACACCGGCATGCCCGGCTGGGCGGGCGCGGGGCGGCAGGACGAGGGCTGGGCGGTCGCGGCGCTTGTGCGCGCGCTGCCCGGCATGTCGGCCGAGACGTTCCGCGAACTGGCCTTCGCGGAAACCGACCCGCCCGAGCGCGCGGCGATGCCCTTCGGGACGGCGGGCGGAACGCTGTCGGTGGTCGAAAACTGCGCCCGCTGCCACGGCGCCGACGGGCTGGGGCGCGACGGCACCGCGCCGAAGCTCGCCGGGCAGTCGCCCGATCACCTGTTCCGCGCGCTCACGCAGTATGCGACCGACGCGCGGCAAAGCGGGATCATGGAGCCGCTGGCCGCGACCCTGACCGAAGACGCGCGCCGCGACCTTGCCCGCCATTACGCAAGCCTGCCCGACGGCACGGGGGGCACGCCGCCCTTCGCCCAAGGCAACGCGGCGCAAGGCGAGATACTGGCGCGGCAGGGCGCGGCGGACCGGCAGGTCGGCGCCTGCCTTGGCTGCCACGGCCAGCCCGGCAACCGCGCCCCCCGGATCGCGGGGCAGCACGGGCGCTTCGTCGCCGCGTGGCTGGCGCTTTGGCGCGAGGATCAGGTGACGCCCGGCCCCGACGCCGCGCGGATGCATGCCGCCGCTTACGGCCTTACGGATCAGGACATCGCCGATCTCGCCGCCTACTTCGCGGGCCGGACGGCGCCCTGACGCGGCGCGCGTTCAAGATCGTCAGATCAGCGCCACGATATCTGCTCGCGCCGGCGGAAGGGCGCGGCGAGAAGCCCCGCCAGCAGCCAGCCGATCAGCAGCCCAAGCCCCGCGGCGATGAATCCCGCCTGGGTGACCGGCAGCGCAGGGCGGAAATCGCCCCATGTCGCCCGCAGCGTTTCCACGTCGCGCAGGCGGTGGGGCAGCGCGATCCGCTCGAGCGGCGAGGCCGCGCGCAGCAGCGCAAGGTCGTTCGACGCCTTTTCCAGACGCACGAACACCTGCCGCATGTCGCCCGAATGCGCCTCGCGGAAGGCGCTGCCGGACAGGTCCGCCAGCGCCTCGTCGCGCGTCAGCCTGGCGCGGCGCGCGCTGGCGTCGAAATCGGTCGCGACCTGCGTCAGCGCGTCCACCTGGCCACCAAGACGCTGCACGTACTGGTCCGAAAAGGCGGGGAACTGCGAAAGCGCCGCCGCGAAGATCAGGCCGAGGATCAGCCGCAGCGTCGCCATCGCTCAGCCCGTGAAGCTGCGCGCGAACACGGGCGCATAGATCTCGGCCAGCCGCGCCACCGCGTCCTGCGGCGACAGCTCGACCGTCTCGCCGGTGCGGCGGCTCGTCAGCTCGACCTTGTTCGAGGCAAGGCCGCGCGGCCCGACCGTGACCCGCCACGGCAGCCCGATCAGGTCCATCGTGGCGAACTTCGCGCCCGCCCGTTCGTCGCGGTCGTCGTAAAGCACGTCCAGCCCTTGGGCGCGCAGTTCGCCCTCGATCGCCTCGCAGGCGCTGTCGGTGGATGCGTCGCCCTGCTTGAGGTTGACGATGCCGACGTGGAACGGCGCCACGCCCTCGGGCCAGATGATCCCGCGCTCGTCGTGGCTCGCCTCGATGATCGCGCCCAGCAGGCGGCTGACGCCGATCCCGTGCGACCCCATGTGGACGGGCGTGCGCGCGCCGTCGGGGCCGACGACGGTCGCGCCCATCGGTTCGGAATACTTGGTGCCGAAGTAGAAGATCTGCCCGACCTCGATCCCGCGCGCGGACTTGCGGCGATCCTCGGGAACATCGGCGAACACCGCCTCGTCGTGGGTTTCGTCCGTGCGGGCGTAGCGCGAGGTGAACTCGTCCAGCACCGCGCGGCAGGCGGCCGGATCGTCGTAGTCGATCTCTCGGTCGCCGAAGGTCAGGTCGGTGATCTCGCTGTCATAGAACACCTCGGACTCGCCGGTTTCGGCCAGCACCAGGAACTCGTGCGTGTCCTCGCCGCCGATCGGGCCGCTGTCGGCGCGCATCGGGATCGCCTGAAGCCCCATCCGTTCGTAGGTCCGCAGGTAGCTGACGAGATGGCGGTTATAGGCGTGAAGCGCGTCGGCCTCGGTCAGGTCGAAGTTGTAGCCGTCCTTCATCAGGAACTCGCGCCCGCGCATGACGCCGAAGCGGGGCCGCATCTCGTCGCGGAACTTCCACTGGATCTGGTACAGCGTCAGCGGCAGGTCCTTGTAGCTGTTCACGTTAGACCGGAAGATGTCGGTGATCATCTCCTCGTTGGTGGGACCGTAGAGAAGGTCGCGCTTCTGGCGGTCGGTGATCCGCAGCATCTCGTCGCCGTAATCGTCGTAGCGGCCGCTTTCGCGCCACAGGTCCGCCGATTGCAGCGTCGGCATCAGCAGCGGGATGTGGCCCGCGCGCTGCTGTTCCTCGTGGACGATCTGCTCGATCCGGCGCAGCACCTTGTAGCCGAGCGGCAGCCAGGAATAGATGCCCGCCGCCTGCTGCTTGATCATGCCCGCGCGCAGCATCAGCCGGTGGCTGACGATCTGCGCCTCGGAGGGGGTTTCTTTCAGGACGGGCAGGAAATAGCGCGACAGACGCATGTGCGGACCTCAGGATATGCCGGACGGGCTTAGCGGATCGCATCTTTCGGGGCAACGGTGGCCGGGGCGCGGCGGGGGCGGGCGCGCGGCAACCTGCCGGGCTTGCGCGGGTGGCCCGCAATCGTCAAAGAGAAGGCTTGTCGGACCGGGTTCCGGGCGGCCACCCGGCCCGCGCGCGCCCGCACCGAAACAGGCCGGAGACGTCGCCATGAATCTGAGCGCGGGCAAGCAGGCCCTGATCTGGGGCACGGTCGCGCTGGTGTTCGTGCTGGTGCTGTGGGGCCTGGGGGACGTGCTGATGCCGTTCCTGCTGGGGATGGGCATCGCCTACCTGCTCGACCCGGTTGCGGACCGGCTTGAACGCTCGGGGCTGTCGCGCGTGTGGGCGGTGACGCTGATCACGCTCGTGGTCATCTTCGCGCTGATGGCGGCGCTGGTGCTGCTGATCCCGCTGTTGGTGCGGCAGGGCACGCAGCTGATCCAGACCGCGCCCGCGATGATCGACCGCCTGCAGGACGTCGCAAGGACGCGCTTTCCCGCGGCCCTGCCCGAGGGCGGCGTCATCGACAGCACGGTGGACCAGATCGGCGCCACGCTGGGCGGAAGCCTGGGCGGGATCATGGGGACCGTCCTCGGATCGCTCGGCGGGGTCGTCAGTTTCTTCATGGTGATCGTGATCGCGCCGGTGATCGCGTTCTACATGCTGCTGGACTGGGACCGGATGATCCGGCGGATCGACCTGCTGCTGCCGCGCCCCCACGCCGACGCGCTGCGCGGGATCTTCGGGCAGATCGACGACAGCATCTCGGGCTTCGTGCGCGGGCAGGCGGTGGTGATCCTGATCCTCGGCACGTTCTATTCGCTGGGGCTTGCGCTGGTGGGTCTGCCGTTCGGGATCGTCATCGGGGTGTCGGCCGCGTCCCTGTCGTTCATCCCGTATGTCGGCACGCTTGTCGGCGGGACGCTGTCGATCGGGGTCGCGCTGTTCACCTTTTGGGGTGAGTGGGCGCCGGTGCTTGCCGTGATCGCGATCTTCGTGGTGGGCCAGGTCGCCGAGGGGAATTACCTGCAACCCAAGATCGTGGGCGGGCAGGTCGGCCTGCACCCGGTCTGGCTGATGCTGGCGCTGAGCGTGTTCGGATCGCTGTTCGGGTTTGCGGGGCTGCTGATCGCGGTGCCGCTGGGGGCGGCGCTCGGCGTTCTCGTCCGGTTCCTGATCGACCGCTACAAGGTCAGCGCGCTTTACACCGGGCGCGAGCCGCCGCCCCGGATCGCCACGCCCACGCTGATCGAGCTGGTGCCGCCCGGCACCGTCGCGCAGCGCGTGGCGCAGCAGGCGCGGACCCACGAGGACGCCGTGCGCGACGCGCGCGTGGAAACCGCCCGCAGCGAGGCGCGGATCGCGGCAGAGGAGGCCGCGGGCAGCGATCGCGCAAGCGTCGCGGTCGCCGAAGTGCAGATCCGCCACCCGGATGCGCCCGCGTCCGAAGGCACGGGCGAGATGACCCCGCGCGTGAAAACCTGGGGCGGACGCAGCCCGGACGGTGAAGAGCCGCGCGGGAATGACGCCGCGGGCGCGCCCCGCACCGCCGCCGAAATGCGGCAGCGGGGCGAGCGTGCGGGGCAGGCCGCTCCGCCTTCGGGGAACACCGGCGATGACCCGGACGGGCAGGGCAGGGGCTGACGGGCGATGCCGCGCCAGCTGACGCTGGATCTTCGTACGCCCCCGGCGATGGGGCGCGCCGACTTCCTGCCCGCGCCCGCGAACGCCGCAGCACTGGCGGCGTTGGACCAGCCCGCGCAATGGCCGCAGGGGCGGCTGATCCTGTGCGGCCCCGAGGGATCGGGCAAGTCCCACATCGCCGCCTTCTGGGCCGCCGAAAACGGTGCGCGCCGCGTCGCCGCGCGGTCGCTGTCGCCCGAGGTCGCGGACGCGCTGGTGCCGCAGGGCGGCGCGCTGGTGATCGAGGACGCGCACCGGATCGGCGGCGCGGCCGGGGCCGAGCTTGCGCTGTTCCACCTGTGGAACCTCGGCGCCGCGCGGGACGGGCTTTTGCTTTTCACCGCGCGGGTGCCGCCCCGCGACTGGGGGCTGACGCTGCCCGACCTGCGGTCGCGGATGGAGGGCACCGCGCTGGTCCAGCTTGGGGCGCCCGACGAGGGGTTGTTGGCCGCCGTGCTGGTCAAGCTGTTCGCCGACCGTCAGCTGCATCCCGCCCTGGGCGTGATCGAGGCGCTGGCGCGGCGCATGGACCGCGATCTTGGGCAGGCGCGCAGGCTGGTCGCCGCCATCGACGCGGCGGCTCTGTCCGAAAACCGCGCCGTGACGCGGCCGCTGGCGCTGGCGACGCTGGACGCGATCAACGACCCGCAGCGGCCGGCCGGCTGACCGCGCCGGGGGCGCGCCCTGGTTCAGGCGCGGTGCGCGGCCGCGGCAAGGCTGCCGACGAAGTCCAGCACCTCGGGCACCTGACGACCCTCGCCGATCAGCTTGACGATGGCGCTGCCCACCACGCAGCCGTCCGCCACGCCCGCGATCGCCTGCGCCGTCTCGGGGGTCGAGATGCCGAAGCCCACCACCACCGGCAGCCCGGCCGCGGCGCGGATGCGCGCGACCTCGGGCGC
>ERZ501041.38-NODE-38-length-28826-cov-11.699732_pt1 | contig 28826 bp, 29 predicted proteins | sample MGYA00248848_ERZ501041 | MGnify/ENA primary metagenome ERZ501041 (study PRJEB25958, sample SAMN03398573) | human skin metagenome | study: EMG produced TPA metagenomics assembly of the Human Skin Microbiome Metagenome (human skin metagenome) data set.
CTCGTCATGCCGGGCGGGATCGACCCGCACACGCATCTGGAAATGCCGTTCATGGGCACCTATTCCGCCGACGACTTCGACAGCGGCACCCGCGCCGCGCTCGCGGGCGGGACCACCATGGTCGTCGATTTCGCGCTGCCCGCGCCGGGACAGGGGCTGCTCGACGCGCTCAAGATCTGGGACAACAAGACGGCGCGGGCGCATTGCGACTACAGCTTCCACATGGCCGTGACCTGGTGGGGCGAGCAGGTGTTCGACGAGATGGCCGACATCGTCGATCGCGGCATCACCAGCTTCAAGCACTTCATGGCCTACAAGGGCGCGCTGATGGTGAACGACGAGGAGATGTTCGCCAGCTTCACCCGCGTCGGCGACCTGGGCGGCGTGGCGCTGGTCCATGCCGAGAACGGCGATGTGGTGGCCGAACTATCCGCGCGCCTTCTCGCGCAGGGGAACACCGGCCCCGAGGCGCATGCCTATTCGCGCCCGCCGCAGGTCGAGGGCGAGGCGACCAACCGCGCCATCATGATCGCCGACACGGCCGGGGTGCCGCTTTATGTCGTCCACACCTCGTGCGAGGACGCGCACGAGGCGATCCGCCGCGCCCGCCAGGCCGGCAAGCGGGTCTGGGGCGAGCCGCTGATCCAGCATCTCGTGCTGGACGAAAGCGAATACGCGAACCCCGACTGGGACCACGCCGCGCGGCGGGTGATGTCGCCGCCGTTCCGCAACAAGCGCCACCAGGATAGCCTGTGGGCCGGCCTGGCGGCGGGCAGCCTGTCCTGCGTCGCGACCGACCACTGCGCCTTCACGACCGACCAGAAGCGCACCGGGATCGGCGACTTCACGAAGATCCCGAACGGCACCGGCGGGTTGCAGGACCGGATGCCGGTGCTGTGGACCGAAGGAGTGGGCACGGGAAGGCTGACGCCGAACGAGTTCGTGGCCGTCACCTCGACCAACATCGCCAAGATCCTCGGGATGTATCCGCGGAAGGGGGCGGTGCTGGTCGGATCGGACGCCGATCTGGTGGTCTGGGACCCGGAGGCGGAAAGGACGATCTCCGCGCAAGACCAGCAATCCGCCATCGACTACAACGTGTTCGAGGGGCGTCACGTGAAGGGCCTGCCGCGCTACGTCCTGACCCGGGGCCACGTGGCGGTGACGGACGGCGCGATGTCGTCCCGCGAGGGGCACGGCGAGTTCGTCGCCCGCGAGCCGCGCGGCGAGGTCAACCGCGCGCTGTCCAGCTGGAAGGCGCTGACCGCCCCACGTCCTGTGCCGCGCGGCGGCATTCCGGTGAGCGGGGTGTGATGAACCGCCCCCGGCCCGCGCTGCGCCCCGCGCCCGCCGCGGCCACCGCCGCCCCGGTGATCGAGGCAAGGGGCGTCTCCCTCACCTTCCCCACCGCCGACGGGCCGGTCCATGCGCTGAAAGACGTGAGCCTGACCATCGGCCAGGGGGAGTTCGTCAGCTTCATCGGCCCCTCGGGCTGCGGCAAGACGACGTTCCTGCGCGCGATCGCGGCGCTGGAAAGCCCGACCGCGGGGCAGCTGACCGTCAACGGCATGACGCCGGATCAGGCGCGGCGGGCGCGGGCCTATGGCTATGTGTTCCAGGCGCCGGGGCTGTATCCGTGGCGGACCATCGCCGGGAACGTCTCGCTGCCGCTCGAGATCATGGGCTTCGACCGCGCCGACCGGCAGCAGCGGATCGCCCGCGTGCTGGAACTGGTGGAGCTGTCGCAGTTCGCCGGGCGCTATCCGTGGCAGCTGTCGGGCGGGATGCAGCAGCGCGCCTCGATTGCGCGGGCGCTGGCGTTCGACGCCGACATCCTGCTGATGGACGAACCTTTCGGCGCGCTGGACGAGATCGTGCGCGACCGCCTGAACGAGGCGCTGCGGGCGCTGTGGGCGCGGACCGGCAAGACGATCGGCTTCGTCACCCACTCGATCCCCGAGGCGGTGTATCTGTCCACCCGCATCGTCGTCATGTCGCCGCGTCCGGGCCGGATCACCGACGTAATCGAAAGCCCCTTGCCGCGCGAGCGCCCGCTGGAAATCCGCGACAGCAAGGAGTTCGCGGAGATCTCGCACCGCGTCCGCGAGGGGCTGCGGGCGGGGCGATTTACATCAGAGGATGCACAATTGTGAATGCTAAAGACCAAATGCCAAAATGGATTATTGAAGCGCTGGATAAGCTCGGGGGAACCGCCAGTATCGTTGAAGTTGCAAGACATATATGGGAACAGCATGAGGCTGAACTTCGCGCGTCGGGCGACTACTTCTATAAGTGGCAGTATCAGATGAGGTGGGACGCGCAGAAGCTGCAAGATGCAGGCAAACTTAAAAAGCGTGGCCCGAACGGAAAGTGGGCGGTTTTGCATTGAGCCGCGTTATTCCGGTCCTGACCGTCCTCGCCGCCATCGTCGTGGCGTGGTATCTCGCTGCGGTCTGGATGAATGCGCCGTGGGTCCGCGACCAGGCCGCGCGGGCGGGCGAGACGGTGACCGCCGGGCAGGTGGTCCGCGCGACGATGGTGCAGGAACGGCCCGTGCTGCCTGCGCCGCATCAGGTCGCGGCAGGGCTGTGGGACGGCGTGACCGGGCAGAAGATCACGTCCAAACGCAGCCTCGTCTGGCATGGCTGGATCACGCTGTCAGCGACGCTCGCGGGGTTCGCGCTGGGCTCGGTGGCGGGGATCGCGCTGGCCGTGGGGATCGTCCACAGCCGCGTTATGGACCTGTCGATCATGCCGTGGGCGGTGGCGTCGCAGACCGTGCCGATCCTCGCCATCGCGCCGATGGTGATCGTGGTGCTGGCCAGCATGGGCGTCACGGGGCTGCTGCCCAAGGCGCTGATTTCCGCGTGGCTGTCGTTCTTTCCGGTGCTCGTCGGGATGGTGAAGGGCCTGCGCGCGCCCGATCCGATGCAGTTCGACCTGATGCGGTCGTGGAACGCGGGCGGGGGGCAGGTGCTGCGCCACCTGCGGCTGCCGTCGTCGCTGCCGTGGTTGTTCGCCTCGCTCAAGGTGGCGATCGCGGCGGCGCTGGTCGGGACGATCGTGGGCGAGCTGCCCGCGGGCGCGACGCAGGGCCTTGGCGCGCGGCTGCTGTCGGGAAGCTATTACGGACAGACGATCCAGATCTGGTCGGCGCTGTTCGCGGCCGCGATCCTGGCCGCCGCGCTGGTCTGGCTGATCGGCGCCATCGAACGTGTGACGCTGCGCCGGATGGGGCTGGCGCGATGACGGCGGCCGCCCCGCGCCTGGGCATCCTTGCGCTGGCGGCGCTGGTCGTGGCGGCGGCGCTGTGGGACACGCGGCTGGGGTTGCTGGGCGCGGTCTGGGCGGCGGGGTGGATCGTCAACGGGTTCCTCGCCCAGGCGGGCGGCACGGCGGCGCGGGCGGCGATCCCGCTTGTGTTTGGGGTGACGATCCTGGCGGTGTGGGAGATCGGGGTGCGGCTTTACGCCGTTCCCTCGGTCATCCTGCCCGCGCCATCGGACATTGGGGCGCGCTTCGCGGGCAGCCTGCCGATGATCCTGTCGGACCTGTGGCAGACGCTGGTCAAGGGCGCGCTGACCGGCTGGCTGACCGGCGCGGCGCTTGCGGTCGCCACCGCCATCGCCATCGACCGGGTGCCGTTCCTGCAACGCGGGCTCTTGCCGGTCGGGAACTTCGTCGCCGCCCTGCCGATCGTGGGAATCGCGCCGATCCTGGTGATGTGGTTCGGGTTTGACTGGCAGTCCAAGGCTGCAGTCGTCGTCGTGATGGTCTTCTTCCCGATCCTCGTGAACATGGTCGCGGGGCTTGCCGCGACCGACGCGATGCAGCGCGACCAGATGGCGACGTGGAGCGCGGGTTACTGGCAAAGCCTGCGCAAGCTGCGCCTGCCCGCGGCGATGCCGTTCCTGTTCAACGGGCTCAAGATCACCACCACGCTGGCGCTCATCGGCGCGATCGTGGCCGAGTTCTTCGGCAGCCCGACGCGGGGCATGGGGTTCCGCATCTCGACCGCTGTGGGGCAGCTGGACCTCGCGCTGGTCTGGGCCGAGATCCTGATGGCCGCGCTGGCGGGGTCGGCGCTTTACGGGGTCGTCGCGCTGGTCGAACGGCAGGCGACCTTCTGGCATCCGTCGCAACGAAGATGACGGACAACGAACATAACGGGCGAGAACGCCCCCAACAGTGGAGTGGAGAATGACCAGACTGATGATCTCGTCCGCCGTGCTGGCGCTGCTCGCCGGTGCCGCGAATGCGGCCGACCCGCTGACCCTGCAACTGAAATGGGTCACGCAGGCCCAGTTCGCGGGCTACTACGTCGCCAAGGACAAGGGCTTCTATGACGAAGAAAACCTCGAAGTCACGATCCAGCCCGGCGGCCCGGACATCGCGCCCACGCAGGTGCTGGCGGGCGGCGGTGCGGACGTGACGGTGGAATGGATGCCCGCCGCGCTCGCCGCGCGCGAGAAGGGGCTGCCGATCGTCAACATCGCGCAGCCGTTCAAGTCGTCGGGGATGATGCTCACCTGCCTCAAGGAAAGCGGCGTCACCGATCCCGCGACCGACTTCAAGGGCAAGACGCTGGGGGTCTGGTTCTTCGGGAACGAATACCCGTTCCTCAGCTGGATGGCGCATCTGGGCGTGCCGACGGCCGGCGGCGCGGATGGCGTCACCGTGCTGAAACAGGGCTTTAACGTCGATCCGTTGCTGCAGAAGCAGGCGGCCTGCATTTCCACCATGACCTACAACGAATACGGGCAGGTGCTGGACGCGGGGCTGAAACCCGAGGACCTGGTGACCTTCAAGTACGAGGATCAGGGCGTCGCCACGCTGGAGGACGGGCTTTACACGTTGCAGGCCACGCTCGACGATCCGGCGATGCAGGACCGGCTGGTCCGCTTTGTCCGCGCCTCGATGAAGGGCTGGAAATACGCCGAGGAAAACCCCGAGGAAGCCGCGGGGATCGTGCTCGACAACGACGAGACGGGCGCCCAGACCGAGGCGCATCAGGTCCGCATGATGCAGGAAGTGGCCAAGCTCACCGCCGGATCGAACGGCGCGCTGGACGAGGCGGATTACCAGCGAACCGTCGACACGCTGCTGGCAGGCGGATCGGACCCGGTGATTTCCAAGGCGCCCGAAGGGGCGTGGAGCCACGCGATCACCGACAAGGCGCTGCAGTAAACGGGCCGGGGCGGGATCAGGCCGCCCCGATCACCACCATGCCGCCCGCATCGACCGTCACCGGGATCGCGTCGAGCGCGCAGTCGAGGCCCAGCCCCTCGACCCCCACGCCGTCTTCCAGCCGGAAGGCGGCGTCGTGGTTGGTACAGCGCAGCAGCCGGCCGTCGGCGCTGATGACGTTCGGGCCGCGATGGTCCAGCGGCAGGTACTGGTGCGGGCAGGCGTTGACATAGGCGCGCAGCGTGGCCCCGTTCCGGGCCAGCAGCACCGGAAAGCGCCCGACCAGGACGCCATGGGTGCCCGGATCGGGGATCGCATCCAGGGAACACAGCGGCGTTCCGTCGGCGGGGGCGCCGCGATACTTGCGCCAGGCTTCGGTCATGGTTTTCCCCCGCCTGGGCGGCCCGGGGCGCGGGGCCGCCCGGAACCGATCAGGCCGTCAGCACGCCGCGGCGGATCTGGTCTTCCTCGATCGATTCGAACAGGGCCTTGAAGTTGCCCTCGCCGAAGCCGTCGTCGCCCTTGCGCTGGATGAACTCGAAGAAGATCGGGCCGATCACGGTTTTCGAGAAGATCTGCAGCAGGATCCGCGTCTCGCCGCCCTCGACCACGCCTTCGCCGTCGATCAGGATGCCGTGCTTTTCCAGCCGCTCGACCGGCTCGTCGTGGCCCTTCACCCGGTCGAACGACTTGTCGTAGTAGATCGGCGGCGGGCCGGGCATGAACTCGAGCCCCTTGGCTGCGATGGCGTCGGTCGAGGCGTAGATATCCTCGGTCCCGACCGCGATGTGCTGGATGCCTTCGCCCTTGTATTCGCGCAGGTATTCCGCGATCTGGCTCTTGTCGTCGGAACTTTCGTTGATCGGGATGCGGATCTTGCCGTCGGGCGAGGTCAGCGCGCGGCTGGTGAGCCCGGTCTGCTTGCCCGCGATGTCGAAATAGCGGATTTCACGGAAATTGAACACGTCGGCGTAGAACCGGTACCACGTGCTCATGTTGCCGCGCTCGACGTTGTGGGTCAGGTGGTCGAGGTAGTAAAAGCCCACGCCCTGCGGCTTCGGGTCGGCCTCGCCCAGCCATTCGTAGTCGGCGGCGTAGGGCGAGCCCTTGTCGCCGTAGGTTTCCACGAGATACAGCAGCGAGCCGCCGATGCCGATCACGGCGGGCACGTCCATGCTCTTGTCGGTCCCGGTGTATTCCTTGGCGCCGTAGTCGAGGCAACGTTGTAGCGCGACCTTGGCATCGACCACGCGCCACGCCATCGCGGGCGCGCAGGGGCCGTGTTCCTGCACGAAGCGGGCGGCGTGGCTGCCCGGCTCGCGGTTCAGGACGTAGTTGATATGGCCCTGCCGGTACAGCGAGATGTCGCGGGTCTTGTGGCGCGCGACCTCGGTGTAGCCCATGCGCTGGAACAGCGTCTCAAGCTCGGCGGGGTTCGGGTGGGCGAATTCCACGAACTCGAAACCGTCTGTGCCAGCGGGGTTCGCCTCGCTTATAACGGCTCGGGGGGCGTCGTGCGGGAAGGGTCCCATGATGTTTCCTCACTCCTCTTTGTGGATCGACGATACAGCATCGGAAGGGTGAGGAACACCGGATCGTTGCAAATGATGCGAATTGCCCGGCGGCCTCAGTCGGGTGGTCTCAGGCCGGTCACAGCCCGGGGGGCGTGGACCGCGCGGCTGTCGGCGGGGGCCTGTGCGCGGTCCGACATGCCGTAGTCGCGCACGACATGGGCGATGCGGATGCGGTAGTCCTTGAAGATGCCCGCCCGGCCCCGCGCCTGCCCGTCGCGATGCGCGCCAAGATTGCGCCAGCGGGCCACCGCCGCCTCGTCGCGAAAGAACGACAGCGACAGGATCTTGCCGGGATCGGTCAGGCTCTGGAACCGCTCGACCGAGATGAAGCCGTCCACCGTCTCGAGGATCGGCAGCAGCTCTGCCGCGATGTCCAGGTAGTCCTGCTTGCGGCCATCGGCGGGCAGGGTCTCGAAGATCACCGCGATCATGCGCGCGCCCCGTGCGGGGCGGAGGCGAGTTTCAGGAAGGTCCGGTCCTCGCGCAGGATGAACCGTTCGGACTGGGCGAAGGCGTAGTTTTCCCGGCCCAGCGGATCGGCGGACAGGCGGGCGCGATAGGCCTCGTACCCGGCGAGGTCGGGGATGTTGTAGATGCCGTAGGCGAGGGTCGACGATCCCTCGTGCGGGGCGAAGTAGCCGATCAGATCGGCGCCGCAGCGCGGGATCGCCTCGCCCCAGTTGCGCGAATACCGTTCGAACTGGGCCTTCTTGGTCGGGTCGATGTGGTAGCGGATGATGCAGGTCAGCATGTCGTTTCTCCTTCGCTGCCTGGCTGTGCCACATTGACCGGCGCGAATGTTTCGGTGAACATCGAAGCATGAAGGAAGGCCCCGACATCGCCCGGGTCGCCGCGCTGATCGGCGATCCCGCCCGCGCCAACATGCTGACCGCGCTGATGGCCGGAAAGGCGTTGACCGCGACCGAACTGGCGGGCGTCGCGGGCATCACCCCGCAGACCGCGACCTCGCATCTTGCCCGGCTGGTCGATGGCGGGCTGGCGATCACCCGCAAGCAGGGGCGCCACAAATATTTCGCGCTGGCGGACGACCAGATCGCGGGCACGCTGGAATCGCTGATGGGCCTTGCCGCGCGGATCGGCCACAGCCGCACCCGAACAGGTCCGAAGGACGCGGCGATGCGCGAGGCGCGCGTCTGCTACAACCACCTCGCCGGGGCGATGGGCACGCGGATGTTCGACAGCATGGTCGGCCACGGCCTGCTGGAGCAATCGGGCGAGGCGCTGCGGCTGACCGACGCGGGCGCCCGCGCGGTCGCCGCGCTGGGGATCGACGTGGCGGCGCTGTCGCGCGGGCGCGCGCCCGTCTGCCGGTCGTGCCTGGACTGGAGCGAACGGCGCACCCATCTGGCGGGCAGCCTGGGCCGCGCCCTGCTGGCGCGGTTCGAGGCCGAGGGCTGGGCCCGGCGCGATCCCGCCTCGCGCGCGGTGCGGTTCAGCCCCGACGGGCGGCGGCGGTTCGACGCGCTGTTTCCCGCGTAGCCCGTCTCGGGGTCCCGTGCCAAAGCCGCGCCGATGGGGTATGTCGCGGATGGAACGCGATCCGCCCGGCGCTTCACCCGGACCTCGCGTCACGACACCGACCAAGCCCGCGCCGGGCACCGCCCCCGCGCCTTCACCACACCGTCGAGGTATCCGCATGACCGCTCCGCGTTACGACACCATCCTGATCACCGGCGCCGCCGGCCGCCTGGGGACCGAACTGCGCCGGGGGCTTGCGCCGCTGGCCCGCAAGCTGCGGCTGGCGGACGTGACGCCGATCAAGGACGTGCGCTCGAACGAAGAGGCGCTGACCTTCGACCTGGCCGATCAGGCCGCGGTTGAAAAGGCGGCCAAGGAGGTGGACGTGATCGTCCATTTCGGCGGCCACGCGGCGGAAAAGGGCTGGGACGACATCCTGAACGCCAACATCCGCGGCAGCTATCACGTCTACGAGGCGGCGCGGAAAGCGGGGGTGAAGCGGGTCGTCTATGCCTCGTCGGTGCATGCGATCGGCTATCACAAGCTGGAAGACCAGATCGACGCCAACGCGCCGCACCGCCCGGACGGGCTTTACGGCGTGGCGAAATGCTTCGTCGAGGACCTGGGCCGGCTTTACTGGGACAAGTTCGGGATCGAATCCGTGATGCTGCGGATCTTCTCGTCGTTCCCGGAACCGGCCGACCGGCGGATGCTGTGGTCGTGGCTCAGCTTCGACGACTGCGTGCGGCTGGTCGCGGCATCGCTGACCGCGCCGCGCGTCGGCTATACCATCTCGTTCGGGATGTCGGACAATACGGTGAAGCCGGTGGACAACCGCCTGGCCGGGCACCTGGGCTATTACCCCAAGGACAGCGCCGAGCCGCATCGCGCCCGGGTCGAGGCCGACAAGCCCGTGGGCGACCCCAATGCGCCCGCCGTCCAGTGCCTGGGCGGATGGTTCGTCGAACTGGGCCACCCGGACGACCCCACGAACGACTGAGGCGACGGTCGCGCATCGGGTGCGCGGCAGTCACGGCGCGGCGGCGGAACGACACCCTTGACGGGGTGGGCGTCCCGCCTGCTACGTTCCGGGACAGGACATCTGGGCGGTGCCGAGGCGGGGAAACGGCGTCCCCGCCCGGCTCTCTCTCGCGTGAACTAACAAATATTGTTCTTTTCAAACATGATATTATTCTGGTTTGATGCAGCTTCGCCCGCCTGACTGCCCGCATGACGGGTTGCGTCGGACCAGCCCGTGCCCTGCTTTTCCGATTTGACCATTTGTCCAACCCGACAGACTTCGCCAAACCGATGCCGCACGACAACTCAGCCCACCCCTCACACGCCGGCGCGCGGGACGCGATCGCTGGCCGGACCTTCTTTGCCGAGGGTGGGCAGACCGGGCGCGAACTTGCGGCCCATGACTGGACGACGCACCCGCTGAGCCATCCGCAGGATTGGGATCCGCTGCTGCTGGCGATGGTCAATTCGCTTCTGTCGTCGGTCGAGGCCGAATACCTGCTGTGGGGCGACGAGCGGTGGTTCTTTTCCAACGACGCCTACCGCCCTGTGCTGGGGCCCCGCGTGGCCGATGCGATCGGCCGCACGCTGCCCGCGCTGTGGCCCGATGCGTGGCCCGCCGTGAAAGACATGGTCGACCGCGGCTTTTCGGGCGTGCCGACGTCGGTGAAGGACTACCACATCCGCATGGCGCGCCACGGCGTCCCCGAGGATACGTGGTGGACGTTTTCGTATTCGCCCGTCCGCGACGCCGCCGGCCGGGTCCGCGGCCTGCGCTGCCTGACGCTGGAACAGACCGAGGCGGTGGCCACGGCCGCCCGGCTGCAGGAATCCGAAGCGTGGTGGCAGGCGCTGTTCACCAAGCTGCAGGAGGCGCTGCTGGTGGGCGAGCTGGTGCGCGGCCCGGACGGGCGCGCCTTCGATGTTCGCATGATCGAATACAATCCCTCGTGGCGGCGGCTCGGCGGCTTTGACGACAAGGTCGCGCCGGGTGCGACCGTGCGCGAGGTCTTGGGCGACATCGACCATTACTGGATCGACCTCGCCGTCGAGGTGGTCGATACGCAGGCCCCCGTGTCATTCACCCGGCAGGTCGGCCGCGAGGGCGGCTGGTACGACGGCGTCGCGCAGCCGCTGGCGGGCGATCAGTTCGTGCTGGTCCTTTCCAACGTCTCGGACCGGGTCCGCGCGGAACAGCTGCGCGCCGAGCTTGAACAGCGCCGCCGCCTGGCCGTCGAGATCGGCGACGTGGGCCTGTGGGACATCGACCTTCGCACCGAAACGGTGGACTGGGACCGCAAGGTGCGGGCGCTTTTCGGCGCGGCCGAGGGGCGGGTCCCGGTCCTGCGCGACATGGTCGGCGCCATCCACCCCGACGACCGGGCCGAGTTCGAGCGCCGCTTTGCCGGGGCTTGCACCGGGACCGACGTGTTCGACATGAAGTTCCGGGTGTTCGGGCTGGACGACCGGATCGAACGCTGGGCCTCGATGAAGGGCGTGACGCTGCGCGAGGATGACGCGCCGACCAGCTTCGTCGGCGCGATGCGCGACATCACCCGGCGGGTCCGCAACGAACAGCGCCGCGCCACGCTGAACCACGAGCTGGCGCACCGGCTCAAGAACACGCTGTCGGTGGTGTCGGCGATCGTGTCGCAGACCCTGCGCGACGCCGACGACATCGAGACCGGGCGGCAGTCCACGCTGGACCGGATCAGGGCGTTGTCGTCGGCACATGACGTGGTGATGACCGGGCAAAGCAACGCCGCCGCGATCCGGTCGATCATCGCAGGCGCGGCGGCGGTCCACGGGCAGGGGCGTCGGATCGTGATCGACGGTCCGGACGTGACGATCGGGTCGCGCTCGGCCCTGTCGCTGTCGCTGATCGTCCACGAGCTGGCGACGAACGCGGGCAAGTACGGCGCGCTGTCGGTGCCGGATGGCCGTGTGCACCTGACATGGTCGGTCCGGGACGGCGAGGGGGCGGCCGGTCCGGTCCTCGCGATGGACTGGGTCGAAAGCGGTGGTCCCACGGTCGTGGCGCCCGAACACACGGGCTTCGGGACCCAGCTGCTCGAGATGGGGCTTGCCGATGCCGGCGCGGGCTGGGTCCGCATCGTCTATGACCCGGACGGGGTGAAATGCCACCTGACCGCGCCGCTGGCCGACGTCATGAACAACGACGACGGCATGCCCGAAGCCGACGACACCCCGCTGGGCTGACGCGGCGGGCGTCGCTGGCGAAAGTCTCGACTGCGGAAAAACGAAACACCCGGCCGTGGCGACGGGGTGTTCCTTGTCGTCAGAACCGTGCCGTCACTCGCCGAGGTTTAGCGCCGAATAGGGGCCGGGATCCTCGTTCGTGACCGTCAGCGCCGCGTCGGTGCCGTGCGGTTCGGCGTCAAGCCCGATGATGAACACGGGCGGGCCCACCGGCACCTGCGCCATGATCGCGCCCGCCTTGGTAAAGACGAGGACCGAGGTGTCGTCCGTCAGGGTCTCGCCCAGCGGACCCATCTTGTAGTCGTCGCCCAGCCGGCTGCGGTACATCTGGATCGGCATGTTCGGGGCGAACCCGTACACCGTGTCCCATTCAAAGTCGGTCACGTCGGCCAGCTTCAGCCGCGCGCCCGAGGGGCCGGCGGCGGTAAACGCCTCGATTTCGTCAAGCATCGCCGTATCGGTTCCCGTCGTTGCCCCCTGGGCCCAGAGCGCCGATCCGAGGATCGACGCGCCAAGCGCAAGTGCGGCGGCCTTGGCCGTGAGGTTCGGTAGCATAGGCTATCCAGTTCAGGTCGGTTCGGATCAGTTCGAGTTGTAGGCCGGCACCTTCTGCGTGCCGGGCAGGACCTGCGGCGCGGCGTATCCGGTTTCGCCCACCGCAACCCCGTCCGACCAGGTCAGCTTGCCGTCCTTGCCGACGACCAGCATGTCACCCTTCTTGACCGCGTCATAGGTTTTCTGGGCCAGGTCCTCGTCCGAGGCGTCCGGGTTCTCGCGTGCGATCTTGCGGCCGACCTCGTCGTTGTACAGGTCCATCGCCTCGCGGTCGGCAGGGTTGCCCGGAATGCCTTCGTGCGCGGTCGAGAACGACGTGGCGAAGTTCTCGCCGAAGCGCTTGCTCATCAGCCCGTTCCAGTAGGCGTGGCGGAAGGCGTCGTTGTGCCCGTCCTCGCCACCCTTCACAAAGGCGCCGTCGCCGTCCACCTGCGGGAAGCGTTCGTCGGCGACCTTGCCGGCAAGGCCCGGATCGTCCGGGTTGCGCGACGAGATCTTCTGGAACTCCTTGAGGTCGAAGACGTTGCCCGCGCCCAGCCGGTCCAGCAGGCTCGCCTCGGTCGAGGTCATGGGCGTGCTGTCCACACCCGGCACCGTGATCGGCAGCGGGCCCAGCTTGGGCTTGTAGTCCGTCATCGTGTCGTCGCCGACCTGATAACGCGACCGGATGTCGTCGATCGACGGACGGCCGTTGACCGGCGCTGCGGGCGCGGCGGGCGTCGCTTTCGTCGAGCCGTTCGGTGCGGCGGGCGCGCCGGGGGTTGCGGGCTGGCCGTTGCTGGTGGTGCTGTTGCTGGTGGTGCCGCCGTTGCTTTTCGTCGGGTCGTTGCTGCCGGTCGTGCCCGGCTGGGTCGGGGCCTGCTGCGGCTCGACCCGGACCTCGACGGGCTTCGCGCCCTTGCCGGTTCCCGGCAGATAGACCTTGTCGCCCTGGAACACGAGCGACGGGTTGATGACATGGTCCTTGTTCACCTCGACCATCTGCTTGGGATCGACGCCCAGCTTCTGCGCGAGATCGTAGAGGTTGTCGTCCTTTTCCACCTGCACGGTGTCGAAGCGTTCGTGATCGAGCGCCGGGTTGATCCGGCCGCGCTCGTCCATCGCGCCGGTCGCGCTGGAGTGTTTCTGCAGCAGGTCCGACCGGACCCAGCCTTCGGCAAGCTTGTCCTTGTCGTCGGTGCCGGCCACGCGGGTCCATTCCTGGCCGTTGGCGTCGATCTGGCGGTCGCCTCGGTCGCGCACGAAGGTCCCGTTCTGCAGCGTGGCGCTTTCGGCACCCAGCGGCGCGTCGCGGACGATCGCGCCGTTGTACGGGGTCACGACCAGCGTCTTGCCGTCGTCGGTGGGGCCGGGGGGCACCACGGTCTTGGTCTTGGGATCGGCCGGCGCGGGGGTGTCCACCACCTTGCCGGTGTCGGGCTGGATCGTCTTGGACGCGACATGGGTGATATCGTTGACGCCCGTCGTCGCGATCAGCGACGCCTCGACGTCGCCCACGCCCAGGTCCACCTTCAGCCCGGTCTGGGTGTCGGTGCCGCTGCGCTTGATCTGCTCGGCCTTCAGGTCGACGCGCGCGCCCGTGTCGATCGCCGCTTGGCGGAAGTCGCCGTCAAGGAACTTGCCGACCGCGCCTTCGACGTTCTGCGGCTTGTCGATAGTGAACGCCGCGCTCAGCCGCTTGCTGTCGCCGCGCGACGGGTCGCCGAACGGCTGGTCGCGATATTCGACCGTCGATTTCACCGACACCGACTGCAGCGGCATTCCGGCGCTGCCCGGCGTCGCGTCGAGTTCCGGGACGACCCGGCCGCCCGTCGATCTCGTCGGGTCGTTGCCGCCCTTGGGCAGCGTGAAGGTCATGCTGATCTTGGTGGCGCCCTGCGCGAGATCCAGCCGGTTCTCGAACTTCGGGTCGATCGGCAGGCCGTTGAGCTTGAAGCCCTTGTTCGCCTTTTCCTTCGCGGAAACGCGGGTGCCGCCTTCCATCGAATAGGTGACGCTGCCGTCCTTCTGGTCGGTCGGCAGCTCGACCCGGCGCGAGATGCGCGCGGTGCCGTCGATCCGGCCCTCGCCCGCGACCTTAAACAGCTTCAGGTCGCCCTTCAGCTCGCCCGCGAGCCGGTGGCGCGTGCCCAGCGTCTGCTCATAGGCCGACACGTGGCCCTTGAGGAACTTCATGTCGTCGTCCGACACGCCCGCGATCTTGCGGCCCAGCTTGCCGTCGGTGCCGTCCAGCAGCGGGTTCGACAGCGGGTTGTCGTTGCCGCCGTTGACATAGTCCTCGATCTTGTCGAGCGGCTTGGCCACCGGGCCGGCCGCGCTCAGCGACATGTCGATCGAGTTGTTGACGGCGTCGGCCATCGTGATCTTCTTCATCGTCTCGGCGGCGCGGACGGCGTCGTCCTTGCTGTCGAAGGTCATTTCGACCGCGTCGAAGGTCTGGCCGCCGACCTCGGCCTTGAGGTTCAGGTCGACCGGGCTCTTGCCGCCGCCGGGGGCCGCGCCGCCCGGGACCGCGCCGGCCTTGCCCTTGCCCTTGCCCAGAGAGTCCGACCCGATCTCGCCCGTGACCGCGGCAAGCGCCTGCTTGTCGTAGCGTACGACGTACTTGGCGTCCGGCCCCTCGCCCTTCTGGGTGACGGTCGTTTCCGAGCCGAGCTGCCCTTTGGCGCCAAGCTTTCCAAGCCGCACGTTTGCCTGCGCCTTGGCCTCCGGCGTCAGGCGGAAGGTCGTGGAATCGCCGTCGCTGTTGAGCGCATTGATGCCGTCGCGCGGGTTCAGCCCCGCCTTGATGCCCTTGCCGGCTTCGGTGAAGCCCGAGGCGGTCGGGTCCTTGGCGGGCTGACCCGCGGGCGGCTTGGCACCGGGAAGGCTGCTGGTCGCATCGTGCGGCTGCGCCGGGTTCTGGGGCTGCGACGCGGTTTGCGGCGGCTTGTGGGGCTGCGCGGGCGCGGTGGTGGGCGGCGTGAACGGCTTCGGCGCCGACTTGATGACGTTCGCGACGGCATTGGTCGCGGCGCGGCGGATACTGTCAAAGTTCATGGGCGTGTTCCTGGAAGAAGCCGGGCTTATGGCGGATGCAGGCTTTCGGACCCGCTGACCGGGCCCGAACGAATCACCGTTCCCCGCCATCACATCACCACGATGCAACGGTTTCTTGTCAGATGCTTAGGATACGATCTTTCCGCGCACCGCGGCGGATTGACGCTGACCGCGGCTGCGTCATGCGCGCCGAACCGCCGTCATTGTCCTGCGTTGGAAACGACGCGATTGCCCGATCCGCCGCTCAATGGCACCGTGCGCCGTTCTGCGCGCAGGCCCCGCTTGCAGCCGCCCGTGACGCAGCGCCAGGGTGCGACGCACCAGTTACCCCGCCAGCCTGCCCGCCCCGGCCGTGCCCGACGACACGCTGACGACCGGGTGCGCCGGACGGTCCGAACACAGGACCGTCAGCAGGTTCGCGGCCATCTGCGCCTTCTGTTCGTCGCTGAACTCGACCACATTGCGCGCGCTCAGCTCGCGCAGCGCGTCCTCGACCATGCCGACCGCGCCCGCCACGATCTGCTGGCGCGCCGCCACGACCGCCGTCGCCTGCTGGCGCTGCAGCATCGCCTGCGCGATCTCGGGCGAATAGGCGAGGTGGCTGATCCGCGCCCCGATGATCCGCAGGCCCGCCTGATCCACCTGGGCCGAGATGCTGGCCTGCAGCAGGTCCGAGATTTCGGCCGCGTTCGCGCGCAGCGACAACCGGCCCTCGGGCGCGTCATAGGCGTGCAGCGACGCGATTTCCCGCACCGCGGATTCCGACTGCACCCGCAGGAACGAGGGGTAATCCTCGACGTTGAAGACCGCCTCGGCGGCGTCCGTCACCTGCCAGACGACGATCGCCGCGATCTCGATCGGATTACCGTCCAGGTCGTTGACCTTGAGATTGCCGGTCTCGAAGTTCTGGACCCGGCGGCTGACATGGCGGCGCATGTGCAGCGGGTTGCTGAAGCGCAGGCCGGTATGCCCGTCAGTGCCGACGTAGCGGCCGAAAAGGCTCGCGACCACCGCCTGGTTCGGCTGGTTGGTGTAGATGCCCTTGGCCACGATCAGAATGAACAGGACGGCGATGACCCAGACGAGCGACAGGTCGTCGAACAGCATGCCCGCGGCCGAGCCGGCGACCCGGCCATAAAGATAGCTGCCGCCCAGCACGAGCAGCAGGGTCAGGATCAGAAGCGCCGTCCACTGAAAGCGCAGCGGCCGGTCGGTGACGATCTGGCGCGGGTCGGGCTTCATGCCCCGGCGCCGCGCGCGGGCGTCGGGTCCAGCTTGTCGATCATCATCCGCCCGGTCCCCACCTGTTGCCGCATCGCCCAACGCACGCGCCGCCTGCTTCGTTCAAGCACGAAACCCTTGCGATAGCGTAAACCTCGGGTCAAAACATTCGCAAGATCAGCCATCAAGCCGCGGCCGTTCGCTGGACTGTCACGGAAACTTCACGCGGTGGCCTTAACCGACAACGGCCGACCGAGGAGCCTTGATGACGTCCTTCACATCCTTCCCGCCCTCGCTGCGCCGGGCGCTCGTCGCGCTGCCCATGATCGGCGCGCTGGCCGCCTGCGATCCCGAATACGGGGTCGAGGAAACGCGCCAGACCACCGCCACCCAGCGGGTGGCCGAGCTTCGCCACGAACTCAGGACCGATCCGGGCGACGTGGACGCGCTGCGGCAGATGGGCAAGATCTATGCCGATCAGGGGCTGTGGGTGGAATCGATGGGCGCCTATCGCGAGGCGCTGATCGTCGCGCCCGGCGACCGGCTGCTGATGCTGGGCTATGGCCGCGGGCAGCTGGCGGTGGGCGACTACGCGGGCGCCTACAAGTCGGCGCAAAGCGCGGGCGGCGGCGATGTCGAGGTTATGCTGCTGCGGTCGGGCGCGCTGGCCGGCATGAACCGCCTGACCGAGGCGCGGACCGAACTGACGACGGCGCAGCAGATCGCGCCGCGCGACCTCGACGTGCGCAGCAACCTCGCGCTGGTCGCCGCGTTGCAGGGCGACGCGACCGCCTATGCCATCGGCCGCGCCGTGGCCTTCGCGCCCGACGCGGAATACAGCCACATCCGCAACATGGTGCTGGTCGGCGGGATCACGGGCAACGACGCGTCGGCGCGCAACGATGCCGAGCGGCGCGGCCTTGATCCGGCCGAGATCGGCGACATCCTGGCCGTGGGGCGCCGCGCCCGCACGCAGGGCATGCGCGCGTTCACGGTGCTGACCAACTGACGCCGCAGTCGCCGCGAACCGAGAAACGAACGCCCGGACGATCATCGTCCGGGCGTCTTGCGTTCAAGGGCAGGCGGGCAGGCAGGCAGTCAGTCAGCCGCCATAAGGGTCCATCGGCACGCCCGGCGCGGTCACGACCGAGGGTTGGGCGCGAACGCCGCCCGACGACCCGGTAAGGATCAGCGGCCTGCCGCCCTGAAGATAGGTATCGGCCGCACGGCCGACCGGGCCCGCCGTCGGCGGCGCGGGGCGGCGCGGTGCCACCAGGTCGTCGGCGTTCGCCACCTGCCGCGCGAACACCACGTCGCGCTGGCAGCTGGACGGGGTGCCCGAATAGGTCGACGACCGCCCGGTCAGGCACGAGGTCGGGAAGATGCGCCCGCCCTGGTCGTAGGTATAGGCGGGCTCGGACGCATAGCGGATCACGTCGCTGTCGGTGATCATCGGCTCGTTGCAGGCCGACAGCGCGATCAGCGGCAGCAGGGCGGCGAGGCTGCGTTTCAGCTTGCGTGTCATCGCGTGATGAACCCCACGGTTGATTGCGGTGCGGGACGGGCCGGGCGCGGCTGGGTCGCGTCGGACGCCTCGGCCAGGTAGGGCGTAATGAAGATCATCAGCTCGCGTTCGCGGCGCAGGCGGGTGTTCTGGCCCAGAACCTTGCTCATCCCCGGGACGCCGCGGCCCGAATCCTCGGACTGCTGCTCGTAAAGCCCGGCGATGGCGAAGCTTTGCCCGCTGCCGACCTCGACCATCGTATCGGCGCGACGGACCGACAGTCCGGGCACGTTGAAACCTTCGACGGACGTCGAGTTCGACCGGTCCAGAAAGCTCACCTCGGGGGCGACGTGGATCGCGATGCGGTTGCCCGGCAGGATGGTGGGGGTGAAGTCGATCGAGACGCCGTATTCCTTGAACGCGGCCGAGATCACGCCGTCGCCCTGGTTGACCGGATAGGCGAACTCGCCACCCGCGCGGAAGCTCGCGGTCTGGCCGCTCATGGTGGTCAGCGTCGGTTCGGACAGGATCTGCACCGCGCCCCGGCTTTCCAGCGCGTCGATCAGCGTGTCGATGGTGAACGACCCCGAGGTGATGCGCCCGCCCACGGCCGGGCTGCTGACGTCGGCCCCGCCCAGAAAGCCCGAGGGATCGCCAAGGCCCGTCACCACCCGGATCGGCCCAGCGGTGGACCGCCCCAGCGCCGCAAGGTCCACGCCCAGGCGGCGCAGGTCGGTGCGCGACGCCTCGATGAACCGGACCCGCAGCGAGACGAGGTTCGGGCCGTTGTAGAAGCTGTTGTCCACGACCGTCTGGCCGTCGAGCGCCAGCGAGTTCTGCGCGGCCGAGACGCCGCGCGCGCCGGTCACGTCGTTGACGGAGCCGTTGATGACCGACACCTCGCCGCCCTGGCGGATGGTCAGCCCGTCCTCAAGCAGCGCCTGCGCGCCGCTGGTGTCGTTGCGCACGATCACCGTGTAGCTGGCGACCGTGGTGTCGGCCGCGTCGCGCACGACGATGTTGGTGCGGCCCGCACCCATCCCTGTCACGAAGATCGAGGTGGGCGAAGTGCTTTGCACGTCCGCCACGCCCGGATCGGCCACGAGAACCGTCGATGCGCTGTCGGGCAGGTTCACGTCGCGCCCCTCGCCCTCGACCAGCGACAGGACGGACTGCGCGGACGCAGGCATCGCCAGCACGAAGGCCGCGCACAGCACGGCGGCAAGGGTCAGCGCGCAGCGGCGCAGAAGTTGCGGCAACGTCATCGGATCGACAGCATGGCGAGGGGTTGGACCTTGTACTGGGGCGCCACTTCCTTGTGCGACAGGACCGGCAGGTCCATGTCGTGGTTCGTCAGGAAGCGGCGCAGGAAACGGCGGACGTCCATCGCGGACAGGAACACCGGGGTGCGGGCGTGGTCGGACAGGTCGCCCACCGCGGACTTCAGAACCTCGAGCAGGCGGCGCGACTGCTGCGCCTCGAGTGCCAGGAACACGCCCGACGGGGCCTGCCGGATCGCGAGGCGGATGGTTTCCTCGATGTCGGATTCCAGCACGTAGGCCGGGATCATCCGGTCGCCGTCGGCGTATTTGTGGCTGATCTGGCGGGCAAGCGCGGCGCGGACGTATTCCGTCAGCAGGTCGCTGTCCTTTTCACGGGGCGCCCATTCGACGATCGTTTCCAGCAGGATCCGCAGGTTGCGAATGGGGATTTCCTCTTCCACGAGACGCCGCATGATTGCCGCGATCTTCTGCACGGGCAATGCCTTCTGCGCCTCGGCGACAAGGCTGTCGTAGCGCGATTCCATCGCGCCCAAGAGCGCGCCGACCTCTTGCACGCCCAGGAACTCGGACGCGTGGCGGGGCAGGCGGGCGGTGGCGAGCGCGGCCAGCGCCTGTTCGGGCGACTGGAAGCGCAGACCGGCGCGGCGCAGCGCGCTTTCGGACGAAGGTTCCAGCCACCAGCTGTGCTGTTCGGCCGCCGACAGCGGCGCCTCGGTCAGCGTCAGGCCCAGGATGCGGGCGGCGTCGGGCTGGTCGGTCAGGCGCAGCTTGCCGGGCGGGATCGCGCCTTCGGCCACGGGCACGTTTTCCACCCGAAGCTGCCAGCGGTCGCCGGGCAGCGTGGCGTCGGTGGACAGCTGAAGCCGCGGAAACGGCACGCCCAGGTCGTCGAAGAGCCGGGTCCGCTCGCGCAGCGCCGCGCGGTCGAAGGTGCCGCGGTGCAGCCCTTCGGCGATGTCGTTGCCCACGGTCAGTTGCACCGGCGGCATCGGCACCAGCATCAGGTCGGTCTTGCCCACGGCGGTCGGCGCATCGGGGCCGAGGGGGTCGGATTCATCGGCCCGGCGGCGGACGTTGCGTTCGATCATCAGGCCGCCGCCACCGATCAGCAGGGCCAGCATGAAGAAGGTGAGTTTCGGAAAGCCGGGGATGAAGGCGAAGCCTACCATGATGATGCCCGCGACCTGCATCGCGCGCGGGCTTTTGGCGATCTGGCCCGCGATGTCGCGGCCAAGGTCCGCGGAATCGGTGTGGCTGATCCGGGTGATGACGATGCCCGCCGCGATCGCCATCAGCAGCGCCGGGATCTGGCTGACCATGCCGTCGCCGACCGTCAGCACCGAATAGCGGTGCAGCGCCTCGCCGAAGGGCATGCCCATCTGGCCCACGCCGACCCCGAGACCGCCGAGGATGTTGACGGCGATGATGATGAGGCCGGCGATGGCGTCGCCCTTCACGAACTTCATCGCGCCGTCCATCGAGCCGTAGAACTCGGATTCCAGCTGCAGCCCCTCGCGGCGGCGGCGCGCCTCGGCCATGTCGATCTCGCCCGCGCGCATGTCGCTGTCGATCGACATCTGCCGCCCCGGCAGCGCGTCGAGCGAGAATCGCGCCGACACCTCGGCCACCCGTTCCGCGCCCTTGGTGATGACGATGAACTGGACGATGGTGATGATGAGGAACACCACGATCCCGACGACCAGCGATCCGCCCAGGACGAACTTGCCGAAGGTTTCGACGATCTTGCCCGCGTCGGCCTGCAACAGGATCATCCGGGTGGTGGAAATCCCGATCGCCAGCCGGAACAGCGTGGCGAACAGCAGGATTGCGGGCAGGGTGGTGAAGCTCGACGGCCTGACGAGATAGATCGAGACGATCAGGATCAGCAGCGACAGCGCCATGTTGGTGCCGATCATCATGTCCAGCAGCCACGTCGGCAGCGGCAGGATGATCATGAAGACGATCAGGATCAGCAGCAGGATCAGCGCGAGGTCCTGCCGCGCGGCGACCTTCCGCAGGAATCCCGTGATCGCGTTCATGCGCGTGCCTCCGCCGGGGTGTCCGTGTCGTCGTCGTCCATGTTCAGCGGCGGCAGCATCGACGCACGCTCGATCGCGCGGTCGAACGCCTCGCGGGCGCTGTCCACGTCGCCCCGGCGCATCAGCACCCGGGCGGTGAGAAAGTCGCGCGCGGCAAGGTGGTAGTCGGTGACCGGCCCCTCGACCTGCGGCTCGCCCGGCTGCGCCATGGCGTCGGGCAACTGCGCCCCCGGCTGGCCCGCGGGATCGGCCCCCGGCACGCCGTCAAGGTCCAGCCGTCCCAGCACGGTCAGCGCCTGTTCGGGGTCGCCCGCCTGCAACAGCGCCTCGGCCACCAGAAGGATCGTCTGCGGCCGCAGATCGCCCATCGCCATCGCGGCAAGCCCCAGCACCATCGCGCGCGGCGCGGCCGCATGGCGCAGGTACAAAAGCGCGAGCGCCGAGAGGTGCCGCGCATGGCGCGCGACGACGCGCGGGTCGGTCGAATTGCCCGGCACCGCAAGGTCCTGCGGATCGACGATGTCGAAGGACCCGGCCCCGCCTTTCCCGGCAGTTTGCGCCCCGGCGCCCGGGGTCGGCGGGTCTAGGCGGGTGGGCTGGTTCACTATCGCCCCAGGTCCAGCATGCGGGCCAGCTTGAAGCGTTCGTCCTCGATCACCGCGCTGACCAGTCGGCCAAGCCCCGGCACCGCGCGGTCGGCCAGGGGCGCGAATTCTTGCGCGGCTTCCAGCGCGGCCATCAGTTCAAGGGGCGGCGGCAGATCCACGCGGCCCATGCTTTCGCGCAGGATCCGTTCGGGACCGGGCGGGATCGGGGCAAGCCCTTCGGGCCGCGCGGTTCCGGCATCGCGGGCGCGGTTGCCGTCGGGGCGCGCCGCGCCACGGGTGGCGGTGCCCCGCGCGGGGTCCATCCCGCGCAGCCCGGCCGTGCGTTCCGCCTGACGGATCGCGCCCGGCGAGGTGCCGGGCCCGGTCGGCCCGGTTGGTCCAGTCGGCGCCGGGGGCAGCTTCATGTCCATCAGAAGCGCACCGTCACGTCCTGTTCGCCCCGGACGAGGTCGATCCGGCCCTGCGCGATGCCCTTGACGGTCCAACCGTCCTTGGTGCTGTCGCCGATCCGGAGCACGTCGCCGGCCTTGGTGCGAAGTTCGGGCGTGCCGCCCAGCCAGATGGACGACACCGCGAGCGAGGGCGCGCTGGGGCCGGCCCCGGTATCGACCAGCAGCGGCAGGCTGCGGCTGTATTCCGTCTCGAAGCTGCGGCGCAGGTCGGTCCACGCGGCCTCGCGTCCCTCGGGCAGGGCGCCCGACACGCGCAGCACGTCGCCGTCCACGGTCAGCGTCAGCCCGTCGAGCCCGGCATCCGCCATCCGCGCGCGCAGCATCTCGGCCGCCGCCGTCTGGCAGTCGCCCAGGCATTGCTCGATCCGGGGCGAGGCCTGGACCTTCTGCGGCTTCGCCTTGACCGCGGCGGGCAGGGGCACGGGCAGGGGCGCCGGGCGCGCGGCGTCGGGCGAGATCGCGGCCAGCGCGGGGGTCACCGGGGCGATGTGGGTGCCCGGCGGCAGTTGCAGGCCGATCAGCAGCCCGCCCAGCAGCATCAGCGCGCCGCCGATCCCGGCCGCCTTCAGGCTGACGCGGTTGCCGTTCGCGGCGCTGCGGCAAGCCAGGTTCACGGTCGTCTCGTCGTTCAGGCGGACCATGACCGGAAGGGTCGCGATATGCGCCTTGCCGCGCGGCAGGTCCACGACGTTGGGCGCGGCATCGCCCACGGCCACGCCGTCGGCGCCCGCGCCGATCCGGGCGCGTTGGCCGTCGAGCGTCAGGGACAGGTGTCCGGGCGCCATCCCGTCAAGGATCAGCGCGTCGTCCTGCCCGCAGCCGATCGACGTGCGGCCGGCGGACAGCGGCACGCTTGCACCAGCGTTCGGCCCGGTAAGGACCGTCAGCACGAAAGCGGAAGTCGACTGTGCCATCTCGATACTCCTTCGCGCCGGTCGGCCAGTGTGGCCCCGGCGCAGGTCCGCCCCGTCGGGCAGCGGGAGGAATGGGAAGGCGGGGCGATCCCGCCTTCCCGTGCAGTCAAAAGATCAGCCGTGGATCTTTTCGAACGCTTTTTTCTCGGCGTCTTTGTTCGCCATCAGCGTGTTGAACACGGCCGACTGGTTGTTCATCTTCGTCTGAGCGCCAAGAACGGCGGCCTGGGTGGCGGCGCTGTCCTTGATCGACTGGTTCATCGAAGCGGCGACGGTCTGGTCCATGGTATACTCCTAAAATCTACTGGTTTTCAGCTTGGTGAATGGATGCCCAAAGCTTCGGCAGCGCATCGATGCCAGCATCGTATGCCTGGGAGAGAAGGGAGAGCCGGGCATATTCGTCGGTGCTCGTCCCCCGGCCCAGTTCCTGGACCACACGCCCTTTACCTGCCATCAGCCGTTCAGTCAGTCGCCGAAGCTCGAGCCCGTCAGGATCGTTCGCCAGGCGCCGATCCAGTTCGACGATCTCGATCTTTTGGTCGGACAACTTAGCCTCCTTAATGCAGACACCTTGTCTGCCGAACGACATGTCTCAGCCGAACGAGGGGAAACATGGGTTCGACATGTGACAGGAACATGAAATACCCGGAAAAGTTTGGCGACATAGAACTTCTTCGCGGGGCACCTGCGAAAACTGGGCGGAAGTCTGCCAACGCCGGCGGTATTCGGCCGGTTCCTGCCGTGCGTCACAAAATTGACGCGGTACCCGACAATTTTAGGCATGCTGGCGACCACAGGTTATCAACTCGGGAATCTGGTTACATGAACAACGTACTGACGCAGCAGCCGCTGGGCGGCCTGCAAAATCTTTTCCGACCCAATTGCATCGTCGGCGGCTGCGGGGGCATGGCGCCCTTCGGCGGGCTGATGGGTGGCTTTTCGCAGCTGCTGTCGGGCCTGTCCGACGCGCTCAAGAACCTTGCTGCGCTGATCGGCGACGACAAGGGCGGCCTGTCGCCTTTCGGCAGCGGCTTCTTTGACACCGGCTCCAGCTCGCCCTTCGGCTCGGGCATCGGCAATCCCTTCGGTCCGGCGACCGAGCCGAAGAAGATCGCGGGCACGGCCCGGATCTGGGGCGACCCCCACTTCATCGACCCCGACGGCGGCAAGTTCGACGTGCAGGGCGAAGCCGGCAAGACCTACAATCTGCTGTCCGACAAGGGCTTCCAGATGAACGGCCGCTTCGACAAGTGGGGCAGCGAGGGCGCGACCGTCGTGGGTGAGGTCGGCATCACCGCCACCGGCAACACGATCAGCGTGGACAAGTCGGGCAAGGCCGTGGTCAACGGCCAGGTTCTCAAGGACGGCCAGCGCGTCGGTCTTGCCAACGGTGGGTATGTCGAAAAGAACGGCAACGACATCACCGTCAAGAAAGGGGAATGGGAGGTCAACTTCCAGACCAAGGGCGACCACATCAACATGGACATCAAGACCGACAACGCGATCGCCGACGGCGTTCGTCCGCACGGTCTGATCGGCCAGACGTTCGACGGTGACGGCAAGGCCCGCAACGGCGACCAGGGTTCCGGGACCCAGGGCGGCGGCGCGATCGAGGACGCGTTCGGCAACATGACGAAGGCCGGCGACAAGTATGCCGTCCAGTCGTACGAAGTGCGCGGCCTGTACGACAACCGCTTCTACAGCCACAACGAGGACTTTGCCGGTCTGGGGATGGGGTCGACCAGCGACCACGTGAGCCGCCTGCAGATGATGTCGGGCTTCCAGTCGCTGGGCATGTCGCTGCTTTCGCTGGCCGGCCTGGGCTTCGGCAGCTTCAGCGGCATGGGCGCGTTCGGCGGCTCGAACGACTGGTCGAAGCCGAACTGGCTCTGATTCCAGGCGTCACGAACAGGAAGGGGGCTCCGCATCGCGGGGCCCCTTTTTGTTTGGGGGGTCTCAGCGGCTCAGATGCGGCATGATCGCGGCGATCTGTTCGTCGGTGGTGATCCAGTCGCCGACGGCCACGCCGCGCAGTTCCTTGATCGCCGCGGCCGAATCGCCCGGCGTCAGGTCGGTCCGGGACGCCAGCGCCCGGCGGATCGCGCCCGCGCCCTTGGCCCTGATCGTGAGGTACGGCGCGGGGGTGTCGCCCTCGACGTAGCGCACGCCGACCAGTTCGCGGTTGCCGTCGCGGATGAAGGCGGTGGTCATCGCCCCGCCCACCGGCCGCTCGCCCATCTCGCGGCGCTGCGCCTGGATGTGGCCCTTGAGCAGCGGGTCGCCTTCCTGTTCCTTGTATTCGCGCTTCAGCTCGGAAATCGACATCTTCTGCTCGCGCATGAACTCGCTGCGCTGCACCAGATAGTCGAACAGGCCGGCGAGAATCAGGATCGCCGCGATTCCCGTCAGCAGCGGACCCAGGATCCCCTCGGTGATCCTCGACATGCATTCGACCCCGCAGGGCGGGGCGGGCAGCAGCGCGCCGATCTGCCCGCGCAGCATCACCGCGACCAGCGACCCGATCGCCGCGATTCGCACCAGATGCATCAGCATGCGCATCCAGGCGGCGCGTCCGAACATCTTCTTGAACCCCTCGGCCGGGTTCAGCTTGTTGAAATCGGGCGTCAGCGGCTGGACGGAAAACAGCGGCCCGCCCGAAATCGCCATCGCCCCCATGACCGACAGCACGATCACCAAGACAAGGACGGGGACAAGGATCCCCATCCCCAGATCGAACGCGATTCGCGCGCGTTCCTGCAGGTCCTGCATCAGCGGCAGCCCCGGCGCGGGCTCGACCGAAAAGAGCGTGCGAAAGTCGTTCCAGATCGAATCGCGCCGCGCATAGATGTAGATCAGCCCTGCCAGCGTCGAAACCGACGCCAGCGTCTCGCGCGAGGTGACGACCTGCCCCTTTTCGCGCGCCTTCTTCAGCTTCTGCTGGCTTGGCGGGTGGGTCTTTTCCTCGCTGTTGCCGCTCATCGCATCACCTCAGCGCGTCGAGGAACGGGCGCAGCGCCCCGGCGCTCAGCGCCGCGTCGTCCAGCATGCCCATGGCGTAGCGCGCCAGAAGCGCCGCATAAGCCACCATCAGGATCACGAACAGCGCCTGCTTGATCGACATCGCCAGGAACATGGCGTTGAGCTGCGGGATGTACTTGGTGGCGACGACCAGCCCCATCTCGATCAGCAGCATCGGCACGATCATCGGCAGCGCCAGGATGATGCCCGCGCGCAGAAGCGTATCCAGCAGCCCCAGCGCCAGCGCCCCCTGCGCGGGGTCGAGGGGCGGCAGCTTTTCCAGCAGCGGGATGACGTTGTAGCTTTCGTAAAGCGGCCCGAAGAGCGCCGGGATCAGCGTGCCCGTGACCGCCAGCACCATCACGCAGACCAGCAGCAGCAGCGTTCCGGTCAGCGATTCCTCGGTGCCCGCGCCGGGGTCGAACAGCAGCGCCATCGACGCGCCGCGCTGCGCGTCCACGAATTCGCCCGCCGCCATTGCGGCCCAGAACGGGATACCGGTCAGAAGGCCAAGGACGACCCCGATGATAAGCTCGCGCCCGATCAGCGCGGGCAGACCGGCGGGGGTGACAAGGTCCGGGGTCGCGCCCACCTGCACGATCGCACCGGGCAGGATCGGCATGATCATCGACGCCAGCACCGCCCCGCGCAGGAACCCCACGGTCAGGTGAAAGCGCCCGAAAAGCGGCATCATCGCGATGAAGCCCAAGGGGCGTGCGGCCACCAGAACCAGGATGACGAGCATCTGCCCGGCCTGCACCGGGACGGGCGCGCGGATGCCGGCCCCGGCCAGCATGTCGGGCAGCAGCCCCTCCACCCGTCAGATCCCGGCGATGCGGGAAAACACGTCGTCGGCGAACCGCACCAGCTGCGACGCAAGGCCGCCGCCGACCAGCAGCAGCACCGCGCCCGCCGCGACCAACTTGACCGCATGCGGCAGCGTCTGGTCCTGGATCTGGGTCAGCGCCTGCACCAGACCCACGATCAGCCCCACGGCGGTGGCGGCGATGATGACCGGCATCGACAGCGTCAGCACCAGCCACAGCGCCTGGTTGAGCGAATCGTAAAGCGGCATCAGGTCCCCGGCACGTAGCTCATGACCAGACCGTGCGTCAGCCGCGACCATCCGTCCACCGCCACGAACAGCAGCAGCTTGAACGGCAGCGATATCACCATCGGCGACACCATCATCATCCCCATGGCGGTCAGGATGTTGGTGATGACGAGGTCGATCACGATGAACGGCAGGTACAGCAGCACGCCGATCTCGAACGCGCGGGTCAGTTCGGCCGTGACGAAGGACGGGGCGAGGATGAAGATGTCGTTCTCGGTCGGGTTCATCGCCGTGCCTGCGTGCATTTCCTGCGCCGCCTGCAGGAAAAAGGCGCGGTCGCCCGGCGTGGTGAAGCGCAGAAGGAACGCGCGGACGGGGGCCAGCCCCTGTTCGATCAAACCGGGCCACTGGCCGGGCTGGGTCAGCGATTCCATGCCGCCCGCCTGGTTCACGGCGGCGAATGACTGCGCGATCACCGGCGACATGACATAGGCCGTCAGCACCAGCGTCACCCCGTAAAGGACGAGGTTCGGCGGCGTCTGCTGGATCCCCAGCGCGCTGCGGACCAGAAACAGGACCACGGCGATCTTCACGAAGGCGGTCAGGCTGACCACGATGAACGGGACCAGCATCAGCCCCGACACCGCGATCAGCATCGGAAAGGGACTATCCATCGCCGAACAGGGTACGGATCTCGCAGGCTTTCTGGCCGGCCACGGTGACGATCTGCCCGGTGCCCACGACTTGACCGTTGACGACGATGTCCACCGGCGCGCCGTCGGGGCGGTCCAGCGTCACGATGGTGCCTACGCCCGCGCGGCGCAGTTCGGCTAGCGGCATCAGCGCCTCGCCCACACGGAACGACAGCCGCAGTTCCAGCGCGTCGATGGCGGCAAGCTGGCCGTCGCCTTCGCGCGGCTGATCGCCGGGGGCGGGGTCGGGCCGGGGCGGTGCCGCCGGCTGCGGTTGCTGGGGGTCCTGCGCGGCGGGGCCGGCATCGGTCGTGGAAGCCGCGCTGGTGGCCGGGGCGGGATCGGTGCCCGGTTGCTGGCCCGGTTGCTGGCCCGTTTGCTGGTCGGCGTCGGTCATCGCGTCGGTCCTCGGAATAAACGTATTGGGCAATTGGGTGGGGGCGTGGGCGGGCCACGCCGCGCCTTGCGGCGGGCGCGGCGCAAAGGGCGCGGCCAGCCGCCAGCCGCCGCCCGGCACCGGGGCAACGGGGGCCGCAAGCGCGCCTTCGACGATCGCCACCGGCTGGCGCTCGGTCACGTCGCCGGGCAGAAGCAGCGCGTCGCCGGGGGCAAGGCTTTCCAGTTCGGCCAGCGTGATGGGCGTGCCGTCGATCTCGATCCGCAGCCGCAGGGACAGCCCCGGCAGCGCGCCGCGCGGGCGGTCCCAGTGCGCCAGCGCGCGGGCCAGCGCGTCGGCGGCGGCGGGCGACAGCATCAGCCGCAGCCGGTGGCGCGACGGCTGCGACCCCGCGATCTCGATCCCCAGCGACAGCGCGACCGGGTCGGCGATCTGCGGCAGGTCGCGCGTTACCTGCGCGAAGCGAAGCGACAGCCCAAGCGCATCCTCGGCCGCGTCGAGCCAGCCCGTCAGAGCGTCCTCGACCAGCAGCGCCGCGTCGTCCGGTGTCGCCACCTCAAGCGGCTGGCC
>ERZ501041.40-NODE-40-length-28147-cov-9.713655_pt1 | contig 28147 bp, 25 predicted proteins | sample MGYA00248848_ERZ501041 | MGnify/ENA primary metagenome ERZ501041 (study PRJEB25958, sample SAMN03398573) | human skin metagenome | study: EMG produced TPA metagenomics assembly of the Human Skin Microbiome Metagenome (human skin metagenome) data set.
CCTGGCGGGCGGGAGCGGGCGCGGAGTCGCCCTCGCGCAGCTCGGTGGAGATGGCCGCCAGGGGGCGGCCGGCGGTCGCCGGGGGCGGCGCGCCAGGATGTCGAAGGCGGCCGTGGACGGGGCGGCGGCGTCGCCTCCCGATCCCGGCAGACCGCCGGCCTGCACCGCGGTCCGGGCGCGCTCGCGCAGGCGCTCCTTGAGCTTGTCCGTGTTCACCACCGTGTGGGCGAACGCCGCCATGGGCAGCTCCGAATGCTGCTCCACGTCCTGCGTGGGGATCTTCTCCCGCAGCAGCACCACGGAGCTGCCGTCCGGGCGGTCCTCGACGTCCTCCACGACGGCCTTGGCACCGACCCAGCGCACCGCGTTGGGTTGGAGGAGGTCGCGGCGGTCCGCCGGGACGTCCTCGTACACCGTGATGGCCTCGGCTCCGGGCTGCAGCGAGCTCCCCGGCTCCAGGGTGCCGGTCATCCGCAGCACCCGCTGGAAGGTCCGAGCGCCCTTGGGTCGGTGCCAGTCCTCGGCCACGTCCACGCGGTCCGCCACGACGTTGGCGCGGGCGTCCTGCCACTCATCCGGCGGGGAGATGCCGCGGTCGAAGAAGGCCCACCACACGGGTTTGTCCTCGCGCTGGTAGAAGCCCAGCCCGGCGGCGAGCAGGGCCACGCCGCGCTGCTCGTCGTCCAGGACGGCGTCCGCGTCGTCCGCGGTGGGCAGGAGGCCCAGGAGGTCCGCCTCCAGGCGCGCGTCCTCGCCCTCCAAGGCGGGGGCGGGCTCGACGAGGTGCTCATCGTCGTCGGGCCGGGGTGCCGTGGCGCCGTGCTCGGCGGTGCGCCCCACCTGCTCCAGCAGCCAGTCCCGCAGCCGCGCCGTGGAGACGCAGTCGTACCGGTTGTAGTCCTCGATGTCGGCGCGGATCGCCCGCGCGACCTCGGTGTCTCCGGCCTCCAGCGCGGCGACGTACCGGTGGTACTCGGTGACGCTGTCCGCCGCCGTCGTGACGCCGTCCTCCGCCCGGTGCTCCGCCCCCATGTAGAGGGGCTCCAGCTTCTTGATGGAGTAGCTCGGCACACCGGCCCGCAGGGCGGCGCGGACCGTGGAGTAGAGGTCCACGAACAGCCCCGCGCGCAGCCAGTCGTCCAGCTCGCGCTCGCCCACGCCGTGGCGCACGGTCAGGCGTTTCAGCGCGGTGACCTCGTACGCGGCGTAGTGGTAGATCCGCATCCCCGGGTGGGTCGCGCGCCGCGCCTCCACGAACGCCACGAACTGCTCGAGCGCCGCCCGCTCGGCGGCACGGGTGTCCGCCCACAGACCCGTGAACCGGAAGTCGGCCGAGGCGGTGCGCGCGGTGTCCCCGCCCGGCGCCTCGACCCAGCCCCACAGGTACTCGAGGCCCTCCATGCTCCCGTCCGCGGAGACCCACAGCGGGTCCCCCTCGAAGTCGAAGAAGACGTCTCCGGCGTCCGGCACGGGCAGCCCCGCCACGGCGCGCGGGTCCACGATCCGATGCGGCGGCAGCCCGTCCGCCCCGGCCGGCTCCAGCTGGATCGCCGCCTGTTCCCGCAGCGCCTCCCACGTGCGGCGGGCCATGCCCTCCGGCGGTGCGACGGACGCCGCGAGCTGCTCGATGGTCGTGATGCCGGCCTCGCGCAGCCGGGTGCGCTGCAACCGCGTGGCCCCCGCCGTGAGCAGCACGTCCCGGTGCTCGGCGACGGCCTCCTCGCACGCCTCGCATGCGCCGCAGACGCTCAGGCGGTCGTCGCCCCAGCGGGCGGGCTCCCCGGCGGCCACGTGATCCTGCAGCAGCGCCTCCAGCCGGGCGCGCTGGTGCCGGTACACCGGGATCACCTCGTCCAGGTCCGCGACGTGCCGGGAACCGTCCCCGAGCCACAGGCTGCCCTGCCGCGCCCGCGGCACGCCCATGCCGTCCAGCAGGTCCGCGTAGGCGGCGATCTGCAGCAGCGCGGTCACCCGTGCATGCCGGGCCAGCTTCGTGTCCACCACCTCGTACGCGCCCTCGGGGTGCTCCTCGTCCGTGCGGAGCACGAGGAAGTCGGCCAGGCCGCCGAACGCGCCGTCGTGCAGCATCCCCTGGAACACGACGGCGGGGCGCGCGGCCAACGCCGCCGCGGTGCGCTCGCGGGCGGCCTGTACGCCCTCGGGCGTGTAGCGCTCCGGGCGGGCGAGCCGGACCACCTGGTCCGCGCCGTGCTCCGCCTCGAGGCGCGCGAGCACGCGGGACTCGTGCTCGTCCCCGAGGCGGGAGACCCGCTCGAGGAACGCGTCCGCCACGCCGATCCGCTCGGCGCGACCGAGTCTCGGGTCCACCGTCCCGCGCAGCCACCCGTACGTGCACGTCGCGGCGGCGGTGATGTCCGAGGGGCTGAGCATGAAGGAGGCGCGGTCCGGCGCGAAGGTCACCATGCCGTCACCCTAGACAGGAGCCGCGGACACGATGGGCAGGGCCCGCGCACAGGGTCCCGGTGCGCCTCGCCCCGGCGGCGGCAGGGCGGGGCGCGTCACACACCGGACCGGACTTGACGTGGGTCACATCCAGAGAGTTACCTAATGATCGTTCAGTAATTCTCTGCGCCGCCGCGCCGGCGCGCCCGTGCCGGCAGGGAGGCCCGCCCATGACCGAGACCGCCCACCACCCCATGCTCGCCGAGGACCGCGTGGCGCGGTGGCTCGGCGTCACCCTCGAGGCCGCCGAGAAGGACCACGCGCGCATCCGGATGACGCTCACCGAGGACCAGCACAACGGCTTCGGCCTGGCCCACGGCGGCGCCGTCTTCGCGTTCGCGGACACGTGCTTCGCGCTGACCTGCAACGACCCCGCCTCGGACGGCTCCACCCTCACCGTGGCCTCCGGCGTGGACGTCAACTTCCTCGCGGCCACCCGCGCCGGGCAGACCCTCGTCGCGGAGGGCCGCCTGGTCGCCGCCGCCGGCCGCTCGGCTGTCTATGACATCACCGTCACCACCGACGACGGCACCCCGGTGGCCGCCTTCCGCGGCCGCTCCCGCACCATCCCCGCCCCCGGACGCTGACCGGCGGACGCACCCGCCGGTGCGCCGCCGTCGTCGACCGCCGCCCGACCCCGCATCCCCAGGAGGACGCCATGCTTGAGGCCTCGATCCCCAACCCGTACACGCCGGCACCCCTGCCCGCCCCCGCCGACCGCGGGGCCCCGGACCCCGAGGAGACGATGAGCCGGGACCAGATCGAGGCGCTCCAGTTCGAACGCCTCCGCTGGACCCTGCACCACGCCTACGAGAACGTGCCCGCGTATCGGGAGCACTTCGACGCGCACGGCGTCCACCCCTCGGACTTCACGGAGCTCGGGGACCTCGCCAAGTTCCCGTACACGGACAAGGAGTTCCTGCGGAAGAGCTACCCGTTCGGCGCCTTCGCCGCCACGGGCCCCGAGCTGCGTCGCATCCACGCCTCCTCCGGCACCACCGGCCAGCCCACCGTGGTCGGCTACACCGACGACGACCTGGCCACGTGGGCCACCCTCGTCGCCCGCTGCTTCCGCGCCGGCGGCATCCGCCCCGGTGACCGCGTGCACAACGCGTACGGCTACGGCCTGTTCACCGGCGGCCTCGGCGCCCACTACGGCGCCGAGCGCATCGGGGCGGCCGTGATCCCGATGTCCGGCGGGCAGACGGAGAAGCAGGTGCAGCTGATCACCGACTTCCAGCCGCGCGCCATCCTCTCCACGCCCACCTACCTGCTGACCATCGCGGACGGCTTCAAGAAGCTCGGCCTGGACCCCCGCGAGTCCTCCCTCGAGGTCGCGATCCTCGGCGCCGAGCCGTGGACCGAGGAGATGCGCCGCGAGATCGAGCAGACCTTCGACCTCGACGCCCTGGACATCTACGGCCTCTCCGAGGTCATGGGCCCGGGCGTGGCCGGCGAGTCCGCGGCCACCAAGGACGGCTCCCACATCTGGGAGGACCACTTCCGCCCCGAGATCATCGACCCGCTCACGGACGAGGTCCTCGAGACCGGCCGCCACGGCGAGCTCGTCTTCACCTCGCTCACCAAGCAGGCGCTGCCGATCATCCGGTACCGCACCCACGACCTCACCCGCCTGCTGCCGGGCACCACGCACCCGGGCCACCGCCGCATGGGCCGCATCACCGGCCGCTCGGACGACATGATCATCCTGCGCGGCGTGAACCTGTTCCCGTCGCAGATCGAGGAGCTGGCCCTCAAGGAGCCGGCCCTGTCGCCGCACTTCACCCTCGAGATCACCCGTCCGGACCGCATGGACCAGATGGCCGTGAACATCGAGCGCCGCGATCATGCGACCCTCGAGGAGGCCCAGGCCTGCGCCGCGCACCTGCGCATGGAGATCAAGACGAAGATCGGCTCCTCGTGCGTGATCAACGTGGTGGAGCCGGAGTCCCTGGCCCGCTCCTCCGGCAAGCTCAAGCGGATCTACGACCTGCGCGACCAGGCCTGATCCCGTCCCCGCGGCCGATCCCGACGCCGGCGTGCCCGGTAGAGTGGACCGGTGCGCCGTCGTCGTCGGCGTCCGCCCGCCTCCGAAGGAGCCCCGTGCCCCAGAGCAGCCCCACCCCGCGCCGCGGCCGGCCCGGCTATGACCGGCAGACGCTGCTGGCCGAGTGCGTCGAGCTCTTCAACCGGCACGGCTACGAGGCGACGTCCATGGGCATGCTCGCCACCCACCTGGGCATCTCCAAGTCCGCGATCTACCACCACGTGGAGTCCAAGGAGGCGATCCTCGACCACGCGGTGACGGAGGCGCTCGACGCCCTCGAGGCGTGCCTGGACGATGTGGTGGCCAGCGGGGCCGACGCCGGCGCGCAGGTCGAGGCGGCCATCCGCGGCACGCTCGGGGTGCTGGCGGAGAAGCAGCCCGAGGTGACCCTGCTGCTGCGCCTGCGCGGGAACTCGGCGGTCGAGCTGGCCGCCGTCGAGCGCCGCCGCGAGATCACCCGGCGCCTGGGCGACCTGCTCGAGGCCGCCCAGGCTGCGGGTGCGGTGCGCTCCGACGTGACCCCGCGCAACCTCGCCCGCCTCGCGCTCGGCATGATCAACTCGATCGTCGACTGGTACCGGCCGGATCGCGGCGTCCCCGGCCAGCAGGGACCGGGCCAGATGATCGACGCCGTCACGGGCGTGGTGCTCGGGGGTCTGCGGGGCTGAGGGTCCGCTGTCCTCAGCCCTCGCCGTCGAGCGCGGCGAGCACGTCGGTGACGATCGAGGCCGCACGGTCCTCGGCGTCCGCGGGCACCCCGCCGTCCGCGTCGGCCTGGGCCACGGCCACGGTGCGGGCGCCGTCCTGCACGGCAGTGAGGTGGGAGTAGACGGACCCCCCGGGGGCCGGGAGCGCCGTGTAGGCGGTGCCGCCCTCGTGCTCGGTCCGCGTCACGCTCTCCACGCCGAGCCCGGCCAGGTCCACCCCGGTGCAGGCCTGCCCCGCCGCTCGGGCGTCCTCCAGGGCGGCGCGGGCGGCCTCCTCCGTGGGGTACACGGTGACGCGCACGCCGAGCGGAGTGACCTCGGCGTCGGGGGACGCCGTGAAGGAGGGCGCCGGTGTCGTGGTGGGCCCGCCGCCGGTCGTGGCGGCCGTCTCCGGCTGGGCCGTGAGCCCCAGGTCCGCCGCCCCGGCCTCGGCGTCCCGCTCCAGATCGGAGCGGGTGGCGTCCAGGCAGGCCTGCTGTTCCGCGCTGCGGGTGGAAGCCGGGCTCGCGCCGGCGTCGACCGTCTGCTCCAGGCCGGCGGCCCGCTGGCGCAGCTCCGTCTGCCGCTCCAGCGGCGAGGCGGCGCTCAACCCCACCTCGGACCCCGGCCCCGCGGCCCGCTGCACGGCGGCCTGCACCGCCAGGGTCCGCTGCCCGTCCAGCGCGGGGGGCATCTCGAGGGACAGGCTGCCCGAGGCGGAGGCGCCGCCCGTGCTCGCCGTGGAGGCGCTGGCCGCGGGTGACGTGGGGGCCGTGGAGCTGCTGGCCGCGGGCGACGTGGACGCGGACGAGGCCGCCGTCGTCGTGGACGACGCCGACGAGGGGGCGGGGGAGGAGGGCTCTGCGCCGCCGCCCGCGCACCCGGCGAGGGCGAGCGCGCCCACGGCGAGGGCGCCGAGCAGGGGGAGTCGGGAGGTCGTCATGGCTCGACTCTACGTGCGCTGTGACGGATGCCACAAGGAAGCGGCGGGGGCATGCGTCGGGGCCGCCCGATGCGTGGTGCGCATCGGACAGCCCCGGATCCGCCGGCGGAGGAGGTCAGCCGAGCGGGGTGTCCTTGTCGCCCAGGTTCCAGTCCTCCACCGGGCCGAGGTTCTCCCCGTCCGGCCCGTAGCGGTAGAACCCCTGGCCGTCGGCCACGCCGCTGTGGCCCTCGGCGATGCTCTTCTCGAGCAGCTCAGCGAAGCCGAGCTGCCAGTCGACGCCCGTGTTGCGGGAGACGTTGGCGGCCACGTGGAAGCCCACGATGTCGTAGGTCTGGAACGGGCCGCGCTCGTTGCCGGTGGCCACGCGCCAGGTGCGGTCGATGTCCGCCGGGTTGCCCACTCCGTGCATGTACAGCTTGGAGCCGGCCTGCAGCCACGGGATGAGCAGGGAGTTGAGGAAGTAGCCCGGGATCTCCTTGCGCACGTGCACGGGGACCATGCCGGTCTCCTCGGCGAACTGCAGGGCTCCCGCGACGGCCTCCGGCGAGGTCGCGGCGGTGCCCATGACCTCGGCGGTGTTCTGCGCCCAGATGCGGTTGGCGTAGTGCAGGGCCAGGAAGCGCTCCGGATGGCCGCTGGCGTCGGCGAAGTCCGAGGGCAGCAGGGAGGAGGTGTTCGTGGCGAACAGGGTCGTGGCGGGGGCGAGCTCGCCCACCTGGGCCCACACCTTGCGCTTGAGCTCCAGGTTCTCCGGGACGGCCTCGACCACGATGTCCGCATCCGCCAGGGCCTCGCCGAGGTCCGAGGTCGGCGTGATGCGGGCGATGGCCTCGTCGAAGCGCTGCGGGTCGTAGCCCTCCCCGAGGTCTGCTTCGTAGCCCTGGCGGATCCACGCCCAGCGGCGCTCGATCCCCTCGAGGGCGGCGGGGACGGCGTCGTAGGCCATCACCCTCTTGCCGTGGTACGCCGCCTGCATGATGATCTGCGAACCCAGCACGCCGGTGCCCAGCACGGCGACCTGCTCGAAACGGGTGAACTCGGACATGTGTGTCGACCTTCTTCTCTCGCGGTCCGAATGGGACGTACAGGTGAACGCCCCGGGCACGCTCCTTGTTCCCGGGGACGACGACGGGCCGCCCGGCGCGCAGCGGGCGCACGGGACGGCCCGTCGAAGCAGGGGGGCTCAGCCCTGGGAGGTCTCGGACGGGGCCATCGGCCAGGTCTTGGCCACGAGCGTCAGCACGTCGTACTGGGCGCAGAGCTCGTCCTTCTGGTTGTGGATCCGGCAGTCCCAGGCCACCTCGCCGTACTCGTCGCTCACGCGCGGGGTGATGCGCTTGGCCGTCAGGGTCACGCGGATGGCGTCGTCGTAGGTCACCGGCGTGATGAAGCGCAGGTTCTCCAGGCCGTAGTTGGCCAGCACCGGGCCCGGATCCGGGGCCACGAACAGCCCCGCGGCCCACGAGACCAGCAGGTAGCCGTGGGCCACCCGGCGCGGGAAGAACGGGTTGGCCATGGCGGCCTCCTCGTCCGTGTGGGCGTAGAACCTGTCCCCGGTCTCCTCCGCGAAGGCGGTGATGTCCTCCAGGGTGACGGTGCGCAGGCCGGAGGCGAACTGGTCGCCCACCGTCAGCTCGGCCAGGGACTTGTAGAACGGGTGCACGGCCGTGCCGGCCTCCACGTCCTCGCGGGTCACCGTGTGGGCCGCGGCGCCCTGATGCCACACGCCGGTGATGGCCGTGAGCATGTCCGGGGAGCCCTGGATCGCCGTGCGCTGCATGTAGTGCTTCACGGCGCGGACCCCGCCGAGCTCCTCGCCGCCGCCGGCGCGGCCGGGGCCGCCGTGGATCAGCACCGGCACGGGGGCGCCGTGACCGGTGGTGGTCGTGGCGGTCTGGCGGTTCAGGACGTGCACGCGGCCGTGGTGGGCGCCGATCCCGGCGGCGAACGCGCGGGCGGTCTCACCGTCGTTCGTGGCGACCGTGGCCACGAGCGATCCCGAGCCCAGGGCGGCCAGGGCCACGGCGTCGGCCACGTCCGTGTAGCCGATCACCGAGGTGACCGGACCGAACGCCTCGACGCTGTGCACCTCGGGGGTGCGTGCGTCCTCGAAGGTGAGCACCGTGGGGGCGAAGAACGCGCCGGACTCGGCGTCGGCGTCGCCGGTCGAGCCCTCGGGGCCGCCGAGGCGGACCTGACCGCCGGCGTCGACCAGGCGCTGCACCGCGCCGCGGACCTCGCCCTGCTGCTCCTTCGAGGCCAGGGCGCCCATGGTGGTGCCCTCGACGCGCGGGTCGCCCAGGACGACCTTCGCGGCCAGGCGCTCGGTGAGGGCGGCGGTCACGGCCTCGACCCGGTCCTGCGGGACGATCACCCGGCGGATGGCCGTGCACTTCTGGCCGGCCTTGACCGTCATCTCCTGGAAGACGACCTTCACGAACGCCTCGAACTCGGGGGACTCCGGGTCCGCGTCCGGGCCGAGGATGGCGGCGTTGAGGGAGTCGGTCTCCGCGGTGAAGCGGACGCCGCCCTCCTGCACGTTCGGGTGCTTCTTCAGCGTGGCCGCGGTGGCGGCGGAGCCGGTGAACGCGACGTGGTCGCGGTAGTCCAGGTGGTCCAGCAGGTCGCGGGCGGAGCCGGAGATCAGCTGGATCGAGCCCTCGGGCAGCACGCCGGACTCGAGCATCAGCTCGACGCACTTCTGCGTGACGTAGCCGGTGGGGGTGGCCGGCTTGACCACGGTGGGCACGCCGGCGACGAAGGCCGGGGCGAACTTCTCGAGCATGCCCCACACGGGGAAGTTGAAGGCGTTGATCTGCACGGCCACGCCCGGGATGCGCTGGTAGATGTGCTCGCCGATGAAGGAGCCGTCGCGGGAGAGGGGCTCCACGTCGCCGTCGATGATCACGGTGGAGTTCGGCAGCTCGCGGCGGCCCTTGCCGGAGAACGTGAAGAGGGTGCCGATGCCGCCGTCGACGTCGAAGGCGTGGTCGCGCTGCGTGGCGCCGGTGGCGAAGGAGACGTCGTAGAGCTCCTGGACGCGGGAGTTCAGGTAGAGCGCGAGCTCCTTGAGCTTGAGGGCGCGCTCGTGGATGGTCAGCTCGCCCAGGGCCTGCTGGCCGACGGTGCGGGCGTGCTCGATGGCGGCGGCCGTGTCGAGGCCGTCGGTGGAGACGCCGGTCAGGCGCGCGCCGGTGTTCGCGTCCGTCACGTCGGTGACCTTGGACGGGTGCGACGGCGTCCACCAGCTGCCGGCGACGTAGCTGGGGAGGATCTCCGGGAGGGAGGGGGCGGTGACGGTCACGGGGGCTCCTGGTGTCGGGGGCGCGGACGAGTCCCGACCGATCGGTCGGTTATTGCCCCTCACCCTAGCCGAGACGTGCATCACGCGGGAGGGGGAGCCGGGCCGGTGGCGCCGTCGTCGTGGGGAGGGGTGGGGTGGAGTCTGGCGGCGACCCGTGGCGTGGATGCCCGCAGACGCGCCGCTACGGCCAGGACGTAGCGGCGTGTCTGCGGGCCTCGGTGGGGCGTCGTCCACAGATCCCGGCGGACGACGACGGCGGCCCGCCCGGATCGGGCACGCTCGGCGCATGCCTCGCTCGCCCGCGCCCCTGCCTCCGATGCGCTGCGGACTGGACGGCCTCCTCCGCGCTCCGACCGTGTTCTCGACCCCGGCCGCGCGCGAGGCGGGCGTGAGCGCGGCCCGGCTGCGGCGCGGGGACGTGGTCTCCCTCGGCTGGGGGCTCTGGGGCCTGCGCGGCGTCGAACCGGACCCCATGGACCATGTGCGGGCACTGCAGGATCTGCACCCCGAGGGCGTGTTCAGCCACGTCACGGCCGCCCGGGTGCTCGGCCTGTGGCTGACCGGGCCGCTCGCCGCCGACCGGTCCGTGCACATCGCGACCCCGCGCGGCCACGGCACCGCGTCGAGCCGGGCCGGGATCCGCTCACACCGCCTCCGCGCCGACGCACCGGTGCGGATCGTGGACGGGGTGCGTGTGACCGCGCCGGGGTGGATCTTCGTGGACCTCGCCGCGCAGGCCGGGCCGCTCGAGCATCTCGTCGCGCTCGGGGACAGCATGGTGCGGACCGCCCCGACGGAGGCCCGCCGCCGGCGACTGCCTCCCGGGGTGACGGACGTGGCCGAGCTGCGCGCCGCCGTCGAGGAACGCGGGCGGGTGCGCGGGATCCGTGCGGCCCGGGAGGCGCTGGAGCTCGTGCGCCCCGGGGCCGACTCGCCGCAGGAGAGCCGGCTGCGCGCGCGGCTCGTCCTGGACGGCGTCCCCGAGCCCGCGGTGAACCCGTGCGTCCGCCTCGCCACGGGACAGCGGCTTCGCGTGGATCTGGTGTGGGCGGACGCCAAGGTGGCCGTCGAGTACGACGGCGATCAGCACCGCACGGATCGCCGGCAGTGGCGTGAGGACCGCGAGCGGGACGCGGCCCTGCGCGCGGAGGGGTGGGAGGTGATCCGGGTGACCGCCGACGTGTTCCGGCCGGGGCACTGGGAGCTCTTCGTACGGCAGCTGCGGGGCCTGGTGGCCGCGCGGACGCCGCCGGGCCGAGTGCCGCCGTCGTGGATCTGACCCCGCCCAGGCCCGCAGACGCGCCGCTACCGCCCAGACGTAGCGGCGCGTCTGCGGGCCTCGGCGAGAGGGGCGGGAGCCTCGGGCCCTTGGGCCGGCGTCGACCCCCTGCCCCTCGTCTCCGGACCGGCGTAGAATCGAGCACCGGTCCTCTCGGACCCGACCCACCCCCTCATCCGGAGAGTTCTGCCGCATGCTGCGCACCATGTTCCACGCCAAGATCCACCGGGCCACCGTGACCCAGGCGGACCTGCACTACGTGGGCTCCGTGACCGTGGACCAGGACCTGCTGGACGCCGCGGACATCCTCCCCGGCGAGCTCGTGTCCATCGTGGACGTCACCAACGGCGCGCGACTGGAGACCTACACCATCGCGGGCGAGCGGGGCTCCGGCGTGCTCGGCATCAACGGCGCCGCCGCCCACCTGGTGCATCCGGGGGACATCGTCATCCTCATCGCCTACGGGCAGATGGACGACGACGAGGCTCGCAACTTCCAGCCCAAGGTCGTCCACGTGGACGCGGACAACAGGATCGTCGAGCTCGGCGTCGACCCCGCCGACGGCCTCCTCGACGGCCTCTCCCGCCCGCCGCTGTCCCGCGAGTGGAACGAGGCCCAGGCCGAGCTCTGAGCCGGCCGGGGCGCCGGGCCGTCATGGACGAGACGTTCGAGCGGGATCAGCGGTCGGCACGGCCTTCGCCCCGAGCGCCCGACGCGCGGAGCGCATCGCGGCCGCATGGCTGAGGCCCATCGCGGTGCGGGCGCCCGGCACGCGGGCCACGGCGCGCATCCACGGCGAGGTCAGCACCACCTCCTGCTCCCACGCCACGATGCAGCGCGGCGCGTGTCCGGCCGGGGCGCCGTCGTCGTGGACGGTGACCCGCACGGTGCCCGTCAGATCCCCGCTCAGGTGCGCGACCAGAAGGCCGCGGGCGCGGTCGTCGATGAGACGCTCCATCGTCAGACGCACCGGCACGAACCCGCGCAGCCGGACGGCGGCGCGGTCGGGGCCCAGGTGGCGGGCGCGCGGGACGGCCGGCCACCAGTGTGGGTAGCCGGCCGGGTCGGCGAGCAGGGCCAGCACGGACCGGGCGTCCGCGGGGACGGCCCAGCGGTGGGTGAAGCGGAAGGGGCGGTCGGCCGACATCAGGCCCGGCCGAAGGTCTCGGGGTCCACGGGGCGCCGGGCGCGGGGGAGCTTCGCGACGACCAGCAGGTACGACTCCGTGACGAGGTCCCGGACGAGCTGCTCGTCGAGGTCCGGGTGCGCGGCCAGGCTGAGCCAGTGCCGCTTGTCCATGTGATAGCCGGGCGTGATCGCCGCGGGCAGGGCCGCGCGCAGCTGGGCGCCGTCCTCCGGGCGGGCCTTGACGTTCACGAGGCGGCGCCCGTCGTGGTCGATGAACACCACGAACAGCTTCCCCAGCACCTTCGCGACCTCGGTGTCCGGACCGAAGGGGTGCGACGCGGCGCTGCCCGGCAGCTCGAGGGCGCGGTCGCGGGCGACGCGCAGCAGCGTGGGCTCGTCCATGCCCGTCACGTTAGCCGCGCCGACCCCGCACTTTCGAACGCGATATCGGGGGAATGGGCGCTTTCGAACGGGGGATAGGCCCTATCTCCCGTTCGAAAGCGCCTGCCCCGGGGGCTCAGCGGTAGTCGAAGAAGCCCTTGCCGGACTTCCGGCCGAGCTCGCCGCGGGCCACCATGTCCCGCATGAGCTGCGGCGGGGCGAAGCGCTCACCCAGCTGGGACTCGAGGTACTCCGCGATGCCCAGGCGCACGTCCAGGCCCACGATGTCGGTCAGGGCCAGCGGGCCGACCGGGAACTTGTAGCCCAGCACCATGGCGGCGTCGATGTCCTCGGGGGAGGCCACGCCCTCCTCGACCATGCGGATGGCCTCGAGCGCGATCGCCACGCCCAGGCGCGACGAGGCGAAGCCCGGGGCGTCCTTGACGACGACGGGGGTCTTGCCGAGCCCGCGGACCCACTCGGTGGACAGGGCCTGGAGCTCCGCACCGGTCTGCTCGCCGATCACGACCTCCACGAGCTTCGAGGCGGGCACCGGATTGAAGTAGTGCAGGCCGCAGAAGCGCTCGGGGCGCTGCAGGTGCGTGGCGATCTCGTCGATGGACAGGGAGGAGGTGTTGCTGGCCAGCCAGGCGTCCTCGCGCAGGTGGGCCTCGACGTCGGTGAGCGCCTCGATCTTCACCTGCATGTCCTCGAACACGGCCTCGACCACGAGGTCGCAGCGGGCGAAGTCGGCGCGGTCCACGGTGACGGTCAGGCGCTGCGCCCACTCGTCCAGGTCGCCGTCGATCTTGCCGCGCTCGAGGGAGGCTGCGAGGTCGGCCTCGATGCGTTCCTTGGCCGCCTCGGCCGACTGCGGGTCGCGTTCGACCACGACCACCTCGGACGAGCCGGAGACGAGGAACGCGTGGGCGATGCCGCCACCCATCCGGCCGCCGCCGAGGACGCCGACGACGGCGGGCACGGAGGACGGCGCGGCATCAGGGGTGTGCTGCTGATCGGTCATGTCAGTCCTCACTTCTTCTTGCGGTCCAGGAACGCCTGCATGCGCTCGAACTTGGCCTCGGACTCGAACAGGATGGCCTGCGCGATCTCGTCCACGTGGGGGTGGGCCTCGCGAGGGAGGTGGAAGACGCGCTTGGACAGCCGCACCGCCAGCGGGTCCTGCTGCGCGATGCGGTCGGCGAGGGCGTCGGCGGCGTCGAGGAGGGCGTCCGGCTCGTGCAGCTCGGTGACGAGCTTGAGCTCGAGGGCCTCCTGCGCGTCCAGGATCCGTCCGGCGAGCAGCAGCTCGAGGGCCACCGGCTCACCCACCAGCTCCTTGAGCCGCCACTGGGCGCCCGCAGCGGCGGTGATCCCCAGACTCGTCTCGGGCTGGCCCATCTTCAGCGCCGGGGTGGCGATGCGGAAGTCGGCCGCGTAGGCCAGTTCCGCGCCGCCGCCGAGGGCGAAGCCGTCGATCGCCGCGATCACGGGCATGGGCAGCCGGTGGATGCGGTCGAAGACCTGCGAGTTCACGCCGCGCAGGGCGTCGTCGCGGCGGCGCTCGCGCAGCTGTCCGATGTCCGCGCCGGAGGCGAAGATGCCGGAGAACGTCCCCGGCTCGCGCTTCGACTCCACTTGGGTGCCGGAGATGATCAGGATCTTCGGCTCGCGTTCGAGGTGGGCGCAGAGCTCGTGGAACTCGTCGACCATGGTCTGGTCGATCGCGTTGCGCACGCCCGGGCGGTCCATGCGCGCGTGGACGCGGTCCTCGCGCTCCTCGACGCGCAGCGCCGAGAAGTGGCTGAAGTCGGTCATCTGCTCAGACCCTCTCGACGAGCATCGCGGCGCCCTGGCCCACACCCACGCACATCGTGGCCAGGCCCCTGTCCGCGCCCTCGCGCTCCATCCGACCGAGCAGCGTGACCACGAGACGCGACCCCGAGGAGCCCAGCGGATGGCCCAGGGCGATCGCGCCGCCGTCGGCGTTGACGGTCTCCGGGTCCAGGCCGAGGCGCCGCATCGAGGCCAGGGACTGGGTGGCGAAGGCCTCGTTGAGCTCGACGGCGCCCAGGTCCGCCACGGACCAGCCGGAGCGCTCGAGGGCCTTCTCGGTGGCCGGGACGGGGCCCAGGCCCATGATCTCGGGGGCCAGGCCCGCCGAGGTGGACTCCACGACGCGGGCCCGCGGGGTCAGGCCGTACTTCTGCGCGGCCCGCTCGGAGACGACGAGGATCGCCGAGGCGCCGTCGTTGAGGGAGGAGGAGTTGCCCGCGGTGACCACGCCGCCCGGCTTGATGATCGGGCGCAGGCCGGCGAGCACCTCGGGGGTGGAGCCGGGACGGGGGCCCTCGTCCGTGTCCACGACCGTCTCGGCGCCCTTGCGGCCCGTGACGACGACGGGCACGATCTCGTCCGCGAAGCGGCCGGCCTCGATGGCGGCCAGCGCACGCTCGTGCGAGCGGGCGGCGAAGGCGTCGGCGTCCTCGCGGGTGATGCCGTCCACCTCGCCGACCTCCTCGGCGGTCTCCGGCATGGAGAAGGTGAACTTCTCCCCGAACTCGCCGTCCGCGAAGCGCGGGTTCACGAAGCGCCAGCCGATCGCGGTGTCGAAGGCCGCGCCGGGCTTGGCGAACGCCGTCGTCGGCTTCTCCATCACCCAGGGGGCGCGGGACATCGACTCCACGCCGCCGGCCACGACGACGTCGGCCATCCCGGAGCGCACCATCGCGGTGGCGATGCCGATCGCGGACATGCCGGACGCGCAGAGGCGGTTCACGGTGATGCCCGGGACGGTGTCCGGGAAGCCGGCCAGCAGCCAGGCCATGCGGGCGACGTTGCGGTTCTCCTCGCCGGCGCCGTTGGCGTTGCCGAGGATGACGTCGTCCACGACCGACGGGTCGATGCCGGCGTCCTCGATCACGGCCTTGATGGTCAGGGCGGCGAGGTCGTCGGGGCGGACGGAGGAGAGGGCGCCGCCGTACTTGCCGACGGGCGTGCGGCGACCGCCGACGAGCAGGGCCTGGGACTGTGCGGACATGGAGACTCCTTGAGTGACCGACGACGGGGCGGGCGCGGCGAATTACCGACCGTGCGTTCAGGTTCAGTATCCCGGGCCGGTGTGACGGGGGTCAACTGCGGGGGCGGGGTGTGACGGGGTGGAGACGGAGCCGGGCGGCTGCGCCGAGGCCACGTCGATCAGCCTCTGACCCGGCGCGCGCCCGCGCCAAGGCCCGCAGACGCGCCGTTTCGCCCCCAACGTGGCGGCGTGTCTGCGGGCCTCCGCGACGGTCCGGCCCGCGCACCGCACGACGACGGCGCGCCCTTCCGGAGGGGGACGCGCCGTCGTCGTGGGGTGGGGACGGGCGAAGCCCGTCAGGCGGGCCGGATCAGGCCGGGACCACCGGGTTCGAGCGGGTGGCGACCACCTGCTCGTCGTGCAGCTCGCGGTCCTGGATGCCCTTGGGGACGAACAGGACGGCGATGAGCGAGACCGCGGAGATCACGATGATGTACCAGGCCACGTTCTCCCAGCCGGTCTTCACGAGCTGGTCGGCGAGCAGCGGGGCGAAGGCGCCGCCGATGATGGTGCCGAGCGCGTAGCCGATGGAGACGCCGGAGAAGCGGACGCGGGCCGGGAACATCTCGGCGTACATCGCCGACTGCGGGCCGTAGGACGGACCCAGGCCGAGGGTCAGGACGAACAGGCCCAGCGAGAACAGCGGCAGAGACGCGGTGTTCAGCAGCCCGAACAGCGGGAAGGCCCAGACGATCAGGAAGCCGTAGCCGAACACGAAGGTCAGCTTGCGGCCGATCTTGTCCGAGACCCAGCCGCCGAGCAGGGTGAAGATGAACCAGCCGACGCCGCCGACGAGGCTCGCGATGAGCACCTCGGAGGAGGTCATGCCCAGACCCTTCGGGCCGCCGTACTTCGAGAACCACGCGATGAGCAGGTAGCCGACGCCGTTGTTCGCGGCGAAGATCACGGCGGCGAGGATGACCTCCTTGGTGTGGTGCCGGAAGAGCTCGCCCAGCGGGGCGGACTCGTCCACCTTGAGCTGCTGCATCTCCTTGAAGACCGGGGACTCCTCGACGGCCTTGCGGATCAGGTAGCCGACGACGATCAGCACCACGGAGATCAGGAACGGGATGCGCCAGCCCCAGGTGAGGAACTGCTCCTCGGACATGGTGGAGCGCACGATGAACAGCACGCCGGTGGCCAGGATCATGCCCAGCGGCACGCCGATCTGCGGGGCGGAGCCGAACAGGCCGCGCTTGCCGTGGGGGGCGTGCTCCACGGACAGCAGCGCCGCGCCGCCCCACTCGCCGCCCGCGGACAGGCCCTGCAGCAGGCGCAGCGCGACGAGCAGGATCGGGGCCCACACGCCGATCTGGGCGTAGGTGGGCAGCAGGCCGATGAGGGTGGTGGCCAGGCCCATGCCGATCAGCGTGAGGGACAGGACGAGCTTGCGGCCGAAGCGGTCGCCGAGGTGGCCGGCGACGATCGCGCCGAGCGGGCGGACGAGGAAGGAGATGCCGAGGGTGACCCACGCGGCGATCTGGGAGCCGTTCTCGCCCATCGGCTGGAAGAAGAGGGCGGCGAAGACGAGTGCGGTGGCCTGGGCGAAGATGAAGAAGTCGTACCACTCGATGGTGGTGCCGACGACGGTGCCGGCGATGACCTTGCGCTCCTCGCGGCGGTCACGCGCGGGGACGGGCGCCGCGGGGGATGCGACGGTGTGGCTCATGGGTGCTCCTGGGATGCGGGGCGGCGGCCGACCGTGAGACGGCGGCGGGACGGTGTGGTTCCCGACCGATCGGTCGGGAAGTGACACCCGTCACCGTATACGATCCTCTGTGACTCACGCCACGATCCGGGCTGATGACGGGAATGTGACGCGGCCGGGCCGGGTAGGGACGACGACGGCGCCGCGCCCCTCGCGCGAAGGGTGCGGCGCCGTCGTCGGTGGCGGGGTGCGGCGGCTCAGCCGCGGCCGGTGAACTCCGGCTTCCGCTTCTCCTGGAAGGCCTGGAAGCCCTCGGCGTAGTCGGCGGTGCCGCAGAGCTCGCCCTGGGCGATGTTCTCCGCGTCGAGGGACTCCCACAGGCCCACGCGGTGGTCGCGGACCTGGGCCACGAGCTCCTTCGACGCGCGGAACGCGAGGGTCGCGCCGGAGGCCACCTGGGCGACCTTCGCGCGGGTGAACTCGAGCAGCTCGTCCGCGGGCAGGGCCCGGGAGAACAGCCCGGCCTGGACGGCCTCGGCGCCCGAGAGGAGCTCGGCCGTGTAGATCAGGTCCAGGGTGCGGTGCGCGCCCAGGCGCTCGGTGAACAGCCAGTGGCCGCCCGAGTCCAGGGTGGCCCCGAGGTTCGCGAACGGCGAGCCGATCTTCGCGTCCTCGGCCACGTACACCACGTCCGTGGCGATCGCGAGGCCCAGGCCCACGCCCAGGCAGGCGCCCTGCACCGCGGCGAAGGTGGGGACCGGGATCGCGGACATGGCCCGCAGTACCGGGGTGACCCTGTCCCGCAGGTAGGCGGTGGCGTCGTCCTCAGCAGGGTCCACGGCGGAGATGTCGCGGCCCGCGCAGAAGCCGCGGCCCTCGCCGCGCAGCAGCACGGCCCGGACCTCGCCGGACTCGACGCCGGCGGCGGCCCGCTCGTAGGCGGCCTGGAGTTCGGCCAGCGCGGCCTCGTCCAGGGCGTTCATCCTCTGGGGGGCGTCCAGCACGATCTCGGCGACGCCGTTCTCGACGGTGATCTCGATCATCGGGGGCTCCTTCGGTCTCGTGGGCGGGCGCTCAGGCGTCGAAGTCCAGCGTGATCGAGTCGGAGGTCGGGCGGGTCTGGCACGTGAGCACGTAGCCCTTCTCCACCTCGTCCTTCTCGAGCGCGTAGTTCTCGTCCATCTCGTAGGCGCCGTCGACGACCTTGGCGCGGCAGGTGCCGCACACGCCGCCGGCGCACGCGAAGGGCACGTCCGAGCGGACGCGCAGCGCGGCGTTGAGGACGGTCTCGTGGGCGGACTTGGGGGACTCGACCTTGGCGGTGAGGCCGTCGAGGTTGAACTCGATGGTCACGTTGTCGCCCTTCGGGTCCACCTCCACCACGCGACCGGAGTGGCCCTGCGGGTTCTCCGGGCGGCCGGTGGTGAACAGCTCGAAGCGCACGTCGTCCTCGGACACGCCGCGGGCGGCGAGCGTCTCACGGGTGAGCTGCACGAGCTCGAACGGGCCGCAGAGGAACCACTCGTCGGTGCCCTCCACGTCGATCACGCGGTCCAGGAGGGTGGTGAGCTTGTCCTCGTCGATGCGACCGGAGAGCAGCGGGGACACGCGCTGCTCGCGGGAGAGCACGTGGTGCACCGTGAACCGGGCCGGGTACTTGTCCTTGAGGTCGCCGATCTCCTCGGCGAACATCACGTCCATGGCGGAGCGGTTCGCGTAGACCAGGTCGAAGCGCGAGGTCTCGGAGGCCGCGAGCACGGCCTTGGCGATCGCCATGATCGGGGTGATGCCCGAGCCGGCCGCGAACGCCACCAGGTGCGTGTCCTTCTTCTCCGCGACCTTCTCCGCCGCCACCTTCTGGGCGTCGTTGAGGGAGGTGACGTGCGTGCGGGACGTGAACGCGCCCTGCGGGTTCATCACGTCGATCTTCTCGCCGACCTCGAGGCTCTCGTTGGCCCACGTGGAGAACGTGCCGCCGATGTCCTTCTTCACGGCCACGCGGATCTCGCCGCGCTTCGGGACGGCGCAGATCGAGTAGGACCGGCGCACCTCGGCGCCGTCGAGCTCCTTGCGCAGGGCCACGTACTGGCCCGGCACGTAGTCGTAGTCGTCGGCGAGCTCCTCGGGCACCGCGAAGGTGACCTCCACGGAGTCCTCGGTCAGACGCCGCAGCTCGGACACCTCGAGGGTGTTGAACGTGGCGCGGCGCTTGCCGGTGGTGGGGGCGTCGGTGGTCTCGGTCATCAGTGCACCTTGAAGTAGTCGAAGGGCTCGAGGCACTCCCGGCAGGTGTAGAGGGCCTTGCAGGAGGTGGAGCCGAAGCGGGTGATCTCGCGGGTGTTCAGGGAGTGGCAGCGCGGGCACTTCACGGCCATGCCGATCCTGATCGGGCCGTCCGTGGTGCGCGCGACGGGCGGGGCGATGCCGTACTCGTTGAGCTTGGCCTTGCCCTCGTCCGTCATCCAGTCCGTGGTCCAGGCCGGCTGGAGCACCAGGCGCACCTCGGCGTCGGGGAACCCGGCGCGCCCGAGCGCGCGGGCGACGTCCGTGGTGATGGTGTCCATGGCGGGACAGCCGGAATAGGTGGGCGTGATGACGACGACGGCCCTCTCGCCCTCGACCCGTGCCTCCCGGAGGATCCCCAGGTCCGCGATGGACAGCACGGGGATCTCCGGGTCGTGCACGGTGGAGGCCGCATCCCAGACCCGCGCGTCGGCGGGATCGGCGGGGCGCAGCTCGCTGGCGGTGGTCACCAGGTCGCTCCCGGGTGACGGCGCGCCAGGGACTGCATCTCCGCGAGGATGTACCCGCGGTACTCGCTCATGGCGCCGGAACGGTCGCCGCCGCGGGCGGTGCCCGTCGTCGGGACGGTCAGGCCGGCCTCCTCGATGGCCGCGCGGATGCGGGTCATCGTGGGCTCCTCGAGCGAGGACGGCAGCACGGCGACGCCCTGCTCGGCGAGGGCGCGGACGACGTCGTCGTCGTGGAAGAGCTCGGCCACGTAGGGCCACAGCTCGTCCAGGCCGCGCTGCATGCGGCGCTTCGACTCCTCGGTGCCCAGGCCCAGGCGCTGCAGCCACAGGGCGGCGTGGTCCTGGTGGTACAGGACCTCCTTGAGGGCCTTGTCCGCGATGGCGGCGAGCGTGGGGTCCGTGGACTCGCGCAGGCGGGTGTACAGCTCGTACGAGTAGAACGAGTAGTACAGCTGGCGGGCGATCGTCTTGGCGAAGTCGCCGTTCTCGGCCTCCACGAGGCGGACGGAGCGGAACTCCTCCTCGTCGCGGAAGTACGCGAGCTCGTCCTCGGTCTTGCCCCACGCCGTGCCGGCGTAGGAGAGGAGGAAGCGGGCGTGGCCCACGAGGTCCAGGGCGATGTTGCCCAGGGCGATGTCCTCCTCGATCTCCGGGGCGCGCGAGATCCACCAGGACAGGCGCTGGCCGAGCATCAGGGCGTCGTCACCGAGGGCGAGGGCGTAGCGGGCGACGTCGTCGCTCGCCTTCTGCTCGCCGGCCGCGATCTCCTCCGCGGTGATGGCCACGCCCGCGGAGTGCCTCGTGGCGGAGTCGTTGGTCGCGAAGCTCACAGGTGCGGCACCCCCTCGGACTGCTGGTAGTAGGTGGCGTGACGGTAGGACTTGCCCTGCGCGGACTCGAAGAAGCCGCCCTTGGAGTCCGGGTCGGAGGCCGCGATGGCCTCGGCCGGAACGACCCACACGGAGGTGCCCTCGTTGCGGCGGGTGTACAGGTCACGCGCGTTGCGCAGCGCCAGGGTGGCGTCCGGGGCGTGCAGCGAGCCGGCGTGCACGTGGGAGAGGCCGCGGTTGGCGCGGACGAAGACCTCCCACAGGGGCCAGGCGTGGGAGGCGGCGGTGGTCTCGCTCATGGGTCAGGCTCCGATCAGGTGGGTCTCGGCCGGCGCGTTCTGCTCGGCCTGGCGGCGGGCGTAGGCGGCGGCGGCCTCGCGGACCCAGGCGCCCTCCTCGTGGGCCTGGATGCGGCGGGCCATGCGCTGGGTGTTCATGGGGCCGTCGCCCTTGATCACGGACATGAACTCGTCCCAGTCCAGCTCGCCGAAGTCGTAGTGGCCGCGCTCCTCGTTCCACTTCAGGTCCGGGTCCGGCAGGGTGAGGCCGAGGGCCTCGGCCTGCGGGACGATCATGTCCACGAAGCGCTGGCGCAGGTCGTCGTTGGAGAAGCGCTTGACCTTCCACGCCATGGACTGGCGGGAGTTGGGGGAGTCCTCGTCCGGCGGGCCGAACATCTGCAGGGCCGGGCCGTAGAAGCGGTCCACGGCGTCCTGGGCCATCTGCTTCTGCTCCGGGGTGCCGTGCGAGAGCTCGTAGAGGATCTCCCAGCCCTGGCGCTGGTGGAACGACTCCTCCTTGCAGATGCGCACCATCGCGCGGCCGTACGGGCCGTAGGAGGCGCGGCACAGCGGCACCTGGTTGCAGATCGCGGCGCCGTCGACGAGCCAGCCGATCGCGCCCATGTCCGCCCAGGTGCGGGCCGGGTAGTTGAAGATCGAGGAGTACTTCGCGCGGCCGGAGAGCAGCTGCTCGTTCAGCTCGTCCCGCGGCGTGCCGAGGGTCTCGGCGGCGGAGTACAGGTACAGGCCGTGGCCGGCCTCGTCCTGGACCTTGGCCATGAGGATCGCCTTGCGCTTCAGGGAGGGGGCGCGGGTGATCCAGTTGGCCTCCGGCTGCATGCCGATGATCTCGGAGTGCGCGTGCTGGGAGACCTGGCGGGTCAGGGACTTGCGGTACGCCTCGGGCATCCAGTCGCGGGGCTCGATGCGCGAGTCCTCCGCGATCAGGCGATCGAAGTTCTCCTGGCCGGCCGCATCCTCGGGGGACGGGACGGAGGCCAGGTGCTGGGGGGAGCTGGTCTGCGTCATGGGGATCACCTCACGCTGAGTGCGGGCTGGTTCCGTGGTCAGGGCGCACCGGGGCGCACCGAATTACTGACCGCTCGTTCAGGATAGGCCAGGGTGTGACCTCGGTCAACACGCCGGGGCATGCGGGGCCCGGGTGCGATGCGGCCGTCGGGACGGTGCGGGACGGTTCTCTCCTGCACAGGCGTCCCGACGGCGTCCCCCATCCCCGGATCGTCCCTCGCCGCGGCCGCGGGACTCGGGCCCTCCCTACGGTGGCCGCATGTCACCCCTCATCGGACCTCAGCAGATCGCCACGGCCCTGCGGGCCGTCGGACTCGACGACGACGCCGCCCGCCTGGTCGCGTGGGCCGACCCCGCCCGGCGCGAGCGGGAGGCCGCCGAGCAGGCCCTCGCCGACCTCGCCGTGGCCCAGACGCAGCTGCGCACGGCGCTGGGCGGGCTGGTCAGCGCCGCCACGGACGTGCGTTCCGCGATCCAGACGGGATGGCGCGGGGAGGCCGCCGGTGCCTACGGGGAGGCCGTGCGACGGGCGGCGGCCCTGGCGGCGGAGCTCGAACGGGAGGCCGGGGAGTGGCTCGCCCTGCGGGCCACCGCCGAGCGGGACGCCGAGGACGCGCGCCGGAACGCGGAGGCCCGGCAGCGGGCGGCCGAGGAGACGGCGCTGGCCGTCCTGCGCTCGCTGGCGGTGGCGGCATGACCGGCGGGCGGGGTGCTGGCCCGGGGGCGGTGGCCTTCAGCACGCACGGCGGACCGGGCTCGATCTACGCGGAGGCCGAGGAGATGCGCGTCGTGGCCGGGCGGCACGAGCACGCCGCCGAAGAGGCGGCCGGAGCCTCGTGGCAGGTCGACGCGGCCGCCTTCGGGCTGGGCCGGTCGGCCACGTGGCTCGCCTCCGCCGCCCTGCTGCAGGACCGGCTGGCGGAGGCGGTCGGTCGCGTGCGGAGCCTGTCGGAGCAGTGCGCCGAGCTGCACCGTGACCTGCTCTCCGCGGCGGCCCGCTACGAGGAGGCCGAGCGCGCGGCGGCCGGCATCATGGCCGCCGAGGACGCCTCCCTGGAGGAGCTGCCCGGCCTGCTCTGGCGGGACGGCCATGACGGCCTCACCACCCGCGAGGCGGAGCGGCTCGTGCAGGACGTCGTCCAGGCGGTGCCCGAGGCCATCGTGTCCGCCGCGCTCGCGGCCACCGGGTTCCCCCTGCTCGCGGCCCTGGCGCGGATCGACGTGAAGATGCTGACGAGGGCGCAGAAGCGCGTGCTGAAGCGGCCCGTCTCCTCCGCGGCGAAGAAGGGGACGGATGCCGCGTCGGACCTCACCGAGGCGCTGCGGGTCTCCCCGGACGAGGCGTGGACCGTGGCGGCGGACGCCCTGACCCTCGCCGGCGCGGCGCCCCGGGGCGCGGTGACCCCGCACGGGGCGCCGCAGGACCGGCCGACGGCGCCCGCCCTGCTGGACGGCTCGGCCACGGGGCTGGCCTCTCTCATCCCGCGCGAGGAGGGGGACGGGGACCTCACGGTCACGGAGGTGGTGCGAGAGAACGGGAGCCGCGCCTGGGTGGTGGGCCTGCCGGGCACCCGCGGCGGCCTGATCCCGGATCCCGAGTCGACCGACCCGTGGGACGCCGGCGGACTGCTGGACGCCCTCGGCTCCGAGTCCGAGGTCACGGCCCCGGCGGTGCGGGCGGCGCTCGAGGCGGCCGGCGTCCCGCACGGCGCACCGCTCGTCCTGGCCGGCTACTCCCAGGGCGGGGTGCACGCCGTCAACCTGGCCGGTCGTGAGGACTTCACGTCCGTGTACCCCGTGGCCGGCGTCATGACGATCGCGGCGCCGTCCGGCAACGCGGTGGAGACCGGGCGGGCCGCGGTGCTGGAGTTCTCCGCGGACGGGGACCTGGCCGTCGCCGCGGACGGGGCGCCCACCCCCGTCTCGTCGCGCCGGGCCGAGGTGGTCTTCCACCCGGCCGGCCACGGGTGGGATGCGCCCGGGGGTGGCTTTCGGACCGCCTCTCCGCTGGCGGTCGAGGACGACCTGGGCGTCGCCCACGACTTCGACGCCCAGGTGGACCTGATCCGGCAGTTCGAGGCCGCCGAGCCCGCGTCCCGGGCGGAGGTCGCCGGGCTCTCCGCCGCGTTGGCCGGGCTGACCGCGGGGACCGTGGCCTCGAGTCGGGCGGTGCGCCTGCGTCGCACGCCGCCGGAGCGGGACCAGCTGACCCCGGGATCCCGGTGAGCGCCCCGGCGGCGGGGCGCCCGCCGCCGCCCGCTCAGTTCGCGTCGAGCAGCACGCCCGCGAAGAACGCGTTCAGGCGGTCGACCTCGTCCAGGCCGAAGACGCCGGAGACGTACTGGTCCGGGCGGACCACGACGACGGCGCCGTCACGGCTGATGCCGCGGGCCTCGAAGATGTCCTCGCCGTGCTGGGGCCGGCACGTGGCGAAGATGTTGTTCAGGTCGTGCAGGCCGAGGGAGCCGGTGGTCGGCCGGAAGATCGACGGCACGTCCGGGTGGGCGAACTCGGTCTGCTTCTGCTGGTACACGACCTTGATGTCGAAGCGGGCGTCCTCCGGCCCGTCCGACGGGGTGTGGCGGTTGCGGAAGGACCGCGGGTCCTCCTCGATCGCCTTCGCCCACGCCGCGACCTTCGAATCCTCGGCGCGCGGGGAGGCGGCGTCGGCGAACACGTAGACGCGCCAGCGGCCGTCCGCGCGGTGCAGGTGGCCCAGGTGCTTGACGTTGGTGTCGCACGAGCGCTCCACCAGCGCCGACTTGAAGCGCTTGCCGATGGGGTAGCCCTGCGCCAGTGCCTGACCGGTGGCGTCCGTGGTGAGGAGGGAGGGCTGGTACTCCGTCATGAAGCCGGCCGGGAACTCGGCGGTCTTCGTGTAGAACTCGGCCACCTCGTTCGGGTCGCCCAGCTCGGAGGTGGGCTTGGCCATGAGCGTCGACCACTCCTTGTCGAAGTCGATCAGGTTCTTGGCGATCTCCTTGCGCTCCTCCGAGTAGGTCGGCACGAGCTCGACCGGGGCCATCCCGGAGAGCACCTGGCCCAGCTTCCAGCCGAGGTTCCAGCCGTCCTGCATGGACACGTTCATGCCCTGGCCGGCCTTCGCGGAGTGGGTGTGGCAGGCGTCGCCGAGCAGGAACACGTTGGGGTGGGCCACGCGCTCGCGGTTGTCGAAGCCCGAGGTGAGGCGGTGGCCCACCTCGTACACCGAATGCCAGGCGACCTCCTTCACGTCCAGCGTGTAGGGGCGCAGGATCTGCTGGGCCCGGCGGATGATCTCCTCGAGCGGGGTCTGGCGCACCTTGTGGTCGTCGTCCGCCGGGACCTCGCCGAGGTCCACGTACATGCGGAACAGGTGGCCGCCCTCGCGGGGGATCAGGAGGATCGAGCCGCTGGACGAGTGGATCGCGCACTTGGTGCGGATGTCGGGGAAGTCCGTGTCGGCCAGCGCGTCCATGACGCCCCACGCGTGGTTCGCGGCGTCGCCGGTCAGGGTGTGGCCGATCGCCTTGCGGACGCGGGAGCCCGCGCCGTCCGCGCCCACCACGTACTTGGCGCGCACCTGGCGGGTCGGTCCCGAGGCGGGGTCCTCGAGGGCGTTGCCCTGGGCGTCCACGGTGCGGCGCAGGGTCACGAGCACGGGGTGCTCGCCGTCGTTCGTGTCCTCGAGGGTCTCGAACGCCCAGCCGTAGTCCGGCCGCGCGCGGGTGGGGGAGTTCTTCATGTACTCGGCGAACCAGTCCAGGATGCGGGCCTGGTTCACGATCAGGTGCGGGAACTCGGAGACGCCCTCCGGGTCGTCCTCGGCCAGCGAGGTGCGCACGATCGTGTCCGCGTCGTCCTCGGCCGGGTTCCAGAACGCCATGGAGGTCAGGTCGAAGGCCTCGTCGATGATCTCGCTTGCGAAGCCGAAGGCCTGGAAGGTCTCCACGGAGCGGGCCTGGATGCCGTCCGCCTGGCCGATCTCGAGGCGGTGGGGGCGGCGCTCGATGATGCGGGTGTGGACGTCCGGGAACATCGCGAGCTGGGCGGCGGCGATCATGCCGGCCGGGCCCGAGCCGACGATCAGCACGTCCATCTCGTCCGGCAGCTCGGCGGGGCGGTCCAGGCCGATGCCGGCCGCCACCTGGACGCGCGGGTTCGTGGAGACATAGCCGTGGTGGTGGAAGAGCATGGGGGTCCTTTCGCTGCGGGGGATGTCGCTGCGCGGTGCGCGTGCCACCCGACGGCGTGTTCTCTCAGAGAACACGGTGTTCTCCCTGGGAACACATGTGTGCCAGACTGTACGCGGACGTGACCGGGTTCACAACCGGTGCGCGGGCCGACCACGCCCCGGGCGCGTCACGTCCGGCACGCGAGGCGAGGAGCACGGATGGCAGAGCACGACGGCGGCCCGGTCCGGGAGGGCGCACCCTCCCAGACGCTCTCCCGCGCGCTCACCCTGCTCGAGACCGTCGTGGAGGCGCCCGAGCCGCCCACCATCGCCGACCTCGCCGACGGCCTGGGCGTCCATCGCTCGGTCGCCTACCGCATGCTGCGCACCTTCGAGGCCCACGGCCTGCTGCGCCGCGACGGCCTCGGCCGCGTCCACGCCGCCCCCGGCCTGGCCGTCCTCGCCCGCCGGGTGGAGCAGGATCTGCGCGCTGCGGCCATGCCGCACCTGACGGCCGTCTCCACCGACCTGGGCATGACCGCGTTCCTCGTGGTGTGGGACGGGGCCCACTGCCTCACCCTGGCCACGGCCGAGCCGCCCAGCGGCAACCTCGTCACGCAGCGGCCGGGGACCCGGCACCCCCTCGGGGTCGGTGCGCCGGGGATGGCGATCGCCGTCGCCCTGACCGGACAGGAGTGGGCGCGGCTGCCCGGCGAGGCCCCGCCCGAGCGGCCCGAGCTCGACGACGTGCGGGAGCGCGGCTGGGCCGTCAGCTCCGACGAGGTCATCACCGGCGTCTCCTCGGTGGCCGTGCCGCTGCGGGTCCCGGGCCAGCTGCCCGCCGCCCTCGCCGTGGTCTACGCGACGCGGCCGGAGGACCCGGTGCGCCTCGGAGACCGGCTCGGTGAGGCGGCCCGGGCCGTCGCCGTCGCCTTCGGCGCAGCCTGAGCCCGGGTCCCGTGGTGCCGCTCACGGCGTCCGCAGCCCGCATTACCCTGGTGGCCATGACTGATGACGCACAGCAGACGCCCGCCGTGGTCGCGCCCCACAAGAAGGTCGGCATGCTGCCGCCGTACGCCGCCGGCAAGCCGCCGGTCGCCGTCCCGGGCCTGCACCCCTACAAGCTCTCCTCGAACGAGAACCCCTACGCGCCCGTGCCCGGCGTGATCGACCGGGTGCGTCAGGTCGTGACCGGCCCGGAGGGCGCGCCCAGCACCCTCTGCCGCTACCCGGACACCCTCTCCACCGGCCTGCGCCAGGCCCTGGCCGCGCACCTGGACGTCCCGGCGGACGACGTCGTGACGGGTGCCGGCTCCCTCGGCGCCCTGGCCCAGGTCGTCACCGCCTTCGCCGGCCACGGCGAGGCCGGGGAGGGCGACGAGGTGATCTTCGCGTGGCGCTCCTTCGAGGCCTACCCGATCGTGGTCCGCACCGCCGGTGCCGTGGACGTGCAGGTGCCGCTCACCGCGGACCACCGCCACGACCTGCCGGCCATGCTGGAGGCGATCACGGAGCGGACCCGCGTGATCCTGCTCTGCACCCCCAACAACCCGACCGGCCCCGTGCTCACGACCGCCGAGGTCGAGGACTTCCTGGCGCGCGTGCCCGCGCACATCCTCGTGGTCATCGACGAGGCCTACGTGGAGTTCGTCCGCGACGAGGACGCGGTCAAGGGCCTGGAGATGTACCGCAAGCACGCGAACGTCGTCGTGCTGCGCACCTTCTCGAAGGCGCACGGCCTGGCCAACCTGCGCGTGGGCTACTCGGTCTCGCAGCCGGAGATCACGAAGGCCCTGCGCACCGTGGCCACCCCGTTCGCGGTGTCCACGGTGGCCGAGGAGGCCGCGATCGCCTCGCTCGAGCACCTGGACGAGGTCCTCGAGCGCGTGCAGATCGTCGTCGACGAGCGCGAGCGCGTCGCCGCCGCCCTGGCCGAGGCCGGCTGGGACCTGCCCTCCTCGCAGGCCAACTTCGTGTGGCTGCCGCTCGGCGAGCGCACGCAGGCGTTCGCCGAGGCCGCCCAGGCCCAGGCCCTGTCCGTCCGGGCGTTCGCGGGCGAGGGCGTGCGCGTGAGCATCGGCGAGAAGGAGGCCAACGACCGCTTCCTCGAGGTCGCGCGCGACTTCCTGACGTGAGCGGG
>ERZ501041.41-NODE-41-length-28092-cov-10.750508_pt1 | contig 28092 bp, 27 predicted proteins | sample MGYA00248848_ERZ501041 | MGnify/ENA primary metagenome ERZ501041 (study PRJEB25958, sample SAMN03398573) | human skin metagenome | study: EMG produced TPA metagenomics assembly of the Human Skin Microbiome Metagenome (human skin metagenome) data set.
AGGGCGGCCCCTGGCGCGGCCGGGTGCCGCCGCCGCTGCCTCGGATCGGGCCGCTGGGCTGGGTGCTGATCGCCACGCGCGGCGCGGCCGTGGTGTCGGTCCTGCTGATCGGCGTCCTTCTGATCCTGCCGCTGCGCGCCGTCGAGCGGCTGTTCAGCGGCCCCCGCCGCCCGGTGACGGGACCGTGGGTGCAGGGCGTCTGCCGGCTCAGCCTGTGGTGCATGGGCATCGGCTGGCGACGCCGCGGCACGCCGATGACGGGGCCGGGCGCGGCGGTGGCGAACCATTCCAGCTGGCTCGACATCCTCGTCCTCAATGCCGCGATGCCGGTGTTCTTCGTCAGCAAGGCCGAGGTCGCGGGGTGGCCCGGCATCAACATCCTGACGCGGGTCACGAACACCCACTTCGTCACCCGCGACCCGCGTCTCGCGCGGCAACAGGCGGACGAGTTCGCCGCCCGCACCCGCGCGGGCCACAGGCTGCTGTTCTTTCCCGAAGGCACCAGCACCGACGGCCGCCGCGTGCTGCCGTTCAAGCCGACGCTGTTTCAGGCGTTCCTCGACCCCGGCCTGCCGCCGGGGCTGGCGATCCAGCCGGTGACCGCCAGCTACCACGCGCCGCGCGGGCGCGACGAAAGCTTCTACGGCTGGTGGAACGACATGGCGCTGGGGCCGCATCTGCTCGCGGTGCTGGCCGAGCCCCGGCCCGGCCGCGTCGCGGTGACGCTGCACCCGCCGATCCCCGTCGCGGGCGAAAGCCGCAAGACCCTGTCGGCCCGGTCCGAGGCGGCGGTGCGCGGCGCGCTGGACGCCTGACCGCTCAGAGCGGCCAGAACAGCGGGATCGCCAGGCAGGCCACCACGCCCGTCACGATGTCGAGCGGGATCCCCACCCGCAGGAAATCGCTGAAGCGGTAGCCGCCCGGCCCATAGACCATCATGTGCGTCTGGTAGCCGATGGGCGTCGCGAACGCGACCGAGGCCGAGAACATCACCGCGACGATGAAGGGCCGGGGATCGTGGCCAAGCTGGATCGCCAGCTGAATCGCGATCGGCGTCAGGATCACCGCGACGGCGTTGTTCGACAGCACCTCGGTCAGGAACAGGCCCAGGAAATAGACGCAGAACAACGTCCAGAACGGTGACAGGCCCTGCAGATAGGGCGCGATCACGTCCACGACCAGCTGGACCGCCCCGGTATGTTCCAGCGCGCCGCCGATCGCCAGCATTGCGAAGATCATGGCCAGCAGCCGCGCCTCGACAAAGTCGAACGCCTCGTCGGTATCGACGCAGCCCGTGAGCAGGATCACCGCCGAGGCCATGAACGACAGCGCGAGGATCGGGGCCACGTCGAACGCCGCCAGCACCACGACCGCCAGCAGCGCCACCGCCGCGATGGGCGCGTGGCGGCGGCGGAACGGCTTGGCCGAGGGGTGGGTCACGCCCGTGAGGTCCATGTCGGACACCAGGCGGGCGATGTCCTGCGGCGCGCCTTCCAGCAGCAGCGTGTCGCCGACGCGGATTTCCAGGTCGTCCAGCTGGCGGCCGATATTCTGGTTCCGGCGGTGCGCGGCGATAGGATAGACGCCGTAGCGCCGCCGCAGCCGCAGGTCGCCCAGCCGCCGCCCGATCATCCGCGCGCCGGGCGAGATCAGCACCTCGACTAGCTGCGTCTCGACCGAGGACAGCTTGTCGAGCGCGCGCAGGTCCTTGTTTTCCTGCATCTCCAGCAGGTCGGCCAGTTCCGACCGCAGGACCACGCGGTCGCCCGGCTCAAGCACGACCCGGTCCATGTCGCGGCGAAGCGAGGCGTCGCCGCGCAGCACGTCGATGACCCGCACGGCGTCGCGCTTGAACATCTTCACGTCGCCCACGTTCATGCCGACGATGCCGCTGTCCTCGGGAATGGCGACCTCGGTAAAGTATTTCATCTCGGCCCGGTTGGTCAGGAACCCCGACATGTTCGTCCGGTCGGGCAGCAGCCGGTGGCCGACCAGCGCCATGAACGCGGCCCCGGCCACCGTGACGGCAAGCCCCACGGGCAGGATGTCGAAGATGCCGAACGGTTCCAGCCCCTGCTTCTGGACGACGCCGTCCACCAGAAGGTTGGTCGAGGTCCCGATCAGCGTCAGCATCCCGCCCATGATGGTAAAGTAGCTCAGCGGGATCAGCAGCTTGCTGGGCGAGATGCCGGCGCGGCCCGCGACCTGGATCACGATCGGGATCATCACGGCCACCACGGGCGTGTTGTTCATCACCCCCGACGCGACCGCCACCACGACGAACAGCGCGCAGATGGTGAGGATCGGCCGTTCTTCCGCGTGGTCGGCGACCCTGCGCGACAGCACGTCCAGCGCCCCGGTCCGCAGCAGCCCGCCCATGATGATGAACATGAACGCGATGGTCCACGGGGCCGAGTTCGACAGCGCCCCCACCGCCTCGTCATAGGGCAGCAGGCCCAGCAGCATCATCAGCGCGGCCGCGCCCATGGCGATCACCTCGGGCGGCTGGCGTTCGCGCACGAACAGCACGAAGGTGACCGCGACGATGGCGAGCGAGGCGATCGCCCCCCATTCGCCGGGCAATGCGAGTCCGAACATCAGCGATCCGTTTCAATTTCCGCGTGTGTCTTGGGCGACCGGGCTGCCTTGCCGGAAAATGCCGCGAGGGACAAGTTCGCGTGAACCCCGGCGATGGGCGTGGGCGTGCCTTGGGCGCGCAGCCGCAGATGGCGCAATCGCGCCGTCAGCCCTCGGGATGGGTCTGCGCCAGCCGGCCGCCGTCGCGCACCATCTCGATCGTGGTGGCAAGCCCGGTGCGGTCGTCGGTGACGACCAGCACGCCCGACAGCGTCGCCTCCCCTTCCGCGGGGGTGAAGCGGTCGCGGCCCATGCCGGTCAGGAACCGGCGCAGCGGCTCGGCCTTGTCCATGCCGATGACGCTGTCGTAGTCGCCGCACATGCCCGCGTCGCTTTGATAGGCGGTGCCGCGCGGCAGCACCTGCGCGTCGGCGGTGGGGACGTGGGTGTGGGTGCCGACGACAAGGCTCGCGCGGCCGTCGCAGTAATGGCCCATCGCCATCTTCTCGCTCGTCGCCTCGGCGTGGATGTCGAGGACGGCGGCCTGCACCATGCCGCCGGGCGGATGCGCGCGCAGAACCGCGTCCACCGCGCTGAACGGATCGTCGAAGGGCCGCTTCATGAACACCTGCCCCAGCGCCTGCAGGACGAGGATCTTGCGCCCGCGCGCGTCCTGAAAGACGCGGTGGCCGCGCCCCGGCGCCTCGCGCGCGAAGTTGAGGGGACGCAGCACCCGGGGCTCCGTGTCGATGAAGGCCAGCATGTCCTTCTGGTCGAAGGCGTGGTCGCCCAGCGTCACGCAGTCGGCGCCCGCATCCAGCAGAAGCTTGGCGTGGCCGGCGGTCAGCCCGGTGCCGCCGCTCGCATTCTCGCCGTTCACGATCGCGAAGTCGGCCCTGAGGCGCGATTTCAGCGCCCCCAGACGTTCGGTGATTGCGCGGCGGCCGCTGCGGCCCATGACGTCGCCAAGGAACAGTATCTTCATGGCCGGGACCTTAGAACGCGGCGGTCGCGGCGTCCACGACCCGCGCCGCCCGCCATGGGGGCGCGCCGCCGATCCGGGGCCGCGTCGCTTGCCCCCTGCCCGCCCGGCGCGTAGAAACCCGGACCGAAGGGTCCCGCCGGACGGGTCCAGCATAGGTGCCGCCAGATGACCCCTCCCAAACCCGTCGTTCTGTGCATCCTCGATGGCTGGGGCATTTCGGACCGGCCGGAGCAAAGCGCGCCGGATTGCGCCGCGACCCCCAACATGGACCGCCTGCGCCGGGAATGTCCGAACGCGACGCTGGTGACCTATGGCCCCGACGTGGGGCTGCCGCGCGGTCAGATGGGCAATTCCGAAGTCGGGCACATGAACATCGGCGCGGGCCGGGTCGTGGCGATGGACCTCGGCCAGATCGACCTTGCGATCGAGGATGGCAGCTTCTTCCGGCATCCGGGCATCCGCGCCTTCGTGGACCGGATCAAGGCGGCGGGCGGGGTCGCGCACCTGATGGGCGTGGTGTCGAACGGCGGCGTCCACGGCCACATCCAGCATGTCGTGGCGGCCGCCCGCGCGATGACCGAACAGGGGCTGCGGGTGGTGATCCACGCCGTGACCGACGGGCGTGACGTGCCGCCGCAATCGGCGCAGGGCTTCGTGACCGAGCTTCAGGGGGCGCTGGCGGACGGGGCGCTGGCCGACGGCGCGCGCGTCGGCACCGTCATCGGGCGCTATTTCGCCATGGACCGCGACAACCGCTGGGACCGGGTCGGCCGGGCCTGGCACGCGATGGTCCGGGGCGACGGCCTGCCCGCCGACAGCGCCGACATCGCGGTCGTGGACGCCTATGCGCGCGGCGAGACGGACGAGTTCATCCAGCCCACCGTCATCGCGGGCTACGAAGGCGCGCGCGACGGCGACGGGTTCTTCTGCCTCAACTTCCGCGCCGACCGCGCGCGCGAGATCATGGCCGCCATCGCCCAGCCCGACTTCGCCGATTTCCCGGTCGAGGGGCGGCCGCAGTGGTCGGGCGTGCTGGGCATGGTCGATTACTCCGCGCGCCACGACGCCTTCATGCAGTCGGCCTACCCCAAGAAGCAGGTCGAAAACACGCTCGCCCACTGGGTCGCGTCCAAGGGCCTGCGCCAGTTCCACATCGCCGAGACCGAGAAATACCCGCACGTCACCTTCTTCCTCAACGGCGGCCGCGAGGAGCCCGAGGCCGGCGAGGACCGCTTCATGCCCGCCAGCCCCAAGGTCGCGACCTACGACCTTGCCCCCGAAATGGCGGAACCCGAGGTGGCGGCGCGGCTGGTCGCGGCGATCGGCCAAGGCTACGACCTGATCGTCGTCAACTTCGCCAACCCCGACATGGTCGGCCACACCGGCAGCCTGCCCGCCGCGACCCGCGCCTGCGAGGCGGTTGACCGGGGCGTGGGCGAGATGATCGCGGCGCTGGAGCGCGCGGGCGGGGCGGCGGTCATCATCGCCGACCACGGCAACTGCGAGACGATGATCGACCCCGTGACCGGCGGCCCCCACACCGCCCACACCACGAACCCGGTGCCGGTGATCGTCTGGAACGGCCCCGCGGGCGCGACCGTGGTGGCGCCCGGGCGGCTGGCCGACGTGGCGCCGACGGTTCTGGACCTCATGGGCCTTGACCAGCCGCCGCAGATGACCGGCGCGTCGCTGATCCGCCGCGCATGACGCTGAAGCCCCTTTCGACGTGTCTGGCGGGCGCGCTCGCGCTGGCCGTGGCCTTGCCGTGGCCCACCCACGCCCAGACCCCCGCCGACGCCGTCACCACGACCGCCACCGCGCAGGACGCAGCCCCGGCGCAGGCGCAAACCCCCGCAGAGGCGGCGGCGCGCGACGCGGCCCTTGCGGCCGACCAGCTGCGCGCGGCGCTGGGGCGCATGGACCAGGCGCTGACCAAGGACGACCAGGTCATAGCCCTGACCGAGATCATCCGCGCTTACGAGATCGGCCTTGCCGCGCTGCGCGACGGCCTGCGCCGCGCCAGCCTGCGCGAAGCCGAGATCCGGGCCGAGTTCGACGCCCGCCGCGATCGGCTGGGCCGCGTGCTGGGGGTGATGACGACGATGCAGCGGTCGCCCGAAACCGCGCTGCTGCTGCACCCGGCTGGGCCGGGCAGCACCGCGCGGTCGGGAATGATCCTGAACGCCGTCGTCCCCGCCCTGCAGGCCGAGGCAGACCAGCTGAAAGCCGGGCTGGACGAGATCGCGACGGTCCGCGCGCTGGAAACCAGCGCCGCCAACACCCTCGCGCAAGGGCTGGGCCAGGTGCAGGAGGCGCGCCGCCTGCTCGCCTCGGCGGTGACCGACCGCTCGTCCGTGCCGGTGCGCTTCGGCGAAAACCCCGAGGAGCTGCGTGTGCTGGTGCAATCGGCCGACACGCTCGACGCCTTTGCCGACGGGATCGTCGGCATGGAACAGGACGTGGGCGCACCCATGGCCGACTTCGAGGCGGCCGAGGGCAGCCTTGCCCTGCCGGTGATCGGCACCGTGCTGCGCGGCTACGACGAACCCGACCAAGCGGGCGTCGCGCGCCCCGGCCTGACCATCGCGGCCGCGCCCGCGGCGCTGGTGACGACGCCGTGGCCCGCCACGATCCGCTATCGCGGGCCGCTGCTGGATTACGGCAACGTGATGATCCTTGAACCCTCGCGCGACTATCTTCTGGTGGTCGCGGGACTAGAAACGGTCTTCGGCGAGGTCGGCGACGTGCTGTCCGCAGGCGAGCCGCTGGGACTGATGGGCGGCCAGGAAGGCGCCGCGACGGAATTCGGCCCCGCCTTCGTCGCCGACGCCGCGACCGGCGACACCGCGGGCCAGACCGAGACGCTGTATCTGGAATTGCGTCGCGGCAAGGAAACACTGGACCCTGCGGACTGGTTCGTGATGAATCCGGTCGTGGGTCAGGCAGAGCAGGTCAGGACATCCGAATGAAGAAATATCTGATTGCAGGGTTCGGCGGCACGCTGGCCGGACTTCTCGTCACGACGCAGCTCGCCGGACCCCTGATCGCGCAGGAAGCGGCGGATGGCGGCGGCGCGCAGAACCCCTCGCTTTACGAGGAGCTCGACCTGTTCGGCAGCGTCTTTGAACAGGTCCGCCGCCAGTATGTCGAAGAGGTGGACGACAAGACCCTGATCGAGGCCGCGATCAACGGGATGCTGACCTCGCTCGACCCGCATTCGGGTTTTGTCGCCGCCACCGACTACGAGGACCTGCAGACCCAGACGCGCGGCACCTTTGGCGGCCTGGGGATCGAGGTCGGGCAGGAAGACGGGCTCGTCAAGGTCATCTCGCCGATCGACGACACGCCCGCCGCGCAGGCGGGCGTCGAGGCGGGCGACTTCATCACCCACGTCAACGGCGAATCCCTGATGGGCCTGACGCTGGACGACGCGGTGGACAAGATGCGCGGCCCGGTCGGGTCCGAGATCACGATCACCCTGCTGCGCGAAGGCGAGACCGAGCCGTTCGACGTCAAGATCGTCCGCGACACGATCAAGCTGCAGGCGGTCAAGACCCGCACCGAAGGCGACGCGGTCGTGCTGCGCGTGTCCACCTTCAACGACGAGACGTTCTCGGCGCTCGAGACGCAGATCAACAAGGCGATCACGGACGCGGGCGGGATCGACAACGTCACGGGCTTCGTCCTTGACCTGCGCAACAACCCCGGCGGGCTGCTGGACCAGGCGATCTATGTCAGCGACGCGTTCCTGGATGCGGGCGAGATCGTCAGCACCCGCGGCCGCAATCCGCAGGACAACGACCGCTGGAACGCGGAAGCGGGCGATCTGGCCCAGGGCAAGCCGATGGTCGTCCTCATCAACGGCGGTTCGGCCAGCGCGTCCGAAATCGTCACCGGCGCATTGCAGGACCATCGCCGCGCGATCGTCGTGGGCACGAAAAGCTTCGGCAAGGGCTCGGTCCAGACGGTCATGAACGTGACGCCCGACAGCGCCATCCGCCTGACCACCGCGCGCTACTACACCCCCTCGGGCCGCTCGATCCAGGCGCTGGGGATCAACCCCGACATCATCGTGCAGCAGCCCCAGCCCGCGCCCACGGACGAGGATGACGCCGACAAGCCGCGCAGCGCGTCGAACTTCTCGACCTCGGAAAGCGATCTGCAGGGGGCGCTGAACAACGATTCGATCAGCGACGAGCAGAAGCGCCAGATCGAGGAAGAGGCCAAGCAGGTCGAGGCGACCGCCAAGCTGCGCGACGAGGATTACCAGCTGGCCTACGCGATTGACATCCTCAAGGGGCTGGCGGCCGTGGATTACCGCGCGTCGGACGTCCCGGCCGAGGCCAAGCCCGCCGTGACCGGCGAGGACGCGACCAGCGAGGACGCCGTCGAGGGCGAGACCGGCACGGGTTCCGGCGCCGACGCGGGCGGGGCTTCGGATGGTGCTGCGGGCGATTCTGCGGGCGGTCCCGCAGGGAGCGCGACCGGCAGCGGCCGCCCGGTGCAGAACCCGACCGACGCGCCCGCCGCGGGCGCGCCCGCGCCGGCCCGCCCGTGACGGACGCGCCGGAAGCCCACGCCGATGCGCACGGGACGGGCCCGAACGGCCTGCCCTATCGCCCCTGCGCCGGCGTGGTGCTGGTCAATTCCGCCGGTCTGGTGTTCGGGGGCCAGCGGATCGACAACCCGGGCGAGGCTTGGCAGATGCCGCAGGGCGGCATCGACCCGGGCGAAACCCCTCGTGAAGCCGCGCTGCGCGAACTGGGCGAGGAAACCGGCCTTGCCCCCGACAAGGTCGTGGTCGAGGCCGAGACGGCGGGCTGGATCTGCTACGACCTGCCGCCCGAGCTTCTGGGGCGGATGTGGAAGGGCAAGTACTGCGGCCAGCGCCAGAAATGGGTGCTGATGCGCTTCACCGGGCGGGATGCCGACGTAAACATTGCGACCGAACATGCCGAGTTCGACCGCTGGGCCTGGATGACGCCCGAGGACCTGATCGCGCGCATCGTCCCCTTCAAGCGCGACGTCTATACGCAGGTCTTCGCCGAGTTCGCGGACCGCGTCAAGCGACGCTGACCGCCCGCCCTTACCGCACCGCTTGCAGCGTGGCCCCGCGTTTGCCATGACGCCGGGGGCGGCGGGACCGCTGGGCGCGCGAAGGGGCCGACATGGACGATCCGATCATCCCGTTCGACTTGCAGCGGATGTTCATGGGCGACCATCCGGCGCTTTTCTACCTGGAAATCGTCGTCCGGGTCGGGATCATCTACCTGTATACGCTGGTGCTGCTGCGCTGGGTCGGCGGGCGCAGCGTGGCGCAGCTGTCGATGATCGACTTTCTCCTGGTCATCGCGCTGGGGTCGGCGGTGGGCGACGCGCCGTTCTATCCCGACGTGCCGCTGTTCGCGGCGATGACCGTCATCACCACGGTCGTCGGCATCAACAAGCTGATCGACCAGATCACGGAACGCTGGGACAGCGCCGCCCGCGTGGTGGACGGCGAGGCGGTCGCGGTGGCGAGCCAGGGGCGGCTGCTGCCCGACGGGCTTGCGCTGCGCGACATCAGCCCGACCGAGATCAAGTCGATGCTGCGCCGCGCCGGCATCTCGAACCTGGGCCAGATCGAGGCGGCGTATCTCGAATCCGGCGGCGGCCTGTCGGTGTTCCGCCGCCGCGACCCGCTGCCGGGGCTGCGGATCGTCCCGCCCCAGCACATCCAGGCCGACGAGCCGTTGCAGGATACCGGCACCGCATCCGAAGGGCGCGCCTGCTGCACCACCTGCGGCGAACTGCGCCGGGCCGAATCGGTGCTGCCGCACAAGCCCTGCCGCACCTGCGGCCACCGCGGCTGGACGCAGGCCGCCCTGGCCGAGGACAGCGAGCCGGGGCTGCTCGACTGACGCTCGGCAGAAGGCCCGTCGCCGTCAGGCTGTGAACGCCGCCGGCGTGGCGCCGCTGGCCCGCAGAAGCTCGGCGGGTGCGGCGGCAAAGACGTGGCGCGGCGTTCCGGCGGCGGCCCACACCACCGCGAAGTCGGACAGGCGCGGGTCCCAGAATGCGCGCAGCGGGCGCAGGTGGCCCAAGGGGGCGACTCCACCGATGGCGAACCCCGTCTCGGCCCGCACCAGATCGGCGTCGGCGCGGCCCAGCGGCTCGCCCGCGACCGCCGCCGCACGGGCCGGATCGACCCGGTTGCCGCCCGCGGTCACGAACAGGACGACGTGGCCGCTGCGCTCGCCCCGGAAAATGATCGACTTCGCGATCTGGTCCACCTCGCAGCCGACCGCCGCCGCGGCTTCGGCCGCCGTGCGGCAGGCCCCCGCCTCGACGATGTTGGCGGCAAGGCCCAGTGCCGCCAGCGCCTCCTCGACCCTTGCCAAACTGCGGCTCATCGCGCATCCCCACCCGGTCGCGGCACCATCGCAGGGGGCGGAACATGGCACAACAGGTCTATACCCTTCTGGTCGAGGTCGGCCGCGCCCCCGATGACGGCCTGCCCGAGGGTTCGACCGGCGCGGGGCTGGTCTGCTACGCCTCGGGCGTGGACCTGGACGAGGCGATCCGCGAGACGGTCGCGGTCCTCAAGCAGGCCGACCTCGCCCCGCTGGAAGTCCAGGGCTACGGCACCCTGGACGAGCGGCTGGCCGAGGGGCACGAGATCCCCGACGAGGAACGGGCGCTGATGGCCCGCGCGCTCGAGGAGAACGCGGTGATCGTGGCGCAGATGGAGCCGTTCTTTCCCGAAGGCTGATCCCGCCGCGCAAGGGCAAGGCCCGCGCGCCGTCGGCGACATGCTGCCGCCGGTGTTCATGACACTTGCCTGAGGCGCGCCCGGCGTGTCTGCTGTGCCGCGACGCACAGCCTGGACACGCGCCCGAACCGCGCCCGCCGAAGGAAAGCCAGATGCTCAATTCCGCGATCGACGCCGCGCAACGCGCGCAAGCCGCAGCCGCGCAGGCCGCGGCACGGGCGGCCGAGGCGGCGGCGAAAGCCGCAGCGCAGGCGGCCGCCAAAGCGGCGGAAGCGGCGCAAAAGCAGCCCGCCGCCCCCGCCGCGCAACCCGCAAACGACACCGCCGCCCGGGCAGACATGGCGCCGCGTGCGGACATGGCGCCGCGTGCGGACATGGCGATGGGCATCCCGAAAGGCGCGCCCGTGGCGGCCGGAGCGATGCAGGCCGGCACCGTCCACGCCGCGTTCGGCCCGCAGACGAACTTCATCAACCCGCTGACGCTCGGCCGCTTCGTGGACCCGATGTCCACCGACCGCGAAAAGCAGCTGGACGGCGAAATCCGCGCCTCGCTCGCCAACAAGCCGGCCGAGACGGCGGCCTACGACCGGCTTCTGGAATCGGATACGTTCAAGAAGCCCGGCTTCCAGCCTTACCTCAGCGACGATCCGGGCAAGGCCACGCAGGCGCGCGTCGCGCTGCTGGAACAGGTCCGCAACTATCCCGAGGCGGGCGTCATCGACAATCTAAACCGCCTTGGCGGCCGGGACTGGTTCAAGGATCAGGGGTTCGAGGATCAGCAGCGCAGCGCCAAGGTGATCGGCTTCAACAGCTCGGCCACGACCCCGAACGCCAACCAGACCCGCCGGAACACCGTGGACATGGTGCTGTCCGACAAGGACCTGCAGCTGAAATGGGGCGATCTCAAGACGCCCGACAAGAACGACGGCTCGGTTACGTACGGGCAGGCGGGCGATCGCGGCGTCCTGTGGTGGAAACACCCCGAGATCACGCTGAACCGCAGCCTGATCGACGCGGGCGAAGGCAAGATCGACCCGGCCGACACCGACGCCCTGCACGTCGCCGCGAACACGCTTGCCCACGAGGTGAACCACGTCCGCACGCCGGGCGGCAACGAAAAGTCCTACGGCTACTTCATGGACGAATACCGCGCCTGGTACGTGGGCCATCAGGCCGAAAACGGCAAGCCGCCGACCGCCAGCGAGGCGTATGAGCGGATGCAGTATCTCACCTCGTCCACCAGCGGCGGCTACGGCAACATCGGCAAGGCGCTCGAGGATGAGGGCGAGCCCGACGCGGCCAACATCCGCGCCATGATGGCCGAGGCGATGGGGCTGGATCCCAAGACCGCCACGCTCGCCGACGTGCGCGACGCGGGCAAGTTCAACAACTGGAACGGCGCCGCGCCCGTCCCGCGTTCGGCCAGGGACGACGATCCGAACAATCTCGACAACCACGGCTGAGCGATGCGGGGCGGGGGCGGACGGGATTTGCGGCGCGGCAGATGGGACTTGCGGCGCGGCGTTCTGGCCGCGACGGTGATGGCGGGACTGGCCGTGGGGATCGGGGGCGCAATGGCTGACGCGACGACTGCCGACGCGGCCGAGGTGGCGCGGGCGCTGGACCTGCCCGAACAGGCGCTGGAACTGACCCCGGTTGCGGCGCCCAGCCTGCACAACTGCACCCTGCTGTCGGCGCTCGACAACCGCGTGCGCGGCGCGAACGCCGCTCGCATGGTCGCGGTCACGCCCGACGGTCTGGTCGTCGGCGGAAGCGAGGATGCCGCAGCCCGGGTGCTGAACGCCTGCGCCGAAGTCGCAAGCCAGCCCGCCGACATCGCGCAGGTCGTGGGCGGCATGGCGCAGCCGTCGTGGCTGACGCCGGTTCTCGACACCAGGCTGATGACCGTGGTCCGCCAACTGCGCGAGGCGAACCGCACATTTGAACTTCCGACCAGCGTCACCGAGAACGGCGCGCAGGTGGTGCGTTTTCTGGCGCTGCTGCCGGACGCCGCAGGGCTTGCCGACGTCACCGCCACATGGCGGCCGGGGGGCGCGCTGCGGGTGCAGGTCGTCGATCTGAAGGGCGGCGGCTGACCGGCGACAGCCGGGCGTCCGCCCTTCATCCGTTTTCACGCGGCCTTCAAGTGTCGTTTACCTTGTCAGCTTCGCCCCGGCGCGGTTATGCTTTCAGGCAAAACAACGATAATTGGCGAGGCAGTGACATGAAATCCACCATCAGCCGGATCGGAGCATCCGCGGCCCTGATCGCGGTCCTGGGATCGTGCGGCGTGAGCGTCGCGAACGGCCCCGCCGGACCGGTCGGCAGCAGCGTGACACCGGCCGCGATCCCGCCGGCCGCGCCTGGCGACGAGGCCGGGCTGCAGCGCTGGGTCCAGAACTTCCGCCCCCGCGCCCTGTCGCGCGGGATCGACGCGGGCACCTTTGACCGCGCCATGCGCCTTGCCCGCTACAACCCCGAGGTGATCCGCCTCGACCGCAAGCAGGCCGAGTTCTCGCGCCCCGTGTGGCTGTATCTCGACGGCGCGGTGTCCGAGGAACGGGTCCGCACCGGGCGCGCGATGGCCGCGCGCTATGCCGGCGTGCTGTCGGCGATCGAACGGCAATACGGCGTCCCGCGCGAGATCGTGCTGGCCGTCTGGGGGATGGAATCGAACTACGGGTCGAACCGCGGCAAGATGCAGCTGATCCCGTCGCTGACCACGCTCGCCTATGACGGCCGCCGGTCCGAGATGTTCGAGAACCAGTTGATCGCGGCGCTGCGGATCCTGCAGGCGGGCGACACCGACCCGGCGCACCTGCTGGGATCGTGGGCGGGGGCGATGGGCCACACCCAGTTCATGCCGACCTCGTTCCTGGAATACGCGGTCGACTTCACCGGCGACGGGCGGCGCGACATCTGGTCGGACGACCCGACCGACAGCCTTGCCTCGACCGCCGCCTATCTGGCGCGCAACGGCTGGCGCGGCGGTCAGGCCTGGGGGACCGAGGTGGTGCTGCCCGACGGCTTCAGCGCGGTCGGCAAGGGCACCCGCCGCTCGACCGGCGATTGGGCCGCGGCCGGGGTTCGCCCGATCAACGGCGGCGCGCTGCCGCCCGGCACGGGGTCGATCATCCGCCCGGCCGGCGCGCGCGGGCCGGCGTTCCTGATCCTCGACAACTTCCGGTCGATCCTGCGCTACAACAACTCGGACAACTACGCGCTCGGCGTGTCGTACCTGGGCGAGGCGATCGCCGGCCGCCCCGGCATCCGTGCGGCCTGGCCGCGCAGCGACCGCCCGCTGACGCAGGCCGAGCGGATCGAGATCCAGCGCCTGCTGACCCGGCGCGGCTTCTACCGCGACGAGATCGACGGCAAGATCGGCACCGGCACGATGGAATCGATCGCCGCGTTCCAGCGCTCGATCGGACAGCCGCCGGACGGCTACGCGACCTCGGTGCTGCTGGGCCAGCTGCGCTAAAGACGGTTCGAACGACGCAGAAAGGGGGCCGCTGGCCCCCTTTTTCGTTCGACATGTGTTCCCGTTAATCGCCCCGAAAGTTGCAGCGCGTAGGATCGGTTCCCAAGCGTTTCAAAGCGGGGGATCGATGCGGATCGGAACACAAGGACGGACACCGCGTCGCGCGGCCGACCCGCAGGACGGGGCGGATGCGCGGTGGCTGGCCGACGCCGTGTTGCTGGTGCTGGGGATGTTCGGCGTTCACCGGTTCCGGCGCGGGCAGGTTCCGACCGCAATGGCGATGCTCGGGCTGACGCTGGTCGGGCTGCGGACACTGCCCGACGGGGTAGGCGTCGTGCCGCTGGGGGCCGCCGCGATCTGGTCGATGCTGGACATGATCCGCGATCCGGGCTTTCGGGATCGCTCGACCTTGGATGCGCGACGCCGGATTCACCATCAGCACGCTAGCCGCCACGGAGCGGACGCCCGCATCGCCACCCTTCCGAACGGGGCACGCGGGCCATCCTAGCGATACGGTCAAGGCGGTTCGGCTGGCCCTGAAAAGATGTCGGCAGACCCGCGCATCTGCGTGGATCTGCCGGGTCGTTTGACCAGTGCGGTTGCCCGCGCTGGCGGTCCTTGCGCTGTTGCGTCAGACGCCGCGGACGGCGCGGACGATCCAGATCAGGATCACGGCACCGATCAGGCCCGCGGCACCCTGCGCGATCCAGCTGCCGGCCTGGAAGTTCACGCCGAACAGGCTGAGCAGGAAGTTAGCGACGACGGCACCGACGATGCCGAGGATGATGTTCAGGAAGAGGCCGGTATCGGCCTTCATGATGCTGCTGGCGATCCAGCCAGCCAGGCCGCCGACGATGATGGCCGACAGCCAACCCAAGCCTTCCATGCGAGTCTCTCCTTTGAAGAATGTTCGATGGGCCAACGCGCCTAAAGTGCCCTAGGTTCAAAGACAAAGGAGATTTTCTGCGTCACCGCGCGCGGTTTCGTCCCGACTGTTGCAGCCTTGCCATCAATCCCGCAGCAGATCGTTGATCGAGGTCTTGGCCCGCGTCCCCGCGTCCACCCGCTTGACGATGACCGCGCAGTACAGGTTGACGCCGTTCGTGGACGGCAGCGACCCGGCCACCACGACCGAGCCAGCCGGGACCTCGCCATAGCTGACGGCGCCCGTCGCGCGCTCCACGATCTTGGTGGACTGGCCGATGAACACGCCCATGCCCAGGACCGACCCCTCGCGCACGATCACGCCCTCGACCACCTCGGACCGGGCGCCGATGAAGCAGTCGTCCTCGATGATGGTGGGTCCGGCCTGCATCGGTTCCAGCACCCCGCCGATGCCCACGCCGCCCGACAGGTGGACGCGCGCGCCGATCTGCGCGCAGGACCCGACGCTGGCCCAGGTATCGACCATCGTCCCCTCGCCCACATGCGCGCCAAGGTTGACGAAGCTGGGCATCAGGACCGCCCCCCTGCCGATGAAGGCCGAGCGGCGGACGATCGCGCCGGGTACCGCGCGAAACCCCGCGGCGCGCCACTGGTTGTCGCCCCAGTCCTTGAACTTGCTGTCCACCTTGTCCCACCAGGCGCTGCCCTGCGGCCCGCCCGGCATCGCTTCCATGTCGTTCAGGCGAAAGCTCAGCAGCACCGCCTTTTTCGCCCACTGGTTCACGTGCCAGTCCGCGCCGCGCCGTTCCGCCACCCGCAGGCGGCCCGCGTCCAGCGCGGCCAGCGTCGCCTCGACCGCCTCGCGCGGCTCGCCGCCCGTGGCGGGCGAGATCGTGTCGCGGGCGTCCCAGGCCGCCTCGATGGCGGTTTCCAGCGCGGCGTCGGTCATGGTCGCTCCTGTCGCATTAGGTGGAAATTCACTGCTTCGGGCTATAAGCGGGGCATGGGGCCCGTGCAACGCCGCGCCCGCGACCGCGTGAACGAAGGGTTCTGGATGACCGCCGACGACGACCACCGCAACGTGTTCCGCCAAAGCGGGCAGGACGCGCGCATCACGGAACGCGACCCCGACACGCCGCAGACCCGCGCCCCCTGCTATCGGCTGGCCTATACCGACACCGATTTCCTGCTGCAGGACGAACTGCGCCCGGTGCGGTTGCAGCTTGAGCTGCTGAAGGCCGGGATGATCATGGACAGGCAGGGGGTGGAAAGCACCGTCGTGATGTTCGGCGGGGCCCGGATCCCCGCGCCCGGCCGCACGGCGCGCGCGCGCACGCCGGCGCTTGCGGCGCTGTCGCGCTATTACGCCGAGGCCGAGCGTTTCGCGCAGGCCATGACCCGGCGCAGCATCGACACCGGCGGGCGCGAATGGGTCGTCTGCACCGGCGGCGGCCCCGGCGTGATGGAGGCGGGGAACAAGGGCGCCCACGACGCCGGCGGCAAGTCGATCGGGCTGGGGATCGTGCTGCCGCACGAGCAGGCGCCCAACGAATACGTGACGCCCGACCTGTCGTTCAACTTTCACTACTTCGCGATCCGCAAGATGCACTTCCTGATGCGGGCGCGGGTCATCACCGTGTTCCCGGGCGGCTTCGGCACGCTGGACGAATTGTTCGAGGCGCTGACCCTGATCCAGACGCAGCGGATGAAGCCGGTGCCGTTCCTGCTGTTCGGCCGCGACTTCTGGCACCAGATCGTCAACTGGCAGGCGCTGGCCGACGCGGGGACCATCAGCGCAAGCGACCTCGACCTGATCCGCTTCGTCGAAACCTCGGACGAGGCGATCGCGGCGATCGACGCCTGGCAGGCCCCGCCGCCCCCCAAGACGCGCTAGCGGGGAAGGAGGCGGGCCTCAGGCCCGGTGATAGGGGCTGCCGGCAAGGATCGTGGCGGCGCGGTACAGCTGTTCGGCCAGCATGACGCGGGCCAGCATGTGCGGCCACACCATCTTTCCAAACGACAGGACAAGGTCGGCGCGGTCGCGCAGCGACGGGTCCAGCCCGTCCGCGCCGCCGATCAGGAACACCGCCTCGCCGCGCGCGTCGTCGCGCCAGCGGCCAAGCTGCGCCGCGAGGTCGGGGGAACTCAGCAGCCGCCCGCGTTCGTCAAGCGCCACGACCGCGGCGCCATCGGGGATCTGGCGCGACAGCAGCGCGGCCTCGGCCGCCATCGCGCCGGGCCCGCCGGCGGCCTTGCGGTCCTCGACCTCGGTCACGGAAGCCGGGCCAAGGCCCAGCGCCCGCCCGGTCTGTCCAAGTCGCGAAAGATAGTCGTCGATCAGCGCCGCTTCAGGCGCGCGGGCGTTCAGGCGCCCGACCGCGCAGATGCGCACCCGCAGCATGGCGGTCCCCCGGTGCGGTAACCCGCGGCCCTTACTGCGTCACGTGCAGCGAGGCCGGGTTGATGCCATGTTCGGCCCGCAGCGCGCCCAGCGCATCGACCGGCATCCACATCTTCTCGAGCTGATAGAACTCACGCACTTCGGGGCGGAACACGTGGACGATGACATCGTCGGTGTCGATCAGCACCCAGTCGCCGGTATCCTTGCCCTCGATGCGGACGATCCGGCCCAGATCCTGCTTCAGCCGGTCGGCGAGCTTCTGGGCGATGGACCCGACCTGGCGCGAGCTGCGACCCGAGGCGATGACCATGTGGTCCGCCATGGCCGAGCGGCCGCGAAGATCGATGGTCACGATATCCTCGGCCTTGTCGTCTTCGAGCGAGGACAGGATGCGGGCCAGCAGCTGGTCGCTGGTTTCCGCGGCGGTCGCGGTCGGCATTGCGGCCGACGGGACGGTGGTGGACAGGGGACTTCCTCCGGACAGCGCGCCGATATTCCCCGGCGCCGGGATACCCGAAACATAGCACGCCCGCGCCGTTTTTCAATGAAGCGGCCGACAGGGGCGCGCGAACGGCGCGGCAAATGGCCGACGGTTGCGCTGCGGGGGTGTTTCCGGGCGTTTCGGGCCCTGCCCGTACGGGTCCAGCGCCGCGTCAGCCACCCTGGCCCCGCGCCCGACGCCGACCTTGCCCGGCGGCCGCCCGGGCGCTAGATTGGGGACATGATGGGCTTCATCTACTTCGACATCCATGACCGGGTGCGGCTGCCGGGCCGCTTCTTCGGCGAATGCCTGAGGGTTACGGCCCGGGGCTGACGGCGCGCGTCCGATCGCCGCCGCCGATCCTCGGCGGCCCGTCCACCTGCCACTCACCGGAAGCCACGCCATGTCAGCCAGTTCCGCAGCCACCCCCACCGGCCCCCGCACGCTTTACGACAAGATCTTCGACGCCCATGTCGTCGACCGCCAGCCCGATGGCACCTGCCTGCTGTATATCGACCGCCACCTCGTCCACGAGGTGACGAGCCCGCAGGCGTTCGAGGGGCTTCGCATGTCGGGCCGCCGGGTCCATTCGCCCGAACGCACCATCGCGGTTCCCGACCACAACGTGCCCACCACCCCCGACCGCGTGCAGGGGATCGAGAACCCCGAAGGCCGCCTTCAGGTCGCCGAGCTGGACAGGAACGCGCGCGAGTTCGGGGTCAACTACTACCCCATGAACGACGTGCGGCAGGGCATCGTCCACATCGTCGGGCCGGAACAGGGCTGGACCCTGCCGGGCATGACGGTCGTCTGCGGCGACAGCCACACCGCAACCCACGGCGCGTTCGGCGCGCTCGCCCACGGGATCGGCACGTCCGAGGTGGAACACGTCCTCGCCACCCAGACGCTGATCCAGAAGAAATCCAGAAACATGAAGGTGGAGATCACGGGCACCCTGCGTCCCGGCGTCACCGCCAAGGACATCACCCTTGCCGTGATCGGCCGCACCGGCACCGCCGGCGGCAACGGCCACGTCATCGAATACTGCGGCGAGGCGATCCGCGGCCTGTCCATGGAAGGCCGCATGACCGTCTGCAACATGGCGATCGAGGGCGGCGCCCGCGCCGGGCTGATCGCCCCGGACGAAACGACCTTCGCCTATGTCAACGGCCGCGCGCACGCGCCCAAGGGCGAGGCGTGGGACTCGGCGCTGGCCTGGTGGCGGACGCTTCAGTCGGACGATGGCGCGCACTGGGACAAGGTCGTCACGATCCGGGCCGAGGACATCGCGCCCGTGGTGACCTGGGGCACCAGCCCCGAAGACGTGCTGCCGATCACCGGCCGCGTGCCGGCACCGGAAGATTTCGCCGGCGGCAAGGTCGAGGCCGCGCGCCGGTCGCTCGACTACATGGGGCTGACCCCCGGCACGCCGCTGACGGACATCGCCATCGACGCGGTGTTCATCGGGTCCTGCACCAACGGCCGGATCGAGGACCTGCGCGCCGCGGCCCAGATGCTGCGCGGCAAGCGCCTTGCGCCCAACGTGCGCGGGATGGTCGTTCCCGGATCGGGCCTCGTCCGCGCGCAGGCCGAGGAAGAAGGGCTGCACCAGGTCTTTCTGGACGCGGGCTTCGAATGGCGGCTGGCGGGCTGTTCGATGTGTCTGGGCATGAACCCCGACCAGCTGGCGCCCGGCGAACGCTGCGCCGCGACCTCGAACCGCAACTTCGAGGGGCGGATGGGGCGCGGCGGGCGCACCCACCTCATGTCGCCGATCATGGCGGCGGCGGCGGGGATCGCGGGGCACCTCGTCGACGTGCGCGACCTGCAGGCCGTGTCGGCCTGACGGCGATGCTGCCCGTTTCCGATCCGGTGGCCTGTCCGGCGCGGTCAGCCGCGCCGGGGCACCGTTTGCGTGCGGACGCGCCTTCGCATCAGGATCGCGGCCGCGTTCAGCGCGATCAGGACGAGGCCCGCGTTCTCGAACACGAAGTTAGCGCTGACCCCAAGGTGGCGCTGGCCGATCAGCGCATCGACGTGGTGAAAGCCGATCGCGCGGACCATCACGAAGCCCGCCAGCACCACCAGCCCGACCAGCGCCACGCCGCTTTCGCGCAGGTTGCCGCGCAGGCTGCGCCCGCCGATCCACAGCCCGGCGAAGGTCACGCCAAGGAACACGGCGATGAAGGCCAGCTGCACGATCCGGCGCTGTTCATACCACCCTTGCGCGTGGGCAAGGCAGCGGGCGGTCGCGGTCAGCGCCGTCTGCAGGTCCAGCTGCTTGTTGACGGCCAGAAACAGCGTCACCAGCGCGAGCAACCCCCAGAACCGCCGCCCGCGTCCGCGCGGCTGGCCGCGCCAGACCGCGAACGACAGCGCGGTGCAGACAAGATAGGCGATCACCGTCAGCCATCCCGTCGCCTCCGGGTCGCCGATCTGCGGCGTCCAATCCTGCGACACGCACGTCCACAAGCCTGCTGGCCACATCAACCATTCTCCACTTTCCCGACACCGCCGTCGGCCCGCGCGGGCCGCACAGGAAACCTGTCACCCGAAAGGACGCCATGGACAAGTTCACAACGCTGACCGGCATCGCCGCGCCGATGCCGCTGGTCAACATCGACACCGACATGATCATCCCCAAGCAGTTCCTGAAGACGATCCACCGCTCGGGTCTGGGCAAGAACCTGTTCGACGAGATGCGCTACAACGCCGACGGGACGGAAAACCCCGACTTCGTGCTGAACAAGCCCGCCTGGCGGGGGGCCGAGATCATCGTCGCGGGCGACAACTTCGGCTGCGGATCGTCGCGCGAACATGCCCCCTGGGCGCTGAAGGACTTCGGGATCAGGTCGGTGATCTCGACCAGCTTCGCGGACATCTTCTACAACAACTGCTTCCAGAACGGGATCCTGCCGGTGGTCCTGCCGCAGGACGCGGTGGATGCGCTGATGCGCGATGCGGGCCACGGCGCGAATGCGCGGATCACCGTGGATCTTGAGCGGCAGGTCGTGACGGGGGCGGACGGGACCGAATATCCGTTCCAGATCGACCCGCACCGCCGCCACAACATGCTCGAAGGGCTGGACGACATCGGCCTGACGCTGGCGAAGTCGGCCGAGATCGGCGGCTACGAGCAGCGGATCGCGCAGTCGCAGCCGTGGGTCTGATGCGGCCGACGGGCGGAGCGGGCGCGGCCCTGGCGCTTGGCCTGTTCGCCGCCGGATCGGCCGCGATGCCTGCCGCCGCGGAGACGGTGCGCGTCGCCACGTTTTCGCCCGAACTGACCCGCAAGGGGCCGGGGCTTCTGCTGCGCGACATCATGTCGGGCAAGGACCCGCAGGTCGCCGCCGCCGTCCGCGTGATCGCGGCGGCGGATGCCGACGTGCTGGTGCTGACCGGCTTTGACTGGGACCATGACGGCGCGGCGCTGAAGGCCTTTTCCACGCTTCTGGACATGGGCGGCGCGTCCTATCCGCACCGCTTCGCCGCGCGCCCCAACAGCGGCATGGCGACCGGGCTGGACCTTGACGGCGACGGCCGCACCGGCACCGCCGACGACGCGCAGGGGTTCGGCTTTTTCAGCGGCGCGGGTGGGATGGCGGTGCTGTCGCGCCTGCCGCTGGGCGAGGTCACGGACCATTCGGCGACGCTGTGGCGCGACATGCCGGGGAACCTGATGCCGCAAACGCCGGCCGACATCGCAGACATCCAGCGCCTGTCCTCGACCGCGCATTGGGACGTGCCCGTCCGGGTGGGCGACGACACGCTGCACCTGCTGGCGTTCTCGGCCACGCCGCCGGTGTTCGACGACGCGGCGACCGACCGCAACGGGCGCCGCAACCACGACGAGATCGCCTTCTGGGCCCGCCACCTGCCCGACGCGCCGTTCGTGATCCTGGGCGACTTCAACCTGGACCCGGTGGACGGCGACGGCCGTCGCGAGGCGTGGGACGTGCTGGCGCCGCTGGTCCGCGACCTCGGCCCCGCAAGCGAGGGCGGGCGCGCCGCCCCGCAGGACGGCGCGAACAGCGTCCACAAGGGCGACCCCGCGCTCGACACCGCGCGCTTCGCGGCGGCCGACGGGCCGGGGAACCTGCGGGTCGATCACATCCTGCCGGGCAAGGACGTCGCCACCACCGGCGCGGGCGTCCTGTGGCCCGCGCCGGGCGATCCGCTGTCGGCGGCGGTCGCGGCCGCGTCGCGGCACCGGCTGGTCTGGGCGGACGTGTCGCTGCCCTGACCGGCCGGCACGGGCCCCCGCCTGCGGCACCAGCCCCGATCCCGCAGTCGTGACCGGCCATTTCTCGCCGCCGCCACGCGGGCGGCTATCGAATCGCCCGCGCCGCGCTAACGTGAACCGCCGGTCAGGGGAGAGCAGCGATGGGTGCCGAGTTCCGCGTCAACAGCTACCAGGACAACTGGCAGCGAAACCCTCATATCACGACCTTTGCGGATGGCGGCTTCCTGGTCGTCTGGGAAAGCTACCTCAACGATTACGAAGAGGGGTCGCCGTCCGCCACCTACGTCGCGGCCCAGCGCTACAACGCGGCCGGCCAGCGCGTGGGGGGCGAGCAGCTGATCGACGGGATCGACGGCTGCAGTTCCGCCGACGCCCGCGTGACCACCCTGCGCGACGGCGGCTACGTCGTCGTCTGGGCCTTCGACGACGAGGACGACATCCTGACCGTCGACACCATGATCTACGCCCGCGTCTACAACGCGAACGGCACCGCGCGGACCGACGCGATCCGGGTCGACACCGCGCCCTCGGCGGCGGCGTCGATGCCCGACGTGGCGGCGCTGGGGGACGGCGGCTTCCGCGTCTCGTGGGCCAACGAGAACGCGGGCGCGACCTTCGACGACATCCACAGCCGCAGCTTCACCTCGGGTGGCGTGCCGCGCACCGCCGACACGCAGACGAACACCGTCATCACCGCCTTTGACCAGCTGAACCCGCGGTCCTGCACGCTCAACAACGGCAACAGCGTCACGGTGTGGAGCAGCGAGGCCACCTACCCGAACGGCGGCGGCGGCGATTGCGACATCCGGGCCACGATCTATGCGCCGGGCGGCGCGGTGATCCGGCAGGACGTCCACATGATGATGGAACTCGGCTCGGCGGGGTACGAGGGGAACTACGGCTACGACGTGACGCCGCTTGCGAACGGCGGCTTCGCGGTCTGCGCGCTCGACTACAGCCATTCGGTCCCCGGCGCGCAGCTCGAGCTTGGCACCTTCGTCCTGATGGCGATGTTCGATGCCAACGGCAACCGCACCACCGCCCGCCTGCCCGTGATCGAAACAGGTGAGGTCGTGAGCGACGCGAACCTCACGCAGCTGTCCTCGGGCGAGATCGTGGTGACGTGGGTGCAGCGCGGCCCGGCGCAGGGCGAAATCGGGCACGACGTCTATGCCCGCATCTTCAACGCGGCGGGCCAACCCCTGACGGGCGCGTTCGAGGTGGGCTTCGACGTCGACAGCTACACCGACCAGACCCAGGTTGAGATCGCGGGTCTGGCGGGCGGCGGGTTCGTGATATCCTACACGTCCGAGGCGATCGACGCCGACGGCGACGGCGTCGCCGCGCGGATCTTCGGGCGCGGGACCGCGGGCAACGACGCGCTTGTCGTGGACGCCACCGGCAGCATCTTCGGGCTGGCGGGCAACGACAGCCTGTCGGGCGACACGCGCAACAACGTCATCGACGGCGGCACCGGCAACGACCGCATCGCCGACACGCGGGGCGGTTCGGACCGGCTGTATGGCGGTCAGGGCGACGACATCATCGTGGACTTCGCCGGCAACGACCAGCTATGGGGCGGCGCGGGCAACGACCAGATGCAGGCGGGCGTCGGCAACGACCTGCTCAGCGGCGCGGCGGGCAACGACCTGATCCACGGCGGAGGCGGCATCGACACGGCCGTGTTCGTGCTTGGCGCGCCGGTCCGCGCCGACCTGACGCAGACGGGCTGGCAGAACACGGGCGAGGGCCTGGACCGGCTGGTCGAGATCGAGAACCTGACCTCGGGCGCGGGCAACGACGTGCTGATCGGGAACGGCGCGGCCAACGTGCTGGCTAGCGGCGCGGGCAACGACGTGCTGACCGGCGGGGCCGGGAACGACGTGCTGGCAGGCGGCGACGGCGCCGACATCCTGGCGGGCGGACTTGGGCGCGACATCCTCACCGGCGCGGCCGACGCGCGCTCGGACGTGTTCGTCTTTACCGCGACGAACCAGACAGGGCTTGCAGGCAATGCCGACGTCATCACGGATTTCCATCGCGGCACCGACCTCATCTCGCTCAACGGGATCGACGCGAACGTGTTCGCGGGCGGCGATCAGGCATTCGCCTGGACCGGGGGGCGGGCGGCGGCGCATGCCGTCTGGGCCGTCGCGGGCACCGGCGGGTGGGTGCTGTCGGGCGACGTCAACGGCGACGGGCGGGCGGATTTCCAGATCTGGCTTCAGGGCGCGAACGGGCTGGGCGCGTCGGACCTGCTGCTGTAGCGGCCCTTTTTCGTTAGGCGCGCCGCGCGCGGGCGTCCCCGGCTACTGCGACTGCGCGATGGGCGTGGTGTCCCCGCCCATCGCCTTCAGCCGCGCGATCAGCGGCTTTGCCGTGGGCCCGATCCGGTCGCAGGCGCCGGGATCGTCCAGCAACCTGAACGCGGGGCCATAGAATTCGCTGTCGTAGCGTTGCGGGCCAAGACCCAGCCGCGCGGCCAGCCGGTCGCCCGTCCCGGTGATGAGCGTCCATTCCCCGTCCGACACCGCGTAGTCCGGGCAGTTCGAGGTGATGACGTTCACCTGCGCCAGTTCGGCGATCAGCGCCCGCGCCTGCCCCTCGGGCAGGGCCGAGACGTCGGGCAGGCGGACGGTCATGCCCCCGTCGGCGCGGGCGGGCGTGGCGGTGCCCTGAACGGCCGCGGCCGCCAGCAACGCCGCTGCCGCGATCGCCGCCCCGCCCCCCGCCGCGCGCGCGGCTGCAAGCCTGGCCCTCATGGAACGGTCCCCCGTGCTGTCTTCTGGTGCTGGCGTCCGGTGCTGCCTTCGCGCCCGCATCGGGCCCCATCGCACCCCGGCTGGCAACCCAAATCGGCGTGACTTGACCCTGCCCCACCCCGCGTCTAGGCGGGTCGGGACAGCACGAAAGGGACAAGTATGAGCGACCGTTTCTGCCTTCTGATCCTGCCCGGCGACGGCATCGGCCCCGAGGTGATGGCCGAGGTCCGCAAGGTCATCGCCTGGTTCGGCAAGCGCCGCGGGCTTGTGTTCGACGTGGACGAGGATCTGGTCGGCGGCGCGGCCTACGACGCGCACGGAACGCCACTGTCGGACGCGACGATGGCCAGGGCGCAGGCAGCTGACGCCGTGCTGCTGGGCGCAGTGGGCGGGCCGGCCTACGACAACCTCGACTTCGCGGTAAAACCGGAACGCGGGCTTCTGCGCCTGCGCAAGGAAATGGACCTGTACGCCAACCTGCGACCGGCCCAGTGCTTCGACGCGCTGGCCGATTTCTCGTCCCTCAAGCGCGAGGTGGTGGCCGGGCTCGACATCCTGATCGTGCGCGAACTGACCTCGGGCATCTATTTCGGCGACCCGCGCGGGATTCATTCCGACGACAACAACCCCGATAACGAAGGCGGCCGCGTCGGCATCAACACCCAGCGCTACACGAGCGGAGAGATCCGGCGCGTGGCGCGCTCGGCCTTCGAGCTGGCGCGGAAGCGCAAGATCCGCGTCTGCTCGATGGAAAAGGCCAACGTCATGGAATCGGGCATCCTGTGGCGCGAGGAAGTCCAGTGGGTCCACGATAACGAATACCCGGATGTCGAGCTGTCCCACATGTATGCCGACAACGGCGCGATGCAGCTTGTCCGCCGCCCGTCGCAGTTCGACGTGATCGTGACCGACAACCTGTTCGGCGACATCCTGTCGGACGCGGCGGCAATGCTGACCGGCAGCCTGGGCATGCTGCCCTCGGCCAGCTTGGGCGCGCCGATGGCGAACGGGCGGCCCAAGGCGCTGTACGAGCCGGTTCACGGCTCGGCCCCCGACATCGCGGGCCAGGGCCGCGCCAACCCGATCGCCTGCATCCTGTCGTTCGCGATGGCGCTGCGCTATTCGTTCGACCGGGGCGGGGACGCGGACCTGCTGGAACGCGCGGTGGAAAAGGTGCTGGCCGACGGCGTCCGCACCGCCGACCTGATGGCCGCCGACGGCGGAACGCCGGTCGGCACGTCCGAGATGGGCGACCACATCGTGGCGGCGCTGGACCAGCTGGGCTGAGGCCGTGGCGCGTCCCGGCCCGCGCGCGTCGCGACCCTTGCGCGGGACAGGCGCCGCGCGGGGGACAGGCGGCGCGCCGGGGCCAGGCAGCGCGCGGGGCGCCCGCAACCTGCGCGGCGCGGGACTGGGCTTGTTGTGCATGGCGATCTATGCCGGGCACGACGCGATCCTGAAGTTGCTCGGCGGCGGCTATTCGCCGTTCCAGATCCTGTTCTTCGCGGCGGTGATGTCGTTTCCGCCCGCGACGATCCTTTTGCTCGCGCGCCGCGACGCGGGCTCGCTGCGCCCCGCGAGCCCCGTCTGGGTCGCGCTTCGCAGCGCCGCGCTGTGCCTCAACGCCGTCGCCTGCACCGCCGCCTTCGCGGTCCTGCCGCTGGCGCAGGTCTATGCGATGCTGTTCACCATGCCGCTGATGATCACCGTCATCGCGATCCCGCTGCTGGGCGAGCGGGTGGGCCCGCACCGCTGGGCCGCCATCGCCGCGGGCCTTGCGGGCGTTCTGATCGTGCTGCGCCCCGGTGGCGAGGCTTTGTCTTGGGGCCATGCGGCGGCGCTTGCCGGGGCGGCGGGCGGGGCGCTTGCCGCCGTGATCGCGCGCAGGGTCGGATCGGGCGAAAAGGCGATCGTTCTGGTGCTGTGGCCGATCGTCCTGAACGTCGTGGTGACGGGGGCGGCGCTGCCCTTCGTCTATCGGCCGATGGCGGGCGCCGACCTGGCGCTTGCCAGCGCGGTGGCGCTGCTGGCCCTGACCGCAGGCGCGCTTAACGTCTGGTCCTACCGCACGGCCGAGGCGGCGGTGGTGGCGCCCATGCAGTACAGCCAGATCGCCTGGGCCGCGCTCTACGGCTGGGCCCTGTTCGGAGAGGTCCCGGACCGGGCCACCCTGCTGGGCCTTGCCGTGATCGCCGCGTCCGGCATCTACATCCTGTGGCGCGAGACCCGGGGCGGCAGCCGCTCGACCCCCGTCACCACATCCGAGGCGGCGGGCGACGCCCAGATCTCCCCCCGTACGACCTTCGGCGCCCGCGTCTTTCCCGCCGAACCGGGCAGGGTCGTCAAATCACCCGACCACCCCTGATCCCCCTTGCATTCCCCCCCGCCCCGCGCTACCTGCCCCACCTACGGTCGGAGCGTAGCGCAGCCTGGTAGCGCACCTGCTTCGGGAGCAGGGGGTCGGAGGTTCGAATCCTCTCGCTCCGACCAGTATTTTCCTGTGGATTGCTGTAGAGCTGCGGGGACTATGTCCCACAGCGCTCTACTATGTCCGCTACGAGCGGGATCCTTGTCCCAATCAGAAAAGCGGAGAACCATCGCCCCCCAAAGAGCATTTAGTTGAGTACGGTCGTCGAACGTACAGAGTGCTTTAGCTTTTTGCTGATGAAAGACGTGCGGGCGCGAGCTTTCATTCATCAGGCGAAACTGCCCTATAAATGCAAAGGGCAATAAGTGGTTCGGGGACGGCGCAGCAAACCAAAAATTCAGACGCGGAAGTTGTACTTATGCCTCGGCGCAGCGTTTCAGGCGCCTAGATTTTTATGCCGCGCGCAGGTGCCCGCCGTGATCACGGACCAGATCCAGCAAGACGCAGGGAAGCAGCGATGGAGGCGTGGGCCATCTGCGCCAGCGTTTGCGCGCCCTGGCCATCGGCATTGCCGCTGCGGCACCGGCCGGCGCGAAGCGTGGGAAGCTGCCTACCAGCACATAGTACTGCCTGTCCCGTCCGGAGGTCGCCCACAACCATAACCTGCACCGACCACCCATTGCATCCGAACTAGCTTGCTGCAATTTAGTTTTCAAACAACGGCTTCAGAAGTCTACCGCCACGAGCTGGTGACAACTTGCTCGAGTACCATAATTAGGAGTTAAAGTTTTGAGCGACCGAGCCCTCGACTGCATCGCGTTTGGTGAGTTTGTCGAACTCCGAGGGCGAAGATGGTTGACACAAGGCGTCGAGCAACTCGCCGATGAACTGAAAATCCTGCGGCTATCCTGCATCGAGGACGACGCACAGGGGGAAGAGGCAACAATAATCTGGGACTCCGAGATTGCGGCCCATACTGCGAGCGACTCTCTTTGGGGCGCAATTGGCTCCGAAGGCACCGATACAGCAGCAACTTTCTCAGCCTGGCTTAAGACCGTAGATTGGAACTCGACTTCGGTCGCGGACAAAGCCCTCTTTCAGGCGATAGTGTCCGCGGACGTGGTGTAATTTCTGCGCCTTCATCGGTGTAATCCCGGG